>RCUT01000823.1_pt1 | contig 15495 bp, 10 predicted proteins | sample 2166171 | NCBI WGS metagenome assembly RCUT01 (sample SAMN09932757, study PRJNA488358) | compost metagenome | isolation source: compost soil in 4-hydroxybenzoic | place: Germany: Experimental Botanical Garden
CCACCAGCACTTCGGCTTCGAGCCGGACACCCTGTCCATCGCCAAGGGCCTGACCTCCGGCTACATCCCCATGGGCGGCCTGATCCTCAGCAAGCGCATGGCCGAGGTACTGGTGGAGCAGGGCGGCGTGTTCGCCCACGGCCTGACCTACTCCGGACACCCGGTGGCGGCGGCGGTGGCCATCGCCAACCTCAAGGCGCTGCGCGACGAAGGCGTAGTCACCCAGGTGAAACAGGACACCGGCCCCTACCTGCAGCAGTGCCTGCGCGAGGTGTTCGGCAACCACCCGCTGGTGGGCGATATCCAGGGCACCGGCCTGGTCGCCGCGCTGCAGTTCGCCGAAGACAAGGCCACCCGCAAGCGCTTCGCCAACGAGAACGACATCGCCTGGCGCTGCCGCACCATCGGCTTCGAGGAAGGGCTGATCATCCGCTCCACCCTCGGCCGCATGATCATGGCCCCGGCCCTGGTGGCCACCCGTGCCGAGCTCGACGAACTGGTGGCCAAGACGAAGATCGCGGTGGATCGCACCGCACAGGAGCTGGGACGTCTCTGAGTCCCGCTACGGGCCGCCGGCTACCAGGGCCGGCAGCCTGCTCACCACAGCTGCAAGGCAGTTTTGCGGCGCCCGGGATTGCTGCCCGCGCGCCGTTTTTTTATGGACGCAAGCTTTGCCTGTGGGGGCGATTTCAATCGCGAAGGGCTGCGCAGCAGCCCCCTGTCTCACTCCACAGCCTTGGACTCTTCCACCGTCCTAGGCCTGGGCGCGAACTTCGCCGCCAGGCGCATGGAGCCGGTGACCAGGCGCTGGTAGAGGGTCGGCAGCAAGCGCTGCATGCCGTCCAGGGCCCAGGCGTCGGCGCCGATGAGGATGCGCCGGCTGTCCCGCAGCACGCCGCGCAGGATCACCTCGGCGGCCTTGTCCGGCGTGGTGCGCAGCAGCTGGTCGTTGAACTGCTGGCGGGCGCGGCTGGCTTCCTGGCCGGTGACCCTGGCCAGGCTGTCGTTCATCCGCGCGGTCTTGGCGATGTTGGTCTTGATGCCGCCGGGGTGCACGCAACTGGCCGATACGCCGCAGTCCTCCATGTCCAGTTCCTGGCGCAGCGACTCGGTGAAGCCGCGCACGGCGAACTTGGTGGCGTTGTAGGCGCTCATGCCCGGCTGGGCGAACAGGCCGAAGACGCTGGAGACGTTGACCACATGGCCCTCGCCGCTGGCCTTCAGGTGCGGCAGGAAGGCCTTGGTGCCGTACACCACGCCCCAGAAGTTGATGTTCATGATCCACTCGTATTCCGAGTAGTCGCTGCCCTCCACCGTACCGGCATGGGCGACGCCGGCGTTGTTGAAGACCAGGTTGACCCGGCCGTGGTCGAGCACCACCTGTTCGGCCCAGGCATGCACGGCGTCGCGGTCGGCGACGTTGACCCGGGTTTCGGTGACCTGCACGCCGAGCTTGCGCACCAGGGCGGCGGTTTCCGCCAGGCCTTCGGCATTCACGTCGGCCAGGGCTACGTGGCAGCCCTGGCGGGCGAGGGCGCAGGCCAGTGCGCGGCCGATGCCGGAGCCGGCACCGGTGACGGCGGCAACCTTGTTCTCGAAGGACTTCATGCCGGCACCTCCTGCGCGGCCAGTTGCAGGGCGCCCTGGGCGGCATGGGCCGGCACGCTGCGGCTGAAGTGGTAGGCCGCCGGGTCGAAGTTGCGGGTCAGCAGGCGGAAGCGCCAGGTGAAGCCGGGCCAGACGGTGCAGTTGCGCCCGCTCACCGGGTGCAGGTACCAGCTCTTGCAGCCGCCGGCGTTCCACACGGTATGGCCCAGGCTGCCCTGCAGCTTGCCGTTGAACCTGTCCTGCACCTCGCGCTTGACCTCCAGGCTGCGCAGGCGGCGTTCGCCGAGCAGGTCGAGGGCGCCGAGCACGTAATGGATCTGCGATTCGATCATGTAGACCATGGAGTTGTGGCCCAGGCCCGTGTTCGGCCCCATGAGGAAGAACAGGTTGGGGAAGCCCGCGGTCAGGGTGCCCTTGTAGGCCTCGGGGCCGTGCGGCCAGGTATCCAGCAGGTCGACGCCGCCACGGCCGAAGACCACGCCGCGCGGCAGCGGGTCGCTGGGGGTGAAGCCGGTGCCGAAGATGATGGCGTCGACCTCGCGTTCCTGGCCGTCGGCGGTGACGATGCTGCCCGCGCGGATTTCCTGGATACCGTCGGTGATCACATCGACGTTCGGCTGGGTCAGCGCCGGGTAGTAGTCGTTGGAGATCAGTACCCGCTTGCAGCCCATGGTGTAGTCCGGGGTGACCTTGGCGCGCAGTACCGGGTCCTTGATCTTGCGGTTGATGTAGCCCTTGGCGACCCACTGGGCCAGCTTCATCACGCGTGGCGTCAGGGCGAAGCCGATGACGCGGCTTTCGAGGATGGCGTAGATGGCGCCGCGCCAGAGTTTCTGCAGGATCGGGAAGCGCTTGAAGCGGGACCGCTCGCCGTCGCTGATGGCGCGGTCGGGCTTGGGCATGATCCAGGGCGCGGTGCGCTGGTAGAGGTCGAGCTGGCCGACCTGGCGCTGGATCTGCGGCACGAACTGGATGCTGGAGGCGCCGGTGCCGATCACCGCCACGCGCTTGCCCGCCAGATCGTAGTCATGGTTCCACTGCTGGGAGTGGAAGCTCATGCCCTGGAAGCTCTCCAGGCCGTTCAGTGCCGGGATCGACGGGGTGGACAGCGCGCCCATGCCGGACACCACGAACTGCGCCGTGTAGTGGTTGCCGGCGGCGTCCTCGATCTGCCACAACTCGTCCTGGTCGTTCCAGGCCAGGCGGGTGATCTCGGTGTCGAGCAGGGTCTTGTCCTGCAGCCGGTACTTCTCCCAGCAGCCTTCCAGGTAGCTCTTGATCTCGCCCTGCTTGGCGAACATGCGCGTCCAGTTCGGGTTGGGCTCGAAGGAGAAGGAATAGAGGTGGGATTGCACGTCGCAGCCGCAGCCGGGGTAGTCGTTCACCCGCCAGGTGCCGCCGATGCCGGGCTCCTTCTCGAACATGAGGAAATCGTTCTCGCCCTTCTGCTTCAGGCGGATCGCCATCCCCAGGCCGGAGAAGCCCGAACCTATGATGGCGATCTTGCAATGACGGGCAGTGGTGCGGGGTGAGGCTGAGGCATTCATGGGCCGAGCTCCTGTTCTTATTAATTGCGACGTATACAGCTGTATACCAAGGTAGACAGCTGTATACTCGCCGGCAATCCAGCACCGTCACAACCAACCTTAGGTAGGGCCCGCCATGAATTCAGCCAGCGCCGACGAGCAGCAGACGCAGGAGCGCAGCCCCGACGCCCCCGGCAAGCGCCTGCTCATGGAGGCCGCGCTGCGCCTGGGCGCCCAGAGCCGCAGCCTGGGCGGCCTGGGCCTGCGCGAGCTGGCGCGGGAGGCCGGGTTGAACCCCAACACCTTCTATCGTCACTTCAAGGATGTGGACGAGCTGGGGCTGGCCATCATCCGCAGCATTGCCGCCCAGCTGCGCCAACCCCTGCGCGAGCTGCGCCGCGAGGCGGCGGCCCGTGCCGTGCAGGGTGACGGCGGCGTGCAGCCGACGCTGATGGGCATCGACCTCGGCCGCGGCCGGCGGGTCTGCCATGAGACGGTGCAGTTGTTCTTCGATTTCGTCGAGAACAACACCGCAGCCTTCACCATCGGCGTGCGCGAACTGCATGGCGCCTCGCCGGTGCTGCGCGCGGCCCTGGCCGAGGTGATGGAGGACTTTGCCGCCGACATGGCCGAGGACGTCCGCGAATACAAGCTGCTGCCGGCCCTGGTGGCGGAACCGGTGGTGCGGCGGGTGTCGCGATTGGTCAGCCGCAACCTGTTCCAGCTGTCCCTGGATTACATCGGTGAGCCGGAGCGGCGCGAGGCGATCCGCGCGGAGGCGGAGGAACAGGTGCTGTTCCTCTTCACCGGTGCCAGCGTTTTGCAGGCGGTGGGAGCGGTGTAGGTGCTTTGTGGGGGCGAATTCATTTGAGCTTGGGAAACCACGTCCGGAGGGCGTGGTCATGAGTCATCGGCTCTGCCTGTGACGACTCCAATTTTCGGGACAGAGCGATGGAGTTGAGCAAGTAGGGTGCGCCGTGCGCACCAATGGCTGAGTGAGGCGCAGGGGTTGATCTCGCGATCGGTGCGCATGGCGCACCCTACGGTGGGGCACGTGCAGTTGGTAGCTTGCCCCCTTTATAGGGGGCCGAAAGCAAGTTCACGTTCTACGAACGTGGATGTTTACTCGCGAAGCGGGCCGCAGGCCTGCCTTGCAATACCGCACGGGGACGCTACGCGTCCCTTCGCGAATGAATTCGCCCCCACACCTATTCCCCATCACCTTCCACCGTCGCGTTCTCTTCCTTGGCCTTGGCCATGCTGTGGTGGACGAAGGCCTGGGCGATCACGGCGCGGAGCTGGTCGTCGTCCCAGGGTTTGGTGAGGAACTTGTAGATGGCGCCCTGGTTGATGGCGTCGGTGACGGATTTCAGGTCGGTGTAGCCGGAAAGCACGATGCGGATGGTATTGGGGTAGAGGTCCTTGACCCGGCTGAGGAACTCGGTGCCGTTCATTTCCGGCATGCGCTGGTCGGAGAGGATGACCTGGATGTCGTGCTTGGCCAGGTGGGCGAAGGCGTCCTGGGCGCGGGTCGCGGTGAATATCTGGTAGCCGTCGCGACGCAGCACGCGGGTCAGCGCGCGGAGGATGTTCTCTTCGTCGTCCAGCAGCAGCAGGGTCTGGGCGCTGCTGACCCCGGAGCGGGTCTCCAGGTAGGCGGCCGGGCTCTTGTGGTGTTCGTGGAGGAATTGCTCCAGCTGGTCGAAGGGCATGGGGCGGGCGAAGTAGTAGCCCTGGAATTCGTCGCAGTGGCTCTTCTTCAGGAAGGCGAACTGGGATTCGCTCTCCACCCCTTCGGCGATCACCCGCAGGCGCAGGTGGTGGGCCATGGAGATGATGCCCTGGGTGATGGCGGCGTCATGCCGGTCGCTGATGATCTCCTGGACGAAGGCGCGGTCGATCTTCACCTTGTCGATGGGCAGGCGCTTCAGGTAGTTGAGGCTGGAGAAACCGGTGCCGAAGTCGTCGATGGACAGGCGCACGCCCAGCGCCTTGAGCGCCTGCAGGGTGGCGATGGCGCGCTCGGCATTGTCCAGCAGCACGGTCTCGGTGATTTCCAGCTCCAGCAGCTCGGCCGGCAGCCGGGTCTCTTCGAGGATGCGGCGCACGCTGTCGACGAAGATGTTGCGCTGGAAGTGCACCGCCGAGATGTTCACCGCCACCACTGTGCTGGTCATGCCGCGGTCGAGCAGTTCGCGGCAGTCGCGGCAGGCGGTGGCGAGCACCCATTCGCTCAGGGGGATGATCTGCCCGGTGTCCTCGGCCACCGGCACGAACTGCGCCGGGGAAATGAAACCGAGCAGTGGGTGCTGCCAGCGCAGCAAGGCCTCGTAGCCGGTGACGCGGCCGTTGCGGCCGTCGATCTGCGGCTGGTAGTAGAGCATGAAGGCGTTGGCCTCTATGGCCTTCTGCAGTTCATTGCGCAGGGTCACCCGCTCGCTGACCTTCTGCTCCAGGTCGGTGGTGTACCACTGGTAGCAGTTGCGTCCCTGCTGCTTGGCCTTGTACATGGCCAGGTCCGCCTGCTGGATCAATTGCATGGGTTGCTGCATGCCCTTTTCGCTGAGGGCGATGCCCAGACTGGCGGTGATGTGCAACTCGCTGCCGGCGATGGGGTAGGGCCGGGCGATGCAATCGATGACCCGCTCGGCCACCTGCAGCACGTCTTCCTCGCGGGCGAGGTCCGGCAGGATCAGGATGAACTCGTCGCCGCCCAGGCGTGCCACGGTATCGCCGGGTCGCACCTGCTGGGTCAGGCGCCGCGCGACTTCCACCAGTATCTGGTCGCCGATGCCGTGGCCCATGGAATCGTTGATCGGCTTGAAACCGTCGAGGTCGATGAACATCACCGCCAGCTTGCGCTGGTAGCGCTGGCTGATCTGGCAGCCCTGGCGCAGCCGGTCTTCCAGCAGCGAACGGTTGGGCAGCCCGGTGAGCACGTCGTGGCTGGCGTTGTAGGCCAGTTCGGACTCCACCCGCTTCTGCTCGGAGATGTCGTTCTGCACGCCGATGAAGTGGGTGATCTCGCCGTGCTCGTCGGGCACCGGCGCGATGTAGAGGTCGTTCCAGAAGGCGGTGCCGTCCTTGCGGAAGTTGCGCAGCACCACGTGCACTTCGCGCTTTTCCGTGAGGGCGTGGCGGATTTCGGCGATGCCCGCCTGTTCCCGATCGGTGCCCTGGAGGAACCGGCAGTTGCGCCCGAGGGCCTCGTCGGCGGAGTAGCCGGTGATGCGTTCGAAGGCCGGGTTGACGTAGATGATCGGCAGGTCGGGTGCAGTGGCGTCGCAGATCAGCGCGCCGTTGTAGCTGGCCTCGATGCTGCGCTGGAGGATGCGCAGCTTCTTCTCCGATTCCTTGGCGCGGCTGATGTCCTTGGCGATGCCGAACACGCCGACGATCTTCTCGGCGACCACGATGGGCAGGTTGGTGAAATCCAGTTCCAGCAGCCCGCCGTCCCGGGTCTGGCAGCGTACCTCGTAGTGCTGCGCCTGGCCGTCGAGCACGCGCAGGAAGCGGCTGCGAACCTGCTCGGCATCCTCGGCCGGCACCAGCTTGGAGAAGGGCCGTCCGATGAGCTCGGTCGCGCTGTAGTCGATCAGTTCGCAGGCGGCCTGGTTGAGGCTGAGGAAGCGCCCTTCGCGATCGAAGGAGAACACCGGGGCGGGGTTGAAGGTGAAGAGCGAGCGGTAATGCTGCTCGCTTTCCTGCAGGCGCAGGCGGTCGTGCTGGCGTTCGATGGCGATGGCGGCCAGTTGCCCGGCGGTGCCGATGAGTTGCAGCGCCTCGTCGTCCGGGACGCTGGGGTGGCGCAGATGGACGGCGAAGGTGCCGAGCACGTCGCCATGGTGGGAGATCAGCGGAATCGCCCAGCAGGCCCGCAGGCCGTGGCGCAGGGCGAGGTCACGGTGTTCGTGCCAGAGCGGGTCCTCGCTGATGTCCCCGCTCACCACCATCTGCCGGCGGAACACCGCAGTGCCGCAGGCGCCGGCCAGGGGGCCTATGGCCAGGCCGTCGAGTGCCTGGTTGTAGGCTTCCGGCAGGCTGGGCGCGGCGCCCGGCAGCAGGCGCTTGTGCTCGGCGTCCACCAGCAGGACGGAGCAGAGGGCAGTGGGCTCCAGGGTCTCGCTCATCAGGCAGATGGCCTTGAGGATGTCCGGCAGCGGCTGGTCGGTGGAGATCATGCTGAGGATGTCGCGCTGGTCCTCGGCGTAGGCCTCGTGGCGGACCAGGCTGGTGATGTCGTGGGCGACGGCGAAGAGGGTTCGCTCGCTTTCCAGCCAGCTCGCCGACCAGAGCAGGTGGACCAGGCTGCCATCCTTGCGCTGGCAGCGGTTGCGCAGCGCGTCCCAGGACTCGCCCTGGATGATGGCCTGGATGTCGCTGCGGGTGCGTTCGCGGTCCTCGGGCAGGACGAACTCGATATAGCGGCGGCCGATCATCTCCTCGGGCCGGTAGCCGAGCACGCTGTGGCAGGACGGGCTGACCTGGGTGAAGCGCTCGGCTTCGTCCATGGAGCAGAGCACGTCCATGGAGTGGTCCATGATCCGTTGGTTCTGCAACTGCAACCGGGCCTGGTGCTGCAGGCTCAGTTCCAGCTCGCGGTTGCTCTCGCGCAGCCGCTGGCTGCGCTCGATGGCCAGGCGCGAAAGCCGCTGGCTGATCATCAGGAAGAAGGTGAAGCCCAGCCCGAAGAGCATGAACAGCGGCGGCAGGTAGACGGCGGCGTAATCGGCGCGCGGCAGGGCCTGATAAGTGCGCATGCGCCAGCGTCCCTCGGGGCCGAGGTCGGCGCTCTGCTCGCCCACCGGGTAGAGGCTGCGCGCCTGGCGGCCGGCCCCCGAGTCGTAGATGCGCTTGGGACCTTCGAAGACTTCCAGGACGAAACCGTCGAGCCCCTTGCCCAGCTGGCGGTCAAGGGTGGAGCCGATGTTCAGGCTGGCGACCAGCAGTGCGGTGGGCTGCCCGGCGACTCGCAAGGGGGTGGCCACCAGCGTGCTGTCGTCATCGGCGATGAAGCTCTGCGTCGCACTCATCTGCGCCCCGCTGCCCTGGCGCACCCGTTGCAGCCAGTCGCGCAGTGGGTCCTGGGCGAGGAAGCGCGCCAGCCAGTCGTCGGCCTGGTGGTCGCGCCCGGCCTGCAGGACGGGTTCCAGCCGGGCGTCGAGCACGGCGATCAGGTTGAGGTTGGGGAAGTCGCGCAGGTGGCTGCCGGCCTCCTGCTGCCAGAGCGCTTCCGGCGGCATGCCCTGGAGGCTCTGCCAGCGCTCGGCCATGCGCTGCATCAGCTGCAGGCGCACGGTCAGGGTGTTCTCGATGGAGGACTGGGCGCGCAACAGCAACTGCTGGCTGTGGGCATTGAGGGTGGCCAGCTCGTTGAGGCTGAGCAGGAGCCAGCCGAAGCAGGTGGCCAGCGCGCCGAGCCCGCCGGTGACCAGGCTGCGCCGGTCGAGCAGGTTCCGGCGGTCCTCCGGCAGGGCGCAGAGCATCAGCACGGCGGCGCCGAGCAGTGCGATGAAGAGGTTGGCGATATGCCCGGATTCCGGGCGGAAGGCGAAACGCGGCAGGTCGTGGCCCGCGGCCAGCAGGGACAGTTGCGAAAGCAGGGCCAGGCCGATCAGGGCGATGCCGCAAAGCTGGCTGAGCCAGCGCCCGCCCTGGCGGGTCACGGCCAGGATCATGGCCAGGCCGAACAGGCAGCTGATGATCGCCAGCTCGCTGCGCACCCGCCAGTAGCCGCTGATCAGCGAATGGCCGTGGTCGCTGCCGCCGGCCAGGACGTTGTGCCCGAGGTGGTAGCCGGCCAGGGCGATCAGTGCCAGGCCGGCCAGCAGCGAGCGCTTGTGCAGGCCGCGGGCCGCGGCCAGCAGGGTGGCGCCGGCGCAGAGGGTGAGGATGGCGCTGTCGGGCATCAGCACCAGGTCCTGGCGGGCGGGCCTGGCCAGGGCGAGAAAGGCGGCCAGGCTGACGCCGCCCAGGGCCGTCAGGGCGAAGGCCAGGCAGTGGAGGTAGGCCTGGAAGATGACGTTGCGGTTGTGGGTGGCCATGGGTTCGCGCCGTTCCGGTGGCGGGTGCTGTCCTGAGGCTGGCTCAGTCATCCAGGTCGTAGCCTTCCAGCAGCACGGCGCCGTCGTTATCGCGGCGCACCCGGGTCAGGCCGGGGTGTTCGGTCTCCAGGCGCAGCAGCTCCTGGCGCTGGCGGTCGAGGGCGTCCTGCTGGTCCCGCACCTGCTCCAGCAGGCGCTGGTTCTCGCTGCGCAGCTGGTACAGGTCGACGGCGGCGTGCAGGGCGCTTTCGATCTCGTAGTTCTCCCAGGGTTTGGACAGGAAGCGGTAGACCTCGGCGCGGTTGATCGCCTGCATCAGGGTGGCGCGGTCGCCGTGGGCGCTGAGCAGCATGCGCAACGCGTCGGGCTGGCGCTGGCGGGCAAACTGCAGGTAGGTGAGGCCATCCAGCCGGGGCATGTTGAGGTCGCAGACGATCACCGCGTAGCGGTGTTCGACCAGGGCCGCCAGCGCCGCCTCGGGGTCGTCGAACAGGTGCAGCGTCCAACCCTGGGGCCGCAGCAGGCGTTGCAGGGCCGTGAGGATATGGGGCTCGTCGTCCACCAGTTGGATCTTGATCATCGGGGCTGCTCCTTGGCCGGTTCCGCGGCAGCCTCGGGCTGGCGGACATGAAGGGTGTAGCGCGCGCCTTCGCTGGCCTCGAAGGCGATCAGCTTGTCGATCAGGGTGCGGCTGAGCTGCTTGCCGGCGTTGAGCAGGAGCATGCCGCTGTCGGCCTGGAGATTGCGCACCAGGATCATGCCCGGCTCCAGGCGGCGGGTGTCGACCGCCATGATGTCCGGGTCGGTTTCCAGCACGTCCGGGGCGTGGCGGGTGCAGAGGTCGATGAAGCGCTCGCAGAGCACCGGGTCGTAGAGGCGCCCGGCGTAGCGGGCGAGGAATTGCAGGGCCTCCTGGCGCGGCAGCGGGCGCTGCAGTACCAGGCCGCACTGCAGCTCGACGAAGTCCACCGCGAGCTTGAGCAGCCGTGCGCCGAAGGGGATGTCTTCGCCATGCAACTGGTCGGGGAAGCCGGTGCCGTTCCAGCGTTCCTGATGGTGGCGGATCAGGGTGCCGGCGTCGTGCAGTGGCTCCAGGGCCATCAGCAGGCTTTCGCCCAGGGCGGGGTAACGGCAGTAGCGCTCGCGCTCCTCGCGATGCAGCAGGTCGCTGGGGCGGTTGAGCAGGTGGTCGTCCCAGGTCAGCTTGCCGAGGTTGTAGAGCGCCGCGGCCATGGCCAGGTCGCGGCTGTCGGTGTCGGGTAACTGGTGTTCCGCCGAGTAGGCGCGGACCAGGGCGATGACCTGCGCGTTGCTCTGCTTGTCCCGCGGCAGGCGCTGGTTGAGCAGGGCGGAGAAGACTTCGGTGGCGGTCACGTAGCTGCGCCGCAGTTCTTCGTAGGCCAGGTCGAGCATGTCGGCGGTCTGCTGCAACTCGGCGGTGCGGTCGCGGACCCGCTGTTCCAGGCTGGCGTTGAGTTCCTGCAGGCGCCGGTTCTGCTCCAGGGCCAGGCGCTCCAGGCGCTGGTGCTCGCGGTCGGCGTGCTGGTGGGCGAGGGCCTGGCGCAGGGTGATGCGCAGTTCGTCGTCGTTCCAGGGCTTGCTCAGGTAGCGGTAGATCTGCCCCTGGTTGATGGCGCGGATGCTGGTGTCGAGGTCGGTGGCGCCGGTGAGCAGGATGCGCAGGGTGCCGGGCCAGCGCTGCTGGACCCGGGCCAGCAGGGTGGGGCCGTCGAGGCCGGGCATGCGCGCGTCGGAGACCACCAGGTCGACCTCGCACTCGGCCAGCAGCGCCAGGGCGTCGGGGCCGCTGGTGGCGGTGAGCAGTTCGTAGGGCTCGCCGCGCAGCACGCGGCGCAGGGCGCTGAGGACATGTTCCTCGTCGTCCACCAGCAGCAGGGTGGAGCGGTTCTGCGTTTCGCTCATTCCAGCGCCTCGCCGGGCTGCGGCTGGCGCTCGGGCAGCCAGACGCGGAAGCGGGTGCCTTCGCCGGGCTGGCTGAAGACGTCGATACGGCCGTTGTGCTTCTGCACGATGCTGTAGGAAAGCGCCAGGCCCAGGCCTGTGCCCTTGCCCACCGGCTTGGTGGTGAAGAAGGGCTCGTAGATGCGGTTGAGGATCGCCGGCTCGATGCCCTTGCCGTTGTCTTCCACTTCCAGCCAGACCCAGCCGCCTTCGTGGCCGCTGCGCAGGGTGATGCGGCCGAAACTCTCGATGGCGTGGGCGGCGTTGATCAGCAGGTTCATCACCACCTGGTTGATCTGCGAGGGAATGCACTCCACCTGGGGCAGTTCGCCGTACTCGCGCACCACCTCGGCCTTGTACTTGAGCTCGTTGTTGACCAGGTTCAGGGTGCTGTCGAAGCCCTTGTGCAGGTCGACGGCGCGGAACGCCTCTTCTTCGATATGGGAGAAGTCCTTGAGCGCGGTGATGATTTTCTTGACCCGTTCGATGCCGTCCTCGGATTCGTGGATCAGCGCCTCGACGTCGTTGCGGATGTAGTCGTACTCCAGGCTGCGCTTGAGCTGCTGCAGCTCCTCCAGGCTGCCGACGCCTTCCACGGCGTCGACGATGCGCAGCAGGTCGTTGACGTAGCCGGTGAGGGTCTTGAGGTTGGAGAAGACGTAGCCGATGGGGTTGTTGATCTCGTGGGCCACCCCTGCGGCCAGTTGGCCGATGGCGGCGAGCTTCTCCGACTGCAGGAGCTGGGCGTTGGCCTTCTCCAGCTTGTGGATCAGCTGTTCCTGCTCCTGCTGCTTGCTGACCAGGGCGTTGAGGGCGGAGGCCAGTTGTTCGTTGGAGCGGGCGAATTCGGTGGTGTCGTACAGCAGCAGGCCGTAGCAGCGCTCGCCACGGCAATCGAAGGGGAACAGCAGGGTGCTCTGCAGGCGCAACGGGCTGGCCTGGCCTTCGGGGCTGCAGGGCAGTTGGATGAGGTAGGGGTCTTCGCGCCAATGGGTGTAGGCGTGCTCGCCCTGGTCGCGGGCCCTGGCCAGCATCTGGCCGAGGCGCGGCGTATCGGCTTCGGGAAAGACGCCCACCAGCGGCCGGTGCAGGGCCTGCCCCAGGGCCTTGCCGCTGCGCTGGCTGACGAAGTCGTTCCAGTGAAGGATGCGCAGGTCGCGATCGAGGATGATGACGCCCACCTCGATATGCTCAACCAGGGCACCGGCAAGATCCAAAGGGCTGCTTTCCATGATATCGCCCGCTTTTTTTGCTGTGGAACGGTTGGCTGGGTTGAATTCCGACGTATGTACGGCTTTGTTGTACGAAGTGTATGTCAGATTTCAGGCGTCCGAATGCTGTCGAAAAACGCCGGTCAGACCGTAGAAATTTCCTTTTCCTTGGAGGTCAGGGTAGACCATGGGGCAGGAGAAAAGGGCCGAGATACCGGTCCGTTATGAATTCCGCTTTCCCGATGGCCGCCTCTGGGTCCACGAGGTGGACGTGGCGGCGGAGCCGGGCCCTGGTACGGAGAACGCGCCGGACTGGGTGCGGCTGGAATTCCAGCAGTGTGGCCACTGCCCGCTGAAGGCGGCCGAGGTGCGCGACTGCCCCTTTGCCCGCGCGCTGGCGCGGCCGGTGGCGGTGCTGGCGCGCTCGCCCTCTTATCAGGAGGTACTGGTGACCGTGTTCTGGCGTGGCCGGGAGATTCGCCAGCAGACCACCCTGCAGCGGGCCCTGGGCTCGCTGCTGGGCCTGCTCGGGGCAACCAGCGGCTGCCCGCATACCCGGATGCTGCGGGCCATGGCCTGGTTCCACTGGCCCTTCAGCACCTCGGCCGAAACCCTCTACCGCTCCCTCGGCACCTACCTGCTGGGCCAGCACCTGCGCCAGGAGCGCGGGCTGGAGCCCGACTGGGCGATGGACGGCCTGCGCGAGCTGTACCGCAACCTGCGCCTGGTCAACCTGGGCATGGCCGGACGCCTGCGCGCCGCCGCCGAAGAGGACTCCAGCCTCAACGGCCTGATCCTGCTGGACCTGCTGGCGGCCGACACCCTGTATTCGCTGGACAGCTACGAGGGGGAGCTGGACAGCTTCTTCGCGGAGTTTTTCGAGGAGGGGTGAGGGGCTGCACTGCGTCCTGGGGCTTTCCTTGTGGGAGCGATTTCAATCGCGATGCAGGTCGAAGACCTGCCCCGCTTTCCAAGGGGACGGCTTCGCCGTCCTTTCGCGAATGAATTCGCTCCCACAAGGGGAGGCAGCAACCGTCAGCCGCTGAACCCCAGGCGTGCCTTCCAGCGCTTCTCCAGTGCCTTGGTCTCGTGGTCCAGGGGGTGGAAGCCGGGGCGGTAGTAGTCCAGGTAGGGTTTGATCATCTTCGGGAAGTAGCCGTTGCGCGGGCCGAACAGGGTCTTGAGGCCGCGGGCCCAGCTGCGCCAGTTGAACAACTGGCCGTCCTTGCGCATCAGGTGGACCTGGAAGGTCATGATCACGCCGAAGAACAGGAAGGTGGTGAGGAACATGGTGACGGTGCGGATCAGGTAGCCACCCCCGACGGCCTTGTAGGCGTCGTAGCAGACCGCCTTGTGCTCGTTCTCCTCGATCGCGTGCCACATCCACAGCTGGTACATCTTCGGGTCGTCCATCTGGGTGTTGAGGTCCTCGCGGCTCAGCAACTGCTCGGCCATGGTGGCGGTGAAGTGCTCCAGGGCGCAGGTGGCGGCCAGGCGCTGCTTGCGGCTGGTGAAGCGGGTGACCCATTCCAGCAGCACCTTGATCCGCAGTTCCAGGCGCTCCAGGTCGATGCCGTGCTCGGCGGCGTAGTCGTTGTAGGTGGCGTGCTCCTTGGAGTGCATGGCCTCCTGGCCGATGAAGGCGCTGATGTCCTTCTGCAGTTGCGGGTCGCCGACCTGGTCGCGCACGGCGCGCACGCTGTCGACGAAGAACTTCTCGCCGTAGGGGAAGAGCGAGGAGAGGTTGTTCATGAAGTGGGTCATGAAGGGGTCGCCGCTCCACCAGTACTTCTGGGTCGACGCGAAGCTGAAGTCCATGCGGCGAACGGGGAAGGTGGCCTTGGGCAGGGTGGCGCTGGCGCTGGCTGACATGCGGGATTCCTCTCGGGCTCGGGGAGCCATCCATTGTTGTTGTCGGCGGCACGGGCGACCGTGCCATCAGTCGATGTAACTATTGAGGATCGAGCAGGCAGGCGCGAGGGGCCGGGCGCCAACTTTCGGCGGGAGATCGCAGGACGGGGTGGGGCGAGGGGTAACGCCGGGCGGCGGGGATGTAACCCGGGCGCGGCGGCCGTGCTTCGGTTGGGGCGGGCCCGCTGGCGCGGACCCGCGAGGGGATCAGCGCTCGTCGAGGGCGAAGGCGGTCAGGCAGAAGCTGGCGATGCCGGCTTCCGCCAGGCGCTGGGATCCGCCCAGTTCCGGCAGGTCGATGATGGCGGCGGCCTCGAAGACGCTGGCGCCCATGCGCCGCACCAGGCGGGTGGCGGCCAGCAGGGTGCCGCCGGTGGCGATCAGGTCATCGAAGATCAGCACCTTGTCGCCATCGCACAGGCTGTCGCTATGGACTTCGAGGAAGGCTTCGCCGTACTCGGTCTGGTAGGGCTCGGCGAGTACCTCGGCCGGCAGCTTGCCCTGCTTGCGGAACAGCACCAGGGGCTTGTTGAGTTCGTAGGCGATGATCGAGCCGATCAGGAAGCCGCGGGCGTCCATGGCGCCGATGTGGCTGAAGTCGGCTTCGACGTAACGCTGGATGAAGCTGTCGGCCACCATGCGCAGGGCCCGTGGCGACTGGAACAGGGGCGTGATGTCGCGGAATACCACGCCGGGTTTGGGGAAGTCCGGCACGGGGCGGATCAGGGTTTTGATGGAGAATTCGTCGAAGATCATCATCGATGCCTTTCAGCGGAGTACGTGGTTTATCGCGGAAATCAGCCTTCGATGCTGCCGCCGGCCATGGCGCAGAGTTCGATGGGGTCGAGAATGTGCACTTCCTTGCCTTCGGCGGCGATCAGCTGGTTCTGCTGGAAGCGGGTGAAGACCCGGGACACGGTTTCCACCGCCAGGCCCAGGTAGTTGCCGATCTCGTTGCGCGACATGGCCAGGCGGAACTGGTTGGCCGAGAACCCGCGAGCGCGGAAGCGCGCCGAGAGGTTGACCAGGAAGGTGGCGATGCGCTCGTCGGCGGTCTTCTTGGAGAGCAGCAGCATCATCTGCTGGTCGTCGCGGATTTCCCGGCTCATGACGCGCATCAACTGGCGACGCAGCTGCGGCAACTGGACCGAGAGTTCGTCCAGGCGCTCGAACGGGATCTCGCACACCGAGGTGGTTTCCAGGGCCTGGGCGGAGACCGGGTAGAGCTCGGTG
>RCUT01000824.1_pt1 | contig 15490 bp, 9 predicted proteins | sample 2166171 | NCBI WGS metagenome assembly RCUT01 (sample SAMN09932757, study PRJNA488358) | compost metagenome | isolation source: compost soil in 4-hydroxybenzoic | place: Germany: Experimental Botanical Garden
TCAACGCCAGAAACTCGGCACTCCGGGTGGACTGAAAACCGCTCCCCCACTCCTCACGCTCGAAGGGAAGCTCCAGCTCGGCGCAGGTCCACAACACCTTGCGCACATTGATTGACGACGCCTTGCCCAAGATCCGTAACATCGCTTCACCCTCCCGTGGAAAAGATCGAGCTTCCATGAAGCACACCGTACCGGTCAAGGGAGAAAGCGACGGCCGTGGCCCCCATTTCTGTCCGTCATCGCCATCCACGTCATGACACCGTTGCTTGGCCCGGCCATGCCTTGGCAAGCACCACGAAACCTTGGGGGACCCAGTGAGCAGGATGGAATGATGGGCGGAGCGCATCAGCAGTGCCCCCCTTGGTACAGGCGGGGCCCGGTAACGCGAGGTGACACAGGGAGGATGAGGGAAAAGAGTGGCAGAGCCGGCGCCCTGCCGTCATGGTCACACTGGTAGGCGATTACCCGTTACCACAACGCCAGTCACGGGGTCACGGTCAAGTCTGCGGTGGCAGAGAAGTTCTGCCCATTGAGCATCCCGCTCGCGCTGACAGTAGTGGCCCCCGTGCCGACGGCGGTCGCGACCCCTTTACTGCCGATCGTGTTGCTGACGGTGGCGACGGCCTCATCACTGCTGCTCCAGCTCAGGGCCGGGTTGTAGGTCAGATCGATGATGCTGCCATCGGAGAGCGTCGCCTTGGCGGCAAAGACGGTCATGACTATCGGTTGTGATGCCGAGGGCGGCATGCTGGTGGCGATCGCCGGGGTAAGGGTCAGATCGGAGACAACGGCATCTGTCACCTCCAGTTTGGCGCTTGCCTCAAAGACCCTGCCATTCCCGGTCCCTGTGGCCTTGATGTTGGCTATCCCGGCCCCCACAGCAGTGGCACGCCCCGTCTCGTCGACGGTGGCAATGCTGGCATCACTGCTGCTCCAGTTCACTGTCACATCGGCGGTGGCCTCCGCGGTCGAGCCATCGCTCAGGGTGACCTGGGCAATCAGTTGTTGTTGTAATCCTGCCGGGATACGGCTCTCCGAGGGGGTGACTTGCAGGCTGGTGATCTGTGCTGTGTCTGTTCCATGACCTCCGCCGCTCCCACTGGGCACGGGCACCATGGTTTCGGTATCACAGCCACCTAAAAACAGCGTCCACGTGCTGAGGAGCACGTATCTCATCTTGAGCACACTCATAATGGATTCCTTCAGGTTTGTGTTCGTTCAATTTTCGTCCCCGTCTGGTCTGGCTTTGTTGAAGTTCAATCGAGAGGTTCCTTGGTGATAAAGCGCCAAGCGTACGACAGCTTCCGCCGCTGCGCGCGCAAGGAATGGCGCAAAAAATGAGGCTATCCGGACATAACGACCCCGCTCAACAATCGGTTGCTGATGCCCTCCTAGCCAACCGAATCCCCCCCTTTTTCCAGTGAAATCGTGGCCCAGCCACGGCAGTTGCATGCTATCAATTTGATTCGGTGGGAGCAGGCGGGATCGAGACAGCGGCAAGAGCCATAGGCAGTGGCAAGCAGGCACAGCCTCGAATAAGGCTCCATTCCCCATGCCAAGTTCGCAGCCGACGTCTAAGTATTTTTTCTTCTATCCAACCATCTCTTCCGACGATATTGCATTGGATAGCCCCAGATGGGGCGAAAACGAGATGAGGGTGCCACCGGCTCGAGGATGACGGCGAGATCGCGCTATCGTGTCCACCACAGGGCCAGCCCGATGAGCAGAGGCCCGGACCGTTAATCCAGATGGTAACCCCCCATCGACTCGACATTGACCCTTGGCTACGACTGGATTACGGGAGCTACGGGGAGTAAGGCGGGCATAACTGCCGAAATAAGGTCGTGTGGACCAAGTGTGGGCATTGACGCAAAAACAAAAAGGCCACTATCGCTAGTGGCCTTCGTAAGTATTTGATTTTAATGGTGCCCGAGGCCGGAATCGAACCGGCACGACGCGAACGTCGAGGGATTTTAAATCAAAGGAACTCGTTTGCATCTCATTGCATGAAATAGCAAGCAGATGGAGCGAGTAACACCGCAAGTTCGCAACAAATCGCACCCCGTCATAGAACATCGCATACCGCTTATCACAGAATTCGCAAAGATACGCCGGCGTGTTGGTCTTGCCCCCGATCTGATAATCTCTGAGCCTTCGCATTTGAAATCGTTTCAGTCGGAGTCCCCCATGGCAGCCTATTCCCCTCCCTTCACCCTGACCCACGCCATGTTGAGCCGGGTGGCGGAGATCGCAGAATTGGTGGGGCAATGGCGCTCGACGCAGAGCTCGCAAGTGCCCATGCTACGCCGGGAAAACCGGATCCGCACCATCCAGGCATCCCTGGCTATCGAGCACAACACCCTGAGCCTGGATCAAGTCACGGCAGTGATCGACGGCAAACCTGTACTGGGATTACCCCGTGAGATCCAGGAGGTGCGCAATGCCTTTGCCGCTTATGAAGCAATGTCGGCTTGGGCCCCTACCTCTTCTGCGGATTTGCTCAGGGCCCATGAACGTTTGATGCACGGGTTATGCGACGATGCAGGGCAATGGCGTAGTGCTGGGGTCGGCATCTATCGGGGTGAGCAATTAGTACATATGGCTCCCCCCGCGACTCAGGTTCCGCGTCTGATGGAACAACTGATGCAATGGTTGGCAGAAACAGAGGCCCATCCCTTGATCGCCTCTTGTGCCTTGCACTACGAGTTGGAGTTTATCCACCCCTTTTCCGATGGAAATGGTCGTATGGGGCGCTTGTGGCAAACGGTGATCTTGAGCCGTTGGCAACCAGTGATGGCCTTCCTGCCGGTGGAAGCGATCATCAAAGAGCGCCAAGAGCACTACTACCACCAATTAAGTCTGGCCGACAGGCTGAGTGACTGCACCGATTTTATTCTGTTTCTGCTAGAGGCGCTGCGAGATGCGTTGACCGAGGCGATTGCCGCACAACCGGCATCACAGTTCACACAGCTGGAAAAAATGCGGGTAGAAACGCCGGTAGAAATGCGGGTAAAAACGCCGGATGCGGTGTTGGCTATCTTGGTGGCTGAGCCGACCTTGACCCTTAAACAAGTAGCCGAGCGGATAGGCAGATCGACCAGCACTGTGGAGCGAGCGGCGGCGGCGTTGGTTAAGGCAGGACGATTACGCTTTGTTGGTCCGCGCAAGGGTGGGCAATGGGAAGTGTTGTCATAGGACAGCTTGCTAAGGCCACCGAGTGTGTTACTACAGCCGCCCAGCTTCCGGGTTGTATCAGTAGACATACAACCAGCCAAGTAAACCCAAGCGCAACGAACCCCATTTGCGCACAAAGGGGGCGCAGTAACTCTCTGTTTTATCTCACTAACACCACAAGGTGTAAGATCTCCATTGGGGATAATCAGATACTGTGATACTTGCCCCACATCCCAATGGATAGACTCCTATAGGTCAGCTAACCTGTCCTCACCACATCCCCAAAAGATGCATGAAATGGAATTCTCGTCGCTCGCGGTATCTATTCTGGCAACTTCTGGCTTGTTCTTGGGCCCGATTTTCTTATCTGTCGGGATCATCTTGTTAATAAGAAAAAGGCTTCGCTCACATAGGGTCAGCCCGTTGACCGCCGACCTGCTCAGGCCAGCGGGTCACACCCTGCAACAGCAAATCCAGGACCTACAAATAGATCTCTTTTCCCAAATGCTATTCACGCCATTGACCCTGATGATGATCGGGTTCTACCTCTTGTTACAGAGCTATATCGATAAGAGGGCTATGAGCACGACTGTGATGCTGATTTCCGGGATCGTGATGCTGGGTATCTTTATCTATGGCACAACCAAAACTTACAAAATGGCCAACAAGGTTCAGCACCTCAAGCTGGGTTACTCCTGTGAACTTGCGGTTGGCCAGGAGCTGGACCAAATCGTTAGGCCCCAACACCACCCCTATCGGGTTTACCACGATATCCCGTTTGATGGATTCAATATCGACCATTTGATCATCTGCCCTAACGGGGTCTTTGTCATCGAGACTAAAGGCCGCTCCAAACCCATCAACAATGGCGAAAAACAGTTCAAGGTTCGGGTCGAAAATGATGCGCTTCACTTCCCAAACCATGTTGAAAAAGCGCCGCTCGAACAGGTCCGCCGTAACGTCACCACAGTGCGTAACTGGCTCAACAGTGCAACTGGGACCGAAGTCCCGGTAGGTGGCGTTCTGGTTCTACCTGGCTGGTTTGTGGATTTACGCCAGAAGATCACCTTCCCCTACATCGTCAGTGCCGCTGCACTCCCCAAGCAACTCCCCCAATTTCGGGCCGGCTCACTAGAACTGGCCCAGATTCAAGCCATCGCGCACCAAGTAGAGCAAAAAGTACGGGACGTCGCCAAAGCAGGCTAACAAGACTGTATTGCCGACTGATTTTGCATCAGTCGGCAAAAGTACCCCTCCCTTGAATGCCCCTCGGTTTGAGGCTTTGAGCTATAGGGGAACACAGGGGGATTCGCAGCGATGAATTTGAAGCCACCCATTGCGGGTAAAAAGCCAGCGGCGCTATTGTACTAATTCTTTTTTTGCACAAGGAGTGTGCTCGATGTCTATCTCGCCCATGGATCTCGCAACTTATTACGGTGTCGATGACATTCCTGCTGCCCTATCGATAGGCGATAACCTCCATAGTTTGCTCGTAGCCATATTCAGGAATGAGCCTCTGACTTCGCCCCGCTACGACATTCTAGCCAGCTACGATCTCAACGCCTTGAGGGGCTTTATCAACGGCGATATGACTCTCCCTGAGTTCAGACGCCAATCTGGGGTAGAACAAGAGCTGCGCCGTTCTAAATCTCTTTACTATAAGGGCCGAAAGATTGTGCATCGCTACCAACCTTCAATTACGAAGCCCTTGGCTGGTCAGCTAGACGACAAGCCTCATATAGAGAAGACCAGTCAAAATCCCACTTGGGATTACCTGCAGAAATTCCGGATCAAAAATGGTCTGGCCGATGGCCAGAATTCTGTGTCCCTCCCCCCGCATGAACTGGCCAAACAATTCTGGGTGGATGATATCACCAGTGCGATCACGGGCGGTGCCAGGTTGCACAGCCTCCTTGTCGCTGCCGGACAAGGCGCGACGATATCAGCAGCAAACAGACAATTTCTCTTGAACAGGGGGTTGAATGCCTTGCTGTGCTTCTTGACCGGCGAACTCTCCCAAGAGCAGTTCGACCAAAAAGGGAAAGCAGAACAGGAGCAACGAAACGAGCTTGCGCAACAGAAACAACACGAGATCGCCGCTCAGAAGGCCGCAGATGAAGAACGTTATAAAGCCGAGCAGAAAGCCCGAAGTGTGCGACTTGAGGCTGAGCGGATCCAGCGTGAGAGTGACCCCAAGTACATCGCACGGATGAAGAACCAAGCACTCAGGGAGAAGTATGGTGTAACTGGATATGTCGAATCACATCACCTCAAACAGCTCATGGCAATCCTTCTCAAGCTGGATGCAGGTACACGGCTACTGGAGACTGAAACCATCTGGCTCAAGAGCAATGGCCGTGAGTACGAGACAAAGGAGATTCTGCATACCTACAACCGACTCGAAGCTGATCACTGGCTAGCGGAATACCGCAACAGCAAGAACCCATGGAGTGCAGTCAATGCCAGCGGACACTTGCGTAAATGCGCAGCATCGAATGAGGCGATTGCGCTGCTGAGTGCCATCCCAGCCAAGCGACAGGGTCAGCCAAAGCTGAAATCAGCCATTCTCACCACGCATGGTGGTGCGATGCGTGACCATGGCGAACATACTGCCGCATTGAACATGGGTGCCGAAGCTCACCGCCTTCAACCCAACAACTTTCGCCCCTGCACACTACTTGGTGCAGTCTGTATCGAGCTTGGCAACATTAGTGAGGGACATGAGTGGTATTGCAAGGCTGAAGCCAGAGGCGCTGGTCGTGACAGTATTATGTCGGATGTCAGGTCGCTTCTTACCCGGATGACAGCCGATAAACGTGAAGCAGTTATCGCAGAGCTGTTACGCATTCATCCCGAACAGTATCGATGGCTAACTAAGTGGCGTCAGGCCAAGGCGTAATTGACATTAGCTAGCAAACCGAGAGTGAATCGCAAGCCGTTATGGCTGGGAAGTGTCTAGATCGCTGGTGGCGATTCACCCCACATCAACCAACTATCTACATAAGGAGTCACCTTGACCCATAAAACATTGCTGCTCTCTGCACTGTCCTGTGCCGTCAGTCTTATTGCTTCACCGGCCATTGCCGCAAATACGGGCTTCAAAACCCTGACGGTCGGCCTGCCCATCACCACACTCCAAGTGGTCAACGAAGGTCTGATACGCTACGACTGGCGCAGTGACATTGATGAAGATTTTCGCGGCAAACCCAAGGTGGGCGAGGGATTCTTAGGACGACCAGCTACGGGTGATTATTACTATGCGGTCTACCAACATAAAGTGTTCTCCTTCGGCGGTACCCTAGCGTCGTACCAAGACGACTCCGTTGCTTCTGTCAGACAGGCTAAGGCAGACTTCGAGGAATTAGTCAGTCAGGCGACCAATACCTTGAAAGTCAAGCCGGTGATCATCCGCACAATAAAGGATAAGTCGGTGCCGTTTTTTGAATGTGTAACCGACAGCATTTGCGGTGATTACAGCGCAACCTATACGATCGGAGCCAACGAGATCTCGATCAATTTGATGCAAGACCGTGATGCTGAGGACGGTGGCCGTCAGCTCAACGCGGGAATGCGCGGGACCCTTAAGTAAAATGAATCGCCCCGGCTTCTCTAAACACTTTTGAGCCGTTCGAAATATTGCTTTTCACACTCTACTGGCGGCGCCGCATCAACACAATGATGGGATACCGCCAGCAGAAGCCGAAAAGCGGCTTAACTATGTGTCCGGATTTAGTTGACCACTACAAAATGACTTTGAAAGTTATCATTGCGATACCTAGGCTGCATTTCGTTTTCGTTGAGATTCATTGCTTAACGCCGCCTGTAATTGTTTCTGAAGCGCGGCCACGTTGACCTGAACCTCTCGCATTGTGCGCTTTGGCTCGGCGCAATGATACAGACATAACAGCGCCAGGGAGCCGACCAGGGGGATAATCACATAACAATGCTGGAGCAGAACGGCGTTAACCGGGTAGACGAACTCCTGTAACCGGATGATGAACTCCAACCCCAGCGAAAATGCTCTGCCGCTATTGAGGGTAGTTGCCGTGGAGAAGGTCTGATATGCCTTGGCTTCGACCAGGGGATTAGCTGCATAATACAGAGCCGACACCCCCGTTGAGACCAGGGCTATAGCTGCGGTCATGGCTTTCAAGGTGCGAGCCTTGCTCTGCTCATCGAGCAAACTGCGGAAGATCAAGGTGGTGAGCTTCATCATGTGGCCAAACCCCCCGAGCAGCGACAACAGCAGGGCCAGCGGAACAACCACCAGGGTCTTGACCGCGGAATCGGCCTTCTCAGCCAGCGGTCCCGGCCCCACGAATCGAGCGGTGGACGAATCCACCTGCGCTTGTAGCCTGGCGATGATGCTGTTTGCTATTGGGAGGTACACCTGGCGCTCGATGTCAGCAAACTCCGTCACAAGCGGGATCCGCCTAATTCCGTCTACTCCCAGCTGCTCGCGCACCGCGGCCTGTACCGGTTTGAGCAGCATGAACGATTCGATAGTCACGTAACGACTGGGATTGCTGATCCCCATCGAGTCGCCCAGAGCCTTCCAGGTGTCACGATAGGCTTTCTGCCGCACCACAGCCTCGAAAGTCTTGCGATCGGTAGGGCGCCAGTTATTCGGCACTGGCACCCCAGCCTCGCGCACCTTTTGACGTACCTGGGCAAATTTAGAGGACGGGACCTGGTTAGGGCGGGCGTGTTTGGTGAACAGGTTAGTAAACCCCGCACGTTTTAGCTGGAACAGATAGTCATCCCAAGCGTCTGTGGCTGCTTGCTTCAATGCCTCCGGGCTAGTCCTTACAACGGCCTTGTTATAGGCGCGGGTATATTCCATATAGCGTTCTTCCACCCCCCGAACGATCTGGGGCCAAGTGTCATTGTTGAACTGGGCTGGAGACCCCAGGCATTTGGTCCGATCATCGAGGGCGTCGCAGGGCTTGGTCACGCTGATGGAGATCGCCTTTTTCAGCAGCAGGGTCATCTCGTCCTGGACATTGGGGTAGTTGAACGCCAATGCCGGGAAGATGGCAACGAATGCCATTACGGATGACTTATGCTCCAGCACCTCCGGGGTATGGATGCTGCGTAAGTTCAGGGTGCCATTCGAGAGGCTACGGCCCGCCAGGGTCAGCAAAAAGGCGCCTTTTCTCGCTTCAGCGGTAGCAAACTCGGTCTGAATCCGATGGTCGATGAACGCGTCCTGCGCTTTATGGTTCAGACCCGTGAACAAGAGTACCAGCCCGAACGACCAAAGGATCCGACGGGAGGGTCGTATGTGCTGTTTGTCGATGAACATCCCGATGAACAGCAGCGAGATGGCCACCCCCGTCAGCAGCCGCCCGACGTTTTCGAGCTGGTTGATCTCATCCAGGGTTGCCTCCCGGCTGCATAGCTCCAGCAGGCTTGCGCTGAACGCCAATTCGCACAACAGATAGAGCAGGGTGAGCCAAAACAGTTTTGTGCCAAGCAGCGCCTTAAAGCGCCATGTTATTGCTCCCATGTCACCACTTCCTGGGTGGTCTGGCTGGAGACCTTCTTAATCTCAATGGTGCCAGGCTGATAGGTTGCCTGGCGAATGACCGCAGGGGGGCTGGTGGCCGGTCTGGTCTTGGCTGCCGGGGTGCGTTTGCGTGATGCCGTTGCCGTCTGCTTGGGACGCGCTGGCGAGCTCTGGCGAGCTGTCTTTGTTTCGGTAGGGGTTGCCACTGGCCGCTGGTATCGGTATTCAGCAAATTTGGCCTGGCGCACGTCGAATGCGTAAAGCGAGTCGCTTTTCCCTGCAGGGTCTTCAAACATGATGTATTGCCCATTACGGGTTACGGTGTTCTTGGTGTACGGCTGGCATCCTGGGAACGGGTGGATTACGGTTTGGCGGTCGTCGTACCACACAGCCCATTGCGCTGTGGGGCAGTTGGCGCTGGTCCCGCGCACGACGACAAGCCCAGTCCGTGCTGATGTGTCGATAAAGTTTTCGAGCGAGCTGAATCCGGTCATCCCCCGGATGAGATCGCCGATGGTCATGTACGCCGTGGTGATGTCATAGGTGCCATCTAATCTGTTGCGACGAACCTTCCCGAGGTAGGGGCGATCCCCACTGAGAGCGAACGACCCTACGGACTCATAACTCGCGAAACTGGCCAGCGGCCCAACGATAGGTATTACGGCGTTGCCTTGTGTCGAGCACCCGGTCATTAAGAGACCGGTGACGACGATGGCGGGTAACGTTGCTTTCTTCACTACTCACTCCCTTCAGTGCTGCTCCAGGAGCAACAACAACCTATCCAAGCCCACCAAGAAAAAATGGCTGAATCACCCCAAGTTCACTAAACACTTTTCAGCCTTACCATGAAGCGATGACTGGAGGGTTATGGCCCTGATTCACTCCTGAGTGAACTTCAATTACCCAAGGCGAGAAATGCACTATCCGACGCAAACCATGAGCAATGTGCATTTCTTATGGTTAGTAACCATTTGATTTATATGCAAATCATCGATAGGTGTAACAACACTATTGGGGATAAACACATAACGCTGTATATACCCCCACCAGAGAATTTCATTTAACCCGGTTGTACTTCAAGACGCGCTTGCTCTTCCAATACGTCTAGCCGTGCTAGAAGCGCTTTCAGGGGGATCTCTCGGTTAAACCACCAGTCAGTCGACCAAATACGGTGAATATTCCAGCCTAAACCTTCAAGCACCATTTGGCGCAAGCGATCTCGATCACGAGCACTCGGTGCGGAATGATAAGTAGCGCCATCGCACCCTACTCCCAGCAAAAATTTTCCTGGAGCATGAGGATTGACTACAGCCAGGTCGATTCGATAACCGGATACACCAACTTGTGGCACAACACGCCACCCACGGTTACGCAAGGCGTCAATGACCTGATATTCAAAAGGACTATCAGGTTCCCGCCCAGTTGGTATGGCTTGTTCAGTCAAAACACGGGCGCCATGCAAAGCGAAGTCCAGATAGGCTTTTAGATCTGCCACCCCCCTGGCATTAGTGCGCGATAGATCAATGTCCTCTGGCCGTAGGCTTGAGAATATCTTGACTTTGTGTCGAGCACGGGTAACAGCCACGTTAAGGCGGCGATGGCCCCCTTCCTTGTTCATTGGACCGAAATTCATACTCAACTTTCCACTTGCATCCTTAGCAAAGGTAATTGAGAACAAGATGATGTCACGCTCATCACCCTGAACATTCTCCAAATTCTTGATGAAGAGTTCTTCTGAGCCAGCCTGTGCAATAGCCTCATCCAGTTGCCGATTCGCAAGGCGCCGCTGATCCATTAGTTTCTCTATCAGAGCCTGTTGAGTAGAGTTAAAGGTAATGACTCCAATGGAGAACTTCTTACCAGCACCTGAGAGATAGTGCTGCTCGATCTCATCAACGATCTTGGCCGCTTCAATTTTGTTTGTGCGCGACTTGCCGGGCTCATATACCCCTTTCGAATCAACAAACTCCACAGAGTTATCCGTTTCCACGGGACTTGGGAAAGTAACTAAATCCGACCCGTAATACTGGTGGTTACTGAATGTAATCAACCCTTCGTTACGTGAACGATAGTGCCAAGCCAACCGAGACAATGGCATGCCACATGACAAACATTCATCCAGAATAGATTCCATCTCGATGAGACTTTCATCATCAAAGTTTCCAGAGGCATCCGAGGCACTAAAGAAGTTGGTCGGAGGTAGCTGTTTAGGATCACCAACACAAATCAATTGCTTACCGCGTGAGATTGCACCAACAGCGTCCCACGTCGGTATCTGCGAGGCTTCATCAAATATAACTACATCGAACATCTGAGTGCTCGTGTCTAGATACTGTGCAACGGACTGAGGTGACATCAGTAAACAGGGTTTTAAGCGTGGCAGCACTGCGGAGGATTTTTTAAGCACCTCTCTTATCGGACGATGCATCTTCTGCTTCTGCGCTTCATGGCGCAAAAACCCTATTTCCCCTTTCAAGTCACCCGTCAATTCTGACCCAGTTGGAATCTTGCCGCGCAACTTGGCCTGTACATACTGAACTGTGAGTTTCTGGAAACGCTCATCAGCCTTTTGGAACTCTGCAATTTTATGGGCTTGTGATGCGCCAGAGAAGTTCGCGAGCAACGGCTCTCTATCCAAAATGCACTTTAGCCACCAGCTAGCATAAGACACCACAAAATGATCTTTAAGATCAGCAAGATCTACTGCACCTTGCTCGACCTGCTCAATCAAGCCCTGCAATCCAAGTAATAAAGCCTTCGCACGGGAGTCATTCCAGACACACCATGGTTGGATTTCCTGTTTATGTGACTGCCACTGAGCATGCATTGAACGTATGCAACCCAGTAAGCCCACTTTGGCCGAGCCCCCCAAAAATTCGCTATTACCAGTGAGCTCCCTAAGGCTGGTGAACAGCGCGATGAACCCCGAATAAGAAGTCCTGTAAGCCTGGGCCACGTTATAGAGCCGCCCACCCGGTCTAAAGGACTCATTTTGATCAGAAAGCAGCACTCGAAGCGAACTTCGGGCGATGTCTAACTGCTCCATCTGTGCGTCAAAGGCTTTTTGCACAGATAAAGCCAAATCATCCATCCAGCGAAGGTAGGCTGCCGCCTGACTCCAGTCGGTATTCTCGGCCTTAAAAACGTCTCCCAAGCAACCTGATCCGATTGCTGCATTTTCGTGAAGGTACTGATCCTCTACATTTAATTTGGCCAAATTATCAAGGAATGCGTCCATCTCCTCGTCAGCAACGCGCGACTTATCAAGGCTAAAAAGTCTAATCTGATTAGAAATCTTCCGCTTAGTAAACCATTTCTTGGGCCACCAATCTTGGGATGCCGCTCTCCATTGAAGTTTTAACGGCGCGGCTTTTAGCGTTTTTAGTTCCGCGTCGTAATTCTTGAAGAATGACCATAGGACGGTACGCTGCTCGCCATGCCGGATAAGTTCGCCCAATTTCTTACGTTCTTGTGTGCTGAACGCTTGACTAGCTGACTCCATCGGCACCTGTGAAACGTTAAGTAAAGCAGCAGCAAGTTCATCAATGGACTGCAACTGATCCAAGCTCGCTTGATTAGCCTCGATTTTTACGAGCGCGGAGAAATCCTGCAAGCTGGCCTCGATATCGCTCACTTGCTCAACGGATTGCTTAGCCGTTTGCAATAGGCTGTCCTGCCAAGTAGGAGTCCAAGTTGTCTTCTTTACTTCATTGAGCGGGTGAGTCGATATTTTGGAAAGGCGTGTAGCCAACGCTGCCAAATCACCCACAAAATCTTCCAGACTGCATTTTTCCTTGTAGTCATGTGTCTCTGGGTCAGTCCAATCAAAGCGAGCTGGTTCTTTGTCGCTCACTAACGTCCAGCCCATAGCTTCGTACACTGTCAAACCGTTTCTATGTGTCTGATGTAACACCCTAACCAAGGCATTCAGTTCGTTTCTCAGCGCAGCCAACCGCTCTGCCTCGTACTCCCAATCAGCAACGAGTTTGTTGTCCGCGCATTCGAGCACCTGCACAAACTGCTTGGAAATCTCTGATTTCTTCGCTTTAGTCGAATGCAGCTCTAGGCAGAACTCCGCCAACCCAATGTCTGTTAATCGGTTGTGTACTACCTCCAACGCAGCCATTTTCTCAGCTACAAAGAGCACAGTCTTACCATTGGCCAGGAAGTGAGAGATGAGGTTGGTAATAGTCTGAGACTTGCCCGTTCCTGGAGGTCCCTCAACGACCATGTTTCGACCCTTTTCGGCTGTGCAGATGACAGCCAATTGAGACGAGTCAGCCAACAATGGTGTGTACAAAGATTGAGGTGAGAAGTCGCGATCCAAATCCTCAGGCCTGATTGCTTTTGTGTCATCCTGGAAATTTTCACCGTGATGGTTAACCAAATGGTCTACCACCTTATTTTTGAGTAAATCCTGAGAATTTTTGGATAAATCTCTCCACATGAGGTACTTAGCAAAAGAATACAGTCCAAGATAAGAATCCTCGATGACTTCAAAACCTTTCAAGTCCTCAATTTTCTTCCTTAATGTCGCAAAAATCTTGTCTACGTCCACACCGGAATCATCATTTGGAAGCTGCCCGTCGAGATACGGTAAAGAGATGTCAAATGTTATTGCCAGCTTTTGTAAGAGTGTGGGGTTAAAAATTGTTTCCTCATCAAGACGTTCCAATCGGATGCCAGAGCCTACCGCACCGCGTTTCAATTTCACAGGAACTAGGAGAATTGGCGCCTTCAATACAGTCTCGGCTTCTGGGGTTTCTTTCCAGCATAATGTACCCAACGCAATATATAGACTGTTAGATCCGGTCTCATCTAAGGTGTTTTTAGCCTCACGGAATATAACAGTGGCGTAGTCCTGCAGTTTTTCTTTTTCTACATCAAAACAGATTTCTTTTTTTGGTAGCGCCGATTTAGCATACTGCTCAGCCGAGGTCATGCCGTATTCGGCTTTAAATTCTTCCTCACTTCGGGGGTCGCCCATGTCAGCCATTGAACGTTTGGCTACGAGCTTGAATTCACCACCTGCTGCCAATGCGTCTTCAAGATCCCCCGCATCATGAGTCACTACTTTTAGGAATTTTTTGCTGGGTTTGAAATTCAGTAGACGATTTCGTAAAGTCAGATCAAGCAGTTTGGACTTCCAGTTTGCCATACGACCTTCCGGAGTGTTGTCAGTCACTACGTTTTCGGTGGTTATGACTCCTGGATCTAATGGCGGCAATTCCGGGACATCTTCAATAATTGGTCCTGTTGGTGAAAAATCCTCACCATAGTCGACAGTGCCTTTGCCTAGCGCTGCAATAGCACGCATCGGGCGAATGTGATTCTGGCGAGCCCGCTTGATGTCAATCGCGTATTCAAAAGTATGCTCCTGGGCTTCTTCCAGATAATTTGCTGCATCGGCAATAGCCTTTTTCATAGAAGCGGCCTGAGGAATCACTGTGGTCTCAAGCGTGAGAAATTCTCCGGAGGCAATTCTCTTTCTCACATCTTGAGCGCAGTCTTCTACCGGGTTGGAAAAGTACGAATCAACTAACCAGACCCCAACCCAAGCATGACCTTCCTTGACCAAAATTACGGGGTTCAAACCCGCCTGTTCCAGACAAGCCGCCAAAAGTACGCTGGAATCCAGACAAGTCATCATCTTGCCATCGAGGATCTGGGCAGTAGTCCGAATCTTCTGTCCTGTTCGCTCGAAAGAGGCAGGCGGCGGTGCGTAATGGAACCCCATGTTTGCTAGAGTTTGGTAAATTGCATTTACCTGTTTCCAGACATACTCACGGTTTTTACTCTGATATCCATTCATGCTCAAGCCTGTGGATGACTTAAGCAAAGAAGATGCGGCTGACAGTATGCGATCAACTTCTATAGGCGTGGGTTGAACATGTGCAGCCAATAGCTCTGGTAAACCCAGTGTTGCTCCCCACTCGTTACGAGCTAATACACGAATCGGTTCGTTGTGAACCAAAGGTTCTTCGCCTTCTTTAGACACGGTAATTATGATGTTACCGGTCTCAGCCTCATCCAGATCGAATAGATAGTCGTGGTTTAGCGAGAGCTTTAGTTGAACTGAGTTGAAGGTTCGAGACTCTTCAGCACCGAAGATATCAAAGGTGAAACGCTTGGGTTCAAAAAATGCCGGATTGACACTTATCTGAAAATCCACCTGCCTGAACGACTGTTCGCTTTTGTTGCGAATAATTAAACGCTGAATTAGTGGGATATTATTTTGAGCTGCGGCGTAATTTACTATCTTTGCCGCTTCAATTGAAATCTCAAATGAATTACGAAATAAAGTGTCTGAGGACTGCACCTCCGTATTAACCACAACACCTTCATTTGGTAGATTCTCGGATGTATCACTCATTCACTATTTCCTTATATCGCAATCAAAGACAAGCCATATCACTCGAAACCATGTTACCAAACAAACACAAAAACCCTCCATAAAGAAAGGGAATGGTTCTGGGGTCTACCATAACGGACAACCCGTTGTATAGACAATCTAAATTAACACATCTTTCTTATTGTGCGCTGTGGCTCACCGAGCGGTTAAAAAACACACATAGTGGTTTAACCACTCGATAGTGGTTTTAGTTCCTCCCGAACACAAACACCATCGTTGCCTGCTCAACCGCTCCTCGCCCGCAGATAACAAAACCCAACCTCTGATGACAAAAGCCCATCGCCGATGATGGGTTTTGCGAAAAACTGCCTGTCAGCCAATTCGTCACGCCGTGTCGCGGCCTGTTTGGATAATCCGCGACACGGTTATTCCCCTTCTGTGATGGTATGCACGAA
>RCUT01000825.1_pt1 | contig 15483 bp, 7 predicted proteins | sample 2166171 | NCBI WGS metagenome assembly RCUT01 (sample SAMN09932757, study PRJNA488358) | compost metagenome | isolation source: compost soil in 4-hydroxybenzoic | place: Germany: Experimental Botanical Garden
CAGCAGAGGCCGAAAATCGGCTTAACTGTGTGTCCGGATTTAGTTGACCACTACATACGACCACTAACGAGAGATGAGCAACAATGGGTTATGGAGGCTACGCGTACGCTCCGAAACACCGAAATGCAGTTGCTAATTCTATTCATGCTCTGTACGGGCGCGCGCATCCAGACTGCATGCACATTGCGAGTGCGTCATTTCACCAGCGAGAATCCAAGGTTCAGCAAGGCTCCGGGCGGCCATTACGAGGTCTATAAGCTAACAGTCGGGCCGTCAGCAGGCATCGATACCAAGAACGACAAGGAGATGGTGCTTCAGGTACCACGCGCGCTGTACGAAGTAATACGCACATATGTCCACTCCAACCGCGCCAAGCGTCGGCGTGGGCGGGCGGCAGGTGGCGATAACCCCAATCAGTACATTTTCCTTACACAACAGGGGAGCCCGTATTACACGGCCAAGGAAGAGGCGCTGGCCTTCAAACCCGATCTCAAGCGTCGCCATGAAAAAGTGGGTGGCACCGTGCGCCAGTACATCAAGGAACACTTGGTACCGTATCTCCAGCAGCACAACAACAACCATTTCACCTTCCGCATTCACGATCTACGCGCCAGCTATGGCATGAACCAGACTGACATCCAACTGGCACTGGTGGAAAAGGGGGAGATCACCCTGCACAAGGCGCGCATTACGGTCATGGCGCTCATGGGGCATGAGAGCCCTGCGACCACGGACCTCTATCTGGACTACCGGAAGATGCAGGCGCAAGCCTATGCTGCGATTGATGGCTATGGCGAACAAGTGGAGGTGTGGATCCGTGATGCAATGGCAGGAGTCGGTTACAACGATGAATAAGCCAGCTTCAAACCAATTCACTACCCGCCCGGCCTACGTTCTCGAACTGCCAGTGAAAGAGAGCGTGCGCATCTTGCACCCCGAGCAGGTGATCCTAAAGATTGGATTGGACTACAGAGAGATCGGCGCATTCTGCTATTCCCTGCGCTCTGACAAGCGGCGCAAGTCTGGCCAGCCGACGGAGGTGGTGCTGTCCTCCTTCCTGAAACAGCGCCCAAAACAAATGCTTCAGGCCATCAAGGTGTTGTCGGCCGCATCGGAGGGGAAGGCGCCAGCAACTGTAAGTGCCACGGCCTTTTATTTAAAAACTCTGCTGGATTGGGCTGATACCAACGGTCATAGTGACTGCCTCGCTGGAGGAGATGCCACACGCAATGCCTTCCGCGCCTATGCGGCCGATGTGGCGGATCGCTTCAGGCGGCAGGAGTTTGGAACAAGAACGGCTAGCAGACTCCAATCTGAAGTGTGTGCCCTACTGGTGGCCATTACCGGCGTCGAGGATCTGGCTCGCGGCGTACGGATCATCAAGAACAAAGATTGGGTGAACGGCGGAACCGAACCCGTCCCGGATCACGACTTCGCCCACCTGCTGGCCATGAGCATGTCGCTGTTTGATGGACTGTGTGATCTGGTGCTGAACCATCGCCCGTTTCCGTTCAAACTCGACATGCCAAAGTCTCTCGGCTGGGAGCAGAACCACCTCTGGGCTTTCCCCACTCGCCCGTGGCACTTACCCCCACACCAGCGGGACCCGTCGGTACGCAAAAAACTCGGCACAAACGCCAGTTGGCCCTATGACTATCAACACGGCCGCCTCGCTACCGTGGAGGAAATCTGGCACCACTACAAAGCACCAACGCAGCGTATGCAGCGAAATGGGGCAACCCATAAGATCCGAGCAGCCAAGCGCCAGCTCGACACCGCCAATGCTGAGCCCCGTCACCGTTGGCGCTTTGAACTGGGCATGCTCGCGCACCACGCGTTTTGCTGGCTGCTCCACGCCAATTCCGGCGGCAACCAGCAGCCAATCCTTGATCTCGAAACCGACGGCACGCTGGAAACCACAGTTGCCCAACAAGGCTTCCGGAACACCAAGTTCCGCGCCGCGGGTACGAAGGTGTTCATTCCTATCCCGGCAAAGTTCCTCCCTTCGCTTCGCAAGTTCATGAAACTTCGGGCTTGGCTGCTCGATGGCACATCCTGCCCCTATTTATTCTTCACCTTCGGTAGTCACCGTGCAATGCCCACCCCGCAACGGGCCCACAAGTTCATCCTTTGGCACTACATCGAATCAATACGCCGGATCGACCCCACACTGAAACCCATTCTGGCTCAAAAAACCCGAGCCACCGTGAATGACGCGCTTCTGCGTAAAAACGATGCCAGCGTGGTCGCCAAGATATTGGGACACACTGAGGCGATGGAACTTGCCAAATACGGTCGTGGTTCGCCGGTCGATCACCGCGACGAACTCACCTTCGTTCTGGAAAAAATCTCAACGGTTGCCAAGAAGCAGGCCGTCACGCTAACTCGCACCGACCTCGGCAAACAGTTCAAACCGCTGGAACAGGGCGGCAGCTGCGCCCACTATGGTCATCCCGAGACCATGACGGACGATCCCGCGCTGCGGCCCGATTGTGCCGGCGGCTGCTGGTTCTGCAATCACCGCATGCTGGTAGCTGATGAACTGGATGCGAGGAAAGTAGCCTCGGCTGCCTTCGTCATGGAGCAGTTGATTCTTGGTCCCCAGCATGAGGTGAAGCTGCGGCCATTGATCGTCAAGTGCGAGACCGATTTAGAATGCATTGCCCAGACCCGCGACTGCCATGCCATGGTTGAGCGAGTCCGGCGGGATGTGTTTGAGGACGGCAACCTAACGTCCTACTGGGCCGAAAAGTACCACCTCTTCCTTGAGCTTGAAGTGATCGTATGAGTCTTGCCATAGATGCCTGCTTCACCAAGGTTGACGTTCCCGCCCCTGATCCGTGGCTGGACAGCTACGGCGTGTCGTTGCCGCTGGGTCATGTAGTGGCCCGTGACGCAAAGGGCAATGCGGTCTCGCATGCGGAAAGTCTCACATGGGACTTTAGTGCCTATACCTCACATGGCCAGAAGTGCATCCTGTATTTCAACTACAGGCGCAATGCGAGTGGCCGCAAATCTATCGATGCGTCCGAATTCACTGAAGACCATATCGCCCGTATGCGCGAGCTGCAGTTCCTGATGTGCAAGCGGCTGTTCCCATCGCATGGCGACACCTTAAGTCCTCAGGGACTGATAGATAAGCTCTTAACCTTGCGCTACGTGGCCCGGTTTGCCGAGCAGCACGGACGTTCCGTACGGGATATCCTGGAGCAGCGGGAGTGGCTGGATGCCTTCATAGTCGCATTGCCCGACAGCGAGTGCTACGCCTTCTCTGGCTGGCTCGGGTTCTTGGATAAGCTGGACCCGGACACGGAATTAGGTTTCCGGGTCGCCAAGCCCTTGCGTCTCAAGGAACTGAAAATACGCGCCAAGCGGGATATGGACCGCTGGAAGCAGCGCGCCCCTCTGCCGACCCGCATCTACTCGCAGTTGATCGCCAACCTTTCTAGCGAACTGGATGACATCGAAGCGCATAAGGACCGGCTGCTAGCTGCCTTGCGTGAAGCGAGCACGCTCTATCGTGCAGCCAAAGTCGGCGAGATCGTGAATAACGTAAGTCTCCGTCGCGACGTGATCCAGCGCCACGGTCTTAATAACTACCTAGCTGAGCGCGGATTCGCAGACAATATGTACCTATTGAGTAGCGCCATCAGCGAAATCTTCCAGCTTTGCGCCCTGCAGATCCATACTTTCTCCGGCATGCGGCACAAGGAGGGGAAGACCCTTCCTTTTCACTGCATGGAAACGGAGAAGCGCAACGGCCGCCAGCATGCACTGTTGGTCGGTACCACGACCAAGTTCAACGGCGGGCGCCGGATGCGGACAAAATGGGTCACGACCGACAAGGATGGCTTTCGGGCTGTAAGGCTGGCGCAGGCATTCGCGGCAGTGATCTACGAGAACATGGGCATAACCCCCGGCGAAAAGGATAAAATCAAGGACTGCTATCCGCTGTTCGTCTCGCCCGACTACCTGCCATGGAGGGGGCACCGCTCCGGGGATTCGACGACCGCGCAGTTTCACCCCTATGATCTGGCATTCATCAAGATAAAGCGCGAACTCCAGATCCGGCTGCTGCCCACCATTACGGCCGAGGATATTGCGGAACTGGAAGATATCGATCCCTTCCGCGCCTGGACCGAGGAGGAGAACTTCGCCATTGGCCAGATCTGGCCTCTAACCAAGCATCAGTTGCGCCGCTCCCTGGCCCTGTACGCCCGCGCCAGCGGCTGCGTGCGCCTGTCTTCGCTGCGTCGCCAGCTCCAGCACATCACCAACGATATGAGCGCGGATTACGGCAATGGATGCGCGTTCGCAAGGGACTTTCTCGCCGACAATCCCGAGGAGTTCAAGAAGCACATTGCGCTCGAATGGCAAAACTCGGGGGAAGAGGCGATGGTGCTGGCGATGGTATGGGACGTGCTGCATTCCAACGAACCCTTGTACGGTGGTGCGGGTCACTTCTATGAACGGCAACGCAACAAGGGCGAGCTCATGACCCGCGAACAGGTCGAAAAGGCCGTCAAGGCGGGCACACTTGGCTATAACCCGCATCCCCTGGGGGCATGCGTCAAGACCGGGGGGTGCGACAAGCAAATGGGCCTGAACTTCATCGATATCACCTGTGCAACCGGCAACTGCAGTAATCTCATCGGCAAGCACTCCAAGATCATTCAGGTCATTGAACTGAAACGCAAACAGCTAGAGCGCATCGACAAATCCACGCTGTCATACAAGGCCGAGAAAGAGGAGTTGGATGCGCTAGAAATGGTGGAGATTCGCTGGAGACCGACCCCAGACTCACGGAATATTGACCATGCTTGATATCCTCCAAGACTATCGCGACGCACTGGCACGGCTCAGAAAGGGTAAGCCGGAGAATGTGCCGAAGGGCACGAAGATCACCAATGACTCGGTAAGCCTTGAGGCTGGCCGTAAGAAAGGCACCATCAAGCGTAGCCGTCCAATCTTTAAGGGTTTGATTGACGAGATCAATGCCGCGGCTGCAGAGCAGTTAAAGCCAGAGGATGCTCAGAAGGCACGGATCGAACAACTGAAAGCGGAAGTGTCGAAGTACCGAGCGCTTTGGGAGGAATCGCTGACGCGCGAGGTCTCGCTGGTAAAGCAACTGTGGGACGAGCGTCAGGAATGGTCCAAGAAAGAGGCCGAACTTACTGGAGAGAAGGTGGTAACTATCAATGGCAGGAGGATGAATCGATCACGAATAGACTGACACTTCGTCACGATAATGATCCGGTTCGATCGTTTAAGTCAGCCCGCCGCTGTACTTATGCGGGCTTTGTTAAAATAACTGCCAATGTAAGTCAAAGATTTTTCAATAGACCTAGATTGTTAGGCTTATTGTAAGATGATATGTTGTTTATATATTCATCAGCCATTTTTGAAATCTCCCTGATTAATTTAACATCTGTTGATATAAAACCGATTGGCATTGTCACAGGCAAGGTTTCAGGGCGACTTATATGATAACAAACGACAACGAACTCATTTTCAAGGTATATAACTTCTACGTTTCCTCCCATAAAGCCTTCAATAATGGCATATATATTTTGAGAGTTATCACCAAAATTCCTCTTCCAACGCCACAAAGCATTTTTATCTGAAGTATCCGACAAAGGTAAATATATTTCAGGTTGAAATATTCTTTGCGCATTATCGCCCTTAGTTAATTGATAGCCCTCAATTTCATTCAATATCGATATTATCCTTGATGATTGCCCCCAATAACTATCTGACGGGGCGATCCACTTAAACGACTTGATCATTTTATCTTTAGATTTGTCGAACTTCGTTACCACATTTTTTATTTTATCAAAAACAAAGTCGAAGTTCTCATTTGAATATATAGGCCCAACAAATATTTTAGGCTTTTTATCATTAACTGATGACTCTGCCGAATGATGAGCAAATAAAACAAGATCTACAGAATTATCGTTAAATATGTCTTTAGTCCAATAATCACCGATAGATTTCATCGCGTAAGCGATTGATTGAATGTTGGATTCTTTTTTGTTTTGACCTAATGTTTTTGTTATTAATTCATGAACTTCTGTTGAGTCACTCAATACATCAAAGTCATCTCTTTCAATAGCTCTGCCATCAATGTCAATATTAAATTTACAGTTCACTCTTAATGAGTCTGTGGCCACCTTTCTAACAGAGCTAATCGCGTAAATACTAGGGCGGTCGCTACCTTCAGTTTTAACACCACTAAGGAATTTTTTATCGAAATATTGATAAAATTCCTTTTGAAAAAAGGATTTAGCCAACTCTTCTGTCTGCGATAATCTCTGGGCATCAATTTTAAGCTCGACTCCGTTCTTCCAACCATCAGTTTTTCGTTTACTTCCTATACAATTAAAACCACAGAGCTCAAATGACAAAGTTACACTGGTTTCTAGTATGGACGATATTTGAGGTGGTTTACCTAAACCACTGAAATATCCTTCAGACTGAGGTGTCAGCTCAACTTTTCCTTGCTCATTGAAGCGTAAGTCTCCTTTGTCCATGAGATCAGAGATTGCCTCACTCACCTCTGTTTTATTCAAACCAATATAGAGAGCAATTTGTGATGGTTTCATCGGCGCGAGTTGCACCAAACGTAATACAAACTCTCTAATAAAAGACAAGCCTTGCTTAGTTACATATGAAAATTGTATATTAAACCTATGAATAGGAACAATAAAGTCGACCTCATGATAATTTAATTTTAAATTTTCGCTCATTTAACGACCTCTTCAAGATTTTTATCAATATCAAGAATCTGATAGTTTGGTGATATACCACCAAAATTATTTTTATCTTCTGATGACTGGTCAGAGATATAGTCAAGTACCATCCCTAAAGGTAGAGTCTTATTATGACCAGTCCACATATGAGTTGAGCCAACAATCAATAGTCGATCCATCGCTCTAGATATAGCTACGTTAATACGATTCGGCGCTTTCAAGAACTTCGGTTTTTTATCTTTACTGGAACGGGTGACGGAGAGAATTATTATTCTATTTTCTTTACCCTGATAGCTATCAACTGTATCGATTTTTACTAATGCTTTAAAATCATCATGCCAGTCAATCTCATTAAATTTCTGCCTTATGATTCGCTTTTGCTCACCATACATGCAAATTATCCCTATCGCAGCCTCACCTTTTTTGACAACATTTTTAAGAGAGTCAACAAAATCTGAATTATTAGCAATTTTCTTGAGTAAATTAACGATAATATCTGCCTCAGTACGGTTATAGATACTTACGCCTCGATCATCACTGTGGTAACATTTTTGCCCAAGTTTAGATGTATCTAACCACGTCACAACACTTCGTAATGCCTCTGGTGTATCGCTATAAATATCAGGGATCTGACGTTGCCCATTTTCAAGCTCCCCCTTGTAGAAGGTTGATGAAACAATATTTCCAATCTGAGGTGCCATGCGGTATTGAGTCAGTAAAGATGCGCCGGACTGCATCCCATATGGAGACTCGAATGCTCTCGCAAAATCACTTTGCAATACAGCGTCTACATCTATCTCTTTATCTGCAATACCCAGTTTTAGAGCAAGTGCACGCTTATGTGCATCAGAATACAATGGTGGCAGTTGCTTATGATCACCAACTAGCAGAACCCTCTTACCTGATTGCATCGCAATCGCTAATTCACTTGCAATTGATCTTGCGGCTTCATCAATAATAACCCAATCGTATTGATTATTGGCTATACCTAAATGCCTCTGACCTATACCAACACAGGTGCCGGTAACCAACTGCCTCGAACGAGCAAAAAACTCTTCATAGTTCACTCGCTCGGTCTCAAGTACATCCAACATATCGCGTGAAACAGCAGCTAAAGCAACAACTCTTCTGGCTTCATCAGGGCGAACAGAATATTGATCACATAAGTGACTTATAACATCCGATCTAGCAAAACGGACATCTTTATCTGTTGGGTAATCCAAATTATAAATATTCAACAATGATTCACGAATTGCAGCATCAAGAGAAATTACACTTTTTTTAAGTACATATTGTTCATCTTTCTCCAGTTTTTGCTGCTTCTCATTCTGTTGAATAGCTTCAAGTGACTGATTTAATGTTTCAATCTGCTTGAACAGAGTTAATTCAGCTTCAACTACCGAAGAAACAAATTCTGGCTGTAATCCCAATGCCGGAGCTAATGCTTCAACACGGTATTTTGATTCAGCACGGAAAAGTTCTCTTTTTTCAGCAATGATGGCGTTAGAAAATACGTCCTTTAGGCCAGTTGAGACGGCCCCTTCACGATTGCTAAAACGAACAACATCCAGTGGTGTTCCTAGTCTCACACAATGCTTACGAATCCTTTCTGCTGCAGTATTTACAGCTTCATGGGATTGGCTCACTAACAATATGTTTTTAACCTTTTGCTTTTCAACTAAATAGTGAACAAATGCGGCAATAAATTCTGTTTTGCCTGTTCCAGGAGGTCCCTGGAGCAGGGATAACGGACCATTATTGACTAACTTTGAAAAAGCACTACGTTGCTGTTTATTTAGACTTATTTGATTGCCATGATCATCTTCTCGATCATAACGATTGAAATCGTATTCAGTTACCTCGACTCCATACTGAGTTGCTTCAGTATCACAATCAGGGTCAAAGTATTGTGCTAAATTACTAACAACGCTTTCATGATCTAGGATTCTTTTAAGCGCAGCTTTACGCTTATCGTATGAAGCCTTATCAGCTTTTGTCCTGAAAAATACGTGCTCACCATCTTGCAAATGCTTTGCTTTGAAATTAAATTTATGTAGCCGTATTTCATTCAAAGCACTTTGCTTTATGTTTACTTCTCCTAAGCGAATCTCATCATCGCCCTTCAGTTGAAGTGCTTCAACTATATCTGTCTTAGTGAAACTACCTAAAATATCTACATCTGAAGAATAAGGTATTATTAACTCATCATCAGTATTTTTCACAGACAACACACTTCCAACAACTTCAATATACGGATAAGCCTCTGTCTCGGTCTCTAAAACTGCTTGCCATAGTTTCTCTGTTGATACAGCTAACTTTTTAGGATTATCATTTTTGCAATCTATAGCTTCAAAGATTGATTTTAATTGCGCAGTCAAACCATCAAGTTTAGGCTCTTTTTCTGATCGAATAACTGTTTCAACCGTTCTATTAAAAGATTCATTTCCAGCTATTTCTTTAGTTAGTTGCGATAAATCCATTACGGAACCGGATTGAACCTTAATAGGAAAATCAAGAACTAACTGACACTTATCAATGTCGTGTTTACGGGGATTATCTCGTTGAGATGGTTTAAAGCTAACAATGAAGTTTTTTTCATTGGTAGCATATATAACCTGTACACGACCACCAATGCCATAGAAAGTAACCATGACATCTATGTCATTTTTATTACTTCTCTCAACATGCACATACAATTTCCCATTATCAGGATAAATAGCAACGTCTTCAAATTCATTTTTACTTGTAATAATAACTGGATTAACAGTCGTTAATTTAGAAGGCCTCAGCGCTTGTTTAAATCTGAAGAGATCTCTAAACCCTGAATTAAAATCATTTAATTCCACTACCACAGCATTGGCTATATTAGTATATTCATCAGAAAATGCTCCCCACTCAATACCAAGCATTTCACAACTTAAGCGCATAACTGCAAAATTATCTCTTTCAAACCCAGTGCAACTATCAATATTTTCAGGACTATATCGTGGGCTATTAAGTTCTTTACCATCTTGACAAAAATCAGGGATATCAACTAATGACAGCTGAATACTCTGTGTTTCACGATATAGAAGAATGTTTTTAGGCTGTAAATCACCGTGATATAAACCTATCCCATGAAGATGCTCCACAGATTCAATCAGTTTATCTATTATTGCTAGTTTTTCATTTGAGTCAACACGGCACTCATCCCAATGCTCACCCATTAGTTTATCAGTAACGAGGAATAAACTAGATGATTTTGTAGCTATGCCATACTCTCTAATGCAAGGTAAATAAGGTGGGTTAACAGATGCAATCTTTTCTAACCGCTTAATAAAATGAAGCACCTTGTAACTCAATGATGGTTCATCAATGGACGGATTAACATTAAGCCAAACTTTGACCATTAAGCCATTTGAGGTATAAACCTCCTTCTCATCAGTCTCAACAATAAAGTCGTCATCTTCACGAAATTGACGTGAATGATTAATGTTTTGCCTAAATGGCTCTAACTCACTATCATCGAAATCAAAAGTATTTTCGCGGCAAGGCTCTGCAAGCTTTAACGAATCAAATAACTCACCTGCATCTCTAAATTGCCTACCTTCAATTGCACCATATAAAACGCTACCATACCAATCTTCGGTGTTTGATAGGTTGTCATTTAATTGCGCCAAGCTAACTTTTGACATTCGCTGATCAGTTAATATATGCCAACAAATTATACCGAGAGCTTTCACATCATGCTGAAAAGGAGATAAGTCACTTTCAAGCTCAATATTACTTACTGACAATTGCTCTCGGTAATCACCAACCGTACCTGCTGGCTGGTGGTAAGCTGAAATAAAGTTGGAAAAAGCTATTTCTTTCCCAGGAGATATCCATAAGCTATGATCTGCAAGGTCTCGATGTGCTACTTTTATTTTGTGCAGATCAGCTAATTTGGCTACAAGCAGCTTAACTAAGTTAATCCTATCTGCATCTGAAAAATTTTGCCCAAATTTTCCAATAAATTCATTAAATCGAGAATGACTTGGCGGGAGTTCAAAAATTTCATTAAATTCAGTTGTTACATCATTTTTTTGTATATTGGTTAATGAACGCAAACAGTGTTTATAGAGATCGTGATTTTGGTGCTTTATATAGCCAAGCACTTCACGTTCACGCGAAACTATATGATATCGCCCTTCTGACGTACTGCCTTTGACACCTACGAAATTGTTGAAATTCCAAACTCGTAACAATGCTTCATCTTGTTTTGAAGAGTCAGATCTAGCCAAATATTCTCTATAAAGCTTAGTTGGGTGCGTATCAAATATGAGAGTGTCTTCTGTATAACCATTGACACTTATCTGTTTAGGGGCTGTAAATTCCTCACCGAAAACATTATCGAGAATCTCAAAGTCTTGATTAAGAGTTTTGGTGTTATCGAATGGTCTGAATCTGTCATTAAATTTATCTTCATCTGCAAGTTCAAGGAACTGGCTTAAGGAAATCGTATGTTTTCTATCTTTTTCTGAAATATCTTTAAAACTAGCGTTTCCACACATAACCACAAAAAAGTCTATCCATGGAAGTTTTTTACTTGTTAATTGATGCTTTACCTTATCAAGCTTATTTTTCAGTAAGTAAACCTTATTTTGTGTGATACTTACCGGAGAGCGTCCCATATCCTTATCATTTTTGAACCACTTATCACCATAAGATTTTATATCTCCATGATTCCAATCTTTTAGTTCAATAATCAACACATTACAATGAGTAACTATAACAAGATCAAACTCACCTTCTTTCCCTGTTCGGTCAACATATCTGAAACCTGCATATCCTTTCCACGGAAACATTGTAGAACCACCGATACTACGTAGCTGGTCTTGCATCGAACCACCACGTAATACGCTCTTAGCAGTCTTCTCTGGCTTACAAAATGCCGCCTTGATCTTTTCAATTGCTATCATTTCTTGGGCTTGCAGCCCGCCATTCCACAGCTTTATTTCCAAGAAAACTCTCCTAAAAAAGGTCAAAAGCTAGCCTTAAGGCTACCGTGACGGTGTTGATCCGCTGCGACGGAAGAAAATGCGTTTTGTGCGCACCCCGTGGCGATCTTCTGTCACTATTTTCAGCTTAAAAATATAACTAATATCAAATGCATAGTCGTATCGGCCTCTCTGTCTAACGTGCGGTTCCTTGAGATTTCGCTTTGCGTAATGATGATTTTCATCACTTTAGCTTCTACCCCTACAACAAGCACGTTAGTGTCATAAGTTCGATTTTTCAGCAAAAAGCAAGCTGCAGCAAGGGCTTAATCCACATAAGAGGCATTTATTCGGCATACCATGGGCCTTGTTGCACAAATCAGGGAACTATCCGGCTAAGTGATGATCTGATCTCCGGGAGCAATTACCGGGCACAGTAGATGGGCAAGTCCAAACACAACATCAGCAACTGGAAAGAATATAACCAAGCATTGGTGCAACGCGGGTCGCTGACCATCTGGATGGACGACCAAGCCATCAAGCTGTGGCATTGCCAGACTCATCATGGTCGGCGGGGGCGTGGCTTCCACTACAGCGATACCGCCATCGAGACAGCACTCATGCTCAAGGGCGTATTCAAACTACCTCTGCGCGCCCTGGAGGGATTCATCAACTCGCTGTTCACGCTGATGAAGGTGCCCCTGGTATCACCGGATTACAGTTGCATCAGCAGGCGGGCCAACACGGTGGAGGTCAAATACCGGTTGCCCTGCCAGGGGGCGGTGGCCCACCTGGTGATTGACGCGACCGGGCTCAAGGTCTATGGCGAAGGTGAATGGAAGGTACGCAAACATGGCAAGGAGAAGCGGCGGGTCTGGCGCAAGCCGCACCTAGCAGTGGATGCCGCCACTCATGCCATTGTCGCCGCCGAGGTTAGTCTCGAGACGGTGGCTAACAACGAAGTGCTACCCAGCTTGCTCAACCCCTTGCGACGCAAGATAGAGCAAGTCAGTGCAGATGGAGCCTACGACACAAAAGCCTGTCACGCCCTACTCAAGAAGAAGGGGGCCAAGGCAACCATCCCGCCCAGAAAGAATGCGGCACTGTGGGAGGAAGGGCATCCGCGCAACGACGCGGTGGCGGCCCTCAAGGGGGAGAGCTGGCGCAGTGGAAGCAGGCAACTGGCTACCATCAACGCTCGAAAGCCGAGACAGCCATGTACCGCGTCAAGCAACTCATCGGTGGCAAGCTGAGCCTGAGAAATTACAACGCGCAGGTAGGAGAGGCATTAGCGTGGGTGAAAGCGATCAACAGGATGACCGGGCTTGGTATGCCCGTCCGGCAGCGAGTCAACTGAGAGTTAACTCGCAACCTAGGGAAAGTCTGTCCTGCTTTGGAATTGTGCAACAAGGCCCATCAACTGACCTTTGCTGATTGCGAGTTCAACGGTAAACGCCGCCAGACCCGTAAAGAGATTTTTTTGTCACGGATGGAACAATTGCTCCCTTGGCCCAGGATGCTGGCGGTTATTGAGCCCATCTATCCCAAGGTCGGCAATGGCCGTCGCCCCTAGCCGTTTGGTCGCGTCCTGACCACGACCGTAGGCGGTCATGAAGCAGACTGCTACCTTGCTCAGTGCCAGCCACATCCAGCGCAGCTCGTTGCCCCGCTGATGGCGGGTCTCGTCAGCATGAATATGGGGGGCCGACTGCACCTGCTGTTTGATGGCCTGATAGGTCGGGGTGAGCATGGCACTCACGCGCCCTTACGCTTCACTGATGGCACCCCGGCTGAAAGTCAGGCCGAAATGTTGGTTGAGCTGCTGCTATGTATCTGGCTGATGCTCTGGTGAAACTGGCCACTTTGCAACGCAATGTAGCTGAGCAAATTAGGCCCCATCTGGCTGCAGCTGACGGTGTCTGGCAGGTCGGCTTGTGCTGTGTGAGTGCAGGTCGCACGATACGCCGATGCTCACTAACGAGATAGCTCACCTCAGGCAGGTCGAACACCTGATGGACCTGATATCTGCTCTTTAGGTTTCTATGGGACGTGCTTTCCTCTTGGCCCTTAGTGGCTAGTGGCTCGAATTTTTGTTTTAACAATCTTGGTCGTGGTCATCATGACCTGGGGCGTTGCCCAGCGGTTAACCCGCTGGCTTAATCCATGGCTATTTCCTTTAAATCCCACCCAGAATAAGGCCAAATCCGGACAGCCAGAAATGGACAAGGTGGACCAAAATGTCCATCGCATCCAACAAAATGATAGACAAGCTATAACATCATAACTAGTTGATTTTGCTGCACACACATTTTGTCCATTAACGGATAACTTGCGTGTAAAGCTGGCTAACTATGCAGCCAAGAAGTGGCCTGCCACTGGCGGCGTTGTGGACTTGCGTGACGAGCTGCGCCGTGCCCGGCTGATGGCTATCACCCCGGTGGATGAGGTATGGGGCATAGGGCGGCGCTTGGGGGCCAAGTTGGTGGCACAAGGCATCAACACCGTGGCCGACCTGGTGGCTAGCGATGCTAAAGGGTTACGCGCCCAATACGGTGTGGTGGTCGAGCGAATAGTACAGGAGCTGCGTGGCCTGCCTTGCGCGGAGCTGACCATTGAACCGGCAGCGAAGCAGCAGATCCTCTCGAGCCGTTCCTTTGGAGAGCGCGTGACGGACCGTGGGGAAATGGCCCAAGCGTTGTCAGGCTTTATGGCTCGCGCTGCCGAAAAGCTGCGAGCAGAGGGGATGTGTTGCCAGCGGGTACACCTGTTCGTGCGCACCAGCCCCTTTGATGAACGAGCCCCTTACTACAGCGAGCAGGCAGGCGTCCGACTCGTCTGCCCTAGCGATGACACCCGGTTGTTGCTGCAGCAAGTGAACGTGCTGCTACCGCAGATTTGGCGCGACGGTTACCGCTATCAGAAAGGCGGGGTCATGCTGAGTGAGTTCACCCCAAAGGGGCAGCAACAGGCCGATCTGTTTGCCCCGTCATCCGCTCAATCGGATGCGTTGATGGCTGTGATGGATCAGATCAAAGCCAAGGGATTGGGGCGCGTAGGCTTTGCCCGTCAAGGCACGGGGTCAGCTGAGTGGATGATGCGACAAGAGCACTTGAGCCCCTGTTACACCACCCGCTGGGAGGACCTGCCGGTGGCGAGATAAAAGCCACAGAAGGTTGAGCAGTCAATTCAAAGCCCGCCGGGCAGGTAAATTTTGGACGGGAAATTTTTTTCCAAACGAGGAGCTGATACAACAGAGAGCGCCAACTTTCGCAAGAGGCAGTTACCTTTTGAGAAAGGTAAGAGTTAAAATTTCCTTCACTGCCAATGGGCCATTCCAGCCCAGATAACACTATGTTACTGCAGAAGTTCTGATGTTAGGCATACGTTTAGGCATATTGAAATTTTCTGAATTGGTAGTTTTTATTTAAAATCAAATGATTAACCGTCAGATTCAACATCCCCCAGCCCAAACGTTTGGAAAAGGCCACTTCGCAGGAAGTGGCCTTTTTTTTATTGCTTACGTTCATGTCTCTGAGCTGGCTCTGACAGCCTGTCCGGGGGCTGCGGAGGGTGGAATGGCCCTGATGCCGCCCTCTGCCGTGGCAGAGGGCGTCCTCGCGAGGGAGGCTAGTCGACGGGTGTCAGGACCAGCCTGCGCCAGGGCCCCGTGATGTCACAGTGCCCCGTTTCATCGGTATTTTCCCAGCCCAGTCGATGATAAAACGCCAGCGCCGTGGTGTTGCGGGTGGCCACCTTGAGGGATGCCGGGGGCTTGT
>RCUT01000832.1_pt1 | contig 15416 bp, 12 predicted proteins | sample 2166171 | NCBI WGS metagenome assembly RCUT01 (sample SAMN09932757, study PRJNA488358) | compost metagenome | isolation source: compost soil in 4-hydroxybenzoic | place: Germany: Experimental Botanical Garden
GTTTTTTTGCCATTAATGGAGGCGGTTTAGGTGACGATGTAGGAAAACTATATTATCTCTCACCCGATAACTTAGCGTGGGAACCTTTAAATATAACCTATTCTGATTTTTTGCTTTTCTGCTTCGACGGCAATATTGAAGATTTTTATCGAGGATTACGCTGGAAGGATTGGAAGGTAGATTGTTCAAAACTTAAGGGTGGTGAGGTTTATACTTTTTATCCTTTTCTATGGACTAAGGAGGGGAAGGATATGAACTTTATGCGCTGTTTATGGACTTACAAATGCAGTTAGGTATCAATTAGGAAAAATAGAAAATGGAGTTAACCGAAGAGCAACGAAAAGAATTACAGCTTTTTATTGATAAATGGAAACAGGAAATTCCTGATGAAGAGATTTATTTCTCGTTTAATGGTCATGGGCATTTGAGGTATATAAATGCTAATGATGTTGGACTTGTTAGGTTTGGTGTTAAAAATATAGAAGCCGCTCTTTCGGATAAAAAATATATTAATATTTCCGGTGAATATCTTGGTGAAAACTGGATTAAACAAGAGGAGGAAGACCTTAGTATTCACTATATTGAAAAGATTAATAAGGATATTGGTCTTTACATTGAAAGTAGAGGAGTGAATAAAAAAGCAGCCGTTAGAAATGGTAAACTGATTGGACCTTTGATAATCGCTATTTTGTTTGCTGTACCAACATTTTTTATTTATCTCTTTATTTTCTGGTTGAATCATTAATTATAATTTGAATGGCAATTATTATAGGAACCTGGCACGGGATAGAATATACACGTTATCATCTTGGTAGATTTCCCTTTTAACGAGGTATTTAAATGAACATAATAATACGGAAGTTATTTAGACCCGCTTTGATGATGAAGAATGCCTCATTAACATTATTTTTTCTTTTCATTTTAACTAGTGCTATTGCTCAATCGGTTGACTCATTAAACGAAAAGCGGTTTGAATATCTTAACAAGTGTTTTGATAATTTCCCTCCAAATAAAACGATTGATAGTCTTGATCAAACGTATGGTTTACAGTTATGTAGCTTAACAGAATGCCTGTTGCTTCTTGAATTAAGCAACATGGATAAATCCATTAATGACAATGTATTGCTTCGTTTAAAAGAACTGGCAAATAAAAACTTTGAGAATAGGTCATTTATTTTGTTGGTGGAGGGCTCGATGAATAGCGTTAAAAAGGCAATGAAATTAACCGAAGAGTCAGGACTGGTTTATGTAAGTCTGGGAAATTCTTGTTTAGGTAGTAGGGAGCAAGAAAAAGGAATAGCTATTTTTAACAAACAAATGATGTTTTTGATCAATAAAAAGGGCCATAAATAACTATAAATGAAGTTAGGTATCAATCAGAAAATTGAGCTTTTTAACCTATCTTAATCTGCCTTAACACATCATTTATGAAAAGATTGATTTTAATTCTTACATTATTTAGCTTAATAAGCAGTGTCTCTGCCCAATTAACAAAAGTAGAAGGGTTTATTGATTCGTTGACAAAGGAGAATAGCTTCAGTGGAACTATTCTTATTGAACAAAAGTTAAAAGCAGTGTATCGTAAAAGTTTTGGGTATGCTGACCTCCCTTTTAAAGTACTTAATACACCTGATACCAGGTATAAAATAGCCTCCATCACCAAAGCTTTTACTGCAGTTATGATCTTGCAATTGTATGAGCAAGGCAAGATAGATCTGGAAAAACCGATTAACACCTATTTAACCAACTACAAGGGAATGGGAGGTTCTAGCGTAACAGTAAAACAGTTACTCAACATGACTTCGGGCATGCGAAATATGGATGATGGATTGACGCTTGAATCAGCTTTACAGCAAGGAATGCCACAATATCAAAAGCCCTATACAACGGATAAACTGTTGGCAAAGTTTTGCAGTGATACTTTAGTAAATCAGCCAGGTAAAACCTTCGACTATAACAATGCAGATTACATTATACTGGGAAAGATAATTGAGACTGTAAGCGGTAAAACATACGAACAGGTATTAAGCGAAAAGATCATTGAACCTTTGCAATTAACGAACTCAGGTTTATTATCGCAAGAGAAAGTGATCGACAGGCTGGCAAATACTTATTTTCAGCGTGATGATTCAAAAGTACTTACGAATGACCTGCCTGTGTATATTAATAATTGGTATGCTTCGGGTGCTATGTATTCAACAGTGGATGACGTTTTAAAATTTACTAATGCTTTGTTCAATGGTAAGTTATTAAAGCAGGAAACACTGAATAAAATGATTGTTTCGGGGCCTGGTGAATATGGATATGGCGTTTGGGTGTATAAAGATTATGAAATCAACTCCAAAATGTTCACGATCATTAAAAGACCTGGCTCTATTATGGGTGCTCAGGCTATGTTGTTTCATATACTTGAAGATAACTCGACAATTATCATTTTAAGTAATACGGACAAAGTCGGTCTGGATGGATTTGCAGCAGTGATTGCTCAACAAATTATCAAATAATAATGATACCTTATCCATTAGGCGAGTACAATTCCAAAATAGATTTATCTGAACAGGGCAGAACAATACGGGACTTGTGCAGGTAAATTATGAATTTGAGTCAATCCGAAATCTAGTTCAGGAATTAGATGTTTTAGAAGAAGAGTCTATCGTTATAACTTACAAAGGTCATTTTAGCGGGCTATTGGGATTCCTATTACGGTTTTCATTGGACGAGAGAACAAGAAATTGAATTTTGGGAGTAGTTCGGCCGAAAAATGCTAATTCGGCCGTCGCTATGCTAACCCTTGCTGATTCGTATCGTGTGCATCAGGTTAAAACATTAATTGAGGTTATCGATTTATATTTCCAGAAGATTGAAGTTAATTCCGAACATTATTATTCGCTGCAACCGGATGATATTGAGAGCTTATTAAGTAACCCCGACTTAAAGATCAGGATCATGAAAGCCGAACTTGATACTCACGAGCAAAAATGGGGGAAGGGAAGATTATGAAGAAGAGTATCCTTATTTAATCCAACGCTGCAAAGGAGACGAGGAGTTAATTAGTTATGTTAATAATCGTTTTGAAGCAATTCTTAATAAGTAAAACAACCTAACCCGCTACTTGATAAATACTTGTTAATTACCTGTAAATCACACTTTTTTTGTGAGCGGATTTTTCTATTTTTGCACCCGAAATAATGAAAAAATTTATCCTTTGGGATTTGTGCGTTGGTAAACTTCAAGTTAGTTCATAGAAATTGCTTTACTTTTTACCCATCTGAATTTTATACTCTCCTCTATTGAATTCTAACCATCTTGGTATCAGGATAATTTTTCCTTTTTAAATAATTGGGTTTGTATACCTGTCAATATGAGCCTCACTTTATTTGCTTTTCAATCAATATAAATTATCACAATAAATGGCAAAAGCTGAGTGATCAGTTTATGCTCTCTTTGATACTGCAATTGTAGTACATGTATGAAGAAAAATGATCGCTCGTTGCTAACTACCTTATTCATTTTTATCGTGAGTAGTGGTTTTGCACAGCAAAATGTTCAGTTTAGTCAGTATATTTTTAATGAATTGGCCGTTAATCCTGCCTATGCCGGTTATAAAGAAGAGTGGACTGCACATCTGCTATATCGAAGTCAGTGGGTAAGTATTACGGGAGCTCCAAAAACAGCCACATTTTCGTTTGATGGTCTTACCGATTCGTATCGGAAAAACACAGGACTAGGTCTTCAAATAACAAACGATAAGTTGGGTGCTCAAAGTAACCTGTCTGCTTACACCAATTATTCATACAGGTTAAAATTAGATGCGTTAGATACTCGTCGTTTGTGTTTGGGATTAGGAGTGGGAGTGTCGCAATATGCACTCAATGGCGATGAACTGTCGTACGTACAAGAAAATGACTCCAGAATTCAGGCAGGGACCGTAAATACCATTACACCTGATCTTCGTTTCGGGGTTTATTATTATTCGCCCACGTTTTTTGCAGGAGCTTCTGTTATGGATCTGTTTGCTGATTATATCAGCACAAAATTACAAGACGGAACCAAAACCTATCTCAATATAAAGAAAACGAGGCATTATTATTTTTCAGCAGGAGGTCTAATTACGTTATCATCTACTATTATACTAAAACCTTCTTTCTTGATCAAAGAAGACTTTAAAGGACCTACCAATCTGGACCTGAATACATTTTTTGCTTTTAACGAAAAAGTGTGGATAGGTGCGTCCTGGAGAACGGGTATTAAATTATGGAGTAAGGATAACCTGATCAGTAATTTACAAATGGCTGATGCTTATTCAGTAATGGCTCAATTTTATGTGAATGATCGTTTTCGTATTGGTTATGCCTACGATAGAACCTTAAGTGAGTTGAGTAATTATGAAAATGGCTCCCACGAAGTCTCCGTATCGTTAAGCCTACCTTCACATAAATTAGGTGAAAGAATTTTAAGTCCGAGGTATTTCTAAGTTTACACGCTATTCGTTTTAATGAAAAAAAGATTACTTACCATTTTTGTTTTTCTTTTAAGTTTCTTCCCTTTTTTAGGATATGCACAGGAGCAGAAGAGTTTGAGAAAACAAGCAGATTTGTTGTATGAGCAAAGCAGTTATGCCAAAGCTGCGGCGATTTATGAACGTTTGGCAAAAAATAAAAAGGATGATGTAGACCTACTGGTTCGTTTGGCAAATAGCTACCGTTTAATCAAAAACTATGAACAATCTAAAAGGTGGTTCCAGCAATTGCAGTATACTAAGTTATTGCCAATCTCTGAACTGTTGAATTATGCAGAGGTTATGCATTGTAATGTTGAGCTTACCGAATCTAGGGATTTGTTAAAAGAGTATGAGCTAATAACAGGAACCAATGATTATATAAAAATGCGGGTAAACAGTTGCGATTCGGCAAAAGCATGGATGCAATCACCTGCATTAATAGTAGTTAAAAACCTTGATTCAATTAATACACCCAAGAGTGAATGGGGCGCATGGGCTATCAATGATTCTGTTATTGTTTACACCGCAGAGCGCGCACCTTTTGTTGATAAGCGCAAAGGAACATATAGTCGTACCGGTCAGCCTTATTTAGGTATTTATGAACGGGATTTATATGCTAAAGAAAAATCAAAACCATTTGATCGTCAGTTTATCGTTAGTAATTATCATTCTGGGCCATTGCTGATCAATGCTGCGCATAATCTTATTTACATTACCCGAACCTATAATGATTCAAAAACAATAAGGGAATTTAACTCCAACAATGGAAGAATAAGTGGTATAAGGCGATTGGAACTTTGGTACTCAGAAAAGAAAGAAGGACATTGGAGTGATTTGAAACCCTTTAAGTATAATAATCCGGAGAACTATTCGGTTGGTCATGCTGCTTTGAGTAAAGACGGCAACACGCTGTACTTTGTCAGCGACATGCCCGGTACCTTAGGGAAAACGGATATTTGGTATTGTACCAAGTTAAATGACGGGAGTTGGTCGTCCCCTGTTAATTGTGGATTTCAGATCAATACGGATCAGGAAGAACTATTTCCAACCATTGGGACAGCCGGGGAGTTGTATTTTTCCTCAACTGGTCGACTTGGAATGGGTGGGTTAGATATCTTTAAAGCCATAGGCGAAAAATCAACATGGAAAGAAGTTACTAATATGCGTTTTCCGGTTAACTCTGTTACGGATGATTTCTTGTTCACTCCAACATCAGACACAACAGGTTTTTTATCTTCCGATAGAAGAGGAGGAAAAGGAAGTGATGATATTTACAGTTACCTGATCTTGCCTCCGCCGCCACCGCCAGTTAAGGAAGTAATTGTAGAAGAAGTGGTGCTGGCAAATAACAAATTTGTAGGCATCGTGGTAAATAAGTTAACCAGTAAACCATTAGTCAATGTTTCGGTAACGGTGGATAACAAAGGAGAACAGGATACCGCAATTACAGATGACAGAGGGCGTTTTGGTTTTGAGCTAAAGCCAGGTGAAGAATGTTCGGTGAAAGCCGAAAAAGAAGGTTTCTTAAGCGACCATAAAAATGGATTGAAATATGTTAAACTTCAGGAATCGCCTTCAGTGGTTATTCTTCAGTTAGATTCAATCATATTGAATAAGGCAATTAAACTGGAGCATATTTATTATGATTCGGGTAAATGGAATCTGAAACCAAAATCGAAAACGGAATTGAATAAATTGGTTGCATTGTTAACAGAAAATCCGACCATTAAAATAGAGCTAAGTTCGCATACCGATTCGCGTTCGTCTGATAAGGCAAATCTTATTCTTTCTCAAAAAAGGGCTAAAACTGCAGTAGATTATATTATCTCTAAAGGTATTGCTAAAGATCGGCTGGTAGCCAAAGGATATGGAGAAACTAAGTTGCTCAATAAATGCAAGAACGGGGTTAAATGCTCCAATGCTGCTCATCAAATGAATAGGCGTACGGAAATAGCCATTTTAAGTTTCTAAGAAAAAACTTCGCCCTGTTAAAGATCAACCTTAACGGGGCGAAGTGCTTTTATGATGAATGGTTCATTGTTATTTTAATATCCACATAGCATCATTGATATCATCTTTACCGGCAAACTGAGCATCCAGCGCCTTCTCAAGATTTTCCTTGTTGTTAGTATGCTCGCTTGAAGGATATTGGAAACGCTTAGGAATTCGCTGGCTGTTCGCGGTTCCTGGGCCTACTAAGAATGCAGGAACACCGGTTCTACGCTGATTGTAATACGCTTCCCAACCTGAGTTTTGGAAAAAACCAAGGTACTTTTGTAGCAAGATTTGTTTAAGTGCTTCATCTGCATTTCCTGCTAAGGTTATGGCAGGTTGAGCTAAGTAAGCATTAATTGCATCCGTTGAAATAGCATAAGATTGCATGGATCCACTGATACCTTTGTTATAATATTCGGCAGCATTACCAGCAACCCAGCCACGGCTGATTGCTTCTGCGATATTAAAACATAACTCAACATAACCAATTTGTACGCAAGGTTCGCCTAAGTATTGATAGTATCGATCTTTGCGGATAAACGAGTACTCGCCCTTGTTTACTTTGGATGACATATCGTCCAAGCTTTCACCTGAGCTTGCTCCAACATAAGCTTCGAAATCAGCAGGTGTTAAGCCGGCTGCTATTTTTGCAGGAGCAGGGTCTGCTACAATAAATGTGCGTGGATCTTTAAGGTTAACCAAGGTATTTAAATAGGTAGCCGACATGTTATTACGGGTAGCTGTATTACCATAATTATCCGGATTTAGCGGGTATTTATTGGTAGAAGAGTTGTAAACATATTGCAGATTATCGCTATTGCTACCAGGTAAAGGATATTTAGCCGGATTAGCAAGCGTTTCAGCAAATCGTTGTTTAATCTTTAGTTCAGCATCCGATTCTTTTTTGCTCAAGTGAATTAGTAAACGCAATTTGTAAGCGTTTACGGCCTTTTGCCACCCGATTAACTTACCGTTTAATAAAAAGTCGCCGCTCAAATTGTTGTCATTTGCTGCAATTAACGCCGTAAGTTCTGTATTGGCCTCATCAAGCCAGGTAAATGCTTGTAAGAATACCTCTTTTTGCGTGTTGTATTTAGGCTTAAAGATGCCATTGCCGGTTTGCAACGCTTCCGACATCGGAATATCTCCCATGCGCATAGTCATATCCACATAAAAGAAGGCCTTAAAGAATTTAGCCAATGAAGCGTACACATTTTTCGCAGGAAGCCCCGTTTTTTGTGCTTCATGTTCCATTTGTTTAATGTTATTTAGCGTAAGGTAGTTCATACCGCCGCCGGTCCAGCTGTACTCCTGCGTAGCATAATAATTGTAATTGCTGCACCAATACTGATTCCAGCGTTGTACGTCATTCCAGGGAGCTTCGTAAAAATCGTTCTCGATACTGGTTAGTAATAACGATGGGGATGCTTTACTTGGTTTATTTGGATTTTGTTCCAATTCCTCAAAGTTTTGACAAGCAGTTAATCCTATTCCTGCTGTTGCCAATAAAAGGATCAGTTTTTTATTTAGTTTCATGAGAATTTGTCGTTAAGAATTTAGAAAGTGATATTCAGATTTACACCATAGCTTTTGCTGGTAGGCGTTTGTAAACTCGATTGAGAAGTCATTCCCGGGAACTGATCCAGGTCGATGTCTTTCACCTTGGCAAAATACAATAGATTACGTCCAACAAGGGTGATTGATGCACGTTGAATCGACATTCTGTTTAAAAAGCTTTTTGGCAGGTTAAATCCGATGGTTACCTCACGAAGTTTTGCATAGGTTTTATCAATCAGGTTTCCTTCTGAAATGCCGTTGTAACGGCTGATATAATCCTGAAGGAAAGTAGGAGTGGTGTTAGCAGCAAAAACTAATTGATCGTAGTTGGTAATATTACCGTCTACATCGTAATTAATGGTAGCGCCGTTAGCAACAACCACTCCCTGTCCAACATAGGATTTAATTCCTTTAATATCATTAGCACGGGCAACACCCATATCGCCCTCAATGGTGGCAATATGACGACCGCCACGCATGGTTTGGCGTAATACGTAGTCAACCATTTTACCACCAACACGACCATCAAATTGGAAACCAAATGTAAATTGCTTGTAATTGAATTTATTGTTGATACTCCATGTCCAGTCGGGGTTCATGTTTCCTAAATAACGGGAAACAGGATTTTGAATCGGACGACCACTGGCATCATTAATAATTTGGCCGTCTTTAGTACGAACAAAAGTTGAAGTGTATAATTTATCTAAACGATCTCCAACTTTTAAGAATTGATTCAGCGTTTCAATTCCAGGGTAAATTTCTGCTAACTCTTCTTTGTAAGTCGACCAGTTTACCATTACATCCCAATTGAAATTAGGTTTGCGTAAAGGTGAACCACTAAGCGTTAATTCCCATCCCGAACGACGCGATTTAATACCGTTTGTTAACAGACTGCTGTAGCCGGTTGCTTGTGACAACGGTAGTTCGAAAATTCGTGGCCCATCTAAGCTGTTGAAATAGGTAATATCAAAAGCTAAACGATTACGCAACAATTTAAGGTCAACGCCTGCTTCGTAGGCAGAACTAAAGCTTGGCTCTAAATCCGGATTGGTTAAAATAGCGGTGTAGGTGGCACCCGGCTGATTATTGTAAATTGGCGTTACATTATAGGATGAAATATTCTTGTAAGAAGGACCTCCGTATGGAGTTGTATAATCTGCTCCATATCCTAATCCTGAACCCGATAACACTGCAGCCGAACTTATGGTATTGTTTACTGCCGTGTTTCCAACTTTAGCATACGATCCTCTTAACTTAAAATAAGAAATAGCATCAGGAAATTTTAATAGTTCCGTCAAAATTAATCCGGCACCAACAGAAGTGTAGAAGAAGGTGTTATTTTGTTTCGGCATCGTTGATGATTTATCAATACGACCTGTTAATGAAACACTCAGGAAGTTTTTGTACATCATGTCCAAGAACGCATACGAACTAAATACCTGCATCGGCGCCTCGTAATTATACGTTTGACGAGGGTTTAACGAGTTATTAAGATTATACCATCCCGGTACATTCAGGTAATCAGTTGTTGAATAAGTAGAGTGGTAATTAAACGTACGTAAGTTGGCTCCAACAGATGCTTTAACATCTAATGAAGGGATAACCTGTTTGTCAAAACTTAATAATACGTCTGTGTTATTTTCAAACATGTTACGCATATCCTCACGGTAATCACCTTTAGCCTGCTCGCGACCATAAGTTGTTGCTGAGTAAGGTAATTTCTCGGTACGCAAAAGGTCGTAGGTAGTAATCTGCGTACGGGCACTTAAATTCAAAAAGTTATTGAACTTGTAATTTAAGCTCATATGACCGTACATGTCTGTTTTATGGTGACTGCGCAACCATTCTTTAGCTACAAACCAAGGGTTGTTGTAACGTTGATACTCAGCATAGATTTGTTGTACACCTTCCCTACCCGTTTGCCAATAATTCTTCATGTCATCAACATTCCAATCGGCACCACCCCAGATAACCATGTTGTAAATTAAGCTGTTAGGGCCGTAGTTAACGTCGGGGTAGTTAGGGGTAAACTGGCGGTTGTAATTTACTGCCGACTCAAAGCGTAATTTCGGAGAGAAATTGTAACCTGCAGAAACATTGAAGTTTAAGCCATTAAGTTGAGTGTTGGGAACAAGTCCGCGCTGGTAATTATAGGTAGATGAAAAACGTAAGTCGTATTTTTCGCCACTGGTTGCGATTGCGATATTATTACTGCTCAATACACCTGTTTGTAAAAAACGGGTAAGATTATCCGTTCCGCGTGCAATGAAAGGAGTAGGAGTCCGTTTTCCTGTTGAAGGGTTTATCGGACTATCATATTGCGCAATTAACTGACCATTTAATGCAGGTCCCCAGATATCATAATCACCATCGTTTTTACCACCACCTTTACCGTCAACAAACTCATATTTACCATGGTCGCCCGGGCCATACATATCCTGAACTTTAGGAATAGCATTAAACCCATTCTGAGTCATCGTACTTGAATTAAATTCAATAGCAAAGCCGCGGTTATCCTTAGATCCACGTTTGGTGGTAATCTGAATAGCACCGAATTGTCCGTTTGATCCATATAAAGCAGATGCAGCAGGGCCTTTTAGAATGGTGTAAGACTCAATATCATCAGCGCTTATATTCCAGGTATCAGAACTGATTGGCACGCCGTCTACAACGAATAAAGGTTGTTGACCACGTAATAAGATATTTGGCGAACCCAATAACTCAGCTGAAGCACCAACGGTTAATCCAGAAACTTTTCCCACTAAAGCATTTACAGGGTTCGGCTCACGAGCCTTTACAAGTTCATCACCTTTAACTTCCTGTATGGCATATCCTAATTTGGCTTTATCCTTTTTGATCCCTAAAGCAGTAACAACTACTTCAGTTAGTTCTTTTGAATCAGCTTCCAATTGGACATTGATTACTGCTGAACTGCCAACCTTTATAATTTTGTTAACATAACCAACTGAGCTGAATAAAAGTACCTGTCCGTTACTAGCGGAAATAGAGAATTTACCATCGGCATCACTAACACTGCCAATATTGGTTCCCTGGACAGAAATAGTTACTCCAGGTAATGGTTGCTGATCCTTTTTATCAGTAACGACGCCGGAAACTTTTTGTTGGGCAATTGCCGCAACGGAGATCAGGACGAACAACATCATAAATGCTGCTTTTCTGATCAGGTTCTTGTAGAATTTTTGCATTGCTTTTGAAGTTTTTTGTAGTTGTTTTTTAGCAATGCAATTGTAAACCATGTTTATTAATACTAAACAAACTAAGTATTAAGGATCAGTTAATTATTGTATACAAACATTAATAAAAAGTAAATTAATGTTGGAACAAGTTGTTGGATCACAAAGAAATATAGGAGTGTTTATAAAGCGAAAAAGGTAGTCTGCGAAAGAGAAAAGGCACTGCTTTGTCGCAATGCCTTTTTATTTTTGGTGGCAAAAAGTTATGCCTGATTATAATAAACCAATTGGCAATCGCTGGTGCCATCGGTATACAGATCAATAACTGCATAAACATTTGGAAACTCTGCCAATACGCCATCCCACCAGTTAGATGACACCGCACCATTACATAAATATTTAACACCTAAATAATCGGTTGCATCAATGTAATGTACGTGTCCACTCAGGCAAAGTTTTACATTTTTATGCTTGTAAAATAAATTCTTAAGTTTTTTAATATCGCTATGCATATCGCCCTTAGGGAAAGCCACTTCTCCTAAATCCTTTTTCTCATCCACATAATACATCAAAGCACCGAAAGACATAATCGGAACATGTGAGTAAACACAAACATGTTTACCGTTGCTGTTTGATAATTCGTTTTCAAGCCATGTAAACTGCTCCTCATCCAAACCATAATGAAGTCCCATGCTATCCAAGGCTATGAATTTCCAGTTATTTTGTTCAAAGGAATAATAACGGGCAGGCATTTTCAATTCTTCAATTGCCCAGGTTTTACCATAACGTCGGTCTTTTTTGTATTCCTCATCCAACTCCTTTGGTCCGTACCAAACATCATGATTACCCAAGCAGCTATGCAATGGTAGCTTATTATGTTGTACAGCCTGGCGCCAAACATTCCAACGGCTCTCCAGATCTTCTTTTTTTTGATTGTTTGAATCCATTACGGTATCACCCGAATTAATGATAAAGGAAGGTTTGTCCTTTAGTCCATTGATTTGGTCGAAAACCGTTTTCATAGATGAAACACAAACCGGTTTGTCGATTACATGACAATCTGTAATATGAGCGAATCGCAGCGCTCTTTTTTTGCGAGGATCGGCTGGTTTTATTTCAGCTGCTGATACTAATGGAATGCCTGTACCTAAAAGAGAAGCAGCTCCAAATACGGCTGCATTTCTCAAAAAATCTCTTCTGTTACTCATTATATAATGTTAGTTAATAATTGTATCGATTGCTTTTCCAACAGGTTTAGCGTTGCTATACTCAATGCCAAGTAAATTACAAAGTGTTTGTGCAACCTGATTTTGATAAAGCTGCGTGTTGGTTTTAATCACTCCTAATGGTTTAACATCGGGGCCAATTGCAGCAATCCATATTTCATTTGCTCCTGGAATATTCTTGCCATGATGCTGCCATAATCCTTTTTGAGCTTCACCACGACCATGATCGGCTGTAATGATCATGGTTGTTTGATTTTTGTAAAAAGGATCATTTTGGATAAAGTTCCATAAATCTGCCAGGTATTGGTCGATGTAGTTGGCCGACTTAAGGTAAAGATCATAATGACCTTCATGCGCCCATTCGTCTGTTTCTCCATGTCCGATGAACATTACACGCGGATGATGCGCTATCATATACTCTTTAGCCAGGTAATGAGTAAACACATCTAACCGTTCGCCGCCAAAGGGATCTGGAACCTGGGTTTGCATAGCATTTAACAATCGAGTTGAAGCACTGATGTTGGGGGCTGTAAGATTTTCATAACCTGCATTCACCGGAATTCCTGATCGTTCCCGATTGATAATATAAGGAAAAACATCCCAAGAGCCGAATGCCGCTACTTTTCCTTTAAACTCAGCTTGTTTGTTTAAAAACTCTAGAACCGTAACATTCGGATTGTTCTTTTTGCTGTTACTATTTATTGAAGTATCGGCAAACCCACATAAAAGTTCACTGTATCCCGGATAGGAAAACCAATACGGGTTGGTTACATCCACTTTATTAGACAAATCGCGATTTCCCAAAATTTGTCCCTTGGAAGCAATAGTATTCCACATAAACGGCATTAAGATTAAACGACGTTCCTGATCTGTGGTTGCCCAAAATTGTTTAGTAATAGCTTTAGGGTTACCGGTAAATTGCTTGTTGTTGATCAGTGATGAATCAGCTCCTCTAAACAACTCCTGCCAGCGATAACCATCAAGCGTTATTATAACCACATTTTTTGTTTTGTGCTTTGTTTGAGCAGCTGCAAATATGGTAATGCAGCATAAAACGAGCGTCAATAATTTCTTCATAAGATAAGTATAGCTTGTAAAAAATGTTTAGCAATGCTAAACATAAAGTAGGAACAGAAAAAGGGAAATGTAAAAAAATAACAGGAGATTAAAACTGATTTAACAGAGAAGAGGGGAGAAATAATTTTTAGGATGGGATTACCCCTAACCCCTAAAGGGGAATTCATATCGCACGTATAAACTATTGGTACTTTATACACAGAAAATTCCCCTTTAGGGGTTAGGGGTTTACACTACATTTCTCTATACAATGTGATGTTCTAGGCATTTCCCCTTTAGGGGTTAGGGGTATAAGTTTAATTGCTATCAAAAAAGTAAACAATCAACATTAATGCGTTTTCATCACTAATTGTACGCGGGTTATGACTTATACGGCCATCAAATAGCATGGCATCTCCCTTGTTTAATTCAATTGTTCGGTCAGGGAAAATATATTCGATCTTTCCCCGTATAATATATTTGAACTCAAAGGCTTCGGTTTCAACCATTGGCCGCTGGGCATCCTTGGACAAATCAAGTAAAACAATATCAACAGTGGTATTTTTAAAGGTCTTGGTAAAGATACGTTGGTAAAGGAATCCTTCCGCCGATTCTTTTTCAAAGGCTTCATACTCCTCTTTTCGCTTTACAAGAATCATCGGCCCATTGATATTACTTCCAATACCTTTAAAAAAATAATTCAAATCAACTTCAAGTGCCAGTACAATATCAATTAGCACCAGTAAAGAAGGGATTGTCCGGCTATTTTCAATTTGGGAGATAAGACCTTTACTTACCTTCGCCTTATCTGCCAGCTCTTGTAAGGTCATTCCCCGTTCTTTACGAAAAGCACGTATTTTATTACTGATTTGAATGAGTAAGTCTTCTTCCATAGTTAATCATTGTTCAGCAATTCTAAACATTTTTAATGAGTAGATGGTATAAGTATCGTAATTATTTCAATAAGGTGTCGTTAAATTAATGTGTAATCGATCATAAAAAATGAGATTGTATACAGAAATTATCAACATTGGACAAAAAACTTTTTTGGTTCATTTTATGTGTTTATACATGCAATAAATGCTTTTTTGCTCCTTTTTCTCTCTATAGCCTATACACTCTATTAGGTAACGGTATTGATATTCTAAAATTTAACCGTCAAATTAGGCGCCTATTAAGCAAACTGAATGCAGCAAGCAGGAGAAGGACAAGGAATTTCCGTTAGACAAATTGAAGAACTTTTTCATGCAAAGTATGAAACATTGTGCATGATAGCTGTTCGTTATGTCGATGAGCTTGAGCTAGCTAAAGACCTTGTTCAGGAGTTTTTTGTGTACGTATGGAATAAACGAGATCAGATTCAACTAAAATCTTCGTTCGAAGCGTATGCAGTGAGATCGGTAAAGAATATTTGCATTACCCACATTAAGCGTCAGCGAGATCTCATTATTTACCAGGGCGGCGAGTTACCCGAAATTGCCTTTGACCCTGACGGAACAATAAACGATGAGCGCTTAAAAGCCAAAATTTACTCAAAACTAACAGAGGCATTAAACAAGTTACCTGCTGAACGAAAAAAGTTGTTCTTAATGAGCAATGTGCAAGGGCTTACCTATGCTGAAATTGCCGAGCGAAATAATATATCTGTGAATACGGTAAAAACACAAATTAAAAAGGCGTATGCCACATTGCGTAGCCAACTTTCGGAGAACTTGTTAATAGGTATCCTGTTATCCGTTTAATCCCTTCAAAGAAATAATTTATTTTTTTTCATCGATTCAATCACCCTCTTTTTTACTTCTTGCTACTTACTATTAATGGAGAAATAACACCATCGTATGAGCAATAACAATAAATGGATTCAGGAATTTTTGGACGACCAGACAA
>RCUT01000840.1_pt1 | contig 15351 bp, 10 predicted proteins | sample 2166171 | NCBI WGS metagenome assembly RCUT01 (sample SAMN09932757, study PRJNA488358) | compost metagenome | isolation source: compost soil in 4-hydroxybenzoic | place: Germany: Experimental Botanical Garden
CAGAAAACTCCGGCACCGGCCACATATCATCCAGCAAATCGGATTCGCGCGTGTCTGGCCGAAAGCGGAAATGCCGGTGCAACGCCTCGCTGCGCTCATCCGCATTGCCAAGCGCCATAATGTATTGCTGCAAGCCATTGCGGCGGCCCACGGCTTCATCAAGCAGTGCCTGCAAACCCATCTCGCCTGCTGCCTGCATGACATCGGCAAAAGCGTTTGCCAGTTCCGGATCGCCGCCGCCATGTGCGGTCTCAAGCAGGGTGCGGCGCGCTTCGCCAACAAGGGCCGCCTGCATGAGATCGTCCATCATCTCGAAGTGGCCTGCGATGTTCGCCTCAAGCGGGAACTGATGCAGGATCGCTTCGCAGAATGCGTGGATGGTCTGGATTTTCAGCCCGCCTGGCGTTTCAAGCGCCCGCGCAAAAAGCCTGCGTGCCACGGCAAGCCGTGTCGCTCCCGGACGCCTGCCTTCAAGCTTGACAAGCCTGTCGGCCAAATCCTCATCCGGCAACATTGCCCATTCAGACAATCGCGCAAAAACACGGTTCTGCATGACGGCCGCTGCCGCCTTGGTATAGGTGAGGCAGAGAATTTTCGACGGGTCGGTGCCTTCGAGCAGCAGCCGGATAACGCGCTCAGTCAAAACGTGAGTCTTGCCGGAACCGGCATTGGCCGACACCCAGACAGAGGCCAGCGGATTGGCGGCACTGGCCTGCGCTGCAATTGTTTCCGGTGGAATCACACGTTGCTTTTTCATTCGCCGCCCTCCCCGCCAGCATCACCACCAGCGGACCATTCCAGCACGCGTGCCAGATGATCATAATCGCCCGTCAAATCTGTCTCACGAAAAGGAAGCGCGCGGGAAAGATAACCCTTAGCCGGATTCTGATAGTCGGTCAGCAACTGCGCCAGTCGCTGCCATGCCTCTTCACCAAGGGCGGGTGCAGTTTTTTCCGAAGGCGGCCTGCCAATTTTTAAAATCGACTCGGGCTTCACCTCGCCGCCTGCCCGCAATCGCACATAGGTCAGATCAGACGCTCGAACCGCGCCCAGATCGGAAAAAGCACCCCGCGCAAGAAGAGCTGCTTCCAGCGCCAACTGTGGCGACAAGAGAACATGCGCCTGTCTTAGCGATGGCGTGGAGCCGGTCTTATAATCGATCACTTCCGCTGTCCCATCACGCATCAGATCGATACGATCGGCACGGCCCGACAAAGTGATGCCAAGACTTTCAACCTCGCGCTTATCCGACGAAATTTCGGCAAAGCGGGTTTGAACATTATAAGCGCGTTCCCGCTCCCATTCGAGGAATTGCGGAATAAGAGCGGTAAAACGCGGCCACCAGACTGCTTCTATCTCAATGGGTAGATCCATTTCGCCAAAGAAATGCCGGCCAAATTCTTCGAGCTGCACGGCTGCATCGGGAGCCAGCGGATCAATGCCCTCTTCGGTGAAATGCCCGAGAATGTCGTGAAAAAGCGTCCCACGTTCTGCAGCTGCCGGATCGCGGATCAACGGCTCCAGCGGACGCAGTTTCAGAATCTTTTTGGCAAAGATCGCGTAGGGATCGCGACGCAGGGTTTCGATTTCCGTGACCGAAAAATGCTTGGGCCGTGCGCTTACGGGCGGTGCCGGTTCCGGGCGTTTGACAAAAGGCACATCAGGCGCCTGATCGATTTCACGCGCCCAATGGATAAAACGTTGCCCACGCGAGCGCATATCCTTGGTCACATCTGAACCCAGAACCGTTTCAAGCCGCTGCAACCAGCGCGACGGAATAGTTGGTGCATTGTCCGAACGCTGCGAACGCGACAGCACGACATGATCCATGCCGAGCGCCATCTGGAAATCGTGCGCTGCAAGGCCGGTACGGCGCTCAGGTGGATCAAGCGCGATCATCGCCTTCATAGGGCGCGACATGAACGGGTCATTGCGCGTCTTGGCGGGCCATGTGCCTTCGTTGAGGCCACCGATCACCAACGTATCCATGGTCTGCAAACGCGCTTCCAGCGCACCCCAGATGAAGACGCGCGGATGGCCGCCCGGATGTGGCTTAACGGTTTCGCCCGACATCAGAGCTTCAAGAATTGCGGGCCATTCAATAGCCTCAAAATCCAGTCCCGCTTCGCTCGCCACAAGCTGACGCAGAAATGAAGCCAACTTCTCACCATGCTCCCCGGAATAATAACGCGTGACGCTTTCGCTTTCATCACGCGCCAGATTTTCCAGCGCTTCCACAGTTGCCCGTGTAATCTCGCCAATATCCGTTCGCCGGTTAATGGTGGCAAAAGGTGCCAGCGGCGCAACAGCTTCCGACAGGTTCACGCAAAGCGCGCGCGCCGCTTCAATCATGTCAGGCGTAACAGTCGCGTGCCATGCCGGTTGCCATGACTGGCTGGCGCTTTCTTCCATGCGGCGATCGAAAAAGGCGGGAAGATCGATGATCGATGCCCTACCCGTACCGCCACGGAACGCCACCAATTCAAGCGTTTCCGCAGCCAGTCGCCGTTCGATACGTTTGCCACCAAGCCGCAGCATCGGATGCTTGACCAGCGCCAATAGGGCCACCGGATCGCCGGGGTTGAACACCGTTTCGACCATGAGACGCATCAGCGTCGCGGTTTCGATATCGCGCAAATGGCGGCCGCCGGAATCATCGGCGTCGATGCCAAAGCGGGCGAGTTCGCCCACCACGCGGCGCGCGAGATTTCTATCGGCAGTAACCAATGCAGCGGTCTTGTTTTCATCGCTGATCGCATCGCGAAGCGCCAGGGCCACTGCCAGCGCTTCCTCACGCTCATTAGCGGTTTCAATCAGATCGATCTTTTGAGCCGATTGCAGCAATGCTTGGGGCTGCATATTGGGATCATCAATGAGTTCACTCCACGCATCCGTGGTTTCCGCCGGGCGCAGCGCTTGGCTGACCACACGCTCCAGCACACGCTTGTTAACCGGCATATCTTCGATATGCTCGACATCTTCGCGTGATACCCCAATAGCCTGCAACAACTTGTGGAGACCATATTGGGGATGGCCGAAGGTGGATGGATTATCGTCCGAAGCCCCCAGCAGGTTCCAAGCGCCTTTATCAAGATCACGATCAAGTCCCGGCAGAACCACAGCACCTTGCGGCAGTCGGGCGATGACTGAAACAAGCTCGGCAGTCGCGGGGATTGAGCCTGTGGAACCAGCCGCAATCACAGGACCTTGAGGCGGATGATCGCGCAGTCGCCGCACCTCGCCCCAGATCAGTTCATTGCGGTGCGCTGCCGGATTGGACAGCTTGCGCTCTTCCAGAATTTCCGGCCAGAGTTTCGTTACAATATCGAGAAAGCCGAGCGTGACCTGCCACCAGTCGGCAAGGTCATCGGGCGCAATGCTGGCAAGCTCGCTCCATTTGGCATTGTCGGTTTCGACCTGATCCATCAGGCCAGCCAGATCACGCGCAAGCCAAATCGCGTCAGAGGTTGTTGCGGGAACCGAAACATCATCGACGCCAAACAGCGCCCGCACATGTTGAGGCAGCGATTCTCGCCATGGACGAATGAGCCGCGCCAGCAGCAACAGCCGTTCAGCCTTGCCAATTGGCGGATTAAGATCGAATACGCCGCTTGTGGCAGCATTGAAAAAAGCCGCATCTTCGTCCACATCGCCGAGCGGGCGAATGGTCGGAAGGATCGCAGATTTAGCCGGATTCATATCGACCAGAATGGAACGAAGCGCACGCGCTGCACGGCGCGTCGGCACATAGATGGTGGCGCTCGCTAGTGCCAGCGGATCAGAGGTATTACCCGGAAAGCCTTCAATCAAACGGCCTTCCAGAAGTGCCTTGGCAAAGGCTGGTAGAAAAGCTGTGCCGGATGGAATGGAAAAAAGCTTCGGCCTCGTAATGGTCATTCCGCCATGCTCTCCTTACGCAATTGCGGAAAGCACAGCCTCCGCCTCGCCGATTGCTTCCGGTGTTCCCACCGTGAGCCAGTGCCCGGTCATGGGCATACCATAAAGGCGCCCGGCTGCAATGGCTTCATCAAAATAGCGATTGAGCGATGAAACACCCGGGTCGGCTTTCGCAAAAATACGCGGATGAATAACTGCTGCACCGGCATAGATGACGGGATCGCCTGCGACATCACGCAGACGGCGCAAGCGGCCCTCAACATCCGCAACGAAGTCGCCCTTGCCTTCAAAACCTGTTGCCTGGTCGAGCCTCGCCGTCATGAGAAGAATATCCATGCGGGCATCGTCCCATACATGCGCCAGCGCCGAAATATTCGGCTGCGCTTCATCACCAACCCAGAATGTATCAGCATTGAGTACGTAGAACGGCCTACCCCCAAGCTGCGGCAGCACATTGACGATACCACCCGCGGAATCAAGTAGCAGATTGCACTCGTCGGAGATCGTGATTTTCGGCTCTGCGCGGTTGGCCAGATAGTCGATCAGTTGGTCGGCTAAGTAATGAACATTGACGATTGTATTCTCGACACCTGCTACTGCCAGCGCATCCAGCCCCCAGTCGATCAGCGGCTTACCAGAAACCTTAACCAGTGGCTTGGGCATGGTTTCGGTGATCGGGCGCATACGCTTGCCAAGACCTGCTGCAAGCATGATCGCTGTATCAGGAAGTGTCATTGTTGCTCCAGCAAAGCGAGATCGTCAAACCAGCGGGCTACCGGCGCCATGACCGGATGCTTTAAGACGCGACTGAGATAGTCATGAATGCGTGGCAGATGCGCGAGATAATGCGGCTTGCCATCACGCTCATCAAGACGCACGAACAAGCCCAGCAGCTTGGCGTTGCGCTGCGCACCCATAGCGGCATAGGCCATCCGGAAAGCCGCTTCGTCAAACACATGGCCAAGCTTGCGGCGTTCATCACAATAGGCATCAACCACTGCCTTTTCGAGCTCCGGCGTAATCGTCACGCGGGCATCAAGCGCCAGTGAAGCCACATCATAGGCAGCAGGCCCGATCATCGCGTCCTGAAAGTCGATTGTGCCAATTTTGTCGACACCTTTCGCATCCTCAAACCAGAACAGGTTTGGCGAGTGATAATCGCGCAGCAGCAGGCTTTTTTCGCAATCGGCGATATCGGTCAGAACCTCATCCCATGCCGTCTCATAGGCTGCAACTTCGGCTTCGGTGAGCTTGCGGCCCATGATGCGTGGCGCATACCATTGTCCCACGAGGCTCACTTCCATGATCATCGCATCGCGGTCAAATCCTGCAATGATATGATCGAGATGGCCCGGAACCGGTGCCTGATCTGGCCACTGAACACTGTGAAGATGCGCCAGAAACCGTCCCGCTGCCTCATAGCGTTCAGCGACAGGTTCGCCGGAGGTTGCGCGGATGCCTTCTGTTCCCAGATCCTCAAGGATCAGAAGCCCCGCATCAATATCCATTGCGCGCATTTCTGGCACCCGCAAACCATGCGCTGCAAGCAGGCCGTCAATAGCCACGAAAGCCTGAATATTCTCTGCAATATGCGCGAGCTGGCGATAGGATTTTCCGTTGCGCAGCGGTGGATCATAGGGCATCGCCGGTGCATTCATCAGAACTTCGACACCATGTGCGCTTGTAATGATCTCATATTTGCGCGGTGAAGCATCGCCCTGCAAATAGCGGCGTGTGGCAGCTGCCCGGTCGTTGTTTTCAAGGAAAGCCCGGATGTCGAGCGTACGCTGAAGCCGCGCAATCGCAGCCTCGGGACCTGCAATGGCAATGCGCCGCCCTGCCCCTTCATGGGTTAATGTCACGGCGAAGCTTGGCTCCGGCAGAAAACCTTCCGCCTGCTCCGGCCATTCGGACAGCACCACACCATCTTCGAGGAATTCGACAAGCCCCAGTTCGTCCAGCTCCTCACCATGCGAAATCCGGTAAAGATCAGCGTGCGCCACGGGGATGCGCAAAGCCTCATAGCTCTGCACCAGCGTGAATGTCGGGCTTGGCACCTCAAGCCCCTCATCATCGGCAATCGCACGGATGATCGCGCGGGCGAGCGAGGATTTACCGGCACCAAGATCGCCCGATAAAGTGACGAGATCGCCTTTGATCAGCGCTAAAGCGAAATCTTCGCCAAAGCGCTGTGTAGCGGCTTCATCGGGCAGGAAAAGCTCAAGATGGGTTATCGGGCTATGGATTGGGGTGCTCATGCAGCACCATTTACCTTATTCGGCGGCAACACGGAAGCTGCGCGCCTCCGATGGGAAGCGACAAATAACCGTCGTTCCAATATCCGCACCTGTTTCGATCTCTACGCGGCCACCATGCAGCTCGACAAAGCTTTTGACGATGGAAAGTCCCAAGCCCACGCCCCGCTTGCGCCCGCCATTCTGATAGGCCTGAAAACGCTTGAAAACCGTATCCAGCACATCGCCCGGCATGCCCGGGCCATCATCATGCACGGCAAAGACGATATCCGTACCATCGCGAGCCACTTGAAGCGCGACCGTCGAACCTTCCGGCGCATAATTGGATGCATTGGACAAAAGGTTGAACAGGACCTGCCGCACGCGGTTGGCATCGGCTCTAAAGGTTTCGACATCGTCAGCAATATCGATATCGAGCCCGATATCATGTTCGTGCAGACGCTCGCTGACGCGCTTTGCAGCAGCGGAAATCTCGTTGGTCACCGATACATCATCAATATCGAGTTGCATGATACCGGCATCGACCGTCGCAAGGTCAAGAATGTCGTTGACGATAGTCAGAAGCACCGCAGACGACGTGCCGATATGATCGAGATATTCGAGCTGGCGCTCATTGAGCGAACCAAAGGTTGGTGTTTGCAGCAGTTCGGTAAAGCCGATGATATTGGTCAGCGGCGAGCGCAGCTCATAGGAAACATGCTGCACGAAGTCGTTCTTGATCTGATCGGCGAGCGAAAGCGCTTCGTTCTTTTCCTTCAATGCCCGTTCCACACGCACCGTATCGGTGACATCGATGAAGGTGAGCATCGTCTGACCTTTAGGCAGCGGCACCACGGCAAAAGAAAGGATGACACCATCATCAAGCTCCACCTGCCCCATGCGCCCGTTGCGTTCGTCAAGGAACCCAGTGACTGAGGAAACGAAATCGTCCCAGATACCATCGCCGCCGCGTTGGCCGCAGAGCTTGGAAATGGTCGAAATATGCGTGCCTTCAACGGTAATCGCTGCGGGCAGCGACCAGAGATCGGCAAAAGATGGATTGGAAAGGCGCAAACGGCCATCAGAGCCAAACACCGCAACCGCTTCCGCCAGATGGTCGAGTGTTTCACCCTGAACCTTGATCAGCGTATTGTAGCGGCCTTCAAGCTCGAACTTTTCGGTCATGTTCTCGAAGAACCATGTCACGCCACCTTGCGGATGCGGATTGGCGACGACACGCATGATGCGCGTATCCGGCAAGTGCCACATATGTTCTTCCGGCTCGACCGCGCGGTAGGCGGAAAGCAGAGAATCCTTCCACTTTCGCCATTCCGGCTGCTCAGGCAGCTTTCCTTCGGAACGAAGCCGATCAAAGAGCAGTGTGTTGCTCGGATGTGTTTCAAGCCATGCCGTATCAAGCGACCAGAGCGAAACGAAAGCCTGATTGAAGAATTGCAGCTTCATATCCGGATCGAAAATTGCCACCGCCGTCGAAAGCTGATCGAGCGTCTCAGCGTGGCTCTTCAGGGTGCGGTTCAGTTCCTCACGCACCTGTTCCACTTCACTCAAATCAAAACCAAGGCCAGCAGAGCCTGCCTCAGCGCTCACATCGGTGACATCATAGATCCGGCGGTCGCCGCGCACCACAGCAGGCATTTGCTCACGCATATCCGGCTCGGCAAAGCGGTCGCGCTCCAGACGCTGACGGGCCTGCGCGCCAAAAAGCTCCCGGCCTTCCGAGCTTGCCTGCGTGCCGTCCGCGGCATCCACTGCGCGCGCATAGGCACCATTGACCCATTCGATACGTCCATCGGAACCACGCACCCAGACCGGCTGTTCAATCCGGTCCAGCAGATGGCGTAAGAGCGCAAGCTTTTCAGAGAGTTCGCGGTTCTGCGATTGCAATGCTGCGCGCTCCGCCTGCACGCCTTGAAGGCTCAGGAAGCGCACAATCGCAAAACTGCCCGACGTGCGACCATAAACATCCAGAAGCGTGCCGTTGACAGTTTCAACTGTCAGATCAAAAGCATGAGCCTGCTCGCGCAAGGCCGAAACCGCGCGTTCAAGCTCGGTCACAGATTGCGGACGAAGCCAGCGACCAAAGGCCAGAAAATGCGAACGGTCCTGCGGCGCACCGCAATCAAACGGCAATTGTCCGACGACATCGGCGCGTGCGCCATGTGCATCCCAGACAACGATGCGCTGATCTTTGAGGTTAAGCAATGCGTCATTGCGTTGTGCAGCCAATCCCATATCGGACAGACGCGAGCGCAATTCATTGTTTTCATTGGCGATCTTGGAACGGTCGCGGATCAGCCAGCCAGCAGACAAAAGGGCCGCACCCATGGCACCCAGAAAAATCGAAAACTGGATGACTTCAAAAGCACCGACACTGCCACCAAATGGCAGGTCTATGCGCGTGGAATTTTCAGCACCTTGTGCAAATGCTGCCGGAGCCGCCGCAACAAGTGCGGCAAAGGAAACCGTTGCCTTGAGGATGACCCGTTTGAGAGGGCTGAAGCCAAGCGAAAGCAAACCTTTCAGGTGCCTGCCTGCGCTGAATGCGGATTTGCTCCGCAAGCTCCCCGTTGAGCCAACCTCTGGCATATTTCCCTTGTCTCCGCCGCCCGGAAGCCTCCTCAAAAAGGGTGCTCCTGTATTTCAAAATTCTTCATTCGGACCCTCGCGCATCGCCACAATGCTGAAAGCCAGACATGTTTCGAGGATGAATAGGTCGCCCGTCTTTCGCCTGAACTGGCAAAAAACGCCCAACGCAAACACCCGTCAAAACACATTGATTCGTCTTCACAATACCCTCACCGTGAATCCGCGTGAAGCGTGTTGCACGCAAAAATAAAGGTCGGGCAACGTAAAGATGCCCGACCTACAAGATGTAGCAGTATGGTTAACGGGTAATTAATACCTGTAGTGTTCCGACTTGAATGGTCCTTGTGGCGTTACGCCGATATATGCGGCCTGTTCCTCAGAAAGCACAGTCAGCTTTGCGCCGAGCTTGTCGAGATGCAGACGCGCAACCTTCTCGTCGAGGTGCTTTGGCAGGACATAGACTTCATTCTTATACGCGTCAGTGCGCGTAAAGAGTTCGATCTGACCCAGCACCTGATTGGTGAAGGAGGCCGACATAACGAAGCTTGGATGACCCGTTGCATTGCCAAGATTGAGCAGACGACCTTCCGAAAGCAGGATGATGCGCTTGCCATCCGGGAATTCAACCAGATCGACTTGTGGCTTCACATTGGTCCACTTGAGGTTACGCAGTCCTGCAACCTGAATTTCATTGTCGAAGTGACCGATATTGCCAACAATGGCCATATCCTTCAGCTTGCGCATATGGTCAAGCGTGATGACGTCCTTGTTGCCGGTCGTCGAGATCACGATATCGGCGGTCGAAGCGGCATCATCGAGCGTTACGACTTCAAAGCCGTCCATTGCAGCCTGAAGCGCGCAGATTGGATCAACTTCCGTGACCTTGACGCGAGCGCCTGCGCCTGCAAGCGATGCTGCAGAGCCTTTGCCAACATCGCCATAACCGCAAACGACAGCGACCTTGCCAGCCATCATGACGTCTGTGCCGCGACGGATGCCGTCAACCAGCGATTCCTTGCAGCCATACTTGTTGTCGAATTTCGACTTGGTGACGCTGTCATTGACGTTGATTGCCGGGAAGGGCAGGAGACCCTTCTTCTGCAACTGGTAGAGACGGTTGACGCCAGTGGTGGTTTCTTCCGTAACACCCTTAATCGCATCGCGCTGTTTGGTGAAGAAACCTGGCGTTTCAGCCATACGCTTCTTGATCTGTGCGAACAGAACTTCTTCTTCTTCGCTTTCAGGCTTGGAAAGAACGTCTTCGCCAGCTTCAGCGCGCGCGCCGATCAGGATATACATGGTGGCATCGCCACCATCATCAAGGATCATGTTGGACGGCTGACCATCCGACCACTGGAAGATCTTGTCGGTATAGGTCCAGTATTCTTCAAGCGTTTCGCCCTTGATGGCGAAAACCGGCGTGCCGGTTGCTGCAATTGCTGCCGCAGCATGATCCTGCGTCGAGAAAATATTGCACGATGCCCAGCGCACATCGGCACCCAGAGCCTTCAGCGTCTCGATCAGGACAGCTGTCTGGATTGTCATATGCAGCGAGCCGGAAATGCGTGCGCCCTTGAGTGGCTGTGATTTGCCGAACTCTTCGCGCGCGGCCATCAGGCCCGGCATTTCGGTTTCAGCAATATCGAGTTCCTTACGGCCCCAGTCAGCGAGGCTCATATCCTTGACGACAAAATCCTGACTTGCGGTCATCATCTGCTCCAATCAAATTGATTTTGAAGCCCCGAATAAAATAATGACAAAAGGGCTTCGGCTGGCGTCCTGATTAGCAGATCAGCACGGCCAGCACAACGCAACATAAAGAAATCTTTATGTGTCTATATCAATTGATTGCGAAGCGGCAGAACGCGTGGAGACTCAGCATTCCTCGCCGAATTTATCGGCGATGAGCGCCTGAAGCGCATCGAGAACGGCATCCGCCTGTTCGCCGGATGCGCGGACATCAATGCAGCAACCGGGGGAGGCTGCGAGCATCATGAGGCCCATGATGGATGTGCCGCCCACCGTCATACCGTCCTTGCTAACGCGAACATGGGCGTCATAACTGTCCACAAGCTGAACGAATTTTGCCGATGCGCGGGCATGAAGCCCGCGCTTGTTGACGATCTCAAAGGACCGCGACAAAGCGCTATCGGCATCGTATTCGCCAGTAACGGCCACGGTGGGATGCATGATTACTTTCCTGTGAGAACCTGGCTTGCGACGTTGATATATTTGCGTCCGGCATCCTGCGCTTCACGCAAGGCCGTCTTGATGTCGCCAGCAATGCGAACGCTCGAAAGCTTGATGAGCATTGGCAGGTTGACACCTGCAATGACCTCGATCTTGCCTTCCTCCATCACCGAAATCGCCAGATTGGACGGCGTGCCGCCAAACATATCCGTCAGAACAATGACACCTCTGCCGCTATCGGCGCGCTCGACAGCATCGACGATATCCCGACGACGCTGTTCCATGTCATCTTCCGCACCGATACATACGGTCTCGAAATTGTCTTGCGGGCCAACTACATGCTCAACAGCATGGAGAAACTCCTCGGCCAGCCTTCCGTGCGTAACAAGCACGAGTCCGATCATACTTTAAAAGCTCCTGTCGCGTGCCCGCCGCTTTAACCCGCCAAAGGCGCAGATGGCACTAAAACCCTGCCGGTCCTTAACCGACGAGTTGTGCATCTTGGCAGGGCAAATCTTGATAGCAAGTGAAAAATTTCGGCATTGCCTTGAAAAAAGCAAAATGCCGCAGCGTTAAGCACGCTTTTTGAACACGGCTTGCAAAAAACACCAGCACTGGCCTCAGGGCCAGGGTTTAGAAAACAAAGTAGCCTCTATAGCCCGCGAAAGCGCGTTGGAATCGCCATTCGATGAAAGGGCAGGGAGCAGCAGGCGCGGAACTTCAACACCTTCGAAATGCCATTTTTCATCACTCGGATAGCGTTCGGCCCCATCACGGTCGACCAATTTGACCACGAGATCGAGTGGCGTCTGTTCCACATAAGCAACAGTGAAAAGGCCCGCGCCACGAATTTCGACACCTCCGGCCAAGGTTTGCGGAACACTCGCAATCAGCTTACCGCTTTCCACATGCAATAAAGTGCGGTCGTCGGCGACAAGACAAGCCTGCTCATTGCGAACAATCGCACGTTCGACAAGGGTGAGGGCCAGTTCGGTCTTACCTGCGCCGGACTTGCCCATTAGCATGACACCACGACCCTGCAATTGCACAGTCGTCGCATGAAGGCCGCTTTTTTCCTCTTCGGGTGTCATGTCGGAATCACGCGCTGGCCGGAAGATCGACGATGAAGCGCGCGCCTTTCATATGATCTGGCCTGTGATCAGGTATGGCTGGATCGATGATATTTTCTGCGGTCAGCGTTCCGCCATGCGCCTCGATAATCTGGCGGCTGATCGAAAGACCAAGGCCGGAATTCTGGCCAAAAGCCTCAGAAGCCGGGCGGTCTGTATAGAAACGCTCAAAGATGCGCTCGATATTTTCGATCGGAATGCCGGGCCCATTATCTTCGACAAGCACCCGCAAACGGCTGCCTTCGCCGCTCAGCGTGACAACGATACGCCCTGTATCATCGGGGACGAAGGAGCGTGCGTTTTCGATAAGATTGCTGATGACCTGTCCAAGACGCAAATCATGACCGGCAACGAAGAAACCTTTTTTGCCGGACGGCAATTTGCCGGTATTGAACACGATCTCGGTGCCAACCTTGTTTCGGCGCACTTCGCGCGCGGCAGCCACCAGACCGTTCAGCAGCGTCTTCATATCAACGCGATCAGAATGCTCGCGTGCCAGTTCCGCATCCAGTCGCGAAGCATCCGAAATATCGGTAATCAGGCGGTCGAGGCGGCGGACATCGTGCTGAATGACGTCGAGCAGGCGTTTGCGCGAATCATCATTCCTGGCAAGCGGCAAGGTTTCAACCGCGCTTCGCAGCGAGGTGAGGGGGTTTTTCAGCTCGTGACTCACGTCAGCCGCGAAACTCTCAATCGCCTCGATGCGGGTATAAAGCGCATCGGTCATCGCACGGATAGAGGTCGACAAATGGCCAACTTCGTCCTGGCGTTCAGAAAAATCCGGGATTTCCTCGCGGCTTTTCACACCAAGACGCACGCGGTCTGCTGCTGCGGCCAGCTTTCTCAGCGGGCTTGCAATGGTGGACGCCAGAAACAGCGACAGGATCACCATGACAGCAGCAACAACACCGAACACGCGGAAAACGGCCATGCGCTCGCCCTGCACGATCTTGTCGATGTCGTCACCTTCAGTCGAAAGCAGGAGGACACCCAGAATGGCACGCGATTGCTGGATTGGTACGGCGACCGACACCACCAGCTCCCCTTGCTGGTTACGGCGCTGTGCCGTTTGCGGCGAACCGGTCAAGGCGCGAACGATTTCCTGATAGGCCAGACCATTGCCACCCGGCTGCTCCTGATAAAGCGGCAGACCGCCGCCATAGAACAGGCGGGAGAACCAGCCTGTGAAACGCTCCCAGATACTTGGCGTGTCTTCTTCGATTGCTGGCAGATCATAGCGGAATACCGGACCGCCAGAAGCGAAAGCTGGCGCGTAAAGCGAGCGGGAATCGAGCAGGAGATTCGCGTAATGATCGTAAATGCGCGCGCGCGTGCTGGTCGGTGAAATCAACTGGCGCAAGAGCGGTGATACTTTTTCCGGATTGATCGGAAATTCCCAGTTATCAGGCGAATCAGGTGATGGCGTGATGCTCTGCCCTGCCTGAAGCTCCAGAAGCTTTTCCGGATCGATCATCAGCGAATTGGTGTCGACCGTGGCGGAAGAGGAAATCGCAGCAGCGATGATCTTGCCCTGTGTGAGCAGACTTTCGATCTTGGCATCAATCAGCCCCTCGCGGAACTGATTCATATAGAGAATGCCGGAAACCAGCACGGCAAGGGCTGCAAGATTGAGAAACAATATGCGGCGTGTCAGACTGGAGAACAGAAACTGACCGAGAAACCGGCTGAAAGGCGCAAAAAGACGACGCAGGAAAAGCGAGCGTTGCCGCCGCGCCCTGCGTTCCCTCATGGTAACGGCACTGTCTTTCCGGGTTTCGGCGACCATGTCGCTTCGATCTAGCCTTCTTATTGAGCATCACCGGGCCTCTGAAAGCCCGGCGATTTAAAGCGTGTCGTGTTTTATCATATTCATACGACACGCTTTAATTCTTTGTTTTTGCACATGTCTTTATCCCAAAACCGGCTTCCACTTTTGGGAGACATGCTCTCATAACTTTATTTCACGCTTCGCGGAAGCGATAACCGACGCCATAGAGCGTTTCGATCATCTCGAAGTCGTCATCAACCGACTTGAACTTCTTGCGCAGACGCTTGATGTGGCTGTCGATGGTGCGATCATCCACATAGACCTGCTCATCATAAGCCGCATCCATCAGCGCGTCACGGCTTTTCACCACGCCAGGGCGTTGTGCAAGCGAATGAAGGATGAGGAATTCTGTGACAGTGAGCGTTACCGGCTCGCCTTTCCATGTGCAGGTATGGCGTTCCTGATCCATGACCAGCTGGCCGCGTTCCAGCGACTTGGCCTGCTGACCGGTCGGCTTTGCAGTGCCGTCGCGCGCAGCAACACGGCGCAGAACAGCCTTCACACGCTCAACAAGAAGGCGCTGCGAGAACGGCTTGGTGATGAAATCGTCGGCACCCATCTTGAGGCCGAACAATTCGTCGATCTCATCGTCCTTGGACGTCAGGAAGATGACCGGAAGATCGGATTTCTGGCGCAGGCGGCGCAGCAATTCCATACCGTCCATACGCGGCATCTTGATATCAAAGATCGCAAGGTTCGGTGGACGCGCCATCAGGCCATCCAATGCGGAAGCCCCATCGGTATAGGTCTCTACGCGATAGCCTTCCGACTCCAGAGCAATGGAAACGGAGGTCAGAATGTTGCGGTCATCGTCGACCAGCGCAATTGTCTGCGTTGCCGAAGCTTCCTTCATGCGGACCTTCTCCTTTTTTAACCGCCCCGATTACATCAGCGGCAGAAATTACCGAACGCCTTCTGGCGTCTCGACTTTAAACCCTCTTTGTCAACTCACTGGAGCGTTGGTCCAGCTGTCTGACAAATCAATACTATAATAGTCGTCCCGCTTGTGCAGTACAAATTAGGTACAAAATGTGGCAACGGCTCAACTTGCCATCGTTGCCCCAAAGCGAAACGTTTTTGCCGCTTAACGCAATCGAGAATTGTTCCAGACTGGAAATACACGGAATAACGCAAAGATTAAACGATTTAAAAAAGTTTCAATTTTTTTAAATCGATTAAATATTTGATTTGATTTAATTAATCTGTTTCTGACTGCCATCCCGGATTTAAAATGAAATCGGGACAACAAATTTTTGAACCAGATGGCGGAGAGACCATGAAAGAGATCGGCATTCACAATACTGCCGCTTCCATTGCCACTTCAGGATTGAAGGAACTGTCCGCAGTCTTTTATAATTTTGGACCGGCCCGGCTTTATGAAGAGACTATTCGCCGTGGCGAAGCAGAGCTTTCAGCACAAGGAGCCCTTGTTGCTAGAACGGGCCAGCACACTGGCCGTTCGCCA
>RCUT01000846.1_pt1 | contig 15298 bp, 13 predicted proteins | sample 2166171 | NCBI WGS metagenome assembly RCUT01 (sample SAMN09932757, study PRJNA488358) | compost metagenome | isolation source: compost soil in 4-hydroxybenzoic | place: Germany: Experimental Botanical Garden
TGGCCGACTACGGCCTGGTGGCTGACCTGTTCGAAGCCATCCCGGAACTGGAAAAGCTGCTGTAATCGCGCTTTCCCGGCCTGCCGTACAGAAAACCCGCTCCTCGGAGCGGGTTTTTATTGCGCCTCAGTTGGCACTGGCGTCGAGGAAGGCCTGGTAATGCCGGGCGGTTTCCTCCGGCCGCTCGATCATGGGCGCATGGCCACAGTTCTGCATGATCACCACGCTGGGTCTTTTCAGCAGTGGTTTCATCACCTTGATGCTGGAGACATCCAGCACCCGGTCGCGGTCGCCCCAGAGCAGCAGGGTCGGGGCTTCGATCCTGGGCAGTTCCGGCTCCAGCGGGATATAGCGCTCCCGGAGCTGGCGGAATACCTCGTCATAGTGGGCCTGGTTGGCGGAGGATCTTTCGGCCAGATAGGCCTTGACCGAGGCAGGGAGCGGCGGCGGCTCGACGAAGACGAAAGCCAGCATGCGCTCGAAGTCCTCGGCGCTCCTCACCACCAGCGGGTTGGGCTGGCCGCTTTCGATCAGGCGGAACAATTCGCTCGGCTTCGGCGCCTTCACACCTGCGCTGTCGAACAATGCCAGGCTGCGCACCTGGCTCGGGTAGCGGGCGGCGAAGAGACCGGCGATATGGCCGCCCATGGAGTTGCCCACCAGATGCACCTTGCCCAGTTCCAGGGTCTTGATGAAGGATTCCAGGCGCTCGACCTGGGTGCCGACATCGTAGCTGCCGGCGGGTCTGTCGCTGTCGCCGAAGCCGGGCAGGTCGAGCGCTATGACGTGGTAGCGCTGGGTGAAGTGCCGGGCGAAACGCAGCCAGTTGTCCTTGTTGGCGCTGAAACCGTGGATCATCAGGATGGTTTCACCCCTGGCCGGGCCGCCCTCGTAGTAATGAATGCTAAGATCGCCCAGCGCGACCTGGCGCTCCGACAGACCGGCGAGCTGGCGTTCCATCAGGACTACGCTCGCCGTCAGCGCCGCGGGGGAGAAATAGAGGGTTGCCGCCGCAGCAGCCAGGAGCATGACGACTGCGGAGAGTATTTTCTTCATGGCCCATCCTTATCGCGAATAGTTCTTGTAGCCGCCTGTACGCTAGCATGAAGCTCGTTCCAGGCGATGCCGCTCGTTTGCGCGGCCAATCGAATGTCCAGTTCGGGAAACCTCAGATGCCAAGCCGATTCCGCCTTTCCTCCCTGCTCCTCGTGCTCTGCCTGCTACCCGGGCTGGGGCATGCCGCCGGGAAGTGCGAGCGGCTGGTGGCGACCGGCAATCCCGAGTATCCGCCTTACCTCTGGCGCGACCCGGAGAACCCCAAGCAACTGATAGGCGCCAACGCCGACCTGCTCAAGCAGATCGCCAAGGAATTGGGCCTGAAGGTGGAGGTCCTCTACACCGGCCCCTGGTCCCGTGCCCAGGATGAGGTGCGTACCGGCCGGGTCGACCTGATCGCCGGCGCCTTCCTCACCCTGCCGCGCCTGGAGACCATGGACTACGTCCATCCAGCCTTCCTCGAAACCCAGAGCGTAGTCTGGGTCAAGCGCGACAAGCCCTTCCCCTACAGCGGCTGGGAAGACCTGCGCAGCCATCTTGGCGGCACCCTGGTGAAGAACAGTTTCGGCGAGGCCTTCGACCGCTTCGCCAAGGAAAACCTCAAGCTCGAGGAAGTCCCCAGCCTGACCCAGGCCTACCAGAAGCTCCTGCTGGAGCGTACCGAATACGTCCTCTACGAACGCTACCCGGGCCTGGTCCTGGCCGACACCCTGGGCATGGCCGATGACCTGGTGGCCCTGGAACCACCGATATCCAGCGAAGGTCTGTACCTGACCCTGTCCCACAACTCGGCGTGCAACGACCCCTGGCTGCGCGGACAGCTTGCGAAAAAAATGACAGAATTGGTCGCCGCCGGAGTGCCGGAAACCCTGCTGCAGCGCAACCTGGAACGCTGGAAGGCGCTGCAGATGCAGCCTGTCGGCACCCCCGAATGATTAGGAAACTTCTAGTGAGCAAGACACCCCTGTTTGCTGCCGGCCTGGCCGTGCTGGCCCTGGCCGGTTGCGCCAACGACCCGGCGCCGATAGAGCAGATGCGCCTGACCCAGAAGGCGGTGGAGCAGGCCACGGCCGTGGGCGCGACCGAGCAGATCGAGGAAATGAAGCTCGCACAGGACAAGCTCGCCCTGGCCGAGAAGAACATGGGCGAGCAGGACTACAAGCGCGCCCGCGTCCTGGCCGAAGAAGCCGAGCTGGATGCACGACTGGCCGAAGCCAAGGTGCTGACCAAGAAGAGCCAGGACCAACTGGCCGAGCTGACCGCGCGGATCAATCGCCTGCGCAAGCAGTTGGGGGACGTTCAGTGAAGTCGAAATACCCATTGAGTCTCAGCCTGCTGCTCGGCCTCGGACTGCTCGGCGGCTGCGCCAACCAGCAGGCGACCGAACAAAGCCTGGAACAGGCGAGGCAGATGTTCCAGAAGGTAAAGGAGGACCAGAACGTCCTCAGCAGCGCGCCAAAGGACGTGATCCGCGCCGGCGAATCCCTGGCCCGCGCCGAGCGGCTGTCCAGCTACCTGGGCAACGATGCCGACGTCGTCCACTACGCCTACCTCAGCCAGCGCTACAGCGAGATCGCCACCCAGCACAGCGAGCAGAGCCAGAACCAGGCCCGCGTGGCCAAGCTGCAACTGGAGCGCGAGCGCCTGCAACTGGCGCTGCGCGAAGCCAAGCTGCTCAGCGTCCAGCAGCAGGGCAAGTGGCTGGAGGAGCAGATGATCGCCCTGGCCGCGACCGAAACCGACCGTGGCCTGGTGATGACCCTGGGCGACGTGCTGTTCGACACCGGCCGCGCCGACCTCAAGGCCTCGGCCAATCGCACCGTGCTCAAGCTGGTGCAGTTCCTTCAGCTGAACCCGCGGCGCATCGTGCGCATCGAGGGCTACACCGACAGCAGCGGCAAGAAACAGGACAACCTCAGGCTGTCCAGCGACCGTGCCCAGGCGGTGGCCGATGCACTGGTCGACCTCGGCATCGACGCCAAGCGCATCCAGGTCCAGGGCTACGGTGAGGCCTTCCCCGTGGCGGAAAACGCCTCCAACCGTGGCAGGGCGCAGAACCGCCGGGTGGAGATCGTCTTCTCCAATGACAAGGGCGAGCTCGGCCCGGCGCGCTGAGGGGTGATAGGGAAGCCCCGGCGGCCATTCGGCGCCGGGGCTTTTTCGTTTCTGGACAATATCGCTGTATCGCCCACAATTCCCTGATCTGTACCGGTGCAGTTTTGCAGTATTCCGATAGTGTTTCGGTCCAGTGATACAGGTAACGCCGTCATGACCAATCTGTTGCTCTACCAACGCATCGCCCAGCAACTGGCCGATGATATTCGCCGTGGCGTCTACCAGCCCGGAGAGCGCGTGCCTTCGGTACGCAAGCTCAGTTCCCAGCTCAGCGTCAGCCACGCCACCGTGCTGCAGGCCTACGCCAGCCTCGAGGACCAGGGCCTGATCCGCGCTCGTCCGCAATCCGGCTTCTACGTGCACCAGACCCCGGCCCTGACCGCGCCCACTCCCGATATCGCCCGGGTCGAGCGCCCCGGCCTGGTCACCCGTGCCAGCATCATCCAGCAGGTACTGGCCGAGTCCCGCCGCGAAGGCGTATTCCCCCTGGGCGCTGCCGTGCCTCACGTCGACTACCTGCCGGTGCGCACCCTGCACCAGCAACTGGCCAAGGTCACCCGCTTCCACAGCCCGCGCGCCTTCAGCTACATGTTCAGCCCCGGCTTCGAGCCGCTGCGGCGCCAGGTGGCGATCCGCATGCGCGATGCCGGCGTGGTGGTGGACCCGAGCGAAGTGGTGATCACCCACGGCTGCGTGGATGCCCTGCAGATGAGCCTGCGGGTGCTGACCCGGCCGGGCGACCTGATCGCCACCGAGTCGCCCACCTACTACGGCCTGTTGCAACTGGCCGACCTGCTCGGCCTGAAAGTGATCGAGATTCCCAGCGACCCGACCACCGGCATCAGCCTGGAAGCCTTGCAACTGGCCGCCAACCAGTGGCCGATCAAGGCCCTGGTGCTGACGGCGCGGCTGAGCAACCCACTGGGCGGCACCATTCCCGAGGAACGCCAGAAGCAGCTGCTGCGCCTGTCCTCGGACTTCGACATCCAGATCATCGAAGACGATATCTACGGCGAGCTGATGTTCGACCAGGGGCCGTCCAAGGCGATCAAGGCCTACGATCTCGACGACCGGGTGATCTACTGCTCCAGCTTCTCCAAGACCCTTTCGCCGGGTGTGCGGATCGGCTGGATGATCGCGGGCAAGTACCAGGCGGAAATCCAGCGCCTGCAGACCTTCAGCACCCATTCGGCATGCAGCGTCACCCAGATGGGCGTGGCCGCCTACCTGGAGAACGGCGGCTACGACCGGCACCTGCGCTATATCCGCCAGGAGTACCGGAAGAACCTCACCGCCTTCCAGTTGGGCGTGCAACAGTACTTCCCCGAGGGCACCCAGATGACCCGCCCGAACGGCGGCTTCATCCTCTGGATCAGCCTGCCGGCCAAGGTCAACACCAAGGACCTGCATGTGCGCGCCCTGCAGCAGGGCATCAGCATCGCCCCGGGGCTGATCTTCAGTAATACCGAGCAGTTCAACCACTGCGTGCGGCTGAACTGCGGCATCCCGTGGAACCGCGAGGCCGAGCGCGCCATCATGACCCTCGGCATGCTGGCCAAGCAGCTCTGCCAGGAGGTTGGGCTGTAGGGGCGAACTCATTCGCCAAGGGCTGCAAGGCAGCCCCGAGAGGAAATCAACGCCTCCTTAACCCGTTCGGCGCAGCGCCGCCGTCTACTGGTGCGAATGGCTCATTCGTACCCGGGAGGCGTCCATGTCCAGCCATAACTTCCTTCAGCAACAACCCCTCGCCGCCGGTTTCACCGCCGGCCTGCTGCTTGCCCTGGCGGCCTGCAGCGCCCAGGATGCCTCCGCGCCGCCCGTCGGCAAGAGCGCGGCCGCGCCGGTGGTGAACCGGCCCGAACCGGAGCTGCGCGAGGAGAGCAAGACCGGCGCGCCGGCCGAGCTGGCCAAGCGCGCCGACTACTCTGCCGAAGCCCGGCAGATGCCGATGGTCGCGCCCGCGCCCATGTCCATGCCCATGCCCGACTCCAGCCTGCCGGGCTACCGCGACGTGCCCCGCGAGCAATACCAGCACCTGGCCGACAACCCGGTGCACGCGGTGGCCAGCGAGCCGGTCTCCACCTTCAGCATCGACGTCGATACCGGCAGCTACGCCAACGTGCGGCGCTTCCTCAATGGCGGGCAGTTGCCGCCGGCCGACGCGGTGCGCCTGGAGGAAATGGTCAACTACTTCCCCTACAGCTACCCGCTGCCGGAAGGCGATGTGCCCTTCGGTATCGGCATCGAGCTGGCGCAGACCCCCTGGAACCCGCAGACCCGCCTGCTGCGGGTGGCGATCAAGGCCTCCGACCGCAGCGTCGACCAGTTGCCGCCGGCCAACCTGGTGTTCCTGGTGGACGTTTCCGGCTCCATGGACAGGCGCGAAGGGCTGCCCATGGTGCAGGGCACCCTCAAGCTGCTGGTGGACCAGCTGCGCCCGCAGGACCGCGTATCCCTGGTCACCTACGCCGGGGAGGCGAGGGTGGTACTGGGCTCCACGCCCGGCAGCGACAAGGCGAAGATCCGTGCGGCCATCGAACAGCTCAGCGCCGGCGGCTCGACCGCTGGCGAGTCGGGCATCCAGTTGGCCTACGCCGAGGCGCAGAAGGGGCTGATCGCCAATGGCATCAACCGCATCCTGCTGGCCACCGATGGCGACTTCAATGTCGGCATCAGCGACTTCGAGAGCCTCAAGCAACTGGCCGCGCAGAAGCGCAAGGGCGGAGTGTCCCTGACCACCCTGGGCTTTGGCGTGGACAACTACAACGAGCGGCTGATGGAACAGCTGGCCGATGCCGGCGATGGCAACTACGCCTACATCGACAACCTGCGCGAGGCGCGCAAGGTGCTGGTGGACCAGCTCGGTTCCACCCTGTCCGTGGTGGCCAGGGACGTGAAGCTGCAGCTGGAATTCAATCCGGCCGAGGTCAGCGAATACCGCCTGCTGGGCTACGAGAACCGCGCGCTCAAGCGTGAGGACTTCAGCAACGACAAGGTGGACGCCGGGGAGATCGGCGCCGGACATACCATCACCGCGCTCTACGAAATAGTCCCGGCCGGTGCCAAGGGTTGGCTGGACCCGCTGCGCTATCAGCCTGCCGCCAAGGCCGAGGGCAAGGCGGGCGAGCTGGCCTGGCTGCGGGTTCGCTACAAGGCGCCGGGAAGCGAGCAGAGCCGCCTGCTGGAGCACCCGATCGCGGCCGGCCAGGTACCCAGCCTGCAGGATGCCAGCGAAGACCTGCGCTTCGCGGCCTCCGTGGCGGCCTTCGCCCAGCAGCTCAAGGGCGGCCAGTACACCGGCGACTTCGGCCTGGCCGACAGTGCCCGCCTGGCCCGTAGCGCCCGCGGCGAGGATCGCTTCGGCCTGCGCGGCGAGTTCGTGCAACTGGTGGAACTTGCCCAAAGCCTGCAAACTCCCGCCCCATCCCAAGCGCGGAAGGAATGACGTGAACCCGATCCTCACGGATGACGACGCCGCCTTGCTGCGGCGTTACCGCAGCGGCGATGCCGAGGCCTTTGGCGTGCTTTACGCGCGCCATCGCCTCGGCCTCTACCGTTTTCTCTGCGGCCTTTGCGGCGACGGTGCCCTGGCCGAGGAAATCTTCCAGGAAACCTGGCTGAACCTGATCCGCAGCGCCTCCGAACCGCTTGGCCAGGCCAGCTTCAAGACCTGGCTCTACCAGATCGCCCGCAACCGCCTGATCGACTACTGGCGCAAGCACGGCCGCCAGCAGGGGCGGGAAGAGGCCTTCGACGAGGCCCTGCACGGCGAAGCGCTACCGGGCAGCAGCCCGGACCCCGAACAGGAACTGGCCCTGAGCCAGGACCAGCAGCGCCTGCGCGCGGCCCTGGACGAACTGCCGGGCGAGCAGCGCGAGGTCTTCCTTCTGCGTGCCCACGGCGACCTGGAGCTGCACGAGATCGCCGAACTCACCCGCACACCCGCCGAGACGGTGAAAAGCCGCTTGCGCTATGCGCTGCAGAAGTTGCGTCGGCTGCTGGCCGACCCGGCCGCGGCCGAGGAGGTATCCGCATGAACCGAGACCCGCACAAGCCGGATGAAATGGAACAGGCCCTGCTCGAACACTACCGCCGGCACAGCCAGGAAGAGCCCTCTGCTGCGCTGGACCAGCGCATCCTCGCTGCAGCGGCGGCCCAGGCCGCGCAGCATTCGTCGGCGCCCCGTCCGTCCTTTGGTGAACGCCTGCATGCCTGGCTGTTCGGTGCCAGCGGGCGCCAGCGCTGGGCCGTTGCCATTGCCGGTTTTGCCACCCTGGGCATCGGGCTGAACCTGACCTTGCGCACCCAGGAGGAGGCCAAGGAACGCTTCGATGCTCCCCCGGCCAGCGTCGCGCCGCTTTCCGCGCCGGCGCCAGCGGCGGCGCCCATGTCCAGGGCCGCGCCGGCGACCTACGCCAGCCCGCCAGCCCAGGTGGAGAAGAAGAAGTCCGCGATGGCCGATAGCAGCGCCGGGCTTCAGGAGCGACAGGCCGAGCCGCTGCGCCGGGAGGAAGAAACGGCACCCAAGGCGGAACTGGCCAAGCCGGCACCGCCAGCGGAGCCGCAGGCCAGCCTGCGCCGGGTACTGGCACTGCAGGAGGCGGGCAAGCGCGAGGAGGCGCACAAGCTGCTGGATGAGTTGCAGGCGCGCTTTCCCCAGCGGGATATCGCCGCCGAACTGCGCGAGCTGGAGCGTGACCGCTGACAGTGGTCGCGCCAGGCTTGCCTCCGCGCTGGCGAAAGTAGAGCATGGCGCCATCACTGACTTCACCTGATCGTCCATGCACTCGATTCGTCTCGTTTGTGCCTGCCTGGCACTGACCCTGCTGGTGGCCTGCGACAAGGAAGCACCGCCGAAGCCCGGGGCACCTCCCGCACCGCCGCCGGTCTCGTCCAGCCCGCCGCCTGCACCACCGGCGCCGCCGGTGGAGCCTGTCCCGGCCGCCGACCCCAAGCCCGTGCCGCCTCCGCCCGCGCCCGCCCCCAGGCTGGTGCCGCCGACTCCTACGCCGATCAAGCCGAAGGAGACCCTGACCACCGTCAAGGCGCCCGTGCCCAAGGCCAGGCTGGACCTCAGCCTGCCCAAGGACCTGGTCGATCAACTGGAGCCCGGCGACGCCAAGGACGATGTGCAGGGCCAGGCCGTGCTGCCGCAACTGTTCGCAGAGAAGCCCGCGGAGAACTCCTTCGGGCTCAATGGCAAGCTGATCACCAACGAACGGGAAACCGACGCCTGGCACTCGGTCGAGGGCGCCGAGCTGCAGTTCGAGTTCAAGCAGTAGTTCGAACGTTCCCTAGGTCGGCGCTGAGCGGAGTGAAGCCCGACATCACTGCGCGGGCCTCGTTGGGCTTCACAGGTACAAAAGCCCAGCCTGCCGCCAGAGTTGTGGGAGCGAATTCATTCGCGAATGAATTCGCTCCCACAATCGTCAGAAGCGGTATTCGCCGCGCTGGATCGCCTGGTAAAGCTCGCCATCCAGCGGCTGGAAGCCCTGGTCGCCAGGCAGACGGGCGAAGAGCGGCGCCATGACCGCTTCCGGGTCGTAGGCCTGTTTCTTCAGGTCGGTCTTCTTGTACTTGAAGGTCCCGGTGGTCTCCACTTCCTCCAGCAGGCGCACGAACAGCGGCGCGGCATAGGCCGGCAGCTCGCGGTCCAGGTGTGCGGCCAGGGCCTCCCGGTCCAGTTGCGCGCCGGCGGCCAGGCGCAGGGCCGCCATGCCGCAGCGGCCGTTGGTACCGGGAATCTCCACGCCGTAGACCACGGCATCCTCCACGCCGGGGAAGGCGCCCAGGGCATTCTCGACCTCGGTGGTCGAGACGTTTTCGCCTTTCCAGCGGAAGGTGTCGCCCAGGCGGTCGACGAACTGCGCGTGCTTGCAGCCGATGCCGCGCATCAGGTCACCGGTGTTGAACCAGGCATCCCCCTGCTTGAACACATCACGGAGGATCGCCGCTTCGCTCTTGGCCGGGTCGGTGTAACCGTCGAAGGGCCACTTGGGGCTGATCTCGCTGATCAAGAGACCCGGTTCGCCCCTGGCCACTTCCTGGAGGAAACCGCGGTGGTCGCGCAGGGGACGGTCGTTCTCCAGGTCGTAGCGGACGATGGCGAAGGTGGCCGGGGAGAAGCCCACCGTATTGTCGAAATTGAACACGTTGGTGAAGCCGATATTGCCTTCGCTGGAGGCGTAGAACTCCATCACCCGCTCGATGCCGAAGCGCGCCTTGAACTCCGCCCAGATGGACGGGCGCAGGCCGTTGCCGATCATGCAGGTCAGGCTGTTGCCCCGTTCCTCGGGGCAGGGCGGCTGGTTCAGCAGGTAGCGGCAGAGCTCGCCGATGTAGCCGAAGCAGGTGGCCTGGTACTGCGCCACGTCTTTCCAGAAGTTGCTGGCGGAGAACTTGCGGCGCAGGGCGATGGCGGCGCCGCCGGCCAGCACCGAGGACCAGCTCACGGTCACCGCGTTGTTGTGGTAGCAGGGCAGGGTCAGGTAGAAGACGTCGCGCTCGGTGAGGGAGAGACCGGAGTGGCCGAAGCCGCCATAGGCCTTGATCCATTTGCCGTGGCTGAGGATGGAGGCCTTGGGCAGGCCCGTGGTGCCGGAGGTGTAGATGTAGAAGCAGGCGTCCTTGAGGCGTACCTGGCCGGTCTCCGCCGGATTCTCGACGGAGTGGCCGAGGGCAACGCGCATCAGGTTCTGCCAGCCGGGCGGGGCGTCACCGGAGGCGGCCAGGCCGTCACCGTCGGCGATCCAGTAGCAGTGTCGGGCATCCTCCAGCTCGCCGCGGACTTCCTCGAAGGCCCCCCGTAGCTCGTCGCCCACCACGAAGTGACGGGCCTTGACCAGGTTCAGGCTGTGGCTCAGCACCTTGCCGCGCTGGGTGGTGTTCACCAGGGAGGCGATGGCCCCCAGCTTGGCCAGGGCCCCCAGCACCGCCAGCATTTCGATGCGGTTCTCCAGCATCACCGCCACCACGCAGCCATGCTTCACGCCTTCGGCCTTCAGGGCGTGGGCCAGGCGGTTGCTCCAGGCGTTGAACTCGGCGTAGCCGAGGCGGCGCTGCTCATCGATCACCGCCGGGCGCTGCGGGTACAGGCGCGCCGCACGCTCCAGGGCCCAGCCCAGGGACAGTGCCTTCTCGCGGTTGCGAATGCCGGTGTAGTAGAGGCCCAGCACCATGCGCGGCAGGCGGGGCAGGTTGCCCGGCAGGCGGGCGATGAAACGCAGCGGGGAGATCAGTTCTGCTTGGCTCATGGTTCTCGCGTTTTGTCGTTGTTGTACGCAGGCATGGCCTCACTCTAGGGCGGGGCGCAGGGCCCCGCCATGACCCTGGCGCGGTGGCGGGCGGGCAGATGGGCAAATGCAGGGAAGCGCGGACTGCTGCTGATCTTCTGTGGGGGCGAATTCATTCGCTAAGCAGTCCGCAGGACTGCCCAAGGGTCCATTGGGGCTGCTGCGCAGCCCACAGCGAATGAATTCGCCCCCACAAGGAAGAGCGGGGCAGCGTGGCCGGGTAGCCTCAGTCCAGGAACAGATCCGGCACCAGCGAGCCACCCTGCGGGTCGAAGCGGTACTGCTCGAACTCGGTCTGGCCCTGTTCGCGCAGCAGCTCTTCGTCGATCAGCAGGCGGCCGGTGATGCTGCGGCCCTGGCTGGCGAGGATGGCGTGGGCCGCATCGGCCATGATGGCCGGGGTACGGGCGCGCTTGAAGGCCTCGCGGCTGCCCAGTTCGAACTCGATGGCGGCGGTGGCGATCATGGTCTGCGGCCACAGCGAGTTGACGCTGATGCCGTACTTCTTGAACTCCTCGCTCATCCCTAAGGTGAGCATGCTCATGCCGTACTTGGTGACCGTGTAGGGGCCGTGCTGGGCGAACCATTTCGGCGCCAGGTTGAGCGGCGGCGAGAGGTTGAGGATATGGCCGCTGGCGCTCTGCTTGAGATAGGGCAGGGCGGCCTGGCTGCAGACCATCACCGCGCGGGTGTTGATCTGGTACATCAGGTCGAAGCGCTTGGGTTCCAGGTGCTCGACGCCCGTGAGGCGGATGGCGCCGGCGTTGTTGACCAGGGCATCGATGCCACCGAAGTGCGCAGCGGCCTTGGCCATGGCCTCACGCACCGCGTTCTCGTCGCGCACGTCCAGTTGCAGGGCCAGGGCCTTGCCGCCGGCCGCTTCCACTTCCTCCGCCACGCTGAAGATGGTGCCCGGGAGCTTGGGATGGGGCTCGGCGCTCTTGGCGGCGATGACGATGTTGGCGCCATCGGCGGCGGCGTGCAGGGCGATCTCGCGGCCGATGCCGCGGCTGGCGCCGGTGATGAACAGGGTTTTGCCGGAAAGGGACATTGCGTTGCTCCTGTTTGTTTTTCGGGGCTTCGTGCCGGGTCGTAGGAGCGAGCTCTGCTCGCGAAGCCACGTGCCACGGACATTCGCGAGCAGAGCTCGCTCCTACAAAAGGCAGCTCGCTAAAGAGCTTCTTCCACCTCCACCAGCAGCTGGCGGCTCTTCACCTGGTCACCGCGGGTGACCTGGACGCGGCGGATCACGCCGTCCACGCCGGCCTTCAGCGGGTGCTCCATCTTCATGGCTTCCAGCACCACCAGCAGTTGGCCCTTGCCGACCCGCTCGCCTTCGCTCACCAGCACCTCGACTATGGCGCCGTCCATGGGCGCCTTGACCGTGCCCGACCCCGCGCCGCCCTGGTTGCCGGCCGGCTCGTGGGTGACGTCCTGCAGTTCCAGGTTGCCGTTCTGCCCGAAGAGCCAGAGCTGCTGTGCCTGTTGATGGTAGGCAATGCGGCGGCGAATGCCGTCCAGCTCCACCACCGCCCAGCGGCCATCGGCGTGCAGCAGACGGATGGCGATTTCCGTATCGCCAACCCTGGCCAGCAGGCGCGGCTGCTCGCCTGCGTCCCGCACGGCCAGTTCCACCCCGTGCTTCTGCTCGCCCTGGCGCAGCATCAGGCGCCAGGGTGCATTGCCGGCACTGCGCCAGCCGGCCAGCCCGCCCTGGTGGGCGTTGGCACTGGCCGAGGCCTGGTAGAGCAGGGTGGCGGCAATGGCCAGTTCGCCCGGCGAGGCCGGTTGGGGGCTCAGGCTGGCATCGGCGCCGAACTGTTCGCCGATAAAGGCCGTGGTGGCAGCCCCGGCGGCGAAGTGCGGGTGCTTGAGCAGGTTGGCGAGGAAGCGCTGGTTACCGTTGACGCCCAACAGCACGCAGTCCTCCACCGCACGCGCCAGCTTGCGCCTGGCCTCGTCGCGGGTGGCGCCCCAGGCGATGACCTTGGCCAGCATGGGGTCGTAGAAGGGCGTCACCGCCTGGCCTTCCACCAGCCCGTGGTCGATGCGGATGCCTGCAAGCTCCGCCGGCTCCCAGCGCAGCACGTTGCCGGTCTGGGGCAGGAAGCCGGCGGCCGGGTCCTCGGCGTAGAGGCGCACTTCCATGGCGTGACCATGCAGCTTGATTTCGTCCTGGGCGAGCGGCAGCGGCTGGCCCTCGGCAACGATGATCTGCCAGGCCACCAGGTCCTGGCCGGTGACCAGTTCGGTGACCGGGTGCTCCACCTGCAGGCGGGTATTCATTTCCAGGAAGTAGAAGGCGCCGAGCTCGTCCAGGAGGAATTCCACCGTGCCGGCGCCGACGTAGTTGACGCTGCGCGCGGCCTTCACCGCCGCCTCGCCCATGGCCTGGCGCAGCTCGGGCGTCATCACCGGGCAGGGCGCTTCTTCGATCACCTTCTGGTGGCGGCGCTGCACCGAGCAGTCGCGCTCGCCCAGGTAGACCAGGTTGCCCAATTGATCGCCGAACACCTGGATTTCCACATGGCGCGGCTGCAGCACTGCCTTTTCCAGGATCAGTTCGGCGCTGCCGAAGGCGTTCTGCGCCTCCGAACGGGCGGTGCGCAGTTGCGCGGCCAGTTCGTCCGGGCTGCTTACCAGGCGCATGCCGCGTCCGCCGCCGCCGGCACTGGCCTTGATCATCAAGGGGTAGCCGATGCGCTGGGCTTCGCGCGCCAGGGTGGCGTCGTCCTGTTCGGCGCCTTCGTAGCCGGGGATGCAGGGCACGCCGGCTTCCAGCATGGCCAGCTTGGACAGGCGCTTGCTGCCCATCAGGTGGATGGCTTCCACGGTCGGGCCGATGAAGGTGATGCCGGCCGCCTCGCAGGCACGGGCGAAGTCGGCGTTCTCGGAAAGGAAGCCGTAGCCGGGGTGGATGGCATCGGCGCCGGTCCGCTGTGCGGCACCGATGATGGATTGGACCGACAGGTAAGACTGGTTCACCGGCGCCGGACCGATGCACACCGCTTCGTCCGCCAGCTGCACGTGACGGGCGTCGGCGTCGGCCTCGCTGTAGACGGCGACGCTGCGGTAGCCGAGGGCCTGGGCAGTGCGCATCACCCGGCAGGCGATCTCGCCGCGGTTGGCGATGAGGATCTTGTTGAACGCGGGCATCGGAATGCTCCTGCTGTGCGTGGCCCGGATGCAATCCGGGGTTGGTCTTTCCCGGATTGCATCCGGGCTACATCCGTTGGGTGTCGGTACTACTCGGCCCAGCTGGGCTTGCGTTTCTGCACGAAGGCCAGGGTGCCTTCGCTGCCTTCCGGGCCGGTGACGGCGGCGGCGAACTGCTCGGCCGCGCTGTCCAGCAGCGGGCCCAGGGGCTCGCTCTCGGTGGCCAGCAGCAGGGCCTTGGTCCGGGCGTTGGCGCCAGGGGCGCAGCGGCGGACCTGTTCCAGGCTTTCCACCAGGCGCTGTTCCAGGGTGGCGGCATCCTTCTCGGCGAAGTGCACCAGGCCCAGGCGCAGGGCCTCCAGACCGTCGAAGCGGGCGGCGGTCAGGGCCAGGCGGCGGGCCTGGGTCAGGCCGATGCGCTTGGCCACGAAGGGCGCGATCTGCGCCGGCAGGATGCCGAGGCTGGTTTCCGGCAGGCCGAACTGGGCGCCTTGCAGGGCGATGGCGATATCCGAGACGCAGGCCAGGCCGAAGCCACCGCCGAGCACCGCGCCTTCCAGTACCGCTATCAGCACCTGGGGCTGCGCCTGGGCTTGTTCCAGCAGGCTGCCGAAGGCGCGGTTCAGCGCGCGGTAGGCGTCGCTGCCGGTGGTGCGGGCGCTGGCCATGTCCTTGATGTCGCCGCCGGCGCAGAAATGCCCGCCGGCACCGCGCAGCACCAGGGCGCGCACGCTCGCGTCGTCGCGCACGGCGGCCAGCACCGCGCGCAGCTCCTCGACCATGGCCAGGCTCATGGCATTGCGGCTGTCCGGCCGGTTGAGGGTGATGTGCAGCACGCCGCTGGCCTGCTCCAGCAGCAGGGTTTCGCAGTTCGGCAATTCACTCATGCCGGTGTCCTCATCACTTGTAGGATGGGTGGAGGCGCGAAGCGCCGATACCCATCGCTGCGTGGTTGGTGGGTATCGCTTCGCTCCACCCACCCTACGGTTGTCCCTAGCCCTTCTTCTTGCCGGGCAGGATGCCCATCAGCTTGCAGATGATGCCCAGCATGATTTCGTCGGCGCCGCCGCCGATGGAGACCAGGCGGGTGTCGCGGTAGGCGCGGGAGACGTGGTTGTCCCACATGAAGCCCATGCCGCCCCAGTACTGCAGGCAGGCGTCGGTGACCTCGCGGCCGAGGCGGCCGGCCTTGAGCTTGGCCATGGAGGCGAGGCGGGTGACGTCCTTGCCGCTGACGTACAGCTCCACCGCCTGGTAGACCAGCGCGCGCAGGGCCTCGATCTCGGTCATCAGCTCGGCCAGGCGGAAGTGGATCACCTGGTTGTCGATCAGCGCGTTGCCGAAGGTCTTGCGCTCCTTGCAGTAGTCGATGGTGACGTCCACGCAGTGCTCCAGGCCCTTGATCATGTTGGCCGCGCCGAACATGCGTTCTTCCTGGAACTGCAGCATCTGCATCATGAAACCGGCGCCTTCGTGGCCGATGCGGTAGCGCTGCGGCACGCGGACGTTGTCGAAGAACACCTGGGCGGTCTCGGAGCTGCGCATGCCGAGCTTGTCCAGGTGGGGGCTCAGGGTGATGCCGGGGGTGTTCATCGGCACCATGATCAGCGACTTGTTGACGTGGGGCTTGTCGTCCGAGGTGTTGGCCAGCAGGCAGATGAAGTCGGCGCTCGGCGAGT
>RCUT01000847.1_pt1 | contig 15275 bp, 10 predicted proteins | sample 2166171 | NCBI WGS metagenome assembly RCUT01 (sample SAMN09932757, study PRJNA488358) | compost metagenome | isolation source: compost soil in 4-hydroxybenzoic | place: Germany: Experimental Botanical Garden
ACCGATCCGAAGAGCGATGCGGGGATTTACTGGACGGCGATGTTTGGGGCGCAGTGAGTGCCATAGCCCCCGAAGCGATTGCTTTGGGGGCTGTTTGTAGTCAACGAATACGTCGAAGAGCGGAGTAACTTTACAAAAAGAAAGATCCTTCTGAAGGAAATTTCTGAAATATGAAAAACCACACATGAAGTCTTGAAATTTCAAAGATCAATAAATATACCTACCCCTTACGACGCCATTTCGAATAACAATTTCGACTTCAAAGCAAGGGACCTATGAAAAACGCAATATCACCTACAAGAAATGAAAACTTTTCTGACTGGTATCAACAAGTGATTATCCAGTCGGAAATGGCTGAGAGCTCTCCAGTTCGAGGCTGCATGGTTATCCGCCCTTGGGGGTATGGCATATGGGAGCAGATTCAACGAGAACTTGATAAAAAAATCAAAGACACAGGACATTCAAACGCATATTTCCCACTTTTGATTCCGTTATCCTTTCTTCAAAAAGAAGCCGAGCATATTGAAGGCTTTGCCAAAGAGTGCGCAGTTGTAACCCATCACCGTCTCGAAAAGTCAGCAGATGGAGCGCTTACTCCCGCAGGAGCACTAGAAGAACCGTTGATCATCAGACCCACCAGTGAAACGGTCATCGGTGCATCCTTTTCACGATGGGTACAAAGTTATCGGGATCTGCCTCTACTTATCAATCAATGGGCGAACGTACTGCGCTGGGAAATGCGCCCTCGGATTTTCCTTCGCTCATCGGAATTCCTATGGCAGGAAGGTCACACCGTTCACGCAACTTATGATGAGGCCTTGGACGAAACGCTAAAGATGTTGGATATCTACGAACGCTTTACTACCGAGCACCTGGCCATACCGGTAATCAAGGGCGAAAAGTGCTCCTGGGAACGTTTTCCGGGGGCCGTCAGCACCTACACCATTGAAGCAATGATGCAAGACGGCAAGGCCCTGCAAGCAGGTACTTCTCATTTTCTAGGCCAGAACTTCGCACAGAGTTCAGACATCCGCTTCGTGAACAAAGAAGGGATAAAAGAACTGGCATGGACCACGTCTTGGGGAGTATCCACGCGATTGATCGGCGCGATGATAATGGCCCATGGTGACGATGACGGGCTAGTGCTCCCGCCCCTCGTGGCACCGACACAAGTCGTCATTATCCCGATCGTGCGCAACGAACAGCATGCAGATGCCATTCATGAGTACTGCAAAAAACTGCAAAAGCAGATTTGCCGGAAAAAACTGAAGGGGCAAAACCTTCGGGCCAGTGTTGATTGGCGGGACCTGAACAGTGGCGAAAAAAAGTGGTACCACATCAAGCGTGGCGTCCCTGTCCGGGTCGAGATTGGCATAAAGGAACTGGAGCAAAATGGAGTGTCCTATTCCTGTCGAAACAACTGCAAAACCCTTCTAAAACTTGATACTAAAGATTTCGTTAACGACATCTCGAAAACACTGGCCACTCTTCAAAAAGAAATGTTAGAGGTGGCACAGAATAAATTGTCCGACAACACCACAACGGCCACTACTCTGGACGAACTCAAAAAGTGTTTCAAACAGAACGCAAAGCTTAACGCCTTTGTTCTCGCCCCCTTCACCGAAGATGAAAAAGTTGAAAAAGCTATCGGAGAGCTTGGAGTAACCGTTCGCTGTATTCCGCTAAAACAACCTGGAGTTTCCGCAACCTGTTTATTCACCGGTCGCAAAACGAACACGTGGGCACTTTATGCAAAGTCATATTGATCGCTGATCACCTACAGCCCCGCTATTGCGGGGCTGTATTGATTCTAGAGAAGCCAACTTTCCGCCTGCGTTGTAAAAAATCACACCACCTATCATCAGCAATACCAATAAATACAACAAAAAGTACAAGGGACTGAAGTCAACGAGGATGTAACCGCAGACCACCGGTGTGGATGCGGCTCCGAGGTAGGTAAGGTTTTGAGAACTGTAGTACGCCCCTGCCATACGGGCAGGAGCAATTCGCGTGATGTACAGGAACTCAAGAGGCTGAATAATGATCTCCCCCACCGTAAACAAGACAGTAAAGACAGCCCAGGTAAATAGCGTGCTGGAGAATGCAAACCCCAACAGCCCGACGACGAAGACCAAGACACACCCGCACGTCCAAAGCCTGAAGCGTTCAGCTGTCACCTTGCGACCGATCGGGTATTGCAACAGGATTGATGTCAGCGCGTTGGTGACGAATACCACATTGATGATTTCGTACATTTGCTCAATTGAACGCGTCGTCAGCAAGTATTGGCCTAGATACAGGTGAAACTGCCCGAACACACCGGCCAACAGGACACTGGCTACTGTGAACTTCAGCAGCTTGCGATCCCTGGCCATATTCGCCAGAGAGCCAAGCACGCCTTCGCCTTTGTCGCGTGGTTGCTCGCGCTCCTGTGTATCAGCGAAAGGACGGAACGCCGCCAAGGCAAATACAATCGCGGCTGCGCTGCAAAATAACATTGGCGAAACGCCTTTTTTGCTCAACCAGAGGCCGGCCAATGGCCCTAATGCATACGCCGTATTGGTAAGGGTGTATTTAATTGAGAGCACGGATGCGGTTTCTGCTGAGTGAAACCAACGAGCGATACACATGCGTATGACCGTTTCCACTGACAGATACGCCAGGTTGAGTACCAGGCACAGGATGAACACGAGCACCAGCGAATCGGACCACAAAAGGCCGGCGTACACCGCAGATTGGAGGACCGATGAACTGAGCATCAGAGTTCTGATACTCATTCTGTCGAGCAACGCGCCGAACACCAGACTTCCTACTGTACTCAGGAGGATGAACCCTCCTACAAAGAGGCCGATCCGATCTACTGACAGCGCAAATCGTTCACTCAGGAAAATCAGGAAATAGGAAAGAAATGTAGCCCGCGCCAACGTAGGAAAAAATGATAATGGCACCACCCACGCGACTCCGTGCATTAGCCGACCCACGTTCAACCGTTCAAAGACGTCCATAGACCACTCGCGTTTTATAGATCATGGAGACAACTTCGTTTTGCCGATATTGCTGATGCAGAGCGTTCAAGGCGCGACTGGCCGAATCATATTCTGGTGTTCCGACCTGCATGGCATAGGAACAAGACATGGTTCTTTCGAGCAGTCCCGAAGCGTTCAACTGCTGGCTATTGACGAACGTGCGCTCCTCATACGGGCCATCAAAAAACCGGCGGAGACGATCTTCCAGGCACTGATCTATTTGTAACGTTTCCTCATAACGTTCGAACTGGTTCAACAGCAGTTGCTCGTAATCACGGTGAAATCCGTCGCAGTCGGGACTGCGAATATTCCAGACAAGAAATACCGGGTTTTCTGTGGCCAGTACACGTCTGAACTCAGCCAGGGTCTTACCCGGATCAAACCAGTGGAAAGATTGACCACATACCACGGCCGAAACGGAGCCGGAGGCAAATCCCGTTTGCTCGGCGGTGGCTTTTCGAAAACTAGCATTGGCCGCCTCGGTGCCCGCTCGGGCCTTCGCGAGCATCTGTGCATCAGGTTCCACGCCAACAATCGGCATGCCGGTCGATGCCAGTTGCCGGGTCAGTATTCCGGTACCCGCACCGACGTCCAACACAGGCAAGCCAGAAGACAAATCGAGCTGATTGTGGATGAACTCGATTGCCGGCCGCGGATAGGACGGCCTGGAGCTGTCATAGATTGTGGATTTGTTGTGGTAGCCCTCAGCGAGTGAGCCGACCATATCAAGACTCCTCCGAAGATGGCTGGAGCTTGCTGCAGTCATCCAGCAAGCGAAAGAACAGGGCGATAAAATCCCTGGCGTGAGCGAAGGCCGGACGCGGCGCTTCCATCCGGTGCAGGTCATCGACAATGAACGAAAAGATCATCCGCACCGCGCCATCGCGAACCAGATAACCGACGTTGTTGTAATTGCGATAACCGACGCCGTGTTTGTCGCCAATGTGCCCCACATCATCCATCCAGCTCCTCACAGCAGTGGTGTCCTGCTGGGCACGCATCGCGTCAAGGCCGAACCGGCAAAGTTGCGGGCCGATGAAGTTATTGCCCGGAGTCAGTCGTCCTTCCGCGCCATCGACCAAAAACGACAGAGCTGTTGCCAGATCCCACGCAGTTGTGGTGTTGACGGCGTCCAAGGAGTGATCGACAGTCAACGCTGGGCTTGGCACCGACGACAAATGCCGGGTTTGACGCAGTCCCAGATCCGTTGAAAGTGCATTCAGACGTTGCAAACCAATCCGCTCAACCAGATAAAACGTAGCGACATTGTCACTCAGCCCCATCATCAACTTGAGTAGTTCGGCGATAGTGAATGTTCGAGGACTGTCCAAAAACCAGAGGCCACCACAGGTCTGGTTCCCTGCCCTGGAGTTATCCACCACAAGGGTTTCCTCTAGCGCAAGCTCTGCGCGCTCAACCAGCAGCAGTGTACTCACAAGGATGTACAGCTTGCGGGTGCTCGAAGCAGGACCACGCATGTGTTCATTGAACACATGGCAGGTACCCTGCCTCACATCACGAACACACCAACGGTAGGCACAAGAGGACTCTTGCGTGGCGAGCTCGATCATTCGTTGACCGATGGTGTGCAAGGGCCATCCGCCACTTCCCAACCAATCCTGCATCTGAAGTTCATTCCTCATGTGGCACAACCTCCTGCAACTGTTCCCCGACAAGCATGGCAACCGCATTCGTCTGGGAGCGGATAAAAAAATGGTCCCCTTCGAAGAGGGATACCTGACACCCTCGGGAGGTATGACGCCGCCAACCGGGATAGTCTTCAAACAGACAAGTGACTTTGTCCTGATTGCCCAGTAACAAATGGATGGGTGATGTAACGGGCATGACGGCACTTTTGGAGAGGTCAATCGCCAACTCAAAATCAGCCCGGATCATTGGCAGCGCCGTCCGCATCAAGTGTGGGTTGTCCAGCAGTTCCGGCGGTGTACCGCCCAGTCCGGCCAGTACCCGCAATAATGTCGAATCGCTCAGATCCCGCTCGCTAACAGCCATGGCACGAGTAAAACGCTCCGGCGACAGGCAACCACTGATAAACAGCTGCGAGGCTTGCAACCCATAGTTACACTGCAACACCGACTGCAACTCAAACGCGATGCGCGCTCCAAGGCTATGCCCGAACAATGCGAATGGCGGTACACACTGGCGCAGGTAATGTTCGAGCAGGTAATCAACGACTTCATTTCGGGTCACCAAAATCTTTAAGTCCCGAGCAGTGCCCCGCCCCGGTATGTCGACCGGAATGACCTTGATATGGGGCAGCACACGGCGCCAGCGTGCGTAGAATCCAGCACTGCCACCGGCATAAGAAAAGCAAAGTAGTGTCGGTGGCTCACGGTTCATTGAATGCCCTCGCCAGGCCCAGCAGTTCATTGACGTTACGCACCATGAGATCGCCCCAGCCTTTCACCTCAGTGCTGGTAAAACGCTGGGTGTGGAACCATAAATTGAAGCGCAAGTCATCGCCGTTGATTTCAACCACCAGATGCAGTCCCGGCACTCGCCGCATGTCTTCGACGTTGGCCCCCGACAGAACCCCCTCGCCTACAGGACCAAGTATTTCTACCCCTTCGATCCATACCTTGCCCGGACTCGCAGCGGTGTGACGGTAGTTAAGGAAGTTAATACCGAGATCGGAAAAGTAGGCGTCATGGGCCATCCCCGAAAATGCCGATACTTCATCGATCAACATCGTCGGGTGCATCAACGGATAGGCGTGCATGGCCTCCAGTGTGCGTGCAACCATTGCAATCCCGGTCAACCATTCGTGATGCACAATAATCGGTACCGGTAACGGAGACGTGAACGGGCCGATCACATCGTTGAACTCACTCAATCCGCGACCGCTGTTGATGGCACTGATAATCAGCTGACCACAGCCAATCACCTCGGCCATGGTCGAGGCGTACGCATACAAAATGGCGTTGAACACACTGAATCCGTTCTGCGCGGCCATTTTGCTCAATGTGCGGTGCGCACCAGCAACGTCAACACTGTATCGCGACGACGAACACACCGTGGTGGAGTCGAACCCAGGATGTCCAGGAAGCACCGTAGGTCTTTCGAATGCGTTGTACAGCCCTTTGAAAAAAACTTTATCTCTAAGCCAGTCACCACTGAGATACTGCTGTTGGCGGCGGGCGTAGTCGACATAGTCGATGGCATGTTCGATCCTGGTCAGCGGCTGTTCCCTGGCCATTTGATCAAGGCATTCACCAAAACGGTCGAACATCAAGGTCAGTGACTTGCCATCGAATTCCAAGTGCTGGACACCCAGTAGGGCAATGAACCAAGGGCCTGCGATGTCGATAAAGTGCATGGCCCACGTCACATTATCCTCGGGCTTTGGCAACCCCTGCGCCATTGAACGTACAAGAGTCGTGATCTGACGTGTCTGCTGCGCTTCGGATTGCCCACCGAGGTTGGTGAACAAAGTCCCGAAGCCTTCGACCACCTGTGCCGCTGTCTTGACCACGGGCTTCCCCCGTGGAAAAAACGTGCGTAACAATCGATGCTCGTCGATTACCTGCAGCAGCGCCTTGCGACAATGCTCGGCATCGAAGGAACAGTGAATCCGATACGGAATAATGCGCAAACCGTAATCCTGCCCGATAAGCGAAATCCACCGCGCCTGTTGCAAGGAAACAACCATGCCCAGCACGTTGTTTTCCACGGCGTCTTTGTTCGGCTGATTCGCTGCACGCCAAGCCGGCTGACTGACATGAACAAGCAATTCAGCGTGCAACTCGCTCAGTGCCTCGATGGCGTGGAAACGCTTGAGGCTCCACTGCAACCCAAATTGCGAGCCCAAGGAATTCTTCAGCTGTGTTAACGCCAGAGAGTCGAACCCCAACGACTGGAAGCCACACGACTTGATGGCGTCATAATCTCCCTGGCTTGCCGCCTCCAGCCCGACAAGCGCATCAGTGGTCGATAGCAGCCAGTTCTCTAGCAGTTGGCCGATTTCGCGCTCATCTATACATTCGAGCAGACGCGTCGTCACATTGTCCGGGTGCTTGCTTTCACGATGACGGGGCTCGGCTGTCAAGCGTTCCAGAAACCTTTGGCTGACTCGGGATCTGTCCGCTAATAGCTGAGCGTCGATATTCATGTAAGCAACGTGGCGGGACGGACCACCCAAGAGCCTGCGGATGAACAGGTATCCCTGCTCGCAACTGTGGCTATTCAGACCGCCGGCCTTGAGTATCTGCAAGCGCTGATGTGCATCACGCAGTTTTCCGGCATCACCCCACACGCCCCAGTTGACCGTCAGCACTTGGCCCGCTTCTGGAAACAGGATAGCGTGGGCCGCATCGAGGAAAGCGCTAGCTGCCCCGTAAGCCAACTGTCCGCCATTGCCCAGAATCGAAGTGGCCGAAGAAAAATTTAAAACACACTCGATCACCGTGCCCTGCTCGCGCAGCAAGTGATACAGACTCAGGACACTACTGCATTTGGCATCGAAAGATTGCTGCAGATCCGCAATCCCTATCTCGCTACATAATTTATCGTTGAGATCGACGGCCAAATTGAAGATTGTCGCCCGATGCACGACGGTCTGCCGCAAACACTGCGCACAATCGTCCCGCCCTTGATCGGTCGACAAGTCGAAACCCAGATAGCGGACGGTTGGATAACGTGTCATCAACCTGCGTAATGCGTCATTAGGCTGAGGTGCGCGGCCGATGACGCAAATGGAACCGCACTGATCTGCACAAAGGTGCTCAATCAGTTGTTGGCCAATTCCGCCCCCACCCCCGAGAAGCAGGTAGTGCGAGTCACGATCCACTTCACCATCCAGCAAGTCGTCAACCATCACGCGCTCCAGGCGCGGAACTTTGACCTGCCCTTGTTCTATCGTCACGACGAGCTCTTCAGTGAACGGCAACAGCAGGATCGGCCTCGCTTCTTCGGCGCAATGAAACTGCGCGCTTCTGAGAAAGTTGAGGACTATCACCTGTCGGTCAGGCTCCTCAAGCAACAAAGAACGCAGCATGCCCACGACACTATTGGCCACCGGCCCCAGCATCCGGCCTCCATCGCTACGAACCTGTTCGGCAAACAACAAGCAGATCTTCGGGTAAGTGCTCGTGATGCTGCGTATCAGGTCCAAGGTCTGAACACAGGCACTGACTGCTGTAGATACATGAGTGTCCGGTAGGTGCCTCAGATCGAGATAGACCCGATCGACACCGTCACCGTACTCTCGCCACAATTCGTCAAACGATCGCGTATCGATATACTTTCCGGCGCCTGCCCAGAGATCAAGAGCGATACAGTGAAACTGTTTGAAAGCACCTGCCAAATAGCGTATCTCGTCCTGTACAGGTGTTTCGCCGGCAGTGAAAAATAGCACCTTCATGTTCTCTGCCACTTGCACGTCCATCGACGCTGCCGTAAGCGATTGCCAGACTGTTTGATACACCGGTTCGGTCGGGACAGACTCCGGTGGCGAAGCTTCGACCCAGCAGCGAACCCGCTGAAAAGGATAAGTCGGCAATCCCGAAAGGATAGGCGCCCGCTCCTGCGGCTCCGGGAAACGGACATCAATGCCCACCCGCAACAACTCGCCCAAGACGGTTAAATATTGTCGGTGATCTTTTCCCCTACCCTTGACCAACGGCAACACGTTCAGTCGATCGCCCCAGTCCCCCAGAACCAAGCCCGAGAGTATTGCTTTCGGCCCGATCTCGATAAGGTGAGTGCAGCCGTGTTCGTAAGCCGATGCCACACTCGCACTGAAGCTCACGGTTTCACGCAATTGCCGACGCCAGTATTGCGAGGTTGCCACTTCGTCTCCCGCTAGCTCACCCGTCAACGTGGAAATGAAGGGGCCGACCGGAGAGTGCATTTCGACAGTGTCCAGATAGGCTTCGAAGCTCTCCAGCAAAGGGTCGAGCAGACTGGAATGCCCGGGACGTGAAATCTTCAGTCGCGTCGCGTTGACGCCAGCGTCTTGCGCATTGGCCAGGAGTTGCTCAATCGCCTCCCGTGGTCCGGAAACCACCGTATTACTCCTGCCGTTCAATGCGGCAATAGACAAGTCACCGAATTCTGTGTCCACCAGTCCCGATGCACACGCGTGATCGCCTTCCAGCACGACCATCGCTCCGATATCACCGAGCGAATCCAGCAGTCGACCACGCTGCACGAGTATTCTGAATCCTTGCTCCGGGCTGAATACACCAGCGATGCAGGCGGCGGCATATTCCCCAAGACTATGTCCGAATAGAGCGACGGGGGTTATCCCATGACTTAGAAGCAGTCGCGCCATTGCCACTTGCAACGCAAACGTCAGTGGTTGCGACAGTGCAATATCCTGCTCGATCCGTACGTCGGACAATAGGTCGACGGCGCGCGCGCCAAAGGCTTCCTGACAAACCGGATCAAACGCATCCAGCTCAGTCTTGAACAACGTTTCCTGAGCATACAGCCCGAGTCCCATCTCCCTATGCTCTGCGCCCTGACCGCTGAACATCACCCCCACCGCCGGGGAACGTTCGTTCGACGAACGATTGTCGAAGGACAGCGCAGTCAGGGCTTCAATCGCTTCCGTACGCTGGCTGGCAACGATGTAAGTGCGGTACCCGAACAGAGATCTGGAATATTTCAAGTTGGAGACAAAGGCAGGGAAACAGCTATCTGTCTCAGTTTCGAGAAACTGCCTATAGGCAATGCACAGGTCTCGCAGAGCGTTGTGGTCTTTGGCCGAAACGGGGATCAGGGAGGCCGGCTCATGGCCGATAGAAAAGCGAGTCATCGATACTGCCGGTGCAGTCTCGAGAATCAAGTGCGAATTGTTGCCACCCAACCCGAAACTGCTAACACCAACGATGACGTGAGGCTGGTTGATTGCAACCGGTTCACGGTTGATCTCAAAAGGTGTTTCTTCAATGTGTAGCTGCGGGTTGTACTGCTGAAAGTTGAGGGTCGGAGGTATCACTTTGTGCTTGGCGATCAGGATAGCTTTGATCACTCCAGCCATGCCCGCGGCCCACCCCAGATGTCCGATGTTGCCTTTGACGCTCCCTAGATAGCAGGTGTGTGCACAATCACGACCGGAAAAGGCATTGGCCAGCGCCTTGATCTCTATCGGGTCACCGATGGGGGTGGCAGTGCCATGAGCTTCGACATAGCTGATATCCGCTGGATCGACACCTGCCAACTCAAGTGCCTCGCGGATGACACGGGCCTGACCGGCAACCGATGGCGCCGACATACCAGCCCGGTGCGCACCGTCATTGTTGGTCGCCACCGAACGAATCACGGCATGTATCTGATCGCCGTCGGCCAGCGCATCACTGAGCCTCTTCAATCCGACCACCGCCGCACCGGAACCGAAAACTGTTCCACTGGCCAGTGCATCAAACGGGCGACAATGACCATCAGCGCTAAACGGCATCCCTGGTTCAAAATAGTAGGGAACCGATTGCGGAACCGAGACGGCAGCCGCGCCCACCAGTGCGGCATCGCACTCGCCCAGTAACAGAGCTTGAATCGCCGCATGAATACCGAACATAGACGTCGCACATGCAGCTTGAACATTGACCGCTGGGCCACAGCAATTGAGTTTGTACGCAATCCAGCTGGCTAGAAACTCTTTGTCAGTCGCCATGAACTGCGCCAGTGACTCGGAGGATTGATACAAGCCACAAGCAGTGTTGTGCGCTTGCAGGCCATGGATATTGTTGATGAAGTAGGAACTGGGCCCGGCACCACAGAAAACCCCGATAGAGCCACTTCGCTCATTAAGCGATGCGTCCTCCAACACCTCCCATGCGCATTCGAGCAAGACTCTTTGTTGGGGATCAAGTAGTTGGGCTTCCTTGAAGCTGAAACCGAAAAAACCGTAATCAAATTCTTCAATGCCCGACAGCTCGGCGCGGGCACGCACCCGCCCGTCCACGTCAGATATGACCTGAATGCTTTCGAGGCTGGCCAAAAGGTTTTGCCAGTATTGACCCACCGATCCCGCCCCCGGAAACCGGCAAGACATCCCGACGATGGCAATGTTGTTCTCACCCAGTACGGCGCAGTAGTCCTCATGGTTGTGCATGTCAGCCTCTCTTTTTTCCACGAACACTGCGAATGGCAGCCGACCTCAGTTTTCGCTGGGTTACAGAGACGACCGGGACTTTTGGCTCAGGCACTTGCTCCGAGCACTGGACGATCCCGCATAGCAACCTGGGTGTCGGGTACTCGAACAGATCGGTCTGCCGAAAGCTGTGGCCCAATACGTGGCGCAACTCGGCTAACAAGGACATCAGTGTGAAAGAGTTCGCTCCCGCCTCCATGAAGTTGTCATCAACACCGAGTCGGTCGATCCCGAAACACTCCGCTGCCAGTTCACACACGAGTGTTTGAAGCTGCCCCATCGGCGCTACATAACTAGACGACAACAGCGATCTAAGCCCACTTATCGGTGGCAGCTTCGCAGTGTCGGCTTTGCCGTTAATGGTCAACGGAATGGTTGCAATTTTTTTATAAAAGGACGGAAGCATATATTCCGGTAATGTTGCAGAAAGATGTGCATGCAAACTCAAACTCAGATCTTGATCGGACTCATACGCTGCAAAATAAAGCACCAGCGAGGTGACCAAATTCGTTTGCAACGCCACGACAAGGCAATCATCCACCAGCCCGGAATTCGTAACTGCCGCCTCGATTTCTTTCAACTCGACTCGATACCCACGAACCTTGCACTGCCGGTCAAGCCGTCCCTTGTATTCGTATTGAGCCTGCTTGTTGAGAACACACATATCGCCCGTGCTGTACATCCGCTCCAGAGTCAGGGGATGGGTGATGAATTTCTCCGCTGTTTGCTCCGGCATACGGAAGTATCCCAACGCCAGTGAACGACCCGAAATGTACAGTTGACCGCAGTCTCCTCGTGCCACAGGTTGTAACTGCTCATCAAGCAGCCAGGCATCACTGCCTGGTGCGACCTGACCGATCGGTGGCAGATCAGGCCATCCATCCGGTTCATCTTCGAGTTGGCAGGTCATCACCACATGTGTTTCTGATGGGCCGTAATGATTGATCAGTCGACAATGTGGATGAGCCTTGAACCACTGCCTGACGGCTGGCGTGACCTTCAGTTGCTCTCCTGCCACGATCACCTGCTCCAAATCGACCAATGTCCCCCTTTCTTGAAGACCGAATTTCACCAGTGGGATCAGCATCGAAGTAGGCAGGAACAAACGTGTTACCTTTCCCGCAGATAAATAATCGAACAAGGCACGCAAATCTTTCTTATGCGCATCCGTGGCAACCAGTAAGCGGTCGCCATAGCACAATGTTGCGTAGATCTCTTGAAATGAAACGTCAAACCCCTGTGCCGCGTACAACAATGTGGTGCCTTTCGGCTCTTTTGCTTTAGCCATCCAGTCGATCAAAGTGCTGAGTGCTCGATAAGGCACCAGAACCGGTTTTGGTACACCGGTGGTTCCAGACGTGAACACGACATACGCCGGTGTATCATCCCCAGTTGTGAACATGAGTTCAGCTTCGCCAGTCGCACTCCCTATCGTGTCTTCGATATGTAAAAGGTGCGTGCATTCCTGCAACATGCCAGTCAATTCAATCGTTTGTTGATGACTGACCAGGCATAGAGACAAATCAAGAGACGTAATCATCTGCCTCAATCGGCTAACTGGATAGTTACCGTCCAACGGGACAACCGTTCGACCCAATAAATGTATAGCAAGTACTGAAACAATGTACTCGACACTTTTACTCACTACCACACCGATCATCCCTGACGAACTTTCCCCTGCAAGAACCCAAGCCAATCGACGCGCGCGACAATACAACTCCTTATATGAAACCTCCAACAATTCATCAGCAATGGCCGGAAGCTGAGGATTTTCACGGACCTGATTCAAATACCTTTTAATGAACAACATAGGTCAACACTCCCGACGACTACCGATTCGCACTACGAAGCTTCCAAGCGGCTCTCGATTTTCAAACATAATTTGATGAGCCTCAGGTAAATCTTCAAGGGAAAAAGATCGGGTCAGGCATGGCTGCACATGGCCTTCATCAATCAATTTATTAAATTCACGACATTGGTCAAGATTGGCAAAATGCGAACCTTGCAATCTTTTTTGGCGCATCCAGAGATATCGGACATCGAACGTCCCCTTATAACCAGTGGTGCCAGCACAAATGACTACCATCCCACCAGGGGCACAGACGAAAGATGAAGTCGGAAAGGTATCTTCACCTGGATGCTCAATCACAATTCGGGGGCATTTTCGCTCCCCAACCAGACGCCAGATCTCCTGCTGGAACCTCCTGGCCTCACCTAACCAGCAGGCATACTTGGTTGGGTCTTCAATATCCTCAAGTCCCCCCCAATGCCCATAATCCTGTCGATTGATCGTGCCTTTTGCGCCGATCTCGCGACAATACGCGGCTTTTTCTTCGCTACTGACCACCGCTATAGGTATCGCCCCCGCAGCGTTGACCAATTGGATTGCCATGGATCCCATTCCACCACTACCACCCCATATCAGTACCACGTCTCCCTGTTTCACCGTATGTGGTGCAAAGCCGTGCAGCATCCGGTACGCCGTTGCCCCGCAAAGCATGTAGGACGCCGCTTGTTCCCAGCTCAATCGCGAGGGCTTAGGCAGAATTGCCTGGCGCTTGACCCGGGTGTATTCAGCGAAAGCACCAAAGTTGATTTCGTAACCCCAGATCTTTGCCGACTTGTCCATGATTTCGTCGGCCACCGCATCGCGATCCCACCAACCGCAGTGCAGTACGACTTCATCGCCAATAGCGATATCGTCCACATCCTTCCCCACGGCAACAACTATTCCGGAAGCATCAGATCCCGCTATATGAAACTCACACTCTTCACCACGGACTCTTTGAAGTTGAATGACATCTATTGGAAATCCGCGTGCAGCCCAAACGCCATTATGATTTATACCAGCAGCCATGACCTTGACTAAGCATTCATCGGATTGAATGACGGGTACAGGGACGGTCTCAAGAGCAAATGCGGTTGAAGGTGGGCCGTACCTTTCAGACCTAATGGTTTGCGCCAACATTTTCTCAGGGATACCGACTTTTTTAGAACCAAGCATCACGCCTACTTCATCCATATCTTGACCTCCTTGAGCTTGAAACCCTGAACATTTAATTAGAACTCTCTTTCCTCCCCCAGCCACCGCAAAGAACCAACAACAAGACACCGTAAAAATAAAAAACCAATTACTCGACAAACCAATACCGACCAACCGACGACTAAAACTTAATACAACCTTAACGCTCGCGCAAAGAGCAAACCTAAATTTCAGACACTACTTACAACTAGAGAGCTACCAATCCTATTTCAGCAACAGAAACATCCCAAAACAATGTCACCGCCCTCCTACAACCTTTTAAACATATAAAACACACCACATTAATATGTTGTAAAAAACGCGAAACAGCCTGAATTTTTCTATGAAAAATCAACTTCTTATGGAAGCCCAGCATTCCAAGGGTGATTTTCGAAAGAAAATGCCCTCGGTTTAAAATTTCGCAATCAAAAAAAAACGGAGCCCTGTCATGGGGCTCCGGGTTTCATTTCTTTCGACGCTTACCTCAGTGGCTACTCATCCCGGCCGCATGCATCAACATCCTCAATCCCCCCGCCACCACTCCCAACGCAACCACACTGCCCAACCAGATCACCACCAGCCACCCAAGTCGCTTGTACCAAGGTGCCCGTTCACAAGAATCAATGATAGCCATCGCCAATCCTCACTTTGCCGCGGAACACGTAATAGCTCCAGACCGTATACATCAGGATGATCGGCAGAATGAACAGCGCGCCGATCAGGATGAACAACTGGCTGGTTGGCGGTGACGCCGCTGCCCACAGGCTGATCGACGGCGGCACGATGTTCGGCCAGATACTGAACGCCAGGCCGATGTAACCCAGGAACACCAGCATCAGGGTGAAGGCGAACGGCCAATGGGTGTGACGTTGGCGCAGGGTCCTGAGCAAGCCGAACATCGCCAGCAAGGCCAGCAGCGCCAGGCCTCCGAACACCGCCAGGTGCGCATGGGCAAACCAGCGGGTGGCGATTTCCGGATGGAGGATGGGCGTCCACACACAGATCACACCAATCACCGCCAACAGCAGCCACGCCAGGGGCCGGGTGAACAGGCGCATCCGCGATTCGAGCATGCCTTCGGTCTTGACCAGCAACCAGGTGCTGCCGAGCAGCG
>RCUT01000849.1_pt1 | contig 15248 bp, 11 predicted proteins | sample 2166171 | NCBI WGS metagenome assembly RCUT01 (sample SAMN09932757, study PRJNA488358) | compost metagenome | isolation source: compost soil in 4-hydroxybenzoic | place: Germany: Experimental Botanical Garden
ATTTTAACAACTAATATTAGTGCCTTAACTGCTCTTGATTTTTTAGGCTATGGCTTACCACCCGATGCAGCATCGTTAGGGGAGTTATTGCTCCAAGGTAAAAATAATTTAGATGCACCATGGCTAGCGATTTCAGGTTTTTTTAGTCTGGCTATTGTTCTTTCACTTTTAATTTATATTGGGGAGGCTGCTCGTGATGCTTTTGACCCAAGAAAATAATACAAATGTTACTCCTGCATTGTTGAAGGTTGAACATCTTTCTATTCAAACGCTAGATCAAAAGGTTTTATTAGAAGATTTGAATTTTGGGCTGTCTGCTAAAGAAACACTGGCTATTGTTGGGGAAAGTGGCTCTGGTAAATCACTTAGCTGTTTAGCAATCATGGGGTTACTACAAGAAAAATTAGAAATAACAGGGCAGGTCTGGATTGGTTCCCAAAACATGCTTGAGATAGATGAAAAAGCTCAATCCAATGTGCGTGGTCGACAAATTTCAATGATTTTTCAAGAACCTGCCACGGCTTTAAATCCACTACATCAGGTTGAAAAGATTGTAGGTGAAAACCTTGTTTTATTAGGTTTGAGTAAAAAGGATGTTCGACAACAAGTCATTGAGTTACTCACAGATGTAGGAATTAGTGAGCCAGAACAGATTTTAAAACGCTATCCACATGAGCTTTCTGGCGGTCAACGACAACGTGTCATGATTGCCATGACATTGGCACTGCAACCCAAAATTTTGATTGCTGATGAGCCGACTACAGCACTTGATGTAATTTTACAGATCCAGATTTTAGAACTCTTAAAATCTTTACAAGCAAAATATGGAATGGCACTTATTTTAATTAGCCATGACCTAAATTTGGTACGTCAATATGCCGATGAACTGGTTGTATTGCAAAGTGGCCGTGTTGTCGAGCAAGGTGAGCTTAGCCAGATTTTTGAAAATCCTAAAACCGCTTATACACAGCAATTATTAGAACATGATTTTGGAAATGCAGAACCTGTTGAAGTAGGAAAGAATGTTTTGTCAGTTCAACAACTCAGCGTGCAATTCCCAATTAGAAAAGGTATTTTCAATCGCGTTCAGGGCTATGTGACTGCAATAGAAGGTTTGAGCTTTGATCTTGCTCAAGGTGAATCACTTGGGGTCGTTGGGGAAAGTGGCGCTGGAAAGTCATCTTTGGCTCTGGCTTTAGTGCGGCTCATTAAAAGTGAAGGGCGGATTAATTTTTTAGGACAAGATTTGAATCAGTTGGCTCCCAAAGCTTTACGTTTGGCGAGATCTGATTTTCAACTTGTATTCCAAGATCCGTTTGGTAGTTTGAACCCTCGAATGACGGTTGGGCAGATTATTGCTGAAGGTTTAAAAGTAAAAGAAGTATTGAACAGTCAGATTCAAGAACAAGTTAAATCTGTGCTTAATAAGGTTGAACTGCCTGAAGATTTTCAACATCGTTACCCACATGAACTCTCTGGAGGACAACGTCAACGGGTTGCTTTGGCAAGAGCTTTAGTCGTTCAACCGAAACTTTTAATTTTGGATGAACCCACTTCTGCATTAGATCGAACCACGCAAAAAGCCATCATTAAGCTTTTACGACAATTACAGAAAACTGAACATTTGAGCTATATCTTTATTAGCCATGATCTAAATATAGTCAGATCGTTGTGCCATAAAGTCATGGTATTGCGCCGTGCACAAGTTGTTGAATATCAGAAAACCGAACTGTTGTTTTCAAAACCTAAAACTGAATATACAAAACAATTAATTAAAGCAAACTTTTAAAACAAGCCATTAAGCAATTGTTTTTAAATTTTATGCAAAAAGTTGCATATTTTTATATTCTTTAAAATTGACATGTGCTATTGTCAGTTACCGATTATGACTTGACATGCCCTATAACTCGTCTAAATTAGAGTAATTACTCTAAAAACTAAAAAGAGGTTAACCATGAACCAGATTGCTCAACCCATCACAATTCGCAATACCACATTCAAAAACCGAATTATTAAAGGTGCAATGAGTGAGGCGCTTGCAAATTATGAAGGTCAACCAAATGACTTACATTTAGGCTTATATGGGGCGTGGGCAAAAGGTGGGCTTGGCTGTGCAATCACAGGCAACGTCATGGTCAATGTGGGCGCAAAAAATGAACCCGGTGTTGTTGTTATTGAAACCGAACGGGATTTAGAGCGCTTAAAAGAGTGGGCAGCATTAGGTAAAAAATATGGAATGGTGCAGTTAATCCAATTGTCCCACCCAGGGCGTCAGTGTCCAAAAGGATTAAATAAAGAGACTGTCGCGCCGTCAGCAGTACCATTTAGTCCAGCTTTAGCCACCATGTTTGGAACGCCACGTGAACTGACTCATGATGAAATTCTAGATATCATTAATCGATTTGCAACCGCTGCTCGTATTTGTGAAAAAGCAGGTTTTGAAGGGGTGCAATTACACGGTGCGCATGGGTATTTGATTAGTCAGTTCTTATCACCTTTAACGAATAAGCGCACAGACCAGTGGGGTGGTTCAGTTGAAAACCGTACACGCTTTTTATTAGAAGTTTATAAAGCTGTACGTGAAGCAACTTCCGAGAATTTTATCATTTCAGTCAAACTGAACTCTGCTGATTTCCAACGTGGTGGAATTACTGAAGAAGATGTGATTTCAGTATTTAAAGCGATCGATGAAGCTGGCATTGATTTGATTGAGATTTCAGGCGGCACCTATGAAGCACCTGCCATGGCTGGGGCTAAAGCTGACAAGCGCAAGACAAGTACAATTGCTCGTGAAGCATACTTTTTAGATTTTGCTGAAAAGATCCGCCAACACGTTAAATGTAAACTCATGGTGACAGGTGGATTCCGTACTGTAGAAGGAATGAATGCAGCACTCGCAAGTGGGGCATGTGATTTTATTGGTATTGCGCGTCCGCTTGCGGTTGAGACTGATTTAACAGACCGTTTAATTGCAGGGCAGGACGTACGCTACGCTGTAAAACCAATTAAAACAGGCCTACCTTTTGTCGATAAAATGGCAATTATGGAAATTATTTGGTATGCCGCTCAATTTAAGACAATTGGTAAAGGCAAAAAGCCAAATCCAAAACTTTCACCACTAGTCGTCTTTTTTAATTATGCCAAAGGCAATATTAAAGCTGTGGTAAAAGGTCGCGTGAATTCACGTAAATCTGCATAAATTAATTACCATGCAATAGTCCAGTAAGCGTTAAATGTAGAAGCAGACCATTGACCTTTAATTAAAGCATTCTTAAAGGCAGGTCTGTTTTCTATTTGGGCAAGATAACGCTGTATATGTTTAAACTGGCTGTAATTTTGTGAGCAAGCCAGTAATGGGAACCACATCAAAATATCAGCAATAGTAAACTGATCTCCAGCAAACCATAAGTGATCCTCTAAATGTTTATCAATTATGCTCATTTGTCGTTGTAATGATTGATTAAGATAGCCTTGATCAAATCCATATTTTAAAAGTTTAGGAACGAAACGGATTGGAAAAGGTGTACGTTGTACAATTTGGTGAAAGATTTGCTTGAGTAGCAAATCGGGAATGAATGTCGCCTCACAATAATTTTTCCAATAATAAAAATTTTGGAGATGCTGGCTTAATAAATTGTTCTGTCCCAATTGGGGATGTAAATGAGATAAGTAATCTAAGATTGCTGAGGTTTCAGCTAAGATTGAAAACTCTCCTTGTTCAATGATTTCGATAGTAGGAAATTTTGATAATTGGTGGGGTGAGTTTTTATTTTCGTCTACGTCTGAATGATATTTAATAATGAGCTCATAATTGAGTCCTAATTCTTCTAAAAACCAAATAATGCGTTGAGAACGTGAATTTTGTAGATGAAATAATCGAATTTGCATGTCATGTTCAAATTATAATTTTGATCTACTCTTAGTATAGGATAGAAGATAACTTAAGTATAATAAAGTATTTATAAATCAAAAGATTATATTTTTTATGAGAGAAGATTAATAAAAAGCCACTGCCTTAAAAATGCAGTGGCTTTTTATAGTTTGACATCCCTATGGGATTAGAACTAAGGGTATCGCCGTGAAAGGATTTTTTATATTTTCAAGTTAGAACGTATAGCTCATACCAAACTGAACAGTACGTGGCTCACCTGGATACGCATATAAATTAAAAGCACTTTCATCATAAACTTTATCAAAAATATTTTTCAAATCTAAATTAAGACGAAGTTTTGGTGTTGCTTGATAATAAGAAACCAAATCAGTAACTGCATAGCCTTTCATCGTGTAGGTACTATTGGCTGTTTGTCCTGCGCGCTTATCAATATATTTTTGATTAACCCCTAGACCTAAACCTTGTAAAGCTCCACCCTGAAATTCATAAATATTTAAAAGATTAAAACTGTTCTTTGGAATATTGGCTAAAGACGTTCCTTTTTGCAAAGTGTTGTCTTTAGTCACTTCAGCATCTGTATATGCGTATCCACCAATAATTTTCCAAGCAGGCGTAATTTGCCCTGCAATATTTAGCTCAATACCACGACTGCGAACTTCACCAGCAGCAACTTTTTTATTTTGATTTGGGTATAAAGGATCATCCGTTAAGACATTTTCTTTTTCTGCATAAAAAATAGCAGAGTCAACCGACAACATATTGTCGAGAGCTAGCCATTTAAACCCTAGCTCATAAGCCATACCTTCTTCAGGGTCAAAGCCTTCGCCACTATGACTAGCACCAGTGTTTGGCTTAAATGATTTTGCTGCGTTACTATAGATTGAAAGATCATCACGGGCTTTAAAAACTAACCCTAAACGAGGAATAAAGGCATCGTGACTAGTATTCCAGTTTACGGTGCTCGGTAATAGGTTTTTATAGTCATGCTCATAGTGCTCAAAGCGTAAACCTAATAAAGCGCTTAAACGTTCATTTAATTCGACCTGATCTTGTACAAAAAGGGCAGTTGTTTTTAAATTTTCGCGGTCATGTGTAGTAACACGGTTAAGCTCAGGTAGCGGTTGGCCTAAAACAGGATCATTAATATTAATAGGGTAGCTACCGACATCTCCACTTGAGCGAATAATATATGACTTGTAATCATAGTTTTCATATTCAAGCCCAGTCACTAAAGTATGTGCTAAACCTAAAAGTTGGAAATTACCTGTTAGGTTAATTTGTGCATCAGTGTCTTGCCATTTTAATTCGCGGTAGTTGTAATTTCGGCCTAAAGTTTCGCCGTCATTTTGAATGCCATTTGCTTCTACTGCATAGCCATGCAATTTGCCATTTAAGTATTGCACACCCGCATTGAGCTTCCAGTCATTTCCAAGGTCATGTTCGACTCGTAATTGAGTCATATTGTTATCATTGTAGATTCGGTTGTTATATTTACCTGTTTCCCACAAATATGCTTCTGGTGAACTGTTAAAAGACTTTTGTGTAGGATAACGAGTATGCCCACGATCAAGTGGATGTTGATTACGTAAAATATCGGCCTCAAAAGTGACTTTAGTTGCATCAGTCGCTTGCCATTGAATGACTGGCGCAATTCCATAACGTTTGGATTCGACATTGTCTCGATAACTATCACCACCTTCTGCAATCACATTTAGGCGATAACCAATATTGTCTGCATTTGGAATAGTGCCTGTGGTGTCTACAGTGGTACGGTATAAACCTTCACTGTTAAGCTGAGCACCTAAAGTGGTTTGTTGCTCAGATTTCGGTGTTTTTGAAATTAAGTTAAACGTACCACCCGGGTCACCACGACCATATAAGCTAGAAGAGGGGCCACGTAAAACGTCTATACGTTCAATTGTGTTGCTATCTGGTGCATTTGGATAACCACGGTTAATTGGAAATCCGTTACGATAAAATTCACCACTGGTGAAACCACGAAGGTTAAAACCAGTTAAGCCTTGACCACCAAAGTTATTCGCTCGTCCAACGCCACCAGCCAAATCAAGTGCTTCAATTAAGCGTGTCGCACCAATATCTTCAATCACCTTTTGGGTCACAACACTCACTGATTGTGGCGTGTCTTTTAATGCGATTTCACTACGTGTTGCGCTACTAGAGCTATCGACTTTGTAAGTTTGGTCAGATGCCTGTTGGGCTTTAATTTTAATCGTCGCAAGAGTCGTTGAAGAACTATCTGTTTCTGCAAAAGCAGGTGATAAACAGCAGATTTGAGCAATGCTCAGGGAGAGGAGGCGAAGCTTAAGATCCATTTAAAACCTATTTGATAATAAATATCAGTATAAAAATAAGAATTATTATATTGTAAATCTATGTAAAAGAAATACTGGATTAGTGATATTTAAATACAAATGTATTTTATTTGAAAATAAGAGGGGTTAAAAAATAAATAGAATGTTAAGAAAATAAAAAGAAATTTTATAAGAATAGAATAATGGCGTCCCTACGGGGATTCGAACCCCGGTTACCGCCGTGAAAGGGCGATGTCCTAGGCCTCTAGACGATAGGGACGTTTAGAAGATGGCGGTATCTTATTGATCCGCCACCAAAGTGTCAAGTAGGTAAGGTGCGAGTTTGTTCAAAATATAACAGAACAGTTCCGCAGTCTTTTGAGTATCGTATAAAGCAGAGTGTGCTTCTTTACCATCGAACTCAATTCCAGCTTGTATACATGCTTTGGCAAGGACAGTTTGTCCAAACATAACAGCACTTAAAGTAACCGTATCCATGACTGAAAAGCTATGAAAAGGGTTCTGATTTTTTGTGCTTGTACGTGCAATCGCTGCTTGAACAAAACCAAGATCAAAATGGGCGTTATGACCAACCAACACTGCATGGGTACAATGTTGTTGTTTACGAACTTCATTTACTGATTTAAAAATACGGCGTAATGCAGTCCGTTCATCTTCAGCCATTGCCATACGCATTGGATTGAATGGATCAATACCAATAAAGTCTAGCGAACGGCGGTCGAGGTTAGCCCCTTCGAACGGGTTAATATGCGCATGAAATGCTGGACCAGGGACAAATTGTCCCTGAGCATCATACACAATTGGAATGCACGCAATTTCTAGCAATGCATCTGTCTGGGCATTAAAACCTGCCGTTTCAACGTCAACAACAACAGGTAAGAAGCCACGAAAACGTTGGCCAATGACCGGGACAGAGGTTTCTTGTGTCACACTTTTCTCCATTGCAGCGTTTTCCCGGCATGCAGCGGGATAATTTTTTGATCATCTAAATAATCAAAAGATTCTGGTACAAGGTTATCTTCTTTTACCAAAGTAATAGTAGAAGTATTACGTGGTAGACCGTAAAAGTCTGCACCAAAATGGCTTGCAAAGCCTTCTAGGCGTTCTAATTTACCCACTTGGTCAAATGCTTGAGCATAAAGTTCAATTGCATTTGGTGCACTATAACAGCCCGCACAGCCACACGCATTTTCTTTTGCATCTTGCGAGTGCGGCGCACTGTCTGTACCTAAGAAAAATTTAGGATTACCGCTCGTTGCAACTTCAAGCAAAGTTGTTTGGTGTGTTTGGCGCTTTAAAATTGGTAAACAATAGAAATGCGGTTTAATACCACCAACCAGCATGTCATTACGGTTAAATAATAAATGCTGAGGGGTGATTGTTGCAGCAACATTACGGTCATGTTCTAAAACAAAATGAGCTGCATCGCTTGTGGTGATGTGCTCAAGTACCACTTTAAGTTTTGGAAACTGTTTTAAAAGTGGGTTGAGTACTTCATCAAGGAAACGTTTTTCACGGTCAAAAATATCGACGTGGTTATGAGTTACTTCACCATGAAGTAATAACGGAACTTGATGCTCTTCTAATTGCTCAATAACTGCATAAACCTTACGAATGTCACTTACACCGTTATCAGAGTTGGTGGTCGCGCCAGCTGGGTAAAGTTTAATTGCATTTACATGTCCAGATTCTTTAATTTTACGAACTTCGTCTGGTGAGGTGAAGTCAGTAAAATAAAGCACCATACGTGGGTCAAAATTCAGACCCTCTGGAACATGAGCAAGAATACGTTCACGGTAAGCTAATGCTTCTTCCACAGTTTTTACTGGCGGAACAAGGTTTGGCATACAGATCGCACGAGCAAACTGTTTAGCCAAATCAGGTACGGTACGTTTTAATGCTAAACCATCACGTAAATGTGCATGCCAATCATCTGGCTGGAGCAGGGTAATAGAGTTCAAGGCAGTTCAAACTTCGAAATAAAACAAATGATAATCGATAAAGTGTGAAAATGGTAACGAGAATTACGGACAAATGGCAAAATAAAGCGCAAGAGGCGTTAAAAAATAATGTTATATTTTGTTAATGTGTAAGAGGTAGGAAACGGGTAGTGGTAAATAGGGGAAATGTACATGAATTACTCAAAGCAAAAGAAGAAATAGAATATCTGGTAACTTTACATACCCATCGTTATGCCAATACAGCTTTGCCCCATCAATTAGAAAAAAAATTCTGGAGCTTAAATCTTGAGCGAACAAAACAAAATATCTCAAAATTTTTAGCAAGTGGTGTCCTAACCTACCTTATTTTTATTTTGCTAGTGCTACCCACAGACTATTTGGTGATAGGTGTACCTTACATAACTTGGGATTTTATTTTCTGCATATTAAGTGCAATTAATATTGCAGGTGCGCTACTGTTATTTTGGGTATTTGCCAAGTTTAAGAAACTCTCTGAATATTTTTATATTGCTGCATGCGGAATTGTTTTTTTTACCATTATTGTCAATGCAATGTTGCTTCTTAGTGTAGGAAATATCGCTCTTAAAAATCAGTCGATGTTACTACTTTCTTTTTTATATATGCTCGGCTTTATTTTGAGCGGTATAAAGCCTTTACATATGCTTTATGTCGGTTTGATCGCAGCAATTTGTGTTTTTTCTCTATTGATTTTATTGCAAGCAAATTGTGACTATATTGCTTTGGGAAGAGCACTATTTGGGAGCTGTATTTTAGGTTTTTCAATTAGCACGATGCTCACGTCTAGAGAAAGAAGCCTTTTTTTAAATAATCAGCTTGCTGAGCTTAACGAACAGATTTTACGTATTGAGGCATCTGAGTTGCTTCATTTAAGTCAGCAGGATGCGCTCACTAAAATTTCTAATCGACGTACTTTCGATGAGATGTTCGACTTTTTTTACTATCGGGCAAAGCAAGAACAACGTCCATTGGCAGTTTTATTTATTGATATCGATTTTTTTAAAAACTATAACGATTGTTATGGACACCAGATGGGAGACAAGGTCATCTCGTCTATTGCCTCTGCAATTAAAAATTCGATTCGTCATGTTGATTTTGTTGCCCGTTATGGTGGAGAAGAGTTTGTCGTTCTTTTACCAAAAACACCGGCTCAAGGCGCATATGCGGTGGCTGCCAATATTTATAAAGCTATAGAACGTCAAGCGATTCCTCATGCTGCATCATTGGTTTCTCAGCATGTGACTATTAGTTTAGGTTTTACTGTTTATACGGAAGGCTTAAGAGTAACTCAGGAAAATTTAATTCATGCTGCCGATCAAGCTTTATATCGGGCTAAGCAGCTTGGACGTAACCAGATTTATTATCAGCCTTTACAAGTCGCCGAAATTGCCTGAATGAATTTTAAAAAATAAAAAGGCCACCTTAATAGGTGGCCTTTTTTGACGCTATAAGAAAATTATTTTTTCTTACTGTCTAATTGAGGAATAGCAGAACCTTGACCGATTGAAAGTAAACCAGCATCTGTATAGATACCAAGTTTTGCACGTGTATCGGTAATGTCGAGGTTACGCATAGTCAACTGACCAATACGGTCCATAGGCGAGAACATTGAATCGCCTTTTTCCATTGTTAAACGTTCAGCTTCGTACGTTAAGTTCGGAGATTCAGTGTTCATGATGGTGTAGTCATTACCACGACGAAGTTCAAGAGTAACTTCACCGGTAACAGCTTTAGCAACCCAACGCTGTGCAGTTTCACGCAACATCAGTGCTTGAGAGTCGAACCAACGACCTTGGTAAAGTAAACGACCTAAACGTAAACCGTTAATGCGGTATTGTTCGATCGTATCTTCGTTGTGAATACCAGTAACCAAACGCTCGTAAGCAATATGAAGAAGGGCCATACCCGGTGCTTCATAAATACCGCGAGATTTCGCTTCGATAATACGGTTTTCGATTTGGTCAGACATACCTAGACCATGACGGCCACCAATACGGTTTGCTTCAAGAATAAGCTCAACCGGATTGTTAAAAGTTTGACCATTTAACGCAACAGGCACACCTTCTTCAAAGCGTACAGTCACTTCTTCTGGTTTGATTTCAACTTCATCTTTCCAGAAAGCAACGCCCATAATTGGGTCAACGATTTTGATACCAGCATTTAAGTATTCAAGATCTTTTGCTTCGTGAGTTGCACCCAACATGTTTGAGTCAGTTGAATACGCTTTTTCTTTTGACATTTTATAGTCAAAACCGTTGTCGATCAGGAACTGTGACATTTCAGCACGGCCACCGAGTTCATCGATGAAGTTTTGATCTAACCAAGGCTTGTAAATTTTAAGATTCGGGTTGGTCAACAAACCATAACGATAGAAACGTTCAATATCGTTACCTTTATAAGTTGAACCGTCACCCCAGATGTTTACGTCATCTTCTTTCATTGCAGTAACTAACATTGTACCTGTTACTGCACGACCTAATGGAGTCGTATTGAAATAAGGAACACCACCTGTACTGATATGGAATGCACCACACTGAATTGCAGCAATACCTTCGAGCGCAAGTTGTAAGCGGCAGTCAATTAAGCGAGCTTTTACAGCGCCGTATTGTTCTGCTTTCTTTGGAATTGCATCGTAGTCATCTTCATCAGGCTGGCCTAAGTTTGCAGTGTATGCATAAGGCTCTGCGCCTTTTTGTTTCATCCACAATAGAGCAGCTGAAGTGTCTAGGCCTCCGGAGAAGGCAATCCCAACTTTTTTGCCTACTGGTACATGCTGCAAGATAGTTGCATTATCAGTCATTGCTAATCCTAACATTTATAAAAAAGACCCCGTGTAGGTGGTCTCGAGAATTCTGAATGGCGGCTATTGTAGCACTATTCATGGTGCTTTTTTTGGCAAAAAAAGCATTAATTCACTTGTTCTGATTTGAAGTTTTAATTTCATAAAAAATCTAAGCGTATTTATAGAATGAGAAGGGGGAATGAAGTATTGTTATTCCAAATAAGAAAAGACTTTTAATGACTTAAAAAGAAAATAGGATAAATATGAAGAAAAATTTTGGCTTATCGCGTGCACACTATGTTGTGGCTGCGATCACCGCACTCGACGTGATTTATATGATTTACCATTATATGGCAATCAGTGGCTCAACCTCTACTTACTTATTCGGTGGAGTTACTGGAAAAGCGGTTGTGATTGGGCTTCATCTATATGCTGCTAAAAGAGTTTTAGATGGCTCAAAAAATTCTAGATATATTTCACTTTTCTTAACGGTATTTTTACTTTTTGCATTCCCAATTGGAACTATTCTTGGTGTGATTATGCTGTGCTTATTATATAAATGGGAAAAAGAGCCAGATTTCCTTAGTGTCATTAAATAAAAGTAATAGGAGTGGTTTTGATGGATTGACCATAAGCTCCAATAAATTTCTTTACTGGGTCATCCAAAAGCGGAAAAAAAGTATTAAAGTACTATGCAACAAGTTGCAAAAAACTATTGGGACGCAGCATGACAAGTTACGCCAATCTATTAAAACCATTACATTTAGGCTTTACCACTATTAAAAACCGTGTGGTGATGGGATCCATGCATACGGGCTTAGAAGACCGTTTCTATAATTACCCTAAACTGGCTGCTTATTTTGAAGAGCGTGCCAAAGGTGGGGTTGGCCTGATTGTGACAGGCGGTATTTCACCGAACCGTCAAGGATGGTTAGCACCTGCTGGCGGAACCATGAACAGTCTATTTGATGTTCCTCAGCACCGTCTGGTAACTCATGCTGTTCATAAACATGGCTCTAAAATCTTAATGCAAATCTTGCATGCGGGCAGATATGGTTATCAACCGTTTGTTGTGTCTTCAACAGCCATTAAATCTCCAATTTCGCCGTTTAAACCACGCCAGCTTTCTGAAAAAAATATTCTTAGCACAATTGACGATTATGCTCAGTGCGCTGACATTGCCAAAAAAGCAGGCTATGACGGTGTCGAAATTATGGGCTCGGAAGGTTATTTAATTAACCAGTTTTTAAGTAGCCACGTGAACCAGCGTACTGACCGCTGGGGCGGTGACATTGAAAACCGTATGCGTTTTCCGGTCGAGATTGTTAAAGCGATTCGTGCCAAAGTCGGCGAGAAATTTATTATTTGTTTCCGCTTGTCTTTACTCGATTTAGTTCATGACGGTAACACCATGCAAGAAGTCGTGATTGTTGCCAAAGCTTTAGAAAAGGCAGGCGTAACGTTATTAAATACGGGCATTGGCTGGCATGAAGCACGTGTACCAACCATTGTAACGTCTGTACCTCGTGCTGCTTTTGTCGATTACACGGCTCATGTAAAACAACATATTTCTATTCCGATTATTGCTTCAAACCGTATTAACATGCCTGAAACTGCCGAAGAAATTTTGGCAACTGGCAAAGCAGATATGGTTCAAATGGCACGTCCATTATTGGCCGATGCTTTTTGGGTAAATAAAACTGCGACTAACCGTGTTGATGAAATTAATACCTGTATTGCTTGTAACCAAGCGTGTTTAGACCATGCTTTTAAAAATAAGCGCGTGTCTTGTTTAGTGAACCCACGTGCAGGCCATGAAACTGAACTGGTCTATTTAAAAACCAAGCAGCCTAAACGTATTGCTGTTGTCGGTGGCGGGGTTGCGGGTATGTCCGCAGCAACCGTTGCAGCAAGCCGTGGTCATGCGGTCACTTTGTTTGAAGCGACTTCAGATGTGGGTGGTCAGTTTAACTTTGCCAAGGTGGTGCCGGGTAAAGAAGAGTTTCACGAAACGATTCGCTACTTTAAAGTCCAACTCGAAAAAACTGGGGTGGATGTACGTTTAAATACTCGCGTGAACCGTGAGCAGCTTGAACGTGAAGGTTTTGATGAAGTGATTGTTGCAACAGGCGTAATCCCTCGTGCATTAAAAATTGAAGGTAGCAATGCACCACAAGTTCTTTCTTATGCTCAGGTTTTAAAAGGTGCAGAAGTTGGGCAAAAAGTTGCAGTGATTGGTGCGGGTGGTATTGGTTTTGATGTGTCAGAGTTTTTACTTAAACCTCCACATCAACCACAGCCTCAACCTTTAGCTGAGTGGCAACGTGAATGGGGCGTAGACCCAGATCCAAACTATATTTCTGAAGGTGGTATGCAACCACCAGTAGTTGAACTTCCTGTTCGCCAGATTTATTTACTGCAACGTAAGACGACACCTCTAGGTATTGGTCTTGGCAAAACTTCAGGTTGGGTGCATCGTGCACAGCTTAAAAAGCATGGCGTGCGTATGCTCCGTGGTGTGCAATATAAAGCGGTCACTGATGAAGGGCTTTGGATTGAGCACAATGGTCAAGACCAGCTTTTACGTGTCGATACGATTGTGGTGTGTGCAGGTCAAGAGTCGGTAAAAGACTTGATGCCAAAAGAAGGTGAGTCGACTATAGCGAACTACTACATTATTGGTGGTGCAAAGCTCGCAGCGGAGCTAGATGCGAAGCGTGCGATCAAAGAAGGAGCAGAATTAGCTGCTCGATTGTAATATTTGATGAAACAATACGCACTTGAACACAAAGCGATGATATTTTTCTTGAATAAAATGAATAAGCTTTGTATTCTTACGCACATGGAAGCGTGGCAGAGCGGTTTAATGCACCGGTCTTGAAAACCGACGAGGGTGTGAGTCCTCCGTGAGTTCGAATCTCACCGCTTCCGCCAAATTCGAAAAGCCCCTGTTAAAAGCAGGGGCTTTTTTTATGTGTATGTTTTTTAGTACATAATAAATATAAGTTATGACTTTTAGATATTTAATAAAACACTATGAGAAATTTAGAAGGTTTGCTAAACAGACTTCACGCGGATAGATTGAAATTAGTTACGCATAGAGATGGAGCTTCTGTATACAAAGGACAAACTACTCAAGGAGAGGTCTTTGTAAAAGCGTATACACGTAAAGTAGATCATGACAGATATTGTGAAATATTGGATGAGCTTACGACGTTTTCACTGGCTCCAAAAGTATTAGATAAATTTGGGTGGGAAAATTATTCTATTGTTGTAATGAGTGCGTTAGAAGGGCAGCCAGTAAATAACATATTAAAAATTTGCTCAAGAACAGAAAAAATTTCATTACTAAAATCCGCAGGATCAACTTTAGGAAGCTTTCATCGAACGATTAATTCTTCGCGTTTATTTGAGATGAGATTTTGGCAGGCGCGAGATAGCGCTTCGAAAAGTCCAATTTTATGGAATGAACATTTGGAACTAATGATATCAAAGTGGATGTCACGTGTTGATCCATTAAAGCCAGACTATCAAGAATTTAGTCATGAATTGGGTGAGTTGGTTTTATATTACAAAGCATTACGCGAACCAACCCAGTTTAGCCTTTTACATTGTGACTATATTGGTCGGAACCTTCTTGCAACTAGCTGCAATAAAATCTCTGGTGTTTTAGATTTTGAGGCTGCTCGCATTGGCGATGCAGTTTATGATTTAGCGAAGATGGTTTGGGTCGATATAGATTTCTCTGATTTAGAGTTAAGAAATGCTTTTCTACAAGGTTGGGAAATAACTTATGGGGAAGAAGTTCCTCAAAGGGAGTTTTTATGCTATGTCGGTATTCAATGTCTTGCAGCAATAGCATGGACAGATAAAAATGCGCCTATTGAGGGTAATACTATCTTTAGAGCTTCGGCAATCAGAGCATTAAGAATAGTATTAAATGAGTTACGAACAGGTTTTTAGTAAATTCCTAGTTCTATAGCTACTACTAATTTTTAATTGAAAAAGTTTTATTAGAAATTCTCAAAAATCTTTTTGAAAGATGATAATCTTAAAAATAAAATTAGAAAAAATGGATCAGTTTCCAGATAATGCAACTGGGGGAATTAAAGCTATTAGTTCGGGTCAACTATTGCTGCTATATGTATAATTATGGGTAGAATAGCTCCTTATAATATTAACCCCTTTGCATCCCTAACTTGCAAAGTAAAATCGATCTCGGTATACGCTGAATTTAAATTAATAGATATGGATAGTTCATG
>RCUT01000851.1_pt1 | contig 15192 bp, 12 predicted proteins | sample 2166171 | NCBI WGS metagenome assembly RCUT01 (sample SAMN09932757, study PRJNA488358) | compost metagenome | isolation source: compost soil in 4-hydroxybenzoic | place: Germany: Experimental Botanical Garden
TGCTGGAGAAGTACGCGCCCAAGCACCTGGAAACCATCGGCGCCAACTACCGCGATGCCGCCAACCCGCCGGCCTGGGTGGGCATGGACGTGTGGGCCGCGACCATCTGCTTCAACACCGTGGAAGCCGAGAAGCAGGGCCTCTCCAAGCCGGTGAGCTGGGAAGACCTGACCAAGCCCGAGTACAAGGGCAAGATCGTCATGCCGAACCCGGCGTCCTCCGGCACCGGTTTCCTCGACGTCAGCGCCTGGCTGCAGACCTTCGGCGAGAAGCAGGGCTGGGCCTACATGGATGGCCTGCACCAGAACATCGGCCAGTACGTCCATTCCGGTTCCAAGCCGTGCAAGCTGGCCGCCGCCGGCGAATTCCCCATCGGCATCTCCTTCGAGTACCCCGCCGTGCAGCTGAAGCGCCAGGGCGCGCCGCTGGACATCGTCCTGCCGAAGGAAGGCCTGGGCTGGGAGATCGAGGCCACCGGCATCGTCAAGGGCACCGACCAGCTGGAAGCGGCGCAGAAGCTCGCCGACTTCTCCGCCAGCCCCGCCGCCATGGAGCTGTACAAGGAAAACTTCGCCGTGCTCGCCGCTCCCGGCATCGCCAAGCCGCAGACCGAACTGCCGGCCGACTACGAACAGCGCCTGATCAAGAACGACTTCGCCTGGGCCTCGCAGAACCGCGACCAGATCCTCGCCGAATGGCGCAAGCGCTACGACGGCAAGTCCGAGAAGCTGCCGCAGTAAACCATCGGCCCCTTGCCTGGATAGCCCCTCTCCCTCCGGGAGAGGGGTTGGGGTGAGGGATGCCGGGCCCCGCTCGATTCCAAGGAGTCATATATGCCCCTGCAAGACACCGATATCGCCATAGTCGGCGCCGGCATCCTCGGCCTGTCCCATGCCTATGCAGCCGCCCGCCGCGGCCTGCGCGTCAGCGTCTTCGAGCGCAGCGCCACGCCCCTGGGTGCCTCGGTGCGCAACTTCGGCCAGGCCCTGGTCACCGGCCAGCCGCCGGGCCCCATGCACGCCCTGGCCCGCGAAAGCCGTGAGATCTGGGCGGGCTGGGCAGAGGCTGCAGGTTTTCACATCCGCCGCAACGGCTCCCTGCTGTTCGCCCGCACCCGCGCCGAGGAAGAGCTGCTGGAAGCCTTCTGCGAAGTGCGCGCGCCGGAACATGGCTACCAGGTCGAGTTGCTGCGCGGAGAACGCCTGCACGACCTCTACCAGGGCCAGTTCAGCCATCACCGCGCCGCGCTGCTGGGCCTGGACGACCAGCAGATCTACTCGCGCGAGGCCATCCCCGCGCTGGTGGACCATCTGCGTCGCGAGCATGGCGTCGAGTTCCATTTCTCCACCCTGGTGCGCGATGTCGAGCCGGGGGTTATCCACAGCACCCGGGGCAGTTGCCGGGCGCAGCAGATCATCGTCTGCTCCGGCCACGAGTACCAGGCCCTGCTCGCCGAGCAGATCGCCGCGCTGCAGCCGCAGGTGTGCCGCCTGCAGATGCTGCGGGTGCGCCCGGAGCGCGACTTCGGCCTGAACCAGGCGGTGCTCACCGGCCTCAGCTGCGTGCACTACGGCGCCTTCGCCGACCTGCCCGAGGCCGAGGCCATCCGCGAGCAGATCCAGAACGAGCAGCCGGAGCTGGACGAGCACGGCATCCACCTGCTGATCAGCCCGACGCCCCATGGCGAGCTGATCATCGGCGACTCCCACCACTACGGCAGTGACGCCTCGCCCTTCAACGCCGAGGCAGTGGACGACATCATGCTGGAGCTGGCCGAACACACCCTGGGCACTCGCCTGCAGGTGGTCGAGCGCTGGCAGGGCGTCTACGGCGCCCGTGGGCCGGGGCCTTTCTCGGTGCTCAGGGCGGCGCCGGGGGTGACCGCCGTGCTGATGCACAGCGGCGTGGGCATGAGCGTGGGCCCGGCGCTGGGCGAGCGGACGGTGGCGGGGTTGTTGGCCTAGGGTTGGACCTGATTTTGTGGGGGCGATTTCAATCGCTAAGCAGGCCGAAGGGCTGCCTGTCGAGCCCCAAGGGGCAGCTACGCTGCCCATAGCGAATGAATTCGCCCCCACAGAAAAGCAGTCCACGCTCTAGTCCGTAGCCCGGACTCAATCCGGGGTTCGCGGATAGGTACGTTCCCGGATTTCATCCGGGCTACGACGTTAGGTAGGCCATGCTTTTGTGGGGGCGATTTCAATCGCTAAGCAGGCCGAAGGGCTGCCCTGAGAGGTCCATGGGGCAGCTGCGCTGCCCTTCGCGAATGAATTCGCCCCCACAGAAAAGCAGTCCACGCTCTAGTCCGTAGCCCGGACTCAATCCGGGGTTCGCGGATAGGTACGTTCCCGGATTTCATCCGGGCTACGACGTTAGGTAGGCCATGCTTTTGTGGGGGCGATTTCAATCGCTAAGCAGGCCGAAGGGCTGCCCTGAGAGGTCCATGGGGCAGCTGCGCTGCCCTTCGCGAATGAATTCGCCCCCACAGAAAAGCAAGCACTGCAGCAGATCGGGCTCAATCCAACCGCTTGTGTACCCGCATCACCGCGATGGTCAGCATCACCAGGGTGAACACCACCAGCACCACCAGCTCCAGCCAGAGGTCCGCCAGGCCGGCGCCGCGCAGCATGATGCCGCGCGCCAGGCGCAGGAAGTGGGTGAGCGGCAGCACTTCGGCTATCCACTGCGCCGCCTTGGGCATGCCGGCGAAGGGGAACATGAAGCCCGACAGCAGGATCTGCGGCAGGAAGGTGAAGAAGGCCATCTGCATCGCCTGGAACTGGCTGCGCGCCAGGGTGGAGATGAACACCCCCAGGGTCAGGCTGGCGAAGATGAACACCAGGGACGCGCCGTAGAGCTCCAGCAAGGAGCCGCGCACCGGCACATCGAACAGCCAGAGGCCCACCAGCAGGATCACCGTCACCTGCACCAGGCCGATGCCGACGAAGGGCAGTACCTTGCCCAGGGTCAGCTCCCAGGGCGACAGCGGCGTGGTGATCAAGAGCTCCATGTTGCCGCGCTCGCGTTCGCGCACCAGGGCGATGGCGGTGAACAGCACCATGGTCATGGTGAGGATCACGCCGATCAGCCCCGGCACCGTGTTCAGCGGCGCCAGGCGCTCCGGGTTGTAGAAGTTCACCACCTGCACGCCGGTGAGGTTCGGCCAGCCGGGCAGGGGATAGGCCGCCAACTGGCGGGCGGAGGCCTGCACCACCTGGTCGGAGCCGTCCACCACCAGCTGCAGCGGCGGCCGGTCGCGGCGTTGCAGGCGCGCCTCGAAGTCCGGCGGCACCACCAGGGCGGCGCTGATGCTGCCTTCGCGCAGCAACTGGTCGAGCTGCTGCGGCGTGGTCAGGCGGTAGCGATAGTCCAGTACCTGGCTGGCGCCGAATTCCGCCACCACTTCGCGGGAACGGGCGGTGTCGGCCTGGTCGAGTACGGCGGCGTGCAGGCCGCGCACGTCCATGTTGATGGCGTAGCCGAAGAGCACCAGTTGCATGATGGGGATGCCGACGATCATGGCGAAGGTGAGGCGGTCGCGGCGCAGCTGGCGCAGTTCCTTGAGGACGATGGCCCCCAGGCGGCGCAGGTTCATGACGGCGCTCCGGCCCGCTCGAGCGGGCGGTGGGTGACGGCGACGAAGACGTCTTCGAGGTTGGCCTCGGTGTCCTTCACCTCGGCGTCGATGCCCTGGTCGGCCAGGCGCCGGGCGATGCGCTCGCGGGCGTCGTCGACGGCGCTGAGTACCCGCAGCGTGGCGCCGATCTGGGCCATGGCGATGACTTCCCCGGCGCCTTGCAGGGCCCGCTGGGCCTGGCGTGGCTGGGCGCATTCCACCAGCAGCGGGCGGCCGGGTAGCGCATCCATCAGTTCGGCGGGGCTGCCGTCGGCCACCAGCCGGCCGGCGTCGAGGATGCCGAGGCGGGTGCAGCGCTCGGCCTCGTCCATGTAGTGGGTGGAGACCAGCAGGGTGGTGCCGGCCTCGGCCAGTTCGAACAGCGAATCCCAGAATTCCCGCCGCGATTGCGGGTCCACGGCGCTGGTGGGTTCGTCCAGCAGCAGCAGGTCGGGCTTGTGCAGCACCGCACCGGCCAGGGCCAGGCGCTGCTTCTGGCCGCCGCTCATGGTGCCGGCCAGCTGCTTGCGGCGGTCGGCCAGCCAGTAGCGCTCCAGCAGTTCCTCGATGCGCTGGCGCGCTTCGCGGCGGTCCAGGTCCTGGACGGTGGCGAGGAATTCCAGGTTTTCGTACACCGTCAGGTCCTCGTAGAGGGAGAACTTCTGCGTCATGTAGCCGATGCGCCGCTTCAGGGCTTCGGCGTCGTGGGGGATCTGGCAGCCGAGCACTTCGATCTCGCCGGCGCTGGGCAGCAGCAGGCCGCAGAGCATGCGGATGGTGGTGGACTTGCCGCAGCCATTGGGGCCGAGGAAGCCGAACACCTCGGCGCGGTTGACGTGCAGGTTCAGCCCGTCGACGGCGGTGAGCTGGCCGAAGCGCTTGGTCAGGCCGCTTGCGCGGATCACCGTCTCATTGCTGTTCATGGCTCACTCGCTCCGCCTGCACCGGCAGCCCGGCGGGCAGCTTGCGCGCGGCCTCGCCCTGCAGCACCAGTTCGGCGCGGTAGACCAGGCGGCTGGCATCTTCGCCGGTGAGGGCGAAGTAGGGGGTGAAGCTGGACTCGCTGGCGATGCTGCGCACCTTCGCGTCGAAGGGCTCGGGCACGCCTTCCACCTTCACTTTCAGGTCGTCGCCTATGGCGATCTGCGGGCGCACCGAGGCCGGCACATAGACCCGCGCATAGGGCGCGTCGCCCACCAGCAGGCTGACCAGCTCGGCGTTCAGCGGCGGCTGGTCGCCGGGCTTGAAGGGCAGGGCGTCGACCCGTCCGGCGCGGGGCGCGCGCAGGCTGAGGTGCTCGCGGGTGACCTGCAGCTGCGCCAGCCGGCCCCGGGCGGCCTGGAGCAGGGCGGTGGCCTGTTCGATCTGTTCCGGGCGGGTGCCGTTGGTGAGTTCGCGCAACTGGGCGTCGGCATTGCTCACGGCGGCGCGGGCCTGGTCGCGGGCGGCACGGGCGCGGTCCAGTTCGGCGATGGCCACCTGGCGGCGCTGGTAGAGGGCGGCGATGCGCTGGAACGTGCGTTCGGCGTCGGTGAGCTCGGCGCGGTTGCGGCTGAGGGTGGCGCGGGCGGCGTCGACGGTTTCGCTGCGCGCACCGCTGCTCAGTTCATCCAGCCGCGCCTGGGCCTGGCCGACATCGCCCCGGGCTTCCTCGAGGCGGGCATCGAGGCGGCGCGGGTCCAGCTCCAGCAGCAACTGGCCGGCCTGGACCTGGTCGCCTTCGGCCACGCGCCAGGTGAGGATGGTTTCCGAGGCTTCGGCGGGCAGGCCGATGCGGTCCCATTCCAGGGTGCCGAGCAGCGGCTCGCGGGCCGGGTCTTCGCAACCGGCGAGCAGGGTGAAGGCCAGCAGGCAAGGGAGGAACCTGTTCATGGTTTCACCTCCAGGCCACGCTCCAGCAGCGCCAGGATGTGTTTCACCATGGCCTCGTCGCCCAGCTCCGGGCTGGCGAAGATGCCGCGCCAGATCTGCCCGGCGGCGTACGGCAACATCACCAGGCCGACCAGAGAAACCACCAGCAGGCGCGGGTCGATATCCACGTTGAGACGTCCGCCGGCCTGGGCCGCAGCGAAACGCTGGGCCAGCACGACGGGCAACATGGGAGCGAAGCGGGTGGTCAGCATTTCACGCAGTGCGCCGCCTTCGCAGAGCACCTCGCGCACCCAGAGCGGCGGCAGCCAGGGATTGCGGCTGAGGTTGGCGCTCATGCCGCGGACGAAGGCGCGGACCAGGTCCAGCGGGTCGTCGCCCACTTGCTGCAGGCGCTCGGCCATGCCCTGGAACAGGGGCAACAGGCGCTCCTCGACCATGGCGTCCACCAGGCGTTCCTTGTTGCCGAAGTAGTAGTTGACCAGGGCTGGCGTCACGCCGGCCTGCTGGGCGATGCCGCGCAGGCTGGCAGCGTGGATGCCGATATGGGCGAAGGCGTCGGTGGCGGCATCCAGCAGGCGCTCGCGCTGGAGCTGGGAGTCGCCCGTGGGGCGGCCGGGGGAACGGGGGCGGGTCACGGTAACCATCTCCGGACAGGGAAGATGATTTATTTAAATATGCATTTAATTAATTAACAACGAGGAGCCGACGAACGTAAAAAATCCACTCTGGACGAAAACACTTAGCTAGCTAATAATCAGCCTTGCGTATGGCTCGCCGATTCCGGCGGGCTATCTTCAATCTGGATCATCCTCGGACCTTGCCTGTGCGCGACACCCTGCGTGCCTTCCTGGCGCCCGACATCCCGGCGCTGCAGTTCGTCATCAAGACCTTGCTGGGCGCCGGGCTGGCGCTCTGGTGCGCGTTCCGCTTCGGCCTGGAGCAGCCGCAATGGGCGCTGATGACGGCCTTCATCGTCGCCCAGCCGCTGTCGGGCATGGTGGTGCAGAAGGGGCTGGCGCGGTTGCTCGGCACGCTGGTGGGAACGGTCATGTCGGTGGCCATCATGGTGCTCTTCGCCCAGACGCCCTGGCTCTTCCTGCTGGCGCTGGCCACCTGGCTGGGCATCTGCACCGCCGCCTCGACCCTGATGCGCAGCGCCTGGTCCTACGCTTTCGTGCTGGCCGGCTACACCGTGGCCATCATCGGCTTGCCGGCCATCGCCCATCCGCTGACGGTGTTCGACCAGGCGGTGGCGCGCTCCACGGAAATCTGCCTCGGTATCCTCTGCGCCACCCTGACCAGCGCGCTGCTCTGGCCGCAACGGGTGGAACGCCAGCTGGCGCGCCAGGCCCGGGATGCCTGGCAGTGCGGGGTGCAGGCGGCGATCCTGGCCCTGAAGGGCGAACGCCAGGAGCGCCAGGGCCTGCTCGGGGTGCTGGGGCGCATCGTGGCGGTGGATGCCCAGCGCGAGCACGCCTGGTTCGAAGGCAACCGCGGCCGCCAGCGCGCCGTGGCCCTGCGCATGCTCAGCCACGACCTGCTCAGCCTGTTGCGCCTGGCCCGCGGTGTGGCGCGTCAGTGGCGCCAGTTGGGCGAAGCGGAAGCCGAACGGCTGCGTCCCTGGCTGGAAGAGGTGGAGCAGGCCCTGGCCGAGCCCGACGTGCCGCGCCTGGACGACCTGCGCGACCGCCTGCTGCTGGCCTCCGAGGATGAAGACCTCTCGACCATCCAGCAGTACTGCCTGGGCCGCATGGCGGTGCTGATGCGCCAGGCCGCGGCGGCCGTTGGTGCCACCCATGCGGTGGAACGGGGCGAGGCGCCGCCGGACGCGCCAGCGCCGCTCTCTACCCACCGCGACCTGCAGACCGCGACCATCTATGGCCTGCGCAGCGCCCTGGCCTTTCTCGGCCTGTCGGCCTTCTGGCTGGCCACCGGCTGGACCTCGGCAGTCGGCGCCCTGACCCTCACCTGCGTGATCTGTGGCCTGTTCGCCAGCCGCGAGAACGCCGAGCAGATCGGCTTCTTCTTCCTGCGCGGCATTCTCTATGCGCTGCCGGTAGCCTTCTTCGTCGGCCAGGTGCTGCTGCCCCAGCTCAGCGGCTTCCCCATGCTCTGCCTGGCCCTCGGCGTGCCGCTGTTCTTCGGCGCCCTGGGGATGGCCAAGCCGGCGCTGGGGGCCACGGCCACGTCCTTCTGCCTGCACTTCATCGTGCTTTGCGCGCCGCAGAACATCATGCGCTTCGATGTCGGGCTGTTCCTCAACGAGGCCATCTCCATGCTGCTGGGAGTGGGGTTCGCGGTGCTGTCCTTCCGCCTGATCAAGCTGCGCAACCCGGTCTGGCATGGCCGCCGCCTGCTCAAGGCGACCCTGGCCGACCTTGCCCGCCTGACCGGCCTGGCCCTGGCGGGCGCGGAGAACTGGTTCGGCGGGCGCATGGCCGACCGCCTGCTGCAACTCGCGCGGCTCTACCCGGTGCTGCCGGAACAGAGCCGCAGCCGCTGGGACGACGGCGTCGCCAGCCTCGACCTGGGCGACGAACTGTTGCACCTGCGGCGCTGCCTGGCGGCTGCCGACAAGCCGTTGGGGGCGTCGGAGCAGCGCTTCCTCCGGCACCTCGAACGCATCCTGCTGCAGGGCCCCGCGCCCGGCCGCGCCCAGGCCCTGGACGAACCGGCCGGGGAACTGCTGACCGCCCTGCGTGCCGCCGGCAGCAGTATCGATCGCCGCCTGGCCCAGGCGGCCCTGCTGCAGTTGCAGCAGAGCTGGCGGCAATGGTGTGAACAACAGGAGGCGAGCCATGGGCTTGCGTGAATGGTCCCTGGGCGGTGTGCTGCTCAGTCCCTTTCTTATTTATGCCTTGCTGGCGCTGCTGGTGACCGGCGTGCTGCGCTTCGGCCTGGCCCGTGTCGGGCTGGCGCGCTGGATCTGGCACGAAGCGCTGTTCGATTGTGCGCTGTATGTTTGTGTGCTGGCTGCGCTTGTGGCGCTGACCGGACAGTGGTGAAGGAGAAAATGATGCGTTCGATGTTGCGTGTGCTGGTGACCCTGACCCTGGTCGCAGTGGCCCTGGTGGCCGGCTATTGGCTGTGGCAGCACTACATGCTCGCGCCCTGGACCCGTGACGCGCGGGTGCGCGCCGATGTGGTGGTGATCGCGCCGGACGTGTCCGGCTGGGTGATGGACCTCAAGGTCCAGGACAACCAGCAGGTGAAGGCCGGCGACCTGCTGCTCAGCGTCGACCGCGAGCGCTACCAGGCCGCGCTGGAGCGCGCCAAGGCCGTGGCCGACACCCGCCAGCACCAGTTGAAGCTGCGCGAGCACGAGGCCTCCCGCCGCGCCCACCTGGGGCCCCAGGCGATCAGCGCGGAGCTGCGGGAGAACGCCCTGATCACCGCCGAGGTCGCCCGCGCCGAGTTCCGCGAGGCCCAGGCCGAGCTGAAGGTGGCCGAGCTGAACCTGGCCCGCAGCGAGCTGCGCGCGCCGCGCAACGGCCAGGTCACCAACCTGCGCCTGGCCCAGGGCAATTACGTCAGCACCGGGCAACCAGTGATGGCGCTGGTCGATGACGGTTCGTTCTACGTCCAGGCCTATTTCGAGGAGACCAAGCTGCCGCGCATCAAGGTCGGCGCGCCGGTGAAGGTCTGGCTGATGAGCGCCGGCGAGGCGCTGTCGGGCAAGGTGGAAAGCATCAGCCGCGGCATCACCGACCGCAATGCCAGCCCGGATACCCAGCTGTTGGCCAACGTCGAACCCACCTTCAACTGGGTGCGCCTGGCGCAGCGGATCCCGGTACGGATCAAGCTGGACAAGGTGCCCGAGGATGTTCAGTTGAGCGCGGGGATGACGGCGAGTGTGACGGTGGGGGAGGAGTAGGGCAGGACTGCGTCCTGCTTGGCGAATGAATTCCCCCTACAGGTTCGCGGAAACCTTTCTGCTCGCACGGACAGCCCCCTCTCCCTCCGGGAGAGGGTTGGGGTGAGGGAAGTTGGATACTGCAGGGACCTGAAGGTATGAAGCGTTGGCCTTCGTTCCTCAGCACCAACCTACGGCAGGACTGCGTCCTGCATCGCGAATGAATTCGCCCCCACAGGAAAAGCGGCAGCGTCGCTCACAAAAAAGCCCGGACCAGTCCGGGCTTTTTCATTTCCAGCAGGGCCTCAGCCGATGGTGATCGGCGGCAGCTCCGGCAGTTCCACCGAGAGCTGCTGCTTGGGCGCCAGCACCTCGGCTTCGCCGTCCACTACCTGCTCCGCGTTCTGGTTGAACACGCGGGTGGCGATGCGCACGCGGTTCTTCGGCAGTTTCTCGAGGATTTCCAGTTCCACGGTCAGGCTGTCGCCCAGTTTCACCGGGCGGGTGAACTTGAGCTGCTGGCCGAGGTAGATGCTGCCCGGCCCGGGCATTTCGCAGGCGATGGCGGCGCTGATCAGCGCGCCGGTGAACATGCCGTGGGCGATGCGCTCCTTGAACAGGGTGCCGGCCGCGTATTCGGCATCCAGGTGCACCGGGTTACGGTCGCCGGAGACGGCGGCGAACAGCTGGATGTGGCGCTCTTCGACGGTGGTGGAGAAGGTGGCTTTCTGGCCGACTTCCAGGGCGTCGTAGGTGAAGTTGGTTACCTGGCTCATGCGGTCTCCTTGGCTTGCGGTAGTGGGTGCCGACTGTGGGCAAGGGCATGCTCCAGCCAGTCGATCAGGTCTTGGGTCACCTCGTCGCGGTTGCTCTCGTTGAGCAGCTCGTGGCGGGCCTCCGGGTAGATGTTCAGTTGCACGTCCCTGATGCCGGCCAGGCGCAGGGCCGCGGCCAGTTGCTGCAGGCGCCGGCCTTCGCTGACCGGGTCGCGCTCGCCGCCGATCACCAGCAGCGGCAGGTCGGGGTCGATCTGCGCCAGGTGCTTCGGTGGGGTGATGTTCTGAAGCCCGCCGAGCAGGTCGAGCCACAACTGGTTGGTGCAGCGGAAGCCGCAGAGCGGGTCGCCCACGTATTTGTCCACCTCCTGCGGGTCGCGGCTCAGCCAGTCGAAGTGTGTGCGGTTGGGCTTGAACGCCTTGTTGAAGGAGCCGAAGGAGAGGAACTCGATCAGCGCGCTGCGGCCCTCCTTGCCCTGGCGCCAGCGTTCGAAGCGGGCCACCAGCCTGGCCACCCGGTAAAGCGCCACCGGCTGATAGTTGGAGCCGGAAAGGATGGCCCCCTGCAGGCTGCAGCTGTGATGCATCAGGTAGGCCTGGCCGATGTAGCTGCCCATGCTGTGGCCCAGCAGGAAGATGGGTGCCTGCGGATGCTGCTGGCGGATATGGTGGTTGAGGCAGGCGAGGTCGCCGACCACCTTGCTCCAGCCGTCCTCCGTGGCGTACTGGCCGAGGGTGCCGTGTTCGGCGCTGCGCCCGTGGCCGCGCTGGTCGAGGGCGTAGAGCTCGAAACCCGCAGCGACCAGCGCCTCGCCGAGACGCCGGTAGCGGCCGCTGTGCTCGGCCATGCCGTGGGACAGCATGACCACCGCGCGAGGCGGGTTCTCGCCGGACCAGTGGTTGACGTACAGGGGCACTGCATCGCTGGAGTCGAGCCAGAAAGCATCGTGGCGCATAGCGGGTCCTTTGCCAGGGGCGTGGGCGCATTGTGCACAGGCGGCCGCATGACGCAAAGCACCCAATGGTGACCGGCGGGTTCCATGAAGCGCAACACTTGAGCGGCAAGATTCACACGGTCAATGACACCCCCCGGAGTATTTGCGCCCTGGCGGGGAGCTGCTAAGTTCCGGGCAGCCCCGCAGCGAGGGCCAGACATTTTCAGGGCTGAGAGGACAACAACAAATGCAACCTGATTTCTGGAGCGACAAACGCCCGGCCGGCGTGCCCAACCAAATCGATCTGGCCGCCTATAAGTCGGTGATCGAAGTGTTCGAGCGGTCCTGCAAGAAATTCGCCGACCGCCCGGCCTTCAGCAACCTGGGCGTGACCCTGACCTATGCCGAGCTGGACCGGCTGTCCGCCGCCTTCGCCGCCTACCTGCAGAAGAACACCGACCTGGCGCCCGGCGACCGCATCGCCGTGCAGATGCCCAACGTCCTGCAATACCCCATCGCCGTGTTCGGCGCCCTGCGCGCCGGCCTCATCGTGGTCAACACCAACCCGCTCTACACCGCCCGCGAGATGCGCCACCAGTTCAAGGACGCCGGGGTGCGTGCGCTGGTCTACATCAACCTGTTCGGCAAGCTGGTGGAAGAGGTGCTGCCCGACACCGGGATCGAATACCTGATCGAGGCGCGCATGGGGGACATGCTGCCGAGCCTCAAGGGCTGGCTGGTGAACACCCTGGTGAAGAAGGTGAAGAAGATGGTCCCCGACTTCCACCTGCCCCAGGCGGTGTCGTTCAAGGAGGCACTGAAGCGGGGCCAGGGCCATGCGCTGAAGCCGGTGCGGGTGGGCCTGGAAGACATCGCCGTGCTGCAGTACACCGGCGGCACCACCGGGGTGGCCAAGGGCGCCATGCTGACCCACGGCAACCTGGTGGCCAACATGCAGCAGGTGGATGCCTGCCTGTCGCAGCTGGGCCCGGACGGCGCGCCGCTGATGAAGCAGGGCCAGGAGATCATGATCGCGCCGCTGCCGCTGTACCACATCTATGCCTTCACCGCGAACTGCATGTGCATGATGGTCAACGGCAACCACAACATCCTGATCACCAACCCGCGGGATATCGGCGGTTTCATCAAGGAGCTGAAGAAGTGGCGCTTCTCCGCGCTGCTGGGTCTGAATACCCTGTTCGTCGCGCTGATGGACCACCCCGAGTTCAAGCACCTCGACTTCTCCAACCTCAAGGTCACCAACTCCGGCGGCACCGCGCTGGTCAAGGCCACCGCCGAGCGCTGGCAGTCCATCACCGGCTGCGCGGTGGTGGAAGGCTACGGCCTGACCGAGACATCGCCGGTGGCCAGCACCAACCCCTATGGCAACCAGGCGCGCCTGGGCACGGTCGGCATCCCGGTGCCCGGCACAGCCTTCAAGACCATCGACGATGCGGGCAACGAGCTGCCGCTCGGCGAGCGAGGCGAGCTCTGCATCAAGGGGCCCCAGGTGATGAAGGGCTACTGGCAGCGCCCTGAAGCCACGGCCGAGGTGCTGGATGCCGAGGGCTGGCTGAAGACCGGCGATATCGCCGTGATCGACCCGGATGGCTTTGTCCGTATCGTCGACCGCAAGAAGGACCTGATCATCGTGTCCGGCTTCAACGTCTACCCCAACGAGATCGAGGACGTGGTCATGGCGCATCCCAAGGTGGCCAGCTGCGCGGCCATCGGCGTGCCCGACGATAAGTCCGGCGAGGCGGTGAAGCTCTTCGTGGTGCCGCGCGAGGGCGGCGTCAGCGTCGACGAGCTGAAGGCCTACTGCAAGGAAAACTTCACCGGCTACAAGGTGCCCAAGCACATCGTGCTGAAGGACGCCCTGCCGATGACCCCGGTGGGCAAGATCCTCCGTCGCGAGCTGCGCGACATCGCCTGAGGTCGAGAGCCACGGCCGGCAGTAGGGTGCGCCATGCGCACCTGGCGCAACTGTCGGTCGTCGTCCTTTCCTGGGCCGGAAGCGGTGCGCGCGGCGCACCCTACGGCCGCAAACCCCCGTACGACGTTGTTTGCCGGCATATTAGAGTCCGAACTCGAAAAGTGACCATATTGCTGGTGTCTGGTCATTTTTGTGACCGGCTGGGGCAGGTTTGGTGCTGGTGGGCCTCTGGCAAAGCTGCTACTCTCGGCGCGTTTTTTGGCCCCGACGGGCGCACAATCGCACAGAACACAACAAATAACTGCCTTCGAGGGCAGTGAAGATCAGCTGTTGCTTAGGAGTGGGCTTCCATGACCGATAACTTCTGGAAGGACAAGTATCCAGCGGGCGTTCCTGCCGAGATCAATGCCGATCAGTACCCCAACATCCAGGCGGTACTGAAGGCGTCCTGCCAACGCTTTGCCGACAAGCCTGCATTCAGCAACCTGGGCAAGACCCTCACCTACGGCGAGCTCTACGCGCTTTCCGGTGCCTTCGCCGCCTACCTGCAGAACCATACCGACCTCAAGCCCGGCGACCGCATCGCCGTGCAGCTGCCGAACATCCTGCAGTACCCGGTGGTGGTGTTCGGTGCCATGCGTGCCGGCCTGGTGGTGGTCAACACCAACCCGCTGTACACCGCACGGGAGATGGAGCACCAGTTCAACGACTCCGGCGCCAAGGCGCTGGTCTGCCTGGCCAACATGGCCCACCTGGCCGAAGAAGTGCTGCCCAGGACCGGCGTCAGGCATGTCATCGTCACCGAAGTGGGTGACTTGCTGCCGGCCTTCAAGCGCCTGCTGGTCAATGCCGTGATCAAGCATGTGAAGAAGATGGTGCCGCCCTTCAGCCTGCCCCAGGCGGTCAAGCTCAACGATGCCCTGGCCAAGGGCCGTGGCCGCGCCGTGGCCGAGGCCAGCCCGCAGAGCGGCGACCTCGCCGTGCTGCAGTACACCGGCGGCACCACTGGCGTGGCCAAGGGCGCGATGCTGACCCACCGCAACCTGATCGCCAACATGTTCCAGTGCAAGGCGCTGATGGGCGCCAACCTGAATGAAGGTTGCGAGATCCTCATCGCCCCGCTGCCGCTCTATCACATCTACGCCTTCACCTTCCATTGCATGGCGATGATGCTGATCGGCAGCCACAACATCCTGATTTCCAACCCGCGCGACCTGCCGGCGATGGTCAAGGAACTGTCGAAGTTCAAGTTCACCGGCTTCGTCGGCCTCAATACCCTGTTCGTCGCCCTGTGCAACAGCGAGGACTTCCGCAAGCTGGACTTCTCGGCCCTGAAGCTGACCCTGTCCGGCGGCATGGCCCTGCAGCTGGCCACCGCCGAACGTTGGCAGCAGGTCACCGGCTGCGCCATCTCCGAAGGCTACGGCATGACCGAGACCAGCCCGGTGGTGTCGGTGAACCCCTTCCAGAACATCCAGATCGGCACCATCGGCATCCCCGTGCCGTCCACCCAGTGCAAGGTGGTGGACGACGAAGGCAACGACGTCGGCCTGGGCGCGCCGGGCGAGCTGTGCGTGAAGGGCCCGCAGGTGATGAAGGGCTACTGGCAGCGCCAGGAAGCCACCGACGAAATCCTCGACGCCGAAGGCTGGCTGAAGACCGGTGACGTGGCGGTGATCCAGGACGACGGCTTCATGCGCATCGTCGACCGCAAGAAGGACATGATCCTGGTCTCCGGCTTCAACGTGTACCCGAACGAACTGGAAGACGTGCTGGCGACCCTGCCGGGCGTGCTGCAGTGCGCCGCCATCGGCGTGCCGGACGAGAAATCCGGCGAGGCGATCAAGATGTTCGTGGTGGCCAAGCCCGGCGTCAGCCTGACCAAGGAGCAGGTGATGGAGCACATGCGCGCCAACGTCACCGGCTACAAGGTGCCGCGCGCCATCGAGTTCCGCGACGCACTGCCGACCACCAACGTCGGCAAGATCCTGCGCCGCGAGCTGCGCGACGAAGAGCTGAAGAAGCTCAAGGCGAAGCAGGAGAAGGCCAAGGCCTGATCCTTCCGTTGCCAGACAAGGCCCCGCAATTGCGGGGCCTTGTCGTTTTCGGGGGATCCGTAGGATGGGTTGAGGTACGAAACCCATGGGGACTCTGGCTGATGGGTTTCGCAAGCTCTACCCATCCTACAAACCTGATCCGTGGGAGGA
>RCUT01000852.1_pt1 | contig 15191 bp, 14 predicted proteins | sample 2166171 | NCBI WGS metagenome assembly RCUT01 (sample SAMN09932757, study PRJNA488358) | compost metagenome | isolation source: compost soil in 4-hydroxybenzoic | place: Germany: Experimental Botanical Garden
AGATTGAACGGCCCGATGGCGGCGATCTTTCGCGCAGACTTTATCTGAGCGACACGGAGATCGGCGGCGATTCCACGATTTTTCATGCCATCAATCGCGGCAAGGACAGCCTTGCGATCGACCTCAAAAATCCGGATGATCTGGCTGCTTTGAAAAAGCTTCTCACACAGGCCGATGTGCTGATCCAGAATTTCCGCCCCGGTGTCATCAAGCGTCTTGGCCTTGATTATGAGGCAGCCAAAGAAATCAATCCGCGTCTCGTCTATGCATCGATCAGCGGCTATGGCGAAGAAGGGCCGTGGGTCGGGCGTCCGGGACAGGACCTACTGGCGCAGGCGCGCTCGGGCCTCATGTGGCTCAATGGTGATGAAGGGCAGGGACCGGTGCCATTCGGTCTGGCGGTTGCCGATATGCTGGCGGGGGCTGCTGCGGCACAAGGCATTCTTGCAGCGCTGGTGCGGCGCGGCATCACCAATAAAGGCTCGCATGTCGAGACCAGTCTTCTCGAAGCGCTGGTTGATTTCCAGTTTGAAGTGCTGACCACCCACCTTAACGATGGTCGCCGCCTGCCAAAGCGTTCCGATTTCCGCAGCGCGCATGCCTATCTTGCAGCACCTTACGGTGTCTATCCAGCAGCAGACGGTTATCTGGCGATTGCCATGATGCCGATTGCGAAACTCGCACCACTGTTGGAAGCGGATACGCTCATCCCGTTTGCCAATGATCCCAAAAGCGCTTTTGCCAAACGTGATGACATCAAGCGCCTGATCGCTGACCGCATTGCCGAGAAGACTGTCGATGAATGGCTCGCCATTCTGGAGCCTGCCGATATCTGGTGCGCGCGCGTTCTCAACTGGGAAGAACTGCTTGCAAGCGAAGGTTTTTCAACTCTCGACATGCTCCAGACTGTGACGCGTGAAGATGATGTTTCCATCACCACCACACGTTCCCCACTGCGCATCAACGGACAGCGCCCGAAGGTTGCACGCGCAGCCCCGCGCATTGGCGAAAACAGCAAAGAAATTCGCGAGGAGTTCGGTCTATGAGCACGATCAAGCTTAAAGGCATGACCTGGAGCCATCCGCGTGGCTACGATCCGATGGTTGCAGGTGCCGACCAATGGCTTGCTGACAAGGGCGTTGAAATCGAGTGGGAAAAGCGGTCGCTACAGGATTTCGAGACCTTTCCAGTCGAGGAACTGGCGCGCAATTTCGATATGATCGTGATCGATCATCCGCATGTGGGCCAGATCACCAAGGAAGGCTGCCTTGTGCCGCTTGATGTGGCGGGTCGCGAGGCGGAACTGAAGGCGCTTGCCGATGGTTCTGTGGGCCAGTCCTTCCCAAGCTATAACTGGCAAGGGCGGCAATGGGCATTTCCGCTTGATGCCGCCACACAGGTTCAGGCATGGCGTCCGGACCTGATGGACAAGCCAGCCACCTCATGGGGTGAGGTGCTGCGTCTAGCCCGCGCCGGGAAAGTTCTGCTGCCACTGCGCTCACCGCATTCGCTGATGTGTTTTTATACTCTCGTTGCCAATGCTGGAACGCCCTGCGCGGTCGAAGGCGAGCTGATCTCTGTTGAGGATGGCTCACAAGCTTTTGAGCAGTTGCGTGAGATTGCCTCGCTCGTAAAGCCGGAATGTTTCGGCATGGACCCGATTGCCGTGTTTGAAGAAATGGCAAAGCCAGATTCGGATATTGCCTGTTCGCCGCTAATCTATGGCTATGTGAATTATGCCATGCCGGGTTTCCGCGACCGCCTGATCCGCTTTGCCGATATTCCAGCGGGTCCAGCAGGTGTTGCAGGCTCGGCTCTGGGCGGTACGGGTATTGCTGTTTCAGCCTTCAGCAAACATCCTGAAGCAGCAATCGACTTTGCTTACTGGATCGCAAGTGGTGAGGTGCAGAAGGGGCTTTATGCGGCTTCCAACGGTCAGCCGGGACATGCAGATGCTTGGGAAGACGATGCTGTAAACCAAGCTACCTCCGACTTCTATCGCGATACGCGCGCGACGCTGGAAGGCGCTTGGGTGCGTCCGCGCCATGACGGTTATATGCCGTTTCAGGAAGCGGCATCGGAACGCATCAACAAGGGCTTGCTGGACAATGAGAAGGCGGAAGATGTCGTTGCCGATCTCAATCGGCTTTTCCGCGAAAGCTTTTAATTCAACAAATTGGCTGGCGGTTAATCCGCCAGCTTTATCAATTTTATAGCTTCCAGAGACGCGTTGCATTCTCGGAGAGAAGCAGCGCTTTTTCGTCTTCGCTGCATCCTTCAAGGAGCGCATGGGTTGTGGCCACCCATGTCGAAAGCCCGGCATCGACAGTGCTCGCTAGTGTGCAGACCGGCCAGTCGCTGCCCCACACAATCCGCTCCCAGCCGAAGGCCTGAATGACATGCTCTACATAGGGGCGCACAGTGTCGACGGTCCAGCTTTCAGCATCGGCATAGGCGACCACACCGGAAATCTTTGCCGTCACATTGTCGTGCTGCGCAATCTCGTTAATGCCCTTCTGCCAGACTTCCAGTGCGCCTGATTTGATGTCGGGAACGCCGCAATGATCGAGCACGAATTGCACGTCTGGTGCGAGATCGGCAAGTGCCGTCACTTTGTCGATCTGGTGTGGGAGTGTGCAGAGATCAAAGGTCAGGCCAGTGCCTTGCAACCGCTTGATATTCTCGCGGAAAAGAACACCCTCAGAAACGTCATCAGGTACGACATGCAGCACGCGGCGAAAGCCTTTGACGAAAGGATTACCAAGCTGCAATTCGAGATATTCGGGAAAGCCCGGTTCTTCCGGGCGGCAGGAGGCAATTGCACCTTTTATGAAGCCACCATTCGCGATTGAAATATCCTGAACATGGTGCGTCTCGGCTTGAATGCTATCAGCCGCAACATCCACTTCCATATGCAGCGCCGCTGTAATGCCGCAGCGTTCGGCCTGCTTCCGATAGGTGTCAAACAGAAAGTCGCGGTTCAAGGCGGGTACGTCTCCCAGCCATGGATAGTTGAGCGCGCTTTTGTCTATCAGATGCAGATGGGTATCGATAATCATGAAAACTCTCCTCCGATGTCATACTTTCAAAAAAGAAGAGAGTTTTCAAATAAGAATTATCACTGCTGTTTAATCAGTTGTTCCGATATCGGAACCAACCAGCTTCGACAGGTCTTTGACCGTCTTTTGCAGCAAATTGATCGTCTGTGTGATGTCGGGTGCTGATGCCGAATTAACGAGTGTGACATAAGGACAGGTGAGCGCTGCAATGCATGTGCCGTCCGGCCCGAGAATCGGTGCCGAGAGATTATAGACACCAGCCACCTGCGCACTTGGCATCATCTCGTAGCCGCGCTCGCGGATCTGATCGAGACGCTCATAGAAGTTGTCGTCAAGCTGTGCACTTTCGCCGCCCTTCACATATTCGGCGATCATCATCTTGCGCTCTTCCGGCGAGCGGAAGGCCAAAAGCACATGGCCGGAACCTGTATCAAACAGGCTGATATGTGAGCCGACGCGGATCGAAATCCCCCAATAATCCGGGGCTTCCTGCTGGGCGATCACCACAACAGAACCGCGATCAAACACGGCAAGCTGGTTGGCTTGCTTTGAGCGGTCTGCGAGTTCGCGCATGAAGGGCGTGGCGAATGATGCAAGTCTGCGCACCGGCGCATGCAGATGTGCAAGACCGAACAGCTTCAGCGTCAGAGAATAACGGTCGCCTTCGAGCTTGGTCACATAACCGCGCTTCACCAGACGATCGAGCATCCGATAAAACTCGTTGGGGCTGCGGTCGAGATATTTGGCAATCTCGGCCTGACTTAAGCCGCCATCGACGCTCGCCAGCAATTCGAGAATATCCAGCCCCTTGTCCAGCGCAGGCGCGCGGTAGCGATCATCCGTTTCCAAACTGGTCCCCTTCATGAATAGCCTTCTTCATATACGAACATCGCAAGTGATGAAAGTCGTGAACGCAGCGAAAGCGCCTTGACCGGCTGTGAATATTATGTTTGCATATAAATACACAATTTACAATTGGGTGCGGGCACGGGAGGTGCCCGTCATGAGGAGGAAAGCATGAGGAATTTTACGACATCTGTGCTGGCAGGTTCAGTCCTGCTTGCGCTGGGTATGGTTTCTGCGGGGGCTGCGGAACTTCCGGGCAAATTTGAAGGCGTTACAATTGACGCCAAGCTCATTGGCGGTCAGCAGTATGAAGCGCTGTATTCGCGCATTGCCGAATGGGAAAAAGCGACCGGTGCCAAGGTCAACATTCTGTCCAAGAAGAACCACTTCGAGCTGGACAAGGAAATCAAGTCGGACATTGCATCCGGTTCGATAAATTGGTGCGTTGGTTCCAACCACTCGTCCTTTGCACCACAATATCCTACCCTTTATGCCGACCTGAACGCTTTGGTTCCAAAGGAAGAAATCGAAGGCTTCGTGCCATCGGTCATCAAGGCTTCGACGCTTAACGACAAGCTGATCATGCTGCCGCGCGCGCAATACGATGTCTCGGCGCTCTACTATCAGAAGAGCCTCTACGAAGATGACGCCAAGAAGGCGGCATTCAAGGAAAAATACGGCTACGATCTGGCGCCGCCAAAGACCTGGAAGGAAGTTTCCGATCAGGCTGTGTTCTTCGCTGACCCGCCAAATTTCTACGGCACGCAGTTTGCGGGCAAGGAAGAAGCGATCAATGGCCGCTTCTATGAAATGCTAGTCGCTGAAGGCGGCGAATATCTCAAGGACGGCAAGCCTGCTTTCAATTCTGAAGCCGGTGTCCGTGCGCTCGACTGGTTCGTCAATCTTTACAAGGCCAAGGCCGTTCCTGCAGGCACCACCAACTATCTGTGGGATGAGTTGGGCGCTGGCTTTGCATCCGGCACCATTGCACTCAATCTGGACTGGCCGGGCTGGGCGACCTATTTCAACGATCCAAAGTCGTCGAAAGTCGCAGGCAATGTCGGTATCGCCGTCGCGCCGGAAGGTTCATCGGGTAAGCGCACTGGCTGGTCAGGTCATCATGGCTTCTCGGTCACTGAAACCTGCAACAACAAGGAAGCTGCCGCATCGCTCGTCTGGTTCCTGACCAATGAGGATTCGCAGAAGCAGGAATCGGCGGCAGGTACGCTGCCAACCCGCACCGCCGTCTGGGATTATGTCATCGAACAGGCTGCTTCCGATCCATACAAGAAGGAAGTTCTCTCGGTGTTCCAGGAAACGGCAAAGACCGCTTTCCCGGTTCCGCAGACCCCATCCTGGATCGAGATTTCCAACGCTGTTTATCCTGAACTTCAGGCGGCGATCCTTGGCGATAAGACCTCACAGCAGGCGCTTGATGATGCAGCCAAGAAGGCAACGCAGATCCTTGAGGATGCTGGCGAGCTCTAAGGCCGCCGTTTGATTTAAACTATGACTTCATGGCCCGCTCTAACCGGGGCGGGCCACTTTTGCGCTTAATGACCGCTTCGGAAGAACAATGTTTAAACGAATTTCCCCGCCGGTTCTGCTTTTGCTTCCGGCCTTCATCATTCTCGCAGCGGTGGTTCTGTTTCCCCTCGCGCTTTCGCTCTATTCAAGCTTCACGCCGTTCCGGCTGACGCGTCCTGAAAGCCTGTTCAACTTCATCGGCTTGCGTAACTATCAGCGCATCATGAGTGATTGGGTGTTCTGGGCTGCATTCATTCGCACGGTGATCTTCCTCACCATCGCGCTCAATCTGGAAATGTTGCTCGGTCTAGGTCTGGCGCTGCTCATCAATAAGGCCACCCATGGCCAGCGTGTTTTGCGCACGCTGATGATGTTCCCGATGATGTTTTCGCCGGTGCTCGTCGGCTTCCAGTTCAAGTTCATGTTCAACGACAATATCGGTCTCGTGAACAATGCGCTGCAATCTCTGGGCATCACAAGCCAGGCTATTCCATGGCTGATCGACGGAAATCTGGCGCTGTTTGCGATTTTACTGGCAGAAGTCTGGATGTCGACCTCGGTGTTCGCAATCCTCATTCTGGGCGGTCTTCTGTCCATGCCGCAGGACCCGGTTGAAGCCGCGCGCGTCGACGGCTGCACGCCATGGCAGACATTCCGCTATGTCATCTGGCCTTATCTGATGCCCTTTGCTTTCATCGCAATGACTATTCGTTCGCTTGATGTGGCGCGCGCTTATGACATCGTGAAGATCATGACCGATGGTGGCCCGGCACGCCGAACCGAGCTGATCTGGACGCTGGTCGGACGCACCGCCTATTCGGATGCGCAGATGGGGCTGGCCAATGCCATGGCCTATGTCGCGATCCTGCTGTCGATCCTCTTCACTGTAATGTTCTTCCGCAAGCTTGCAGCCGCACGCGCGCAAATTGGAGCGGAGTGGTAATCATGGCTTCCAAAACCCTCTCTAATGATCAGCATCGCCTGCTACGTCGCGTCAAGAAAGTCGCGTACCTCATCGGCCTGTTTCTCGCGATGACGATCATCTGCCTGCCCGGTCTGTGGATCGTGCTGTCCTCGCTGCGTCCGCCAGTCGAAATCATGGCAAAGCCGCCGGTCTGGATTCCGCAGGAAATCACCTTCGAGGCTTATCGTGCCATGTTCTCGGGCGCAGGCGGCGGCGGTATTCCGGTCTGGGATTATTTCCGCAACTCGCTGATTATCTCGGTCACATCCACCATTATTGCGCTGATCGTCGGCGTTTCGGGTGGCTATGCGTTTGCGCGCTTCCGCTTCTGGGGGAAGTCGACGACCTTCCTCGGCCTCATGCTGACGCGCTCGGTGCCGGGCATTGCGCTTTCGCTGCCGCTCTTCATGCTCTATTCGCGCATCGGCATCATCGATACGCATTTTGGCCTGATCATCACCTATGTGGCGCTCAATGTGCCGTTTACGATCTGGCTGATCGACGGCTTCTTCCGTCAGGTGCCGAAGGATTTGGCGGAAGCAGCCCAGATTGATGGCTGCACGCGCTGGCAGGCCTTCTGGCAGGTGGAATTTCCACTGGCTGGTCCCGGCATTGCGACCGCAGGTATCTTCGCCTTCCTCACCTCGTGGAACGAATATGCGCTGGCTTCCCAGCTTACTCGCTCGGTCAATTCTAAGACCCTTCCTGTTGGTCTTCTCGATTACACCGCTGAATTCACCATCGACTGGCGTGGCATGTGCGCGCTGGCGGTCGTGATGATTATTCCGGCGCTGACCCTCACATTCATCGTTCAGAAGCATCTTGTTGCTGGTCTGACGTTCGGCGCGGTCAAAGGTTGATATAAAATGGCTCAGCTTTCCATTAAAAATCTCGTCAAGCGCTATGGCACAATCGAAGTGGTGCATGGCATCAATCTCGAAATCGCCGACAAGGAATTTGTAGCGCTTGTTGGCCCTTCGGGCTGCGGCAAGACCACGACGCTGCGCATGATCGCAGGTCTTGAAAGCATTTCCGACGGCGCGCTCGAAATCGGCGGCAAGGTGGTCAACGATCTGCCGCCGCGTGATCGCAACATCTCGATGGTGTTCCAGTCCTATGCGCTTTATCCGCATATGTCTGTGCGCGAAAACATGGGTTTCTCGCTCAAAATCGCCAAGCAGCCCCAGGCGGAAATCGACCGTCGCGTCAATGAAGCATCCGCTATTCTTGGCCTTGAAGCCTTGATGGAACGCCGTCCGGCACAGCTTTCAGGCGGTCAGCGCCAGCGCGTTGCCATGGGCCGCGCGATTGTGCGCAATCCGGAAGTGTTTCTGTTCGACGAGCCGTTATCGAACCTCGATGCGAAGCTGCGCACGCAGATGCGCACGGAGATCAAGAAGCTCCATGCCAAGGTGCAGTCCACCGTCGTTTATGTGACGCATGATCAGGTTGAGGCCATGACATTGGCCGACCGCATCGTCATCATGCGTGACGGCCATATTGAACAGGTCGGAACCCCGGATGAAGTGTTTAAGCGCCCGGCAACGCAGTTTGTTGCGGGCTTCATCGGCTCGCCGCCGATGAATATGGCAGAGGCAACCGTGCAGGGAGCGGAACTGGTTTTTGCCAATGGTGATCGTCTGCCGGTGCCTGCCCAATTCAAGGCTCAGGTCAAGGATGGTGCAAAGGTCACGTTCGGCCTGCGCCCGGATGATCTGTTTCCGAAAGGCCATGGGCTTTCATCGGGAGACGCCGTTCATGAGGGCGAACTGCGCGTTTCGATCACCGAGCCGCTTGGCAATGAAACGCTGGTTTTTGTCGAGTTCGCCGGCAAGGAATGGGTGGCGCGTATGCTGAACCCGCGTCACCTCAATTCCGGTGAAGCGATCTCTATGCATTTTGATCTGTCGCAGGCGCATCTGTTTGATGCTGCAAGCGGCAAGAGTCTGGCGGTATAGTTATGGCGCGTATTGAAAAAGTCGAACTGCGCATGGTCGACCTTCCACCGAAGGTCAAGCGCACCGATGCGATCCAGAGCTTTGTCAGTCAGGAAACGCCAATCGTCACCATCACCGACAGTGATGGTGCGGTGGGTACGGGCTACAGCTACACCATCGGCACGGGCGGCTCGTCCGTTATGCGCCTGTTGAACGACCATCTGGTGCCGCTGATCCTCAATGAGGATGCGGATTGCATCGAGGCGATCTGGCGTAAGCTTGAATTTGCAACCCACGCCACAACCATCGGCGCGATTACCGCTTTGGCGTTGGCTGCGATTGATACGGCCCTTTGGGATTTGCGTGCGAAGAAACAGAACCTGCCGCTGTGGAAGCTTGCAGGTGGTGCAAAGGATCGCTGCCCGCTGTACACGACCGAAGGTGGCTGGCTGCATATCGAGAAAGAAGCGCTGGTTGAAGATGCGTTGCAGGCCAAGGCCAAGGGCTTCTCCGGCTCCAAGGTGAAGATCGGCAAGCCGCATGGTTCGGAAGATTATGCGCGTCTTTCGGCTGTTCGTGCAGCCGTGGGCGATGGCTTTGAAATCATGACCGACTGCAATCAGGGCTTTACGGTCGACGAAGCCATTCGTCGTGCCGAGCGCCTGAAAGAACTCGATCTCGCTTGGATTGAAGAGCCGCTTCCGGCGGATGATCTCGATGGCCATATCCGCCTGACCCGTTCCACCCCGACACCGATTGCAGTGGGTGAATCGATCTATTCGATCCGCCATTTCCGCGAATATATGCAGAAGGGCGCATGCTCCATCGTTCAGGTGGATGTGGCGCGTATCGGCGGCATCACGCCATGGCTGAAAGTGGCACATGCCGCAGAAGCCTTCGACATTCCGGTTTGCCCGCACTTCCTGATGGAGCTGCATGTCAGCCTCACCTGTGCCGTGCAGAACGGGCGCTATGTCGAATATATTCCGCAGCTTGATGATCTAACCACCAAAGGTATGGAAATCCGCGACGGTCACGCCATTGCGCCTTCCGAGCCGGGCATTGGTATTTCGTGGAATTGGGATGTCGTGCGCGCGCGATCGGTTTCCGAATTCACCCGCGAGATCGTGAGGTCGTAATGGCGCAACGAATGGGTATGGTGATCGGGCTGAAGCCTGAAAAAATCGCAGAATATAAAAAGCTGCACGCGAGCGTGTGGCCGGAAATTCTGGCGCTCATTTCCGAATGCAACATCACCAATTACACGATCTTTCTCAAAGAGCCGGAAAACCTGCTTTTTGGCACATGGGACTATGTAGGCGCCGACTTTGAAGCCGACATGAAGAAGATGGCCGATAACCCGAAAAATCAGGAATGGTGGTCGGTCTGCATGCCATGCCAGAAGCCGCTTGAAACCCGCAAAGACGGCGAGTGGTGGGCAATGATGGAGGAGGTTTTCCATCATGACTGACGCTTTTGATCCGAAGAGCTTGCGCCAGTGGTGGGCGAAACCTGCGCAGCCGAAACCCATCGTGATTTTCGGTGCGGGCAGCATTGTCGGCGACGCGCACCTGCCCGCTTATCAAAAGGGCGGTTTTCCGGTTGCGGGCATTTTCGATCCTAATTTTGATAAGGCCAAAGAACTCGCCGACAAATGGAATGTGAAGACTTTTGCCAGCCTTGAAGAAGCGATTGCGGTTGAAGACGCGATCTTCGATCTGGCAACGCCGCCTTCTGCTCATGCTTCGATCCTCGCGCAATTGCCGGAAGGTGCGGCTGTTCTGATCCAGAAGCCGATGGGCAGCGATCTTGTTGCAGCCACGGAAATTCTGAAAGTTTGCCGTGCGCGCAATCTCAAAGCTGCGGTCAATTTCCAGCTACGCTTTGCGCCGATGATGTTGGCACTTTATGATGCTGTCGATAAGGGCTTGCTTGGTGAAGTGGTGGATTTCGACGCGTGGCTGGCGCTTGCGACCCCTTGGGGTCTGTGGCCGTTCCTGAAAGGTCTGCCGCGCATCGAGATCGCCATGCACTCGATCCATTATCTCGATTTCGTGCGCGGGCTGCTTGGCAATCCGCAAGGCGTTCACGCAAAGACCATCGGGCATCCGAACCATGACGTTGCCCAAACCCGCACGGCTGCGATCCTCGATTATGGCAACCGCGTGCGTTGTGCGCTGTCGATCAATCATGACCATGATTTTGGCCGCAAATTTCAGGCCTGCGAGTTCCGTATCTGCGGCACCGAAGGTGCTGCCTATGTGAAACTTGGCGTCAATCTCGATTATCCGCGTGGCGAACCGGACGAGCTCTGGATCAAGCCAAAAGGCGAGGGCGATTGGGTGCAGGTCGCACTTCAAGGCGCTTGGTTTCCAGACGCATTCTTGAACCGCATGACGCAGTTGCAGCGTTTTGCTACCGGCGAAGATGCAGAGCTTATCGGCTCGGTCGAAGATGCCTGGCACACTATGGCGCTGGTCGAAGCCGCCTATCAGTCGAGTAGCACGCCCGCCACGCCGCTTGCTGCAAAACCGGAGTTTTGATCATGTCTGAACAGACGATCTATTTTGAAGATTATGAGCTTGGGTCTGAGCGCATAACCTATGGCCGCACGATCACCGAAACGGATTTCGTGGTTCACGCCGGTCATACGGGCGATTTCTTTCCGCACCACATGGATGTGGAATTCGCCAAGACTCTGCCCGGTGGCCAGCGCATTGCCCATGGCACGATGATCTTTGCAATCGGCGTCGGCCTCACGGCAACGCTGATTAACCCTGTTGCGTTTTCCTATGGCTATGATCGCCTTCGTTTCGTGCGTCCGGTGCATATCGGCGATACGATCCGCACGCGCGTGACAATCAGCGCCAAGGAAGACGACCCAAAACGGACAAATCTGGGCCGCGTTACCGAGCGGTGCGAAGTGCTTAATCAGCGGGATGAAGTGGTGCTGGCTTGCGACCACATCCTGCTTGTTGAACGGAAGGCTTGAAAATGACGATACGATTTGATGGAAAAACCGCACTGGTGACAGCCGCCGCTCAGGGCATTGGCCGTGCAAGTGCTTTGGCTTTTGCAGAAGCTGGCGCCAAGGTCTATGCGACCGATATCAATGAGGCAGCACTCAAGGAAATCGAAGGCGTTTCGGGTATCATCATCCGCAAGCTCAATGTGCTTGACGAGGCAGAAGTGAAGGCAGCGGTCGCCGAAATCGGCCAGGTGGACATCCTGTTCAACTGCGCAGGCGTTGTCCATGGCGGCTCCATTCTTGAAATGAAGGACGAAGACCTCGACTTTGCCGTCAATCTCAACGTCAAGGCGATGATCCGCACCATTCAGGCCGTGTTGCCGGGCATGCTGGAACGCAAGGACGGTGCCATCGTCAACATGGCGTCGGTCGCTTCGAGCGTGAAGGGCGTGCCGAACCGCTTTGCCTATGGCGTCACCAAGGCCGCTGTCATCGGTCTGACTAAGGCTGTTGCTGCCGATTATGTTGCCAGGGGTATCCGCTGCAACGCCATCTGCCCCGGTACGGTTGAAAGCCCGTCGCTTCAGGACCGTCTGCGTGCGCAGGGCGATTATGAAGAGCAGCGCGCAGCCTTCATCGCGCGTCAGCCAATTGGCCGTATCGGTCAGCCGGAAGAAATCGCCGATCTTGCGGTCTATCTCGCGGGTGCGACCTATACCACTGGTCAGGCTTATAACATTGATGGAGGCTGGACGATCTAGGGTAGTCGATATTCAGGCTCTGGCGGCCTGCAAATGGCACTTTTCTGCGCTTCCGGTGCTCATGTACCTTTAAGTACACTCTGCTCCGGTTCTCGAAAAACACCATTTTCGGCACGCCATAACCAGAATCTCAACTACCCTAGGCGCCCCATCGTTACCAATTCAGCATCCCCACAAGGAGTAAACTCATGAAATTTCTTCGCTATGGCGAAACCGGTCAGGAAAAGCCGGGCCTTCTCGATGCCGACGGCAATATCCGTGATCTGTCCGCCCATGTAGGCGATCTTTCCGGCGCGGCTCTGGCCCCGGATGCACTGGCCAAGCTTGGCTCACTTGATGTCAATGCTCTGCCAAAGGTCGAAGGCAACCCACGCCTCGGCCCATGCGTTGCAGGCACCGGCAAGTTCATCTGCATCGGCCTCAACTATGCCGACCACGCAGCAGAATCCGGCATGGCTGTGCCACCAGAACCCGTCATTTTCATGAAAGCTACTTCAGCAATCGTCGGCCCGAATGATGATCTGCTGATCCCGCGCGGTTCGGAAAAGACCGACTGGGAAGTCGAACTCGGCATCGTCATCGGCAAGACCGCGAAATACGTTTCGGAAGATGATGCACTTGATTACGTCGCGGGTTATTGCACGCTGCACGACGTCTCGGAACGCGCTTTCCAGATCGAGCGCGCCGGTCAGTGGACCAAGGGCAAATCCTGCGACACATTTGGTCCGACAGGTCCATGGCTGGTGACAAAGGACGAAGTTGCCGATCCGCAGAACCTTGGCATGTGGCTCAAGGTCAACGGCGAAACCATGCAGGACGGCTCGACCAAGACCATGGTCTATGGCGTGCGCCATCTGGTTTCCTATCTCTCGCAGTTCATGTCACTGCAGCCGGGCGATATCATCTCCACCGGCACGCCTCCGGGCGTTGGCATGGGCATGAAACCACCGCGCTACCTCAAGGCTGGCGACGTTGTCGAACTCGGCATCGAAGGTCTCGGCACACAGAAGCAGAACGTGCGCGCTGACGTTTAATTTTTTGAGTATGCTCCCCATAACCGGTTTTCACGGTTGGGGAGCGTGCTCTGATCACGGATAAATCATGACGAAAATTACTGATCTGCGCGTCTTCGATCTCCGCTTCCCGACTTCGCAAAGTCTGGACGGCTCTGACGCGATGAACCCGGACCCGGACTACTCGGCGGCCTATGTTATCCTTGATACGGATGACGAGGCGCTGAAGGGCCACGGTCTCACCTTCACCATTGGACGCGGCAACGACATTTGCTGTCAGGCGATTCTCGCCATGCGTCATCTGGTCGTGGGTGCCTCGATGGATGATTTCCTCGCGGCCCCCGGCAAGTTCTGGCGCTACCTGACCGGTGACAGCCAGCTGCGCTGGATTGGTCCGGACAAGGGCGCGATGCATCTTGCCACTGGCGCTGTGGTCAACGCCTTCTGGGATTTGGCTGCAAAGCAGTCCGGCAAGTCGGTATGGCGGCTTGTCGCCGACATGTCGCCGGAAGAGATCGCCGATATCGTCGATTATCGCTACCTCACCGATGCTTTGACGCGTGACGAAGCTGTCGAAATTCTGCGTAAAGCGGAAGCCGGCAAGGCCGAGCGTATCGCGAAACTCGAAGCCAAGGGCTATCCTTGCTACACGACCTCGGCTGGCTGGCTCGGCTATGATGACGACAAGCTGCGTCGTCTGTGTCAGGAAGCCATCGATGAGGGCTTCAACCATGTGAAGATGAAGGTTGGCCGTGATCTGGAAGACGATATTCGTCGTCTCACCATCGCACGCGAAGTGATCGGTCCAGATCGTTATCTGATGATCGACGCCAATCAGGTATGGGAAGTCGATCAGGCAATCGAGTGGGTCAACAAGCTTGCCTTCTCCAAGCCCTTCTTCATCGAAGAACCGACCAGCCCGGATGATGTTGCAGGCCATCGCAAAATCCGCGAAGCCATTGGCGATGTGAAGGTTGCGACCGGCGAAATGTGCCAGAACCGCATCATGTTCAAGCAGTTCATCGCGGAAGGCGCTATCGACATCGTTCAGATCGATTCATGCCGTATGGGTGGCTTGAATGAAGTTCTGGCCGTGCTGCTGATCGCTGCCAAGTACAACAAGCCGGTCTGGCCACATGCCGGTGGCGTTGGCTTGTGTGAATATGTGCAGCATCTTTCGATGATCGATTATGTTGCCGTTTCCGGCACGATGGACGGTCGTGTGATCGAATATGTTGACCATCTGCACGAGCATTTCATCGAGCCATGCATCATCAAGGATGCGGCCTATATGCCGCCATCGCTGCCAGGCTTCTCGATTGAAATGAAGCCGCAATCGATTGCGGAATACACCTTCAAGGGTTGATTAAAAAGGAGCCGCGCTGGAAATACCGCCAGCGCGGCTTTTGCTTTTGCGCAATAACTTACGCAAAATCGCTTCGCACTTCTGTTGGAAATGCCTCAGAGAAAGCGGATCATCAGCGCGCCGGTGAGAAGCAGGACCGCGCCTGCGATGCGTCCCGCAGTGATCTCGCGCACAGCAACGCCCATGAAGCCGATGCGGTCTGCAGCCAGTCCAGCCACCAATTGTCCAGCGACAGCAAGACCCATCACGGCAGCAGCGCCAATGCGTGGCGTCAGCAACACCGATGTCGTGACATAGATGCAGCCGAGCGCGCCGCCAGCCACAAACAGCCAGCTCGCAGGCACGTTGAAACTTGGCATCGCGCCTGTTACCCGTGCGGTTATGGCTGCAATCATGCCAAGAATGACCGCTCCCGACAGAAAGGATATTGCCGCAGCTGTGACTGGCGATCCAAGTCCACGCGCCAGTGCAGCATTGATGGGTGCCTGAATGGCGATACAGGCACCCGAAAGAATGCCGAACAAGGTCCAGAGCATGGAAAATCCTCGCTAAGATGTTGAATAAGTCATGTGATGATAAGCGCAATGCGCTGAAACCCGAAAGATAACATTCCCAATTATCTGCAGGGTGCAGTGGTCGCAGAAGAAGCGCTGCAGATCAATCGCAGCAAGGCGGTACGCCGCAATCTCACTGAAAAGTGAAACTGATCGGTGCGTTGGAAAAGCTTATTTCTGTTCGCCTGCGGAGATC
>RCUT01000855.1_pt1 | contig 15164 bp, 13 predicted proteins | sample 2166171 | NCBI WGS metagenome assembly RCUT01 (sample SAMN09932757, study PRJNA488358) | compost metagenome | isolation source: compost soil in 4-hydroxybenzoic | place: Germany: Experimental Botanical Garden
GGTCGACATGGTCGGCATGACCCGCGCGCACATGACCGATCCGCATATCGTCCGCAAGATCATGGAAAAGCGGGAGGAGGACATCCGCCCCTGCGTCGGCGCCAATTATTGTCTTGATCGCATTTATCAGGGCGGCCTCGCCTTCTGCATTCACAATGCGGCAACCGGCCGCGAGGAAACCATGCCGCATGAAATCACCCGGGCTGAGAAAAGCCTGAAGGTGGTGATTGTCGGCGCTGGCCCGGCAGGCCTTGAAGCCGCAAGGGTCTGCGCCGAGCGTGGCCATGCGGTCGTGGTCTTCGAAGCCGCCAGCGACGCCGGCGGCCAGATCCGCCTGACCGCACAGAGCGAACGCCGCCGCGAAATGATCGGAATCATCGACTGGCGCATGAACCAGTGCGAAAAGCTCGGTGTCATCTTCCATTTCAACAGCTGGGCGGAGGCGGATACGGTTGTCGCCGAAAAACCTGACGTGGTGATTATCGCCACCGGCGGACTGCCACATACCGAGGTGCTTTCGAAGGGCAACGAGCTGGTCGTCTCCGCATGGGATATCATTTCCGGCGACGTCAAACCGGGCACCAATGTTCTCGTCTATGATGATGCCGGCGACCACACCGGGCTTCAGGCCGCCGAATTCATCGCCAAGGCGGGCGGCAAGGTCGAGATCATGACGCCGGATCGCTCTTTCGCCCCGGAAGTCATGGCCATGAATCTCGTACCCTATCTGCGTTCGCTGCAGAAACACGACACGACATTCACCGTCACCTACCGGCTGGAGGCAGCGGAAAGAAGCGGCAACCAGATCATCGCCCATGTCGGCAGCGATTATGGCGGCGTTTCGAAACAGCGCGTTGTCGACCAGATCGTTGTCAATCACGGCACAATCCCGCTGGACGAGCTTTATTTCGAGCTGAAGCCCGGCTCAAAGAACCTCGGCGAAATATCCTATGACGCGCTGATTGCGGGCGCGGCCCAGACCGTCGAGCGCAATCCTGCCGGCGCCTATCGGCTGTTCCGGATTGGTGACGCGGTCGCAGCGCGCAACACCCATGCGGCAATCTATGACGCGCTGCGCCTCGCAAAGGACATCTGAGAGAGAGCCGCCCTGTGGCGGCCCCCTTCATAACTCAAGCGATACCGCGAACCGCTGACCGAATTGCGAAAACTGCAATCGCCCCCCCAACCGGTCGATTGCCATCTTGACGATGGCAAGCCCAAGGCCGCTTCCACCCGGTTCCGATCGCGGCGAACGGTAGAAGCGCTGCAGCACCCGTTCCTGCTCCTCCACCGCGATCCCCGCCCCTTCATCGATGACCACGACATTGACCTTGCCGTTTGCCAGTTCCGCCCGGCATTCCACCGTCGAACCCTTCGGCGAGTGCTGCACGGCATTTTCCATCACGTTGCGGATCGCAAGACGAAGCAGGGACCGATCCGCCTCGATGAGGATCGTATCCGCCTCTTGCGAAAGCCGGCAGGTAATTTCAACCTCGCGTGCTCGCCTGAGCGGCTCCAGCTCCTGTATGACATCAAGGATCAGACGGGGAATGTCGACGCCGGCTTTCGCGGCCTGCGCTTCGGTGGCATCGACGGCAGCCAGGTCGATAAGCTGTTTTGCCATCCGGCTTGTCCGGTCGACGCTCTGCTCGATGCGCCGCAGCGCCTGTTGCTGCACCTCGGGATCGGTGGAGCGCATGGCCACCTGCGCCTGCGTCTTCAGGCCGGCAAGCGGCGTCTTCAATTCATGTGCGGCATAGGTCGTGAACTCGCGTTCCCTTTCTCGCGTCGCCTGAACACGCGCCAGAAGGCTGTTCAGCGCATGGATCATCGGCCGAAGCTCTGATGGCGTTCCCTTGTCGGCAAAGCCGTGGAGTTCAGTCGCGTCGCGTGCTTTCATGCCGTTTGCGAGCTTTTGCAGGGGCGCAAGCCCCCGGGAAACACACAGCCAGATAAGGCCAGCCATCAGCGGCATGATGAAAAGCGCCGGATAAAGAAGTCCCTTGATGACATCGTCAACCAGCCGGTCGCGAACCTCGACACTGTCACCCACCAGAACCCGGACACCGAGGTCGGGCTTCACGACCGCATAGACGCGCCATTCGATGCCGTTGATGACCGTATTCTGGAAGCCCGAGGCATGATCCGAAAGGGAAGCATCCGGGGCACTGTCCGATTTGCTGAGCAGACGGCCGCTGATGGACCAGATCTGGCAGGCAAGCTGGCGCTCATAGGAGGGTATCGCCGCCGCATCAGCGTCCGCGTCCTCATCATGCGTCGGTGAATGGCCGTCTATCAGGCGGATATCGACCGGGCGGTCGCCGACGAGGGATCCGACCATTCTTGCTGATTCCACCAGCCGCGCATCGAGAACGTGCTCCAGCCGCGCCTTCGTGCTGGTGTAGATCCACACGCAGGCCGACAGCCAGACGAGGCCCGTCATCAACAGAAGCACGGTAAACAATCTTGCCCGGATCGACATCACGCAACCCTCCCGACGCGGTAACCGACGCCGCGCACCGTCTCGATGAAACCGGCGCCCAGTTTGGAACGAAGCTTGTGGATGTGGACCTCGATGGTGTTGCTTTCCACATCCTCCTGCCAGCCATAAAGCTTTTCTTCCAGAACCGGCTTTGAAAAAATCATGCCGGGATTCTGCATGAGGGCATGGATGATCGCGAATTCGCGGCGCGACAGCGCAATGACACTGTCATCCTTCTTCGCCACCATCTTCGCCGGATCGAGCGTCACGCCCAGCGCCGACAGCGTGCCCTCGGAACGGCCCTCGCCACGGCGGATGATCGCCCGCAGCCGGGCGGCAGCCTCATCAAGATCGAAAGGTTTGCCCAGATAATCATCCGCGCCGGCATCGAGGCCGCAAATCTTGTCCGTGGTCGCATCTTTGGCGGTGAGCAGGAGGATCGGTACCCGGTTGCGTTCACTACGGGTGTGGCGCAGAAGATCGAGACCTGACCCGTCAGGCAACATCACATCAAGGACAACGGCATCGAAACGGCAATTCTCGAGGGCGATTTTTGCGTCGCCAAGCGTCATGACGGCATCGACGGTGAAACCGGCAAGCTGCAGCCCGACACGCAGACCATCAAGCAGGACATCATCGTCCTCGACCACCAACAGACGCATTGAGCACTCCATCATTCCGGCACACGGGTATTTTGATGCGCGGGAACCTGAGAAACGAACCTTAAGGCTGGCTTAAGCTTCCAGCCGGAAGCCTGCGCCATCCATGGCTTATCCCACAAGGCCTACCCCATAAGGAAAGAGAATGCGTTTCAATTTTTCGTTCGTGCTCCTCGTTCTCATGTCCCTTTGTGGACCGGCGCTCGCGCTCGGTCCGCCGATGGACATGGCGGATGCGTTCAAGCTTTCGGTAGACCGCACGGGAACGGCGGCCACCTTCCGCTGGCAAGTCGCCGAGGGATATTATCTCTATCGGGAGAGCCTGCAGGCCACCACTGAGGACGGAACGAAGCTCGATCTCAGGACGCAGGCCGGCGAGATGAAGGATGATCCCGGCTTCGGCAATACCGAAGTCTATTTCGGGCAAACCGCCGCCACGCTTGCCGACGCGCCGCAGACGATGAAACTGACATTTCAGGGATGCCAGGATGGCGGCATCTGCTATCCATTCAGAACGGTCGCCATCGACGGGTTGCGGATCGAAGCGGAAGCGCCGTTCGGCATAAGGCCGCAGGATCCACCCGCATTTCAGTCTTTCGCCCTGATCGCACCGTCCGCGGAACCGGAAAAGGCAGAACAGTCGGCACCCGCACCCGTGCCCCCGGCCGAGCCGGGTATGGTGGAAGGTTTTCTTGCCCGGGGCGGCACGGCGCTGCTTCTCGCTTCCTTCATGGGTCTTGGCGTACTCCTCGCATTCACGCCCTGCGTATTTCCCATGTACCCCATCCTCGCGGCCACGCTTGGCCGGCAGGGCGCTTCACTGTCACCCGGCCGCAGCTTTCTCCTGTCCTCAACCTATGTCGTCGCGCTTGCCGCCGCCTTCAGCCTGTTCGGCATACTGGCCGCATGGCTTGGCCAAAGCTTCCAGATTGCCCTCCAGTCACCACCGGCCATTCTCATCACCGCCGCCGTCTTTATCATCCTGGCGATCGCCAGTTTCGGCATGGTCGAGGTCCAGCTTCCGGCCGGCCTTCGCGACCGGTTGGCGCGATCGCAGCGTTCGCTCGGCGGATCGTTCGGCTCGACCGCCATTCTCGGTTTCAGCTCGGCGCTGCTGATCGGCCCCTGCGTGACGGCACCGCTTGCAGGCGCACTTCTCTATATCGCCAAGAGCGGCAACCTGCTGCTCGGTGCAGCAGCGCTCTTTGCGCTCGGCATCGGCAAGGGCATTCCGCTCATCCTCATCGGCACATCCGGCGCGGCATTGCTGCCACGGGCCGGCGCATGGATGGCGCAGATACGCTGGCTGTTCGGCTTCATCTTCCTTGCCACCGCGATCTGGTATCTCGACCGGCTCATTCCTCCATCCGCAACGCTCGCACTTTCCGCAGTGCTGCTCGTTACCATCGGTGTTTTCTTCGGTGCTCTCGACGCGCTGCCGCAACAGGCCGGCATTGGCCGCCGGCTGATGAAATCGGCCAGCCTTCTTTCCATGCTCTACGGAGCGTTTCTCGCTTTCGGCGCGGCAAGCGGCAGCACCAGCATGCTCCAGCCGCTGCAATTCTCCGGCAGCCCGGTCGCCAGCCGCTCCCTGCCCGGCCTGACAAAGGCGAGTTTTGCAACGGTGAGTTCCAATCAAGAACTGAAAGCCGCCGTCGCTGAAGCAGGAAAACCAAGCCTCGTCTACTTCACCGCGGACTGGTGCGTTTCCTGCCGCGTCATCGAACGCTCCGTTCTAAGCAATCCACAGGTCGCGGAAAGCCTTAAGGATACGAACCTTGTCTCCATCGACCTTTCGGACATGACGTCAGACAAACAGCAATTGATGAAGGACAGCAATGTCATCGGCCCGCCGACCATGCTGTTCTTCGACAGAAAAGGAACCGAACTCCCCTCCATCCGCATGGTGGGCGAGATTTCGGCCCGTTCACTCATCGATGCGGCCGCGCAAACGCAGCAGGCGCTTGCAAAACCGGCAATCGACAATACCGCAGGAGCCCGCCAATGACCCTTACACGCCGACAGCTTGTCGCAATGGCCGGCCTTGCCGCCATTGCTCCCCCCTCGCTTGTTTTTGCCGAGACAGACCCGACAAGCCGGCAGATGGTGCTGCACGATCCGGATGCCCCGGTCCTTGGCAATCCGAAAGGCGATGTGACGGTGGTGGAATATTTCGACTACCAGTGCCCCTATTGCAAATCGTCCTACGGCACGGTGCGCGACGTGGTCGAACAGGATGGCAAGGTCAGGCTTGTGCTGAAGGACTGGCCGGTCTTCGGTGGCGCATCGGTCATCGCTGCGCAGGCGGTGCTCGCCAGCGCCAGACTCGGCAAATATGAAAAAACGCTCGACGCCATGTTTCACACGCCGAACAAGCTGCAGCAGGCCGATGTCGAAAAGGCTCTCAAGAAGGCGGGCCTGACCTTCGACGGTGTCGGCAAGGCCGTCATCGAGCATCAGGCATGGATTTCCGGCCTGCTGGACCGTAACTGGGTACAGGCCGCCGCCTTTAAATTCGTCGGCACGCCATCTTTTGTGGTGGGAACGACGAGCTTTGCCGGCGTCCTCGACCGAAAGGGCCTCAAGGAAGCAATCGCCAAGGCACGGGGATAGGACGAGACGGCAAAGGGCATCGGCACTGCGATGCCCGGCCGGAATGTTGAAACGATGGCTTCAGCCCGACCGGACCTGAAACCATCATTCTCCGAACGTTAAGCCTGTTCACGCGCTCTTTTGAAAAGGTCTGTAAAGGCTTCCGCGCTCTGCACCGCACCGGGGACGAGGAACTTGCCGATGATGAAAGCAGGCGTTCCCGTCAATTGCAGCGACATCGCCTGCTCATGATTGCGCGCAAGCAGATCATCGATCTCCGCCGCTTTCGATTTCATGTCGCGCTCGAGGCGGGCAAAGTCGATACTCGTCGCACGCACGGTGTCCCGCATCTCGTCGGCCTTCACCTTCGGCGTCTTGATCGCCATCAGCGCATCATGGACGATGTGATAGGCGTCCTGATATTTCGCCGCCAGCGCCAGTCGCGCTCCCTCGACGGAGTCGGGCGTTATGATCGGCCAGTCCTTGTAGACCATCCTGACATCCCCGTCTGCCGAGACCGCATTGCTCATGGGAACGGCCGTCTTTTTGCACCACGGGCAATTATAGTCGAGAAAGGCGACCATGGTGAGCTTGCCGGCGGGATTGCCGGAAACGGGTGCCGCCGGATCGCGCAGGATCATCTCGAGCTTCAGACCGTTGGGTGAAGCCGCAGCCGGCGATGCGACGGCCGAGACCACCGAAATCGAGCCGAGGAGAAAGGCACGGCGTCTGAGCCCGGCAAGGGCTGAAACATCCGCGCGGTTTCGAACATCATGTGCCATGGTGATGAGCCTTCTTTCTTTTCCGTACCGTTCGTCAGGCGGCAAGTTGCTGGCGTTTCGAGGGGTCGGGAATAACCACGATGGTGCTGCCGTCCCTCACATTGTTGAAGAGGTCGATGACATCCTGGTTCAGCAGCCGGATGCAGCCGGAGGAAACCGCCTTACCGATCGAAAAGGCCTCCGGTGTTCCGTGCAGGCGGTAAAGCGTGTCCCGGCCGCCCTGATGAATGTAGAGCGCCCGCGCACCGAGCGGGTTCTTGAGGCCGGGTGGCATTCCACCATTGGCGATGCTGTAGGGCTGGAGGCTGGGCTGCCGCGCTACCATCTCGTCCGGCGGGGTCCATTTCGGCCATGCCCGCTTGTAGGCGACAATCGCCCGGCCGGCCCAGGAGAAGCCGTCCCGGCCGACGCCAATGCCGTAACGGGTCGCCTTGCCGCCCGGCAGAATGTGATAGAGAAACTTGTTCGGCGTATCGACGATCAGTGTGCCGGGCTTTTCGTCGGTCGGATAATCGACGACCTGCCGCCAGAAGCGTGGGTCCACCTGCTTGATGTTCACCGCCGGGATCGGAAACGTCTCATCGGGAAGCGCCGCATACATTGCCGGCGTGACCGGCGCAGGCGTCTCGGGCAAGGGGTCGTCGTTCCTCGACAGCGTCGCCGGCTTTGGCAGCTGACCGGACGTGGCGCAACCCGCCAGCAGGCCCGCAAGCCCAAGGGCAAGAAGGTTTCTGCGGGTGGTGAAAATCGGGATGTCGTGCATTCTGGGCTGTGTCTCCTATTCGGCGACACATAGCCGGTCCCCACCTTAAGCCAGTCTTAAGGCCATAACCCGCAGGGCAATTCGTCCGGATCGGCGTTACTGCGGATCACCAATAAGATAATGACCGCCCCCTGGAGCGGTCATTTTCTCTGTGCTCGATGCAGTTCACCAGCGGGTCAGGCCAAGCAGCTTTTCGCCGAGCGGGTTGAGCCTGGCAGTTTCGGCATGACGTTTCTCCCATTCACGCGGATCACCGGGAAAGGCATCGCGCTGCGGATGATCGAGCTCCTTCCAGAGCCGGATCCGTTCCTGCCGTTCTGCCTCATTGTCGAATTCCGCCGGGTGCATGGAGATGTATTGCGCCATGCGCACACGGCCATCGGAATGGTTGGGACGCACGCCATGGGCAAGCAGCGAGTTGAAAATCATCAGGTCGCCCGGCTCCATATCGATATTGACGACGGAGATGCCAGCCATATCCGGATGCATCGGATCACGATCTTCCGGCTGCGTCTTCACCCATTCGTCAAAATGCTCAAAAAGATAGGGCACGCACTGAAAACCACCGACATCGCCATCCTGTTTCTGCAGGCTCAGCACGCCCTGTACGCCGATCGGCAGCGGACGGATGGACGTATCCACATCCCAGTGGATGAAGCCGTTGGGATTGCCCTTCACCTTTTTCGGCGGATTGAGATTGGCGCGATCGATGGTGACCCACAGATCCTCCCGGTCCCATATGTCGACAAAGACGTCATAGACCCGCTGCTCCACGCGATTGTCCCAGAGATACTGGTGATTATAGATCTCCAGCATGCCGGTATTGTTCAATTCCTTCATCTTGTGTTCGCGTCTTTGCGGCGCATACCAGGTCGAAGCGTCGGCCCGGTCCTTCTCATCGAATTTCCAGAGCAGATCGACAAGGCGTTCCACATTCGCCGCAGGCACCGCCTGACGGACAATGATATATCCCCTCGTCGTCCAGTGCTGCCAGTCCGCTTCCGACAGGACGCGCAGCGGCAAGGTCTTGTTGATATCCTTGAGCTGGGTCGTGGCGGCCGTCGTCGGATGGCTGTCGCGTTTGATTGCTGCGGTGGATTGCATGTCGTTCTCCCATCATCATCTCCCTGACCATCAGGCGATGAAAGGAAAGCTACGGCTTTCCGGGCGGACGTGTTGTCCGCAGATGGACAATACTGATACTATTCCAGCGTATAGATCCCAAAAGGCGCGGAATGAGACCACATCTCGAACATCTGCCGACATCGCCGGAGTCATCCTGGAGCAGGCTCAACCGGCGGCTTGACGACGCCATTCCGTTCGAATGGCACCACCATCCCGAGTTCGAGCTGACATTGACGCTGAATTCCCGCGGGCAGCGATTCGTGGGTAATCATGTTGCCGATTACGATCACGGCGACCTCGTGCTCATCGGCCCGAACCTGCCGCACACCTGGGCGTCGCGTGACAAACTCGATCCGGCTGAACCCCATGTCGCCCTCGTCTTTTGGTTCAGGAAAGAATGGATAGAAGGACTGGCTGGCGGATCGGTGGAACTGGCGCCCGTCAGACGTCTCATCCAGAACGCCGCAACCGGGCTGGCGTTCGATCCCGCGCTTGGCCGGGCTCTGGCGGATGATTTTGAAGCGATATTTTCCCGTCCGCCAGTCGGGCAGCTGATCGGACTTCTGGATATTCTGGCGCGGCTGGCGGCAGCGGACGGTGGCGTGCCTCTTTCAACCGTCGTGCCTCAGCAGGTGGAAGGGGACCGCTCGCGGATTGACCGTGTCCTGATCCATCTGCACCGTCACTACCATGAGCCGCTCCGCATGGAGCAGATTGCCGCAATAGCCGCCCTCAGCGAATCCGGCCTGCACCGCATGTTCAGGAAACATACGCAGGTCAGCATGTCGGATTATCTGATCGGCCTCAGGGTCGGCGAAGCCTGCGCCCGGCTTTCAGGCACCACCCAGCCGATCCGGCATATCGCTGCCGATGTCGGTTATGCCTCGCTGGCCAATTTCAATCGCCAGTTCCTGCGTCTGCGCGGCATGACACCGCGCGACTATCGCGCCTCGTTTCACGGCAGCGGCAGGAAAATCCGGTAACGTACCGTCACCACCGGATTGCCCTTGTGCCGCAGCGGCCTGCGTTACTTCGCACCCTGCCCCAGGCGGTACCTGCCGGGTCCGGTGACAAAATACAAGAACAGGCCCCCGACGATGGCCAGGTTCTTGAAGAACTGCCCCTGCTGGGCAGAACGCGCCTCTTCCGGAAACGACCAGAACGCATGGCTGAGCAAGGTCGCGACACAGGTGAAAGCCAGCAGTATCACACTTGTCTCTCTGGCCCTTACTCCGAATATCAAGGCAGCGGCGCCGAGGATTTCCACCAAGATCACGAGGTATACGACAAGGCCGGCAAAAGGCACGCCCTTTGCAGCCAGAGACCCGGCAAAACCGGAAATTTCGAAAAGCTTGCCGACACCGGCCTGCAGGAAGAGGGCGCTGATGGAAAGGCGCGCCAGAAGGATTATCACATCGTTTATCTTTGCAGTCATGGGAGGTTCCTGGTGAATCTTGCTTCGGTGCTTTCGGCAAATCTATCATCGCCGCGCACCTCTGAAATTGACGATTGGGAGAGCGACAGTAACGACCTGAACAACTTGTCGTGTGCATGTCTGGTAGCCACTCGATACGTCACCGCGTCATCGGGATCGATAACAGGACGCAGACCTTCAAAATTGGCTGTTTTATTCGCGGATCTTCCTTTTCATTTGGAGGGCACGCCACTGACTGGTGGCATTTTCGATAAAAAGCCTTTTTAATTCAGGCTCATACGAATACCGGACAGCAAGGCCGGAGGCTTTTGGGAGCAGCCATTGAAAGAGTATGAGTGTTCCAATTTCAGCTCGATAGGTTGCTTTTTCGGACGCATCGTTCTAACTGGGAAACGATGCGAAATTTGAATGACCTTTATTACTTCGTTCAGATCGTCGACCACGGAGGCTTTGCGCCAGCCGCACGCGCGGTTGGATTGCAGAAGTCCAAATTGAGCAGACGGCTCTGCGTTCTCGAGGATCGGCTGGGCGTCCGATTGCTCAACCGCTCGTCACGCCGCTTCTCGGTCACTGAAGTCGGCCAGGAATATTACCGCCATTGCGTCGCCATGCTCACCCAGGCCGATGCCGCCGAACAGGCCGTTGCCGAATTTCATGCCGAGCCGCGTGGCGTCGTCCGCATGGCTTGTCCGGTTGGCCTGCTGCAATTCCAGTTCGGGGCGATAGTCGCCCGTTTTGCCCGGGCGCATCCCGCCGTCGAGGTGCATCTCAAGAGCTTCAACCGGCCGGTCGACGTTATCGCCGAGGGCTTCGATCTGGCAATCCGCGCAAGCTTTCCGCCGCTCAACGATACCGGTCTCGTCATGCGCAAGCTCGATGACAGCCACCAGTGCCTCGTCGCCAGCCCTCACCTCGTCTCCGGCGAAGTCAACACACCCGCCGATCTTCACAGCCTTCCGAGCCTCGAACAGGGCCAGTCGCGGCCGGCCTACCAATGGGAACTGGAAAACCATGAAGGGCAAACCGTCAGAGTGTCCCACAATCCCCGTATCGTCACCGACGACCTGACGACCCTGCATCTGGCGGCGATGGATGGGCTGGGCGTCGTTCAACTTCCGACATCCCTCGTCTGGCAGGACGTCAAGGCCGGACGCCTGATCCACCTGCTGCCGACCTGGCGCCCACGATCCGCCATCGTACACGCCGTATTCGCCTCGCGGCGCGGGCTGCTGCCATCGGTTCGCGCGCTGCTCGACTTTCTCGCACAGGAATGCGCCCTTGAGAGGGGCGTCACGGATCAGGCGCTTCGGTCCTAGTTGAGCGTGACAGCGTTTATCCGCCGCTAACGCCGCAGCCCGGACACGGCCATCTGGTCGTGCACGACATTGCCATTGACGATGGTGAGAACCGAACGGATCCGGTCGATTTCTTCCGCGGGAATAGTGAGATAGGATCTATCGAGGACCGCTAGATCGGCCAGCTTGCCCTCCGCCAATGTGCCCCGGCTTTCTTCGGCAAAACTGATCCACGCGGCGTTTTTGGTATAAAGCCGCAATGCTTCCTCGCGTGTCAGCAGCTGATCCTCCGGCTTCCGGATGGCATTGCCGAGCGAACGTCCCGTTACGTGATATTCGATGGCCTGCCAAACACCGAAAACGCCGATCCGGGTCGAATCCGTCCCACCCGCAACCATTATGCCCCGGTCCAGCGCCTGCCGCGTCGGCGGCGACATCTCGACGATCTTGCGCGAATTCGCCCGCAGAATGGACGGGCCTTCGAAATAGGGGCCCATCTGCACGCTGAACGCAATATCGAGCCGCTTCATCCGATCGAGCGTCCGCAGGGAACCCGTATTCAGATGCGCCATTGCCCAGCGAAGGCCTTTGAGCGGATAGGTCTGATCGACCACTTCGAACACGTCCAGGATCGCGCTCGCCGCATCGTCGGTATAGGCATGAATCTCCAGCGGAATTTTCCGTTTTGCCGCAAAAGTGGCGACCCGCGCGAGTTCAAGACGGGAGGCTTGCGGCGGATTGAACCCGGACCCCATAAGCACACCGTCATTCATGCCGAACACCAGATTTTCACCCATGCCAAGGAAATTAACCATTCCCTCCGGTTGCACCGCAGGCCGGAAGGCCATGACGTCAGTGAACCAGGCGGCTTCATTGCCCGGTTGCAGCGCGGGTATGCGATAACCCACGCGCAGCGTCAGCTTGCCTTGCCGCTGCAACGCGAAGACCGGTTCATAGGCCTCCGCCGGACCGGCGGATGGGTCGACGAGGCCGGTCACGCCCACCTGGTTCAGCCGCTCGAAAAAGGCCACCAGACTGGCTGTCTTCGCCTCTTCGCCGGTCCGGTCGATTGCGGCGAACAGGGCGTTGAACGCACCGATATGGCCGTAGAGCTTGCCGGTGGCGACGCCTTTTTCATCACGTTCGATCCTGATACCAGGGGGAACGGCGGGTTCGGGACTGTCGAGCTTCAGTCTTTCCATACCTTTGGTGTTCAGCAGGGCATAGTCGTAGAGATATTGCACATATGCGGGATGATCGGGCACCGCGCGATCCAGTTCCTCGACGGCGGGCGGCCGCTTTTCATCGAACTGCTCGGGAATCCATGAGCCGCCAACGGCAACCCATGCGTCTCTTGGCCGCGCTCTTGCCGCCTGCGCAAGACGGTCCAGCGCTTCTGCAAGCGAAGCCATGTCGTACCAGTAGGTCTCGAACTTGTAGGTCTGGCCACCCCGAATGGCATGGATGTGGGTATCCACCAGACCCGGAATGACGGTTCTTCCTTCGAGATTCACCAGTCGCGTGGCGTCCGTTTTCAACGCCCTGACCGTCTCGTCATCACCAATGGCGGAAATGCGGTCACCAGCGATCGCCAGTGCCCTGGCGCGCGGTCTGCTGTCATCCATCGTTACGATGGCACCGTTATAGAGGATCAAATCCGGGCTTCCGGCAAGGGCCGTACCGGCCAAAAGAAACCAGCCCGCCGCCAGAAAAGCCGTTTTACCTAAAGCTTGCCTCATGGTCCCGAAACCTCCTGAAAATAAACCACAGGGGCGGCGCAAGCTGCGCCGCCCTTTTGCCTCTTGCGATCAACCGCGCTGTGAATCGAGCTGTTCGTGGTTCTTCTCGACCGCCTGCGCCTTCATGTAGCTTTCGATCAGAAGCTGGTAGGGAGGGAAGATCTTGGTGTAGACTGCCGCCCATTCCTGGGCATCGTCGCGATGCCATGTCTTCTGCAGTTCCGAGGCAACCGCAGCCGTGTCCATCGGCACCACACCGGCCTGAACCACCCGTGCGAGGGTGATTTCCTGCGCCATCTTGGAATAGGTGCCGGAAGCATCCACCACCGCAAACACCCGGTAGCCATCCTGAACCGCTGCAATCGCCGGGAAGGCCATGCACACGCTGGTAATGGTGCCGGCAATGATCAGCGTCTTGCGGCCAGTCGCCTTGACGGCGGCGACGAACTCCGGATTGTCCCAGGCATTGATCTCGCCACGACGCGCCACATATTGCGCATGCGGTGCATTTTCATGGATTTCCGGGATCAGCGGACCATTGGGGCCCTGCGGTACCGATGCCGTGGTGATAACGGGCATCTTCGTCAGCGTTGCCATTTTGGCAAGCGCTGTGGCGTGGTTGCGCAGAACAGGCATCGGCATGTCCGCCACCGTCTGGAACAGACCACTCTGGTGGTCGATCAAAAGCATCACCGCATCATCGGGATCGATGACAGGCCGCTGGCCGTTAAAATTGGCAGGTGTACTCATTGTAAGTCTCCTTGGTTGGTAGGCATGGACTTGTGGGCCAAAATCACTTCCGCCCGGTGAGGCCCGTGGCTTCTTGCAAAGCCACGGGAATGGCTCAGGCAGGAATGCCGCCGAATTTTCCGGCCCGGAAATCCATGAAGGCTTCCTGCAATTCTTCAGGCGTGTTCATGACGAACGGCCCCTGCATGGCAACCGGCTCGCCAAGCGGCGCACCGCTCAGCAGAAGCACCGTTGCGTCGCTGTCGGCGGTGATCTCGAAACTGCCTCCCTCGCGATCAAGCATGACGAACTGGACGTCCCGTGCCGATCGCGTGCCGTTGACCGTGATGGTTCCGCGGAGAACGGCAAGACCGGCGCTATGCCCTTCCGGCAGATCGAATATCGTGCGCCCTCCCTGCGTCAGGCGCAAATCCCACACATTGATCGGCGTGAAGGTGCGCGCCGGCCCCTTGTGCCCGGCATAGTCGCCGGCGATGACACGCACGGTTCCGGCATTGTCAGGCAGCGCCACGGCGGGAATATCGCCGTCGAGCACGGTCTGATAGGCGGGCGGCGCGGACTTGTCCCTGGCCGGCAGGTTCACCCAGAGCTGCACCATTTCCAGCGTACCGCCCTGTTTCGTAAAGGCCTGCGAATGGCGTTCCTCATGCAGGATGCCGGCAGCGGCCGTCATCCATTGAACATCGCCCGGGCCGATCAGACCGCCGCTGCCGGTCGAGTCGCGATGCTCCACCTCGCCCTGATAGACGATGGTCACCGTTTCGAACCCGCGATGCGGGTGAGCGCCGACGCCCCGTGGCGTCTTGCCCGGCGCAAACCGTTCCGGCCCGGCATAGTCAAGATGCAGGAAGGGGCTGATATGTTCGCCCTGGGTCATGTACGAAAGCATGGAACGAACCGGAAATCCGTCCCCCACCCAATGCGGCGATGTGCTGCTGTAAATACCAAGAACCTGTCTCATCATAGTCTCCTGGATGCCCTTCTTTCTTGCGAAGGGTCACTGGTGATCGTGTGAGAGCAAAATAGTTCTGGAACAAACTGACCGGTAGATCGAAGATCAGGATATACCGTCCTGAAAACAGGACAATGAAAGGCCACCATCATGACCGATCTGAACGATCTGCGCCTCTTCGTCGACGTTGTGGAACAAGGCGGGTTTTCGGCCGCCGCCAGGAAACTGGACGTACCCCGCTCACGGCTGAGCCGCCGCATCGGCCTGCTGGAGGAGGATCTTGGCGTGAGGCTGGTGCAGCGCACGACCCGGCAGTTTGCCATTACCGAGATCGGCCAGGAGTTCTACCGCCATTGTCTGGCGATGGTGGTGGAGGCGGACGCCGCGCTGGAAGTGATCGATCGCATGCGGGCGGAACCGCAGGGCACGGTGCGGGTCAGTTGTCCCGCATCGGTGATCTATTTTCAGGTCGGAGAAATGATCGCCCGCTTCATGGCCAGATATCCCAAGGTGAAAGTCCATCTCGAAAGCACCAACCGCCGGGTGGATGTTATCCGCGAGGGTTTCGACCTTGCCATCCGGGTGCGGGT
>RCUT01000860.1_pt1 | contig 15123 bp, 9 predicted proteins | sample 2166171 | NCBI WGS metagenome assembly RCUT01 (sample SAMN09932757, study PRJNA488358) | compost metagenome | isolation source: compost soil in 4-hydroxybenzoic | place: Germany: Experimental Botanical Garden
AGCGCCAGCCGGCGTATTCCGGGGTGGTGAAGATCTTGGTCAGGTCGCGCGGGTTGCTCAGCTCCTGCCAGGAGCCCATGCCCATCACGGTCGGCGAGGCGGCGGCAATGAACGGCGCGTGCATCGAGGCGCAGACCTTCGACATCTCGCCCAGCAGCTCGACGTCGGGTGGCGACTGGTCGAAGTAGTAGTCGCCGACCAGGCAGCCATAAGGTTCGCCGCCGAACTGGCCGTACTCTTCCTCGTACAGCTTCTTGAACACCGGGCTCTGGTCCCAGGCAGTGCCCTTGAATTTCTTCAAGGTCTTGTGCAGCTCGGTCTTCGAGACGTTGAGCACGCGGATCTTCAGCTGCTCGTCGCTCTCGGTGTTGTTGACCAGGTAGTGCAGGCCACGCCAGGCGCTTTCCAGCTGCTGGAAGTCGTCGTGATGGATGATCTGGTTGACCTGTGCGGTCAGCTTGGCGTCGATGGCGGCAATGATCTGCTCGATCGAGCCGATGGCATCGTTGGACACCAGGCTGGTCTGCGCCAGGGCCTGCTCGGCCAAGGTACGCACGGCGCTTTCGACCGCTTCCTTGGCACGTTCGGTCTTGGGCTTGAATTCCTGCAGCAGCAGGGCGGCGAACTCGCTCGGGTCCTGGGTGGCAGCTCCCGGCTGGGCCTGGGCGTCGCGCAATGGATCGTTCATGGGCTGTCTCCTCAGGCCTTGGGCTCGTTGTCGACGGGTTTCGGTGCGCTGGCCAGGGCTTGCAGCAGGGCCGGGTCCTTGATGGCCTTGAGGATGATGTCCTCGGCACCGGTCTTGCCGTCCATGTAGGTCAGCAGGTTGGCCAATTGGGTGCGGGCCTCGAGCAGCTGGTTGAGGGCGTCGACCTTGCGTGCCACGGCGGCCGGGCTGAAGTCGTCCATGCTCTCGAAGGTGATGTCCAGGCTCAGGTTGCCTTCGCCGGTCAGTTCGTTGGGCACGTTGAAGGCCACGCGTGGCTTCATCGCCTTCAGGCGCGAGTCGAAGTTGTCGACGTCGATTTCCAGGAACTTGCGCTCGGCCACCGCTGGCAGCGGCTCGGCCGGCTTGCCGGCAAGGTCCGACAGCACGCCCATGACGAACGGCAACTGGACTTTCTTCTCGGCGCCGTAGAGCTCGACGTCATATTCGATCTGCACCCGCGGCGCACGGTTGCGCGCGATGAATTTCTGGGAGCTGTCTTTCGCCACGTTGTTCCTCCTGGTCGCCGGTACGGCGGCGCTGTTCGTTGCGGGCGTCGGTGTTGATGCGGGCCGAGGACGTCAGTTGTCCTCGGGGCCGCGCAGGTTCTCGAATTGCGACCAGCCATCGGGGATCAGGTCGCGCACAATGGTTGCGAAATCGGCATTGACCAGCTTCTTCGCCCGGTGCAGCAGTACCGGCAGCGGGCTTGATGGTTCGTGGCGGGCGTAGTACTGCAGCAGGCGGTCAAGGCTCTGCTGCACGTCTTCGCGGCTGTTGACTTCACCAGGGCGGGCAGCCGGCCGTGTGCCCGGGGCGGCACTGGCGGTCGCCTGCCGCTCGTCATCGCGCTCGGCAGCCGGCGTGTCATCGGCTTGCGGGGCTGGGCCCGCCCCGTCGGGGCAGTAGTCAGCCAGTACCTGCTGCACCTGGCGCAGCGGCTGGCGCAAGGCTGACAAATCGATACCGCTGGCCGACCCGACCTGGTCGTTGACCCGGCTCTCGATGGCGTCCACCGCCTCGCGGGCCAGCCGCAGCGCCTCTTGGCATTGCTGCAGCTGGTCGGCGTCGGCGTCACGCAGGGCGGCGGCCAGTTCCTCGGCGCCGAGCTGTTCGCTGGCGAAATGCTGCACGCCTGCGGCGTGCAGTGCCGCGCGCAGGGTGACCGGGCCAAAGGCACGGGAGCGCACCAGCACGGCGTCACGCAGCAGCGCGATGTTGGCGTCGCAGGCCAGGCCGGCCAGGGCGTTGACCCGTACCGTAGGGTCGTTGTCGTCGGCGGCGTCCAGTTGTGGGTGCAGGTGCAGCCAGTACTCGCCGAGCAGATCGCGGATCAGCTCCAGGCTGGCGGCAAGCCCTGGGAGGCCGTGCAGGGCCAGGTTGGCCTGAAGCAGGAAATGGGTGATGCGCAGGTCCTTGCTGCGTTGCAGCAAGGTCGTGCTTGCCTGCTCGATATCGCGCCACTGTGGTGGCTCGGCAGGCTGGACGGCGTCGCCCATGACGCGCTCGGGGCGGCCCTGGGCGTCACGCTCCAGTTGCAGAAACTCGGCGTCATATTCGAGGTCATCGCCGCAGGGAAAGTCAGCGGAAACAGCGGCGAGCAGCGGCGATGCATTCACCAGAATTCGATCTCCATATCGGCCCTTGGTGAGGGCGTGTTGTTGTGCGAAGTTGCAAGTGTGAACTGGCGCACAAACTTTCCAAAGAGTGCCGGGGTGATATCACGGTGATATTATTTTGGCACTTCGAAGTTGCGCATTTATGGTTTATTTATTCTCGAGTGTCAAGGTAAGCTACGCGCCCCCGAGTGCCAGCTGTGAATTCGTTGGCAGTTACCGAGCACCGCTCGTCCGATTCAATTCGGTTAGCCTCGGCATTAGCGTTGAATAGCCGTCGTATGTTCGGTTGTATGCGCGAAGCCCACGTAAATCAAGGGGTACAGCTATATTTGAGTGGCTGTGGAAAAACAACTCAAATGGATGGATTGATGTTTTAAATGGATGCATGGAGGCGTGATGGCACTTTGCCTAACTATCACTAGTTACCACAAGATTACGCCCGGGCAATGCCCGGAGATGCGGCTGGAAACCGGTGCCATCACGCTTGGTCGTGCGGCGGACAGTGACTGGGTACTTCCCGACCCCGAGCGGTTGGTATCGGCCCGGCATTGTGTGATCCAGTTCAAGGACGGGCGATATTTTTTGACCGATGACAGTACGAACGGTGTGGAATTAGTTCGTGCCGGTATTCGCTTGCGTCGCGGTAACAGTGAGCAGTTGCTGGATGGCGAAGTTATCCGTATTGGGGAATACGAGATACAGGCGCGCATCGACGCGAACCTGCCTGGCGCCCTGGAGGGCGAACCCCAGGTACACAGTTTCGAGGCGCTGATGGCCAACCAGGTGGCGGCCCCGGCCGTTCCCGCCCCGCCGATTTCCGGTGCGCCGGCTGCGTTCCTGCAAGGTGCGTCGAACCACGACACGCTGCCTGACCTGTTCGACTTCCTCGGCCCCTCGAGCGTGCCGCCGGTCAGCCAGCCCGACCATGTGCCGGCTCAGCAGCACGACTTCCGCCCGCCAACCCCCATGGTGGCGCCTGCCCCGGCCGCCGAACCGGCTGCGCCGGGGATGATCCCGGAAGACTGGAACCTGTTCGGCTTGGCACCGGCACAGACCTCGGCCCCGGCCCCGACCCCGACTGCGCCGCCTGCGCCAGCCGTTCCGGCAGTGCCTGCACAGCCGGCTGTGAGCGCACCGGTCGCCGCACCGGCCGCTGCGCCTGCGCCAGCTGCAAGCAGCGATGCGTTGCTGCAGGCGTTCCTGCGCGGCGCCGGTATCGAGCACCTGCGCATCGACGCCGCCGACGCCGCAGCGCAAATGGAGGCCATCGGCCAAAGCTACCGCTTGATGGTGGAGGGCCTGATCGACGTGTTGCGTGCACGCAGCAGCCTGAAGGGCGAGTTCCGCATGCAGCAGACCACCATCGCCCCGGTGCAGAACAACCCGCTGAAGTTCGCCCCCAATGCCGACGAGGCGTTGCTGCTGTTGCTGCGTCACGGTAACCAGGCGTTCATGGCGCCGGACCAGGCCGTGCGCGAAAGCTTCGATGATGTGCGCGCCCACCAGCTGGCGGTGATGGCGGGCGTGCAGGCCGCAATCAAGCACCTGCTCGCGTGTTTCCAGCCGGCGCGCCTGGAGCAGCGCCTGGCACCTGCGGCTGGGCTGGCCAAGTTGTTCGGTGGCTCGCGCCAGGCCCACTGCTGGCAGCAGTTCACCGAGCTTTACGGGCAGATCTCCCGTGAAGCCGAAGACGATTTCCAGGAACTGTTCGGCCGCGAATTCAGCCGCGCCTACGAGGCCCATAGCAGCCGTTTGCAACGTAGTTGAGCGCACCCAGGAAGACCACGGTACGTCAAGAGGACAAGGATGAAAGCAATACGACTGGTCGCAGCCCTGAGCCTGGTGCTGCTGGCTGCCTGCAGCAAGGACACGCCGGTTGCCCCCGCTGCCGACAGTGCACCGGACAGCGCAGCCGTGACCCTGTATTTCAGTGCCGCCGAGGGGCTGAACCCGGGCCCTGGCGGCACGCCTGCGCCGGTACGGGTGCGCCTGTACGAGCTGAAGAACAGCGCCGCATTTGCCCGCGCCGACTACTTCGCCCTGGCCGAGCGCGCCCAGGCCACCCTCGGCGCCGACCTGATCGACCAGGACGAAGTGCTGTTGCAGCCCGGCGGCCAGTTGCGCCTGGAACGTCCGCTCGACCCTGCCACTCGCCACATCGGCCTGGTGGTCGGTTACCGCGAGATCGACCAGGCCCAGTGGCGCAGCGTGCTGCCGGTGCCGCCGCGGGACTATCAGATCAGCCTCGATGTGCGTGCCGTGCGCAGCGCCGTGGCCACCCCACAACCTGAACCTGCCCGCTAGGCAATCGGAGTCCCCATGTCCTGGAACAATCGCGTGGTGTGGTCGGAAGGCATGTTCATCACGACCCAGCATTTCCAACAGCATGATCGCTACCTCGAACACCTCGTCGACGCCCGCAACCGGCCGCTGAGCGTGGCCGCGTGGGGTTTCTCCGAGCTGCTGCTCGACCAGGGCCTGCTTGCCCAGGGCAAGGTGGCGATCCTCAGCGCCCGTGGCCTGCTGCCTGACGGCACGCCGTTCGATATCCCCCGTGACGACCTGCCACCTGCGCCGCTGGAAGTGCCCGACGATCTGCGCGATGGCGTTGTCCACCTGGGGCTGCCACTCAAGCGGGCGGGGGCCCGCGACACCGTCGACGAGGGCGAAGCCGTCGCTGGCGCCCGCTATGTCAGCCGTGTCAGCGAGGTGCGCGACGACAACGCGCCGTTCGAAAACCGTGCGCCGCTGGCCCTCGGCAGCCGCGCCCTGCGCCTGCTGCGCAGCGAGGACGGCCTGAGCGACTACGCCGCCCTCGGCATGCTGCGCATCCGCGAAAAGCGCGCCGACCGCGCGCTGGTGGTGGATGACAGCTACATCCCGCCGGTACTCGACGTGGCGGCCAGCCAGCAACTGTCCGGCTTTTGCGGCGAGCTGCTGGGCCTGCTGCACCAGCGTGGCGAAGCGCTGGCGGGCAGAGTGGTCGCCTCGGCCAATGGCGGGGCGTCGGAGATTGCCGACTTCATGCTGCTGCAACTGGTCAACCGCGCCCAGCCGCTGGTCGAACACCTCAACCAGCTGAGCCCGCTGCACCCCGAGCGGCTGTACAGCGAGCTGGTGGCCCTGGCTGGCGAGTTCGCCACCTTCACCCGCGATGGCCGTCGCCCGCACAGCTTCCCGGTGTATCAGCACGACGACCTGGCGGCGACCTTCGCGCCAGTGATGGCCGCCTTGCGCGAGGCCTTGTCGACGCTGATCGACAGCAAGGCGGTGGCCATTCCCATCGTCGAGAAGGCCTACGGCATCCACGTTGGCATGCTTGCCGACCGCAGCCTGCTCGACAGCGCCAGTTTCGTCCTGGTGGTGCGTGCCGATGTGCCCAGCGAGACGCTGCGTAGCCGCTTTGGCCAACAGAGCAAGATCGGCTCGGTGGAGCACATCCGCGACCTGGTCAACCTGCAACTGCCGGGCATCGGCCTGCTGCCGTTGCCGGTGGCGCCCCGGCAGATCCCGTTCCATGCCGGCTCCACCTACTTCGAGCTCGACCGGGGCAGCGAGCACTGGAAGCAGTTGCAACACTCCGGTGGCTTTGCCTTCTACGTCGCCGGCGAGTTCCCCGGCCTGAGCCTGGCCTTCTGGGCCATTCGAGGATAACCCGCGATGCACCCGGAAGATCCGCAGGCCAACGACCGTACCCAGTTCATGCCGCGCCCCGGTGGCCGTGCTGCCCCGCAACCCGCCGCGCCAGCGCCGCAGCCGCCGCCGTTGCAGGTACCGGCCGAGCCCCTGGCGCCTGGCCAGGGCGTGGGTGTCAACCCGCTCGAGCAGGCGGCCGGGCCGTTGCTGGCCTTGCTTACCCGCCTGCGCAACACCATCGCTCATTCGGCGCCGGCCAGCCTGCGGGCGCAGTTGCTGGCCTATCTGCGCCAGTTCGAGACCCGTGCCGAAGCCGCCGGGGTGGTGCGCAACGAGGTGCTGCTGGCGCGCTATGCGCTGTGCACCGCGCTGGACGAGGCAGTGCTCAGCACGCCGTGGGGCAGTGCCAGCGACTGGAGCCGGCAGAGCTTGCTGATCACGGTGCACAACGAGGCCTGGGGTGGTGAGAAGGTGTTCCAGCTGATGGAGCATTGCCTGCAGAGCCCGCGCGAACGCCTCAACCTGCTGGAGCTGTTGTACCTGTGCACCAGCCTCGGCTTCGAGGGCCGCTACCGGGTCATGAACGATGGCCGCGCCCAGCTCGAAGCGCTGCGCGAGCGTACCGCTGCGGCAATTCGCAGTGCCCGTGGCGAACGTGAGCGCGAACTCTCGCCACACTGGCGTGGGGTGGCCGTCAGCCGTGACCGCCTGGCCCAGTTCGTGCCGCCATGGGTGGGCCTGGCGGTGGCCGCGGCATTGCTGTTGCTGCTGTTGTTCGGCCTGCGCCTGAAGCTGGCCGCCGATGCCGAGCCGGTGTTCCGGGGTATCCACGCGCTGGGCGAAATCCCGGTACAAGCCATGGACCGCCCGGTGCTGCAGCCCAAGCCCGTGGAGCGCCCGCGCCTGGCCGGGTTCCTCGCCGATGACATCAAGGCCGGCCGGGTTTCCGTCGAAGACGCGGTCGACCGCTCGGTGGTGACCATTCGCGGTGACGAGCTGTTCGCCAGCGCCAGCGCCAGCATCAAGGGCGATTTCCAGCCGCTGATGCTGCGCATCGCCGAGGCAGTGGCCAAGGTCAAGGGCAATGTCCGGGTCACCGGGCACAGCGACAACCAGCGCATCGCGACGTTGCGCTTCCCGTCCAACTGGGCGTTGTCGCAAGCGCGCGCCGAAGAGGTCAAGGGCATCCTCGCCGCGCGCACCGGGCAACCCGAGCGCTTCAGCGCCCAAGGGCTGAGCGACACCGAGTCCCTGGCGTCGAACGACACCGCGCAGGGCCGGGCGAAGAATCGCCGGGTTGAAATCACCGTTCTGGCGGAGGGCGTCGAGTGAAGGCGTTTTTCAGTTTTGTCATTCGCTGGGTGATCCCGCTGCTGGGCCTGATCGCCCTGAGCCTGATCATCTGGTTCGTCGGGCCGTTGCTGGAAATGCTGGCGTCGCCCACGCCACGCTGGCTGCTGATCGTCCTGCTGTTCGCCCTGTGGGGCGGCTACCGCGCCTGGCGCATCGTGCAGGCGCGCCGGCAGGCGGCCAAGGTCATGCAGAGCCTGGCCGCAGAAACCGCCCCGGACCCTGCCAGCGTGGCCACCACCGAAGAGCTGGCGGCGCTGCGCCAGCGCATGGACGAGGCCCTGGCCCTGTTGAAGAAGGCCCGCCTGGGCGGTGACGAGCGTCGCAACCTTTACGAGCTGCCGTGGTACGTGATCATCGGCCCGCCCGGCTCTGGCAAGACCACCGCGCTGGTCAACTCCGGCCTGCACTTCCCGCTGGCCGCGCAACTGGGCGAGGGCGCCATCCGGGGTGTGGGCGGCACGCGCAACTGCGACTGGTGGTTCACCGACCAGGCGGTGCTGCTCGACACTGCCGGCCGCTACACCACCCAGGACAGCCACGCCCAGGTCGACAAGGCGGCCTGGCTGGGCTTTCTCGACCTGCTCAAGACCCAGCGCTCGCGCCGCCCCATCGACGGTGCATTCATCGCCATCAGCCTGTCCGACCTGCTGCTGGGCAGCGACGCCGAGCGCGCCGCCCACGCCGTGGCGATCCGTGCGCGCATCCAGGAACTGTACAGCCAGCTGGGCGTGCGCTTCCCGGTGTACCTGATGCTGACCAAGCTCGACCTGGTGCCGGGCTTCATGGAGTTCTTCGACAACCTGGGCAAGGACGAACGCGCCCAGGTGTGGGGCATGACCTTCCCGCTGGATACCCTGGAGCAGGGCGCTGACGGCCCGTTGGCGCAGTTCGACAACGAGTTCGCATTGCTCGAACGGCGGCTCGGTGAGCGCCTGGTCGAGCGCCTGCAACAGGAACGCGACCCGGCCCGGCGCGACCTTGTCTACGGCTTCGTGCAACAGTTCGCCGCCCTGCGTGGCAACCTCAAGGGGTTCCTCGATGGCATCTTCAAGCCCAACGCCTTCGAGGCGCGGGCGTTGCTGCGCGGTGTGTATTTCACCAGCGGCACCCAGGAAGGCAGCCCCATCGACCGGCTGATCGGCAGCATGGCCCAGAGCATGGGCCTGGACCGTGCGCACCTGGCACGCCAGAGCGGTAGCGAGCGCAGCTATTTCATCGAGCGGTTGTTCACTGCCGTGGCCTTCGCCGAGCGCGGCCTGGTCGGCAGCAACCCCAAGGTGGAGCGGCGGCGCCGGTGGATCGCCCGTGGTGCGCTGGCCGTGAGCGTGGCGCTGGTGCTGCTGGTCGGGACCTTGTGGGCCCTCAGTTACCGGGCCAACCAGCAATACATCGCCGAAGTCGACGGCCGCCTTCAGCCACTGGGCAAAAGCGTGCAAGGCCTGAGCCCTGCGCAGCGCAACGTGGTCGACGTGCTGCCGCTGCTCAACGCCGTCCGCCACCTGGCCGACGACCCTCCCAGCTGGGCCGAGGGCCTGGGCCTGTACCAGGGCGACATGCTCGAAAGCGAATCGCAGAGCCTGTACCGCAAGCTGCTGATCGCCATTTTCGCCCCGCGCCTGGTCACCCGCATCGAGGAACAGCTGTATGCCGGGGGGCCATCCGATTACCTCTACGAAGGGCTCAAGGCCTACCTGATGCTGGCCGATGCCGAGCACTACGACCCAGACTTCATCAAGGCCTGGATCACCCTCGACTGGGAGCGCCAGTTACCCCGCGACCTTGCGCCCGACCTGCGCCAAGCCCTGGGGCAGCACCTGGCGGCACTGTTCGAGAAACGTCCGCCGAACGCACGCCTGGACCAGCGCCTGATCGACGACACCCGTCGCCAGCTGCAGCAGTTGCCGGTGGCCCAGCGTGTTTACGACCGGGTCAAGCGCCAGAAGCTGCCAGGCGGGGTCGAAGACTTCCGCGTCAGCGACGCTGCCGGGCGTGATGCCGCCCTGGTGTTTCGCTTCAAGAGCGGCAAGCCGTTGAGCGAGCCGCTGCCGGGGCTGTTCACCGTGCAGGGCTACCGCCAGGCATTTCTCGTCGCCAGCCTGGCGCAGAGCACCACGCTGGCCGAGGAACGCTGGGTACTGGGCCGCGCGCCGGGCGAAGCGGGCGATGCCAAACGCCTGGCCGACGATGTGCAGCAACTCTACTACCAGGATTACATCCGCCACTGGGATGCCCTGCTCGACGACCTGGACGTCGTGCCTGTCACCAGCGTTGGCCAAGCCGCCGACGTGCTGCGGGTGCTGTCCGGGCCGACCTCGCCGATGAAGCAGCTGCTGCAGGCGGTGGCCCGTGAAACCAACCTGGCGCAGCCGACCACGCTCGACAAGGTCCAGGACAAGGCCGAGCAGGCCGGTGTCGACCAGCTGCGCCAGCGCCTTGGCGGGCTGCTCGGCGACGCGCCGCTGCCCGTCGACAGCCCCGCAGCCCGCACGCAGGACCCGGTGACCGCGCACTTCGCCGAGCTGGCCACGCTGGTCGGCAGCGGTGAAGGCCAGCCCGCCGCCATCGACGGCTTGCTCACCGACCTCAATGCGCTGTACGTGCAGGTCAGCGCCATGGTCGGTGCAAGCGGCGACGCCTTGCTCGGCGAGGCCAAGAACCAGGCCCAGGCTGCGGCGCAACGGGTAGCCCTGGGCGCGGCGCGCCAGCCCAGGGTGGTGCAGAACCTGGTCAGTTCGGTACTCGGCTCGACCCATGGCATCGTCATGGGCGGGGTGCGCAACCAGCTCAATGCCGCCTGGGCCAGCGAAGTGCTGAATGTCTACCGCCAGTCGCTCAGCGGCCGCTACCCGCTGGTGGCCGGCAGCTCGCGCGACGCCACCCTGGAAGACTTCGGCCAGTTCTTCGGGGTCGGTGGGGTAATGGACAACTACTTCCGCAAGTACCTGCAGCCCTACGTCAATACTTCCAGCACGCCCTGGAGCTGGCAGCCGGGCGCTGCGCAGAAGCTCGGGATCAGCGGCAACGTGCTGTACACCTTCCAGCGCGCGGCGACCATCCGCGATGCGTTCTTCCGCAGCGGTAACGGCCTGCAGCCAAGCGTGCGTTTCGAGCTCAAGCCGGTGGCGATGGACGCGAGCATCACCCAGTTCCTGCTCGATCTCGACGGCCAGCAAGTCAGCTACGACCACGGCCCGAGCCGCCCGGTGGCGTTGCAGTGGCCCAACCCGAACAGCATCGGCGTGGTTCGCCTGTCGATCGCGCCGCCATCGGCCAGCGGCCGTTCGGGGCTGACCGTGGAGGGCCCATGGGCGTGGTTCCGCCTGCTCGACCAGGCCGACCTGGTGGCTGGCAGCTCGCCGGAACGTTTCAACCTGCGTTTGCGCGTGGATGGCGCCAGCGTGTCGTACGAGCTGCGTGCCAGCAGCGCCTTCAACCCGTTCCGCAGCCGAGTGGTCAGCGGTTTCAGCCTGCCGGAGCATCTGTGAACGACGTGGGTTTCTACGGAAAACTGGCCTGCCGCGGCGACTTCGTCAGCCGTGGCTTGCCACAGACCTTCATCCAGCCCTGGGACCAGTGGCTGGCCGCCGGTATCCAGGCCAGCCAGCAGGCGCTTGGCGAGGCCTGGCTGCAGGCCTACCTGGTCAGCCCGTTGTGGCGCTTTGCCCTGGCGCCTGGGGTGTGTGGCCCGGACGCGGTGGTCGGCGTGCTGATGCCGAGCATCGACCGGGTGGGGCGGTATTTTCCGCTGAGCGTGGCGCAGGTGCTGGAGCCCGGGGTGGCGATCGCAGGCATCGTTGGTGGGGCCGATGAGTGGTTCGAAGGTGTCGAGGCGGCTTTGCTGGGCACGCTTGAAGCGGATGCGGCTTTCGAGCATTTCGAGGCAGCCTTGCAGCCTTTCGACCAACCCCGGCCGCTGCTGCAGGGGCCACGTGTAGCCGTGGGCGGGTTGCAGCGGCTGGACGGCAGCACGCCGCAGGGCAGGGCGTTGGCCCTGGCCGAATGTGCCTGCGAAGGCATGAGCCTGTGGTGGGGCCTGGGCAGCGAGCGGATCGCATCTGGCCTGCTGCGTAGCCAGGGCCTGCCGCGCAGCGAGCAGTTCGCCGCGTTCCTGCTGGGCAGCGAGGCGAGACCAGCATGAGCCGCGTGCACTACAGCGCGGCCAGCTACAGCCATGTAGGCATGGTCCGCAAGATCAACGAAGACGCCTGCCTGGAGCTGACCTGGGATGGCCTGTGGGCCGTTGCCGACGGCATGGGTGGGCATGCCGCCGGCGACTATGTGAGCAGCCTGGCCGTGGACAGCCTGCGCCAGTTGCCGCTCATCGATGGGTTGGACGATTTCACCCAGGCCTTGCGCGACACCTTGGCCCGGGTCAACCGCGCGGTACGCGAGGAGACCTTGCGCCGGGGCGTGGCGATGATGGGCAGCACGGTGGTGGTCCTGGCCGCACGCGGCGACCGGGCGGTAGGCCTGTGGGCCGGTGACAGCCGGCTGTATCGGCTGCGCGATGGCCGCATCGAGCGCCTGTCGCACGACCACAGCTATGTCCAGGAACTGCAGGACAGCGGCCTGCTCAACGAGGCCGAAGCCCGCGTGCATCCGCGCGGCAACATCGTCACCCGCGCCATCGGCGTCGAGGACCAGCTCAAACTCCAGGCGGTGGATGTGCAGGTACAGCCGGGCGATACCTACCTGTTGTGCAGCGACGGCTTGAACAAGACCGCCGAAGACCACGAGATCGCCGACGTGCTCGGCCACGCCGACCCCTATCAGGTGGTCCGCAGCCTGGTACACCTGGGGCTGACCCGTGGCGCCCCTGACAACATCACCGCCGTGGTGGTGAAGGCGAAATGAAGAGCACCCCGAACATGCAGATTCCCGGATTCGACATCGACAGCGAGATTGGCCAGGGCGCCATGGCCAGCGTCTACCTGGCCACCCAGCGCTCGCTGCAGCGCAAGGTGGCGCTGAAGGTGATGGCCGCGAGCCTTGCCGCCGACCCTACCTTCTGCGAGCGCTTCCTGCGCGAAGGGCGCACCCTGGCGCGGCTGGCGCACCCGCACATCGCCACCATCCATGACATCGGCAACGTCGGCGAGCTGTACTACATGGCCATGGAGTACCTGCCCAGCGGCACCCTCAAGGAGCGCATCGCCGCCGGGCTTGCACCCGAGCAGGGCTTGCTGTACGTGCGGCAGATCGCCCAGGCGCTGGGTTATGCCCACGGCCAGGGGTTGGTGCACCGCGACGTGAAACCGGCCAACATCCTGTTCCGCGCCGACGGCACGGCGGTGCTCTCGGACTTTGGCATCGCCAAGTCGCTGGATGACCGCACCCAGTTCACCCAGGCTGGCTTCGCCGTCGGCACCCCGAGCTACATGAGCCCGGAGCAGGCGCGAGGCATGGACATCGACGGCCGCGCCGACCTGTATGCGCTTGGGGTGGTGCTGTACGAGATCCTTGTCGGCGAGCTGCCCTACCGTGGCACCGATGCGTTGTCGACCGCACTGGCCCACCTGACCGAGCCACTACCGGAGCTGCCCATCGAGCACGGGCGCTACCAGGACATCCTGCGCGGGCTGCTGGCCAAGGATCCCGATCAACGCTTCGCCGATGCCGACGCGTTGCTGGCCGCACTCGACCGCTTGCCTGCCGATGACCAGGACAGCACAGTGATCCGGCCGTTGCCGGTCGCGATGCCGGGCAAGGCAGACCTTGGCGGCTTGACGCCGGTGTCCATCGATATTCCGCAGGCCACGGCCGAGCCGGTCGCCTCACCCACGCCTGCAAAGGAGCCGTCCCGGCCCAGGCCCGCTGCGCCGCCGAAACCAGCCTCGGCCATGCCGGCCAAGGCCATGCTGGCCGTGGCCATAGCCGCGGCGCTTGGCCTGGGCGCGACCTTGTTCTGGTTGCGCAGTGGCAGCGACCAACCGGATGTGCAGCCACCCGTGGCGCAAACCGCGAGCGAACCGCTGACGCCAACCGCTCCACCGTCAGCGGCCAGCGAAGACGGCCGGCCTTTGTTGATGCCGGGCAAGAAAACCCTGTTCCAACGCGTGCTGAGCAAGCCCGAAGCGCAACTGCGGGCACGGCCCGGTGACAGCACGGGTGAACCGCTGCCGGCGTTCTCGGTGCTGTACGTGTACCAGCGCAAGGACATCGACGGCCAGCCCTGGCTGGAAGTTGGCGCCTCCAGCAGCGGCCAGCGCGACGGCTGGTTGCCTGCGGCACAAACCAGCGACTGGAAGCAAAGCCTGGTGCTGAAGTTTACCGAGCGTTCCGGCCGTTCACCGGTGATGTTCATGCGCCAGGCCGATGACCTGCAGCAACTGCTCGACGACACCGGCAAGGCCCGCGCCGACCTGCTCAAGGCGCAGAACGAGCCCGACCAGGTGCCCCAGGTGCTGGCCCTGGAGCCAGCCGCCAGCGCGGTGCCGCAGAACCAGTTCTACCTGATGCCGATCTTCGACTACCGCGAAAGCTTCGGCGCCGACGGCCAGCCGGTGCAGTTGCTCAACGTCGCCTCCATCGACCCCGGCAGCAGCGTTCGCAGCCAGGCGGCCACGGCTGCCGGTGCGGCCGTGGCAACGGACAACCGCTTCCGTACCGGCATCGTCCTGGTGGTCGACACGTCGGTGTCGATGCAACCCTACATCGACCGCGTGCGCCAGGTGGTCAGCGAACTGCAGGCGCAACTGGCCTCACGGGGCGAGCTGGGCAACGTCAGCTTCGGCCTGGTGGGCTTTCGCAACAGCGTCAAGCGCACCCCAGGCCTGGACTACCTGAGCAAGACCCTGGTCAGCCTGGAGGAGGGCCGCGACCCGGCGCGCTTCCTCAAGGCTGCCGCGCAGGTCAAGGCCACCAGCGTCTCCAGCCATTCGTTCAACGAAGATGCCTTTGCCGGCGTGATGCAGGCCGTGGAGGGCATGGACTGGTCGGGCTATGGCGGACGCATCGTCCTGTTGGTCAGCGATGCCGGTGCCCTGCGCAAGAACGACCCCTACAGCAGCACACAGATGAACGAGGCCGAGGTTCGCCAGGCTGCGTTGAGCAAGCAGATCAGGATCTACGCCCTGCACCTGCGCACCCCGGCCGGTGCGAAAAACCATGGCGCTGCCGAAAGCCAGTACCGCGTGCTTACCGCCGACAGCAACCCGCAGATCGGTGACCTGTACGTGGCTGTGCCGGGCGGCGATGTGGGCGCCTTTGGCGAGCGCGTGCGCGAGATCGGCTCGACGTTCGCCGAACTGGTGCACCAGGTGCGTGAACAGCAGCCGCAGCCGTTGCCCCAGTTGGGCTCGGGCGCGAGCCTGGCGGCGAAGTCCCAGGCGATCGGTTATGCCATGCACATGGACTTCCTCGGCCGTAACGGCGCCAGCCAGGCGCCGCAACTGGTCAGCGCCTGGGCCGCCGACCATGACCTGGCCAACCCGGCGTTGCCGAGCCTGCAGGTGTGCGTGATGCTGACCAAGCTGCAGCTCAATGACCTGCAGCAGTCGCTGAAGCTGATCGTCGATGCCGCGCGCAAGACCCGCAGTTCACCGGGTGATTTCTTCAACGAGATCGCCAGCGCGAGTGCCTACATGAGCCGCGATCCGGGTGCCCTGCGCAAGGGCGCAAACCTGGCCCAGGGCGGGGTACTGGGCGAATACCTCGAAGGCCTGCCGTACCGCAGCAAGTCCCTGAGCATGACCGAGGACCTGTGGCTGTCGCTGTCGGTGGCCGAACAGGAGGATTTCATCGACGAGCTGGACTCGAAGATCCGCCTGTACGAAACCTTCCACAACGACATGGCCAACTGGGTGCGCT
>RCUT01000862.1_pt1 | contig 15101 bp, 15 predicted proteins | sample 2166171 | NCBI WGS metagenome assembly RCUT01 (sample SAMN09932757, study PRJNA488358) | compost metagenome | isolation source: compost soil in 4-hydroxybenzoic | place: Germany: Experimental Botanical Garden
GATCCAGTTCAAAAAAGTCAGATGTCGCATTTTGCAGCTTCGCTCCCACTGGGCCAGTATGTCTGGGAAAGAAAAACTATATCTTCTTCGGTAGTGATCACGGGGGTGAGCGCGGAGCCCTGCTGTATGGACTGATCGGGACATGCAGGCTGAACGGTATAGATCCGGAAGCCTACCTTCGCCATATCCTGAGCGTACTGCCGGAGTGGCCCAGCAACAAAGTGGCCGAACTGCTGCCATGGAACGTAGATCTCACCAATAAATAGCCGTCAATACGGCGCTCACTTAACGCTTGCTAGTCATCGATGTTCAGAATGACTATTTCCCCGGCGGCGCCTGGCCGCTCGAAGGTGCCGAAGAGGCCACGGCTGAAATCGTCGGCGCTGTCCGGCAGGCTTATAAGGAAGGCTGGATGGTGGTGGGTATACAGGATGTTGCCGCGCCTGATGCGCCCTTCTTGCGCCCGGGCAGCCCTGGCATGGATATCCTGAGCGCTGTTGCCGGTGCGTTTTCTTCACAGGTGAGGGGCATGCGGGTACATGTTCTGGCAAAAAGGTGTGCTGCCCCGACGCGGGAGCTCAGTGCGCTGGCCCTGAGCGGGCTGCAGACGCGGTGCAGGGTGAAGTAAAAATAAGGGAGGATGCACACTACTCATCCTCCCTTATTCAGGCGCGTAATGTCAGACAAGGGGCTCCGGCCCGCGGAACGCCCGCCGCCATTCGCTAGGGCTGACATTAAAGCGGGCCTTGAAACTCTGGCGGAACGATACCGGTGACTGGAAACCGGCCAGCTCGGAAACGCTCTCGATGCTGGCGCTGGTTGTCTCAAGCAGCTCCTGGCTGCGTTGCAGGCGCTGGGCGTTGATCCACTCGCCCACGGTCACGCCTGTCGCCTTCAAGAAGTGGCGGGTAAACGTCCTGCGGCTCATATTCACGAATCCCGCCAGCGCGTCCAGGTCGTGCGGTTTCTCAAGATTGCGCCAGATATAGTCGAGCAGCTCGTTGATTTTCTCATCACGCGTGTTGGTCGGTACCGGATGCTCGATAAACTGGGCCTGGCCGCCCTCACGGTAGGGAGGAACCACCATTCTGCGCGCAGCATGGTTAGCGACGCTGCTGCCGTAGCGTTCCCGCACGATATTCAGACAGCAGTCGATACCCGCAGCGGTACCGGCCGAGGTGATAAGGCGTTCGTCCGTGGTGTACAGGGCATTATTGTCCAGATGCACGAGAGGAAAACGCTTTCTGAAATCCTGCTCAAACTCCCAGTGAGTCGCCGCACGACGGTTGTCGAGCAGCCCGGCATAGGCCAGTACGTAAGCCCCCAGACACAATCCCACCACTTCGGCACCACGCGCCCACGCATCCCTCAGTTCGGCGAGGAGGCGCTCATCGGGCTTTTCTTCAGGATGGCTCCAGTACGGGATGACAATGATGTCGGCGTTGCGCAGCGGCTCAAGGCCATGCGGGACATTAATTGTAAAGCCCATGTCGGAACGGACCTGACCTGGCGCATCGGCACAGACGCTGACGCTGAACAGCCCGGGCTCGACGGCCTGAGCGAAAATCATGAAGGGAATGGAGAAGTGAAAAGGGCTAACGCCGGGTGTGGCAACCACGGCGACGGATAAAGATGACATGGCGGTCCTCAGCGTCAGTCTGCCGGGACAGAGGGCGGCCCCGGCAGATTCAGTATTATCAGAAGGTCAGGGTACTCGCTGGACGCTTACAAAGAGCAGGTGATCACCCCGTCGAAGGCTAGGTGAGCCGAGAATGCGATCTGTTAATAAATAGCAGGTATGCACACTATTGGTATATACTTTTGATATTCACATGAGGATGCCCTATGAAACACAGAGTCAGCGTTACAGTAGACAAAAATAATTACCTGGCCTTGCATGCTGCTGGCGTCAACATTTCTGGCCTCGTAAACGAAGCGATCGGGAAGGAAGCTCGCCGCATTCAGGCAGAACGCTGGAAAGCAGACAATCGTGAGGGGATGGAAGAAGTCGCCAATTTCATCGAGCAGCATGGTTCCTTTGCCGATGAAAACCGGAGCTGGTAATGCAGTTCACCGTTTATGAATACAAGCGAGAAAGCGTCTACAAACTGTTTGTCGACGTTCAGAGCGAGATTATCGAGACGCCAGGCCGGCGCATGGTTGTTCCTTTGCTGGAATCACGACATTTCTCAAACAAGGTCAATCGCCAGCTGTTCCCCGTGGTGAGCGTCAATGGGAAGGAGTATCGGGTCATGATCACTGAACTGTCCAGTGTATCGGCCAGTGTTACCGGAGAAGCTGTTGCCGATGTCCGTTCAGAAGGTGAAGCGATTAAAAATGCCCTGAATCTACTGTTCTGGGGAATCTGAACAACTTTCTTGAAAAACGCCGTTGGCACATGTTCGATTTCACAGGGCTTATTCTGAACACGTTTGGCAGCGACACGCTTGTTGTCTCATTGCTACTGGCTGGTATGTGGTGGGTTGCGGGGCTAATCAAGATTGGGGCTCCTTTTACGGCCACCAAAAAACCGTATCGAAAAAGGCCAGAGGTTTCCCCCTGGCCTGGTTCGGGCGCATGTTGCCACTACAGGCAGCGATGACGCCCATTCAGGTTAAAACTTAAAGAAATGGCGAATCAGTGCGACCAGAACAGGCCCAACAACTGATGTCACCACAGCAAGTAATAACGCTTCCTTGAACGTCATATAACCGCCTTTGGTTGCAATGGCAACTGTTCGCGGCTATCCTGTTGTTGTCACGCAAAAGGTAAGCCCCCGATATGTTGCCGGTTAAATCCGAACAATGTACGGGGGTTTTCTCTTTCCAGCGACAAGGCCACCGGGGATCAAGCCCCCGCAACATTGCGCCTCACCGGAAAGCCCGGCTTGTCGATGATTTTACATCAAGATTCAACGATATTCATTAAAGCAAGAAGCCACCGAACCAGGCCCAGTGGGAGTGAAACTGCGATTTGACGACATTTGGTCTCCATCACTGAAATTTCGCAGATGTGATTATAAAATCGCCAGCTAAGGTGCCTCATGATGAGACCTGCAATGGAGTGATTTTATGGAAAACTGGCAAGATGATGTCGAACAGAGAGATCTTGGGTTATTAAATGCTGAACAATTAGCTCTGTTGCCAGGAATGACTGATAAAGGTCGTCTGGGTTTTGCTATCCAACTGAAGTTCATAGAGTTATATGGCCGATTCCCTGAACATAACAGACAAATTAATACTGATGTTGCTCAGGCATTAGCCAACCAATTATCTGTGCCCATCGACGCTATTGCTTCATGCGATCCCTGTTCCCGCCAGGGGCAAAGGCATCGACGGATAATTCGGGATTTTTTAGGATATCGACCGTCTACCAGCGCAGATCTGAAACAACTTTTCTATTGGTGATGCCATGAGGCGTTACCGTTAGATCATCTGGCCCGTCACGGTCGGGATGTTGCTTTCGACTGGTACCGTACCCAACGAATAGAACCGCCAGCCAGCGATGAACTCGACAAGACTATACGTTCAGCCGTTCGTCATTATGACATACTATTACAAGCTGTGAATCGCCACAGCGGCAGTCGCCACTATGGGAGAGGCATCGGCGTTTAAATCCGGAAGACAGTTTGCTGCTTATGTTGGCCTTGTGTCAAAACAGATCGGTTCAGGAGGAAAAGTTCGTCTGCTGGGGATAAGCAAGCGAGGTGATACTTATCTGCGAACTCTGTTTATCCACGGGGCAAGGGCTGCTGCATTAGTAGCGAAAGAGCCCGGTCCATGGATAACGGAACTGAAAAAATGGCGTCCAACAGGTGTGGCTATCGTGGCGATGGCAAACAAACTGGCGCGGACGATATGGGTGATAGCAGCCCATGACCGTAAGTACGACAAAATTCACATCAGTATCAGACCGTATTAATTGCTATTACCGATAAACATTAACTCTTAACAAAAGGGTGAATGCAGAAAGGTTGCTCTGGCGGCCAGCGTGATGACAAAAACAGGTAAGACTGTGACTCACTAAACCTGAAGAGGATCTTGAGTTTAAAGTCCGCCGTGAAAATAAGGCGTGAGTCAGCGAATTACATAGGGGCTTGCAGCGTTACGGCTGCAATAAAGCCGGATATAAAGCTGCAACCTAGACAACCTGAATGTGGTGCTTACATAAAAGGTGAATAATTCGTAAAACATAAAGGGCAAAAAATGCCGAATGTTTCATCATATTTTGGCGATTTTGATCAAGCGTACGTGTCAAAGTGAAGCCTCCACTAAACAATGAAACACCGCTGAGGGCAATTTATGAATAATATCGTGACACCCGAATACGTCTCTGCCTTTACCATTCCGGCAGGGCAGAGGGGCATTATTGTTGTACGCTTTTATGATGTCTGGGGGGATGGCTCTGCCGATGGCTGGCAGCAGCCTGTTACTCCACCTCAGGTTACGCTGGATGGCGCTCCCCTTGAACTTGCGCTTTGGTTCTCCGCAGAGAGTGTTTATACACCTGAAGATGATGGATTTAATCAGGAGGATTATATTAATGGTCAAAGTCAGGGCGGGTTCGACCAGCACTCCCAGTATTACCAGCAGTCATTTGATGCACTTCCCTATGATGCCCGGTTAGTGGTATCGGGTAACTATCAAATTGCTGGCTATTTCAGTGTTACCGTCTACCTGGGTCTGGATGGAGCCAGATTCCAGTATGAAATGCTGGACAGAGAGATGGAAGTCACATCCGGGGATTTAAATCCATATACAGAAGGCAATCCCAGTGTGATTTATTACGCTGAGTCTGAAGGAGAAAACCATAATTATGGTACGCTGTCGTTACCTCCGGAGACTCCGTTTGTTACGAACAGAGAAGTTCGAGACGGCGAGATATTATTTTTCCGCGCTGATGCAGAACGGTCCGCTACAGGATTCTCTGATGAAATGGCATCTGATGGATGCAGTAAAGGCTACCTGTCAGCCACAAAAGAGGATCCTGATAATCAGCAAGTCCTGATTTTACGAATTAAAATGCCCACAACATTTATTGGCAGTGACGCACCCGATTTAACCTTCGGCAGCTATCAGTGCCGGCAAGTAAGCGTGAGTGCCAACATCGAATCCACAACCAGTGTTGATCCTCTCCTTGATTTTTGGACAGTGAGTAGCCGGATGCTAAATGAATATGCTGACAGCGATGGCTATGCTTACGTCTTCTTCGCGCCAACCTCTTTTACCCGGCAGCAGGTGGAAGCGCAGGGTACGGTCCCAAGAACACCACCGGTTATAACGTGGGGTGGCTATCAGGGTTATCTGTTGGGGGACCCTGACCATGCCATTGTGATCCGGTTTCGGGATCCTGACTCTGACTGGGCTGGCAATCCACAAAATGCTGTCTGTTATCTGTCGCCAGAAGATAACCAGCCCGTCACTGTCGATGAGTTAGGTGTATTTTTACCTGAGCTGTTTGGTGATACGATGGAAAACTTTTTAACCGGAAAAATTGGCGCGGTAATGGCCAGTCAGGTATGGCCGGCTGAATAAAGAGCACCTGTTTCACCTGCAGGTAACATTTTACAGCTCCTGCTGATTGTTTATCCCGTTAATGATATCGCGGCAGGCATGACTGCCGCTTCAGGTGATGGTGATTTATCGCATCACAGCATTTTTTGCTTTTGTTTTGGCATTATCACAGGCGGCCTGATTTTTTGCGCAGGCGTCTTTTGCTGCCTGTGTTTCTTTCTGTACAAAGGTAAGCGTACAGCGAGAACCGTCTGGTCATAATCTGATGCATCCGACAAAGTGGTGTACACCAAATAGTGGTGGGAACCAAAGTGTCAGATATGAAGAAAAATGTGACTTCCGGCAGGCGTAAAGGCTGCCCTAATTATCCTCCCGAATTTAAGCAGCAGCTCGTTGTGGCTTCTTGTAAGCCCGGCGTGTCGATATCAAAACTGGCGCTTGAAAACGGTATCAACGCCAATCTGTTATTTAAATGGCGCCAACAATGGCGTGAGGGAAAGCTGCTATTACCTTCCTCAGAGAGTCCTCAGCTACTCCCTGTGACTCTCGATGCCACCGCCGTACAGCCAGACCAGTACGCAGAGGATCCTGAGCCCCTCAGTATCAGCTGTGAGGTAACGTTCCGGCACGGAACGCTTCGCCTCAACGGCACTGTCAGCGAAAAGCTCCTGACTCTGCTGATACAGGAACTGAAGCGATGATACCGTTACCTTCAGGAACCAAAATCTGGCTCGTGGCCGGCATAACCGACATGCGCAACGGCTTCAATGGTCTCGCCGCAAAGGTGCAGACGACGCTGAAAGATGACCCGATGTCCGGCCACGTCTTCATCTTCCGGGGACGCAACGGCAGTCAGGTAAAACTGCTCTGGTCCACTGGCGACGGACTGTGTCTACTGACCAAACGGCTGGAGCGCGGCCGCTTCGCCTGGTCTTTAAGCGCAAAAAATACTGCAAAACTACTTGCAAGGAAGTTCTGAAAGATGAGTGCACATCATTGTGTATCTTCAGCTTCCCGCGGGCCTCACTGGCATCTCATTAACTGGAGATATTGCCATCAGCGCGTGAAGAAGTTGCAGTTACGTATTGCGAAGGCGACACAAGGTCAACAATGGCGCAAGGTTAAAATCCTGCAACGTATGCTGACCCGCTCGTTTTCTGCCAAAGCTCTGGCGGTTAAACGGGTCACTGAAAACACCGGGCGTAAAACTCCCGGTGTCGATGGAGAAATGTGGCAACATCCCGAAGCAAAGTGGTCGGCAATTGCCCGACTCCGGCGAACGGGGTACAAACCTTGTCCTCTTCGGCGGATCTACATTCCCAAAGCAAACGGCAAACGTCGTCCTTTGGGAATTCCGGCGATATTGGATAGAGCAATGCAAGCCTTGTATTTGCTTGCACTTGAACCCGTATCCGAAGTCAGTGCTGATCCCGATAGCTATGGTTTCCGCCCCATGAGAAGTACAGCTGATGCTATCGAGCAGGTTTTTATTGTCTGTGGCAAGAAAACATCAGCTGAGTGGGTATTGGAAGGTGACATAAAGGGATGCTTTGATAACCTCAGCCATGACTGGTTGCTGTCTCATATTCCCATGGACAGGCTGGTATTACGGAAATGGCTGAAATCTGGATATTGTGAGAACGGGTCTTTTTATCACACGATTGCCGGAACACCTCAGGGCGGAATTATCTCTCCAACGCTGATGAATATGGCACTGGATGGTCTGCAGTCCAGGCTGGATAAACGTTTCCCGTCAACAACGGTAGAAGGACGTCGTGCAAAGATCCATCTGGTTCGGTATGCGGATGATTTTGTGATAACCGGGGATACGCAGGAACGGTTGTGTAACGATGTCATGCCGGTTGTTTGCGACTTTCTGGCGGAACGTGGTCTGACGTTGTCACCAGAAAAGACGCGGATCGTTCATATCAGACAGGGGTTTGATTTTCTTGGACAAAATATCCGAAAATATAGTGGTAAACTACTTATCAAGCCCTCAAAGATGAATCTAAAAACCTTTCTTCACAAAGTCAGAGCGATTATAGAAAAGAACAAATCCGCGCCTGCGTGGTTGTTGATATCTTTGCTGAATCCGGTCATTCGAGGATGGGCAAACTATCATCGTCATGCCGTGGCCAAGAAAACGTTCAGCTATGTCGATCATCAGATATGGTTAAAACTATGGCAGTGGTGTGTCAGACGACATCCAAAGAAAGGAAAGCGGTGGGTTCAACGTAAATATTTCACCTCGTGTGGAATGCGAAGTTGGATATTCACCGGTATTGATGCTGAGAAGCGTAAATATATTCTTTTCAAGGCTGACTCGACACCCATAAAGCGTCATACAAAAATCAAAGCCATTGCCACTCCATACGATTTGCGATGGGAAAAGTATTTCGAGCGCCGACAGGATTATATGCTGGAAAACGCAATATGGGGAAAGAAGCGGGTACTGACCATATGGAGAAAACAAGGCTCCCGATGCCCAATGTGTCAACAGCGCATCACCTATGAAACCGGCTGGAACATACACCATAAGGTCAGGAAAATCATGGGTGGAGGGGATGAATTGTCTAATCTGGTCTTGCTACATCCGAATTGCCATCGACAATTGCACAGTGGTGAAACCGGCTCTGATTCATTTACAGGGCTTATAAAGGCTTGAGCGGTGTACCGGGAAACTGGTACGCACCGTTCTGAGGGGGCGGCGGCACAGTAATGTGTTGCTGCTACCCGACAGGCAGCCTAAACGGTTGCTGACATCCCTGACCATGCTGTAGGCCTCTTTATCCTGGTTGTCGCAGAATAAGCCTGGTAAAATGCGGGCTTATGAACGACACCTCTTCTGACGACATCCCTCTGCTGAAACAGCGCCTGGCTGAACAGGAAGCGTTGATCCACGCCCTGCAGGAAAAGCTGAGCAACCGGGAGCGCGAAATAGACTATCTGCAGGCGCAACTGGATAAGCTTCGCCGGATGAACTTCGGCAGTCGTTCCGAAAAGGTCTCCCGCCGTATCGCACAGATGGAAGCCGACCTGAACCGGCTGCAGAAGGAAAGTGATACGCTGACCGGTCGGGTGGATGACCCGAAAGTGCAGCGCCCGCTGCGTCAGACCCGCACCCGTAAACCGTTCCCCGAATCACTCCCCCGCGATGAAAAGCGGTTGCTGCCGGCAGAGGTATGCTGCCCGGACTGCGGCGGTGTGCTGAGCTATCTGGGCGAAGATACCACCGAACAGCTGGAACTGATGCGCAGCGCCTTCCGGGTTATCCGGACTGTACGTGAAAAGCATGCCTGTACTCAGTGCGATGCCATCGTGCAGGCCCCCGCGCCTTCGCGGCCCATCGAGCGGGGTATAGCAGGTCCCGGGCTGCTCGCCCGGGTCCTGACCTCAAAGTATGCAGAGCATACCCCGCTGTACCGTCAGTCGGAAATATACGGCCGCCAGGGTGTGGAACTGAGGCGCTCACTCCTGTCGGGGTGGGGGGATGCATGTTGCCGGCTGCTGTCACCGCTTGAAGAGGCGCTTCGAAGCTATGTGCTGACCGACGGCAAGCTCCACGCCGATGACACGCCAGTGCCGGTGCTGTTGCCGGGCAATAAAAAGACGAAAACCGGGCGGCTGTGGACATACGTTCGTGATGACTGCAATGCGGGCTCAGCATTACCGCCAGCCGTGTGGTTCGCTTACAGCCCGGACAGAAAAGGCATCCACCCGCAGACCCATCTTGCGGGCTTCAGCGGAGTGCTTCAGGCGGATGCGTATGCCGGGTTCAACGAGCTGTACCGCAATGGCGGGATAACGGAAGCCGCCTGCTGGGCTCACGCCCGCCGTAAAATCCATGATGTGCACGTTCGCACCCCGTCAGCCCTGACGGAAGAAGCCTTGAAACGTATCGGCGAACTGTATGCTGTTGAGGCGGGGATAAAGGGAATACCGGCAGAACAGCGCCTTGCTGAACGTCAGCTGAAAACGAAGCCGCTACTGAAATCACTGGAAAGCTGGCTGCGTGAAAAGATGAAAACCCTGTCGCGACACTCGGAGCTGGCGAAGGCGTTCACATACGCCCTGAACCAGTGGCCGGCCCTGACGTACTATACAGAAGATGGCTGGGCGGAAGCAGATAACAACATCGCTGAAAATGCCCTGCGGATGGTCAGTCTGGGTCGTAAAAACTGGCTGTTCCTCGGTTCTGACCATGGTGGTGAGCGGGGAGCACTGCTGTACAACCTGATCGGGACGTGCAGACTGAACGACGTGGATCCAGAAAGCTACCTTCGCCATGTGCTTGACATCATAGCTGACTGGCCGGTCAATCGGGTCAGTGAACTGCTCCCCTGGCGCGTAGAACTGCCAACTGAATAACACATCCCCGTCAATACGGTTCTCGCTGGACGCTTACGGATATATTCCAGCTTTTCGCTCACTTCATCGCGGATGTGACGCAGCACGCCCTGGCAGTCAGGACAGTTTTCGGTTGAGGCCGGTTCGATGGTTTTTGTGACACGCGGAAGATGGGCCGGTAGCGGTTTTCGCGCCGGACGTTCCGGGGCGGCTTTTTCTTCGGCAGGGAGCAGCGTGTCCAGTTGCGCTTCAACAGCCGCGATATCCGCATCCATATCCTCTTCGAACAGGGAGCGCTGCATGCCGGCCAGTGTTTCGCTCTTTTTCCCGAAGCGCTGCTGTTGTGCCAGTTTCAGCGCCTCTTCCAGCAGAAGGATACGTTGCTGAAGAGTGGTATTCTGCCGGCGAAGTTTTTCTTCTTTTTCAGCATTCTCAGACACGGCGTTTTGTACCATGGCAAGCGCCAGAGTGCGAAGCTGTTCAATATCGTTTGTGGTGGCGAGAACGGAGATATCCATGCGGGTAATTATATCGCACCTGGCATGAATAATCATTACTGTTCATAAGGTTATGGTGGTTTTTGATGCGGATTCAGATGCATCCCGGAAGACCCATTTTGTGAGGTCGTGACCTTTTACCTGTTGCCAGTCAACACCGCTGACAAGCCAGCGGAACTCATCGGGCGTGAGGGTCCAGGCGGCCTCATTTGTCCGGGGCCAGCGAAAGTGACCTTTATGCAGACGGCGAACGCACAGCCAGACGCCGTGTTTATCCCAGCGCAACACCTTGATGCGCGAACGGGCTTTATTGGTGAAGACGAAGGCGGCGCCTTCGTGCCACGACGATTTGAACTCATCCTGAACATACTGCGTCAGTGTGTCGATGCCACGTCGCATATCCACGGGCTTCACGGCGAGGAAGACATTTTCAGGCATCAGCATATTTGAGGGCCCTGAAGACATCGTTCAGTTGCGAAGGATGGCAGCACATGCGTACTCCACCGGGCAGAAAGAGCGTAACGGGTTCGTTCACTGCAGGTGAAAAGGCTCCAGAAGGTGGTGATGCTTCGCTGATATGAACAGGGAGTACCGCAGGTTCGCTGGCACGTCGTTCAGCCTTTGCGACATCCTGGGGCCATTCACGAAAGGAAGTGAAGGGAATATCGTGAAGTTCACAGTATTGCTGGCGGGTAAGACCGCTGCCCCGCCAGCTGGCGACATGTTGTTTTTTCTGTTCAATGAACCATCGCTGTTTCATCAGCAAACATCCTTCATCAGTTAAAGATGGCGCTGACAACGTTACTGTACAAACGTCTTCAGATCGGATTCAGCCTGAGAGCACTGCTCCTGACTTTCTTCACAGACTGATCTAGCGCTGACCGCAGTCTGGCCATCAGCCACATTGAAAGTGCCCCGGACCAGAAACAGACTTGTATTCAGCAACCTGGCTAATTTTTTTGTGTATGGCCTATATCAGACGGCAGAAATGCAGGAATGCATTCTTCACGGAGCAAATATCCGCTTGCCGTAAAATAACTGATCGTCATTCTGCTCAGATCTGCTATCCATAAATTTACTCCTGCACTGGCGATCTGTTCACAGAAGGTGGAGTACTTCGTCAGTCCCGCCTGATAAGTTCGTAAAGCGTAAGACAGATAGGCGAGGTTTTTATCTGAAGCAATAATCAGCTGTTTCTTTTTACCGCCCGGTAATAACAGGGTTTCACCGTCCTTGCCATAGTAAACCGTATCACCGCTGGCGACGTGATAACTTACCCCCTGGATGCCCGAATTTTTCAGTTCAGTGGCGGCCCGGGAAAAATCGGTTCCCATTCGGTGCTGCCAGAAGATACCCTGGATGTATTCTTTTTTTGCCACCATGGCATATATCCTTTATCTCATTGCGATGTAACAAGCGGCTATCGGTACCGCATAAAAGCCAGCGTTTATCGGTCATTAAAACCGATCCTTCGCTTCTTCCGGCGTCCCGTTCTTGCACAACCGTTGTTTGTCCTCGCGCACTCACTACCCTGTAGAGCTGTCTGGGGTTACCGCGTTCCGTTACTGTGACTCAAGGGGACGGAACGTGGTAACACCGGCGAAACAACACTCACGATACCCTGATTGTGAAAAGACATATCGACCGCGCACCTTTTGGCTGAAGTCTGACAGCCGCTTTGGCCTCTTAATTATTACGATGCTTATCGGGGGTTGCTTATGCTGACCATACCCTTATCCCTGGCGCCTTCACTACCTGCGGCTGGTCATTTAAGACTAAACCTCACAGTTAGTTCTTATGGACAATCCGTGGCTACGTTGTCCCCGACGCCTCGCATCCTGAAATGACGCTCAACGCACTGTCGGGCAGGGAAGGGCGGGTGAGACAGCAGATTTCTTCGCACTTAATGGCTACATACCGGCTGAAACAATCACAGGCACAGCCTCGTGTCGCACCACAATTTTCATTACAGCTACCGGCATCCATTACGGTTTCGCTCACATTACTCCTGAACGATCATTCATAAATAAGATCCGCCCTCTCTGGAAAAGCGCCTGATTGGTTGTCATGCCCAGTTTTCGCATGGCGCTACGTTTATGTGAACTCACGGTTTTTGGATGGACGTTGATTATTTCTGAAATAGACCTCACCGAAACCCCTCTCATACACAGTGAGATGACTTTTTCTTCCCGGGAGCTCAGTTTCTCAGGTTTCATGTTGTCTCCCGTGGCATGTAATCGTCGCACAGGCCTGGCATTTAAAAAAATGTTAAGTCGCAGCACGATATGCTGCAGGGATATTTTCCATGGAAAAACCGCTATTTTTGACGGGAGCGCGACTAATGACATAATATTCACCAGCTCGGGGGGGATAAACACGAGAATTCTGTCTGCCGGATAACGTATTACATCAGACAGTTCAGCCTCTGTCAGCCACGTTTTTTCAAAGATAAAAACAGCAAGAATTTCTTGTGTCGTCTCATACGGGATCAGTGGCAGAAGTTGCCTGATCCCTTCCACAACAGGAAAACTGTCTCCTGACACTATAATATTTGTCATATCGTTCTTTCTTTCCTGCCTGTTGTGACAGCAGTCATAATATTACCCACTGTATCAACTTCAGTTTCGGTGATGATACCTTCTCAAAATACCTGTTAAGTATTAAGTTACATTTAGTCATCTTTATAAATAACGAAATGTATCTCTGAATATATTTTAACAGTGGCAGCGAGATTACCATGCAAATCACTTGCATTGATGTTCTCTGTTCATAAGAATGATATTCTGATAAATTGAATAATACATTGAATCAGGTCGCTATGAAGGCATTGCCCCCCATGCAGGAAAGTCAAAAAGCACGCTTTGATTATAATTTAATACGGTTTCATGTCGCTATTGTGGAAACAGGGAGTATGTTTAATGCTGCGGAAGTGTTAAATGTTGCACCGTCTGCCGTAAGCCATGCGGTTAAAAAATTGCGCGGGTATTACTCTGATCCGCTGTTTATCAAGACGCTGCATGGTGTAAAACCCACAACAAAAGCCATGAGCCTGTATGACACCTTTAAATCGATGGTGACGTTGTTTAATCAGGGGGTAAACGCGGCGCCGGGTGGCAAAAAACGTCGGGTGCACATTCGGGCGGACCACGTGACTGAATTTTATATCACCGATAAACTGATTGATGACGGTATCGTGCCGCAGGAATGCATTCTGGAGTACCGAAGCCAGTCCTCTGATGCAGATAAATGGTGTAACAATCTGAGAGCGCAGAATGTCGATATTGACATTGGTTCGTCCATTATTAACGACAAAAACATTGTGTCTGAAACCCTTTTTCACTCGAACCTTATTCTGGTGTGCAGACAGGACAGTTCAGCATTCGGTTCAGCCATTTCCTTTGAACAGTATAAAGCCAGTGAGCACGTTGCGTTTTCGGCTGAATTTCGCGGGGGCGCGATTTTTAATAATATGCATGCGCTTTACACCGCCCGTACCAGAGAGCCCATGATTACCAGCGATTCCTTTATTACGCTGTTAACCAGCGCCATTCGCCATGATTTGCTGATGATTATCCCGGATACCTTTTATGACAGGGTCAGTCACCTGTTCCCCCTCAGGAAGCTGGAAAACCATTTCATTCCGGAAACTCAAATCAGGTTTATGGCCCATATCCATAAAAACAAAGCGGAAGACCGGCTGATTCAGAAAATCCTGCGTTCATTATCCTCGCCGGTTACCTGAAACGGAATGTTGTCCATGAGTTTCCTGTGGACGTATGTTATGCGGGAGCACGAAATACCCGCAGATGGATACCCGTGGGCCGGAATATCACGCGACAGCAATATCCGTGATGCCGGATTTTGCAGCCGGGCAGGAGGGGTTGCCGCTGAACCGCATTCCCGGTGAGAGGAGAGGCGACAGCTGCGGAGGGTAAAGCCCCCGGCAGTATACCGGGGGCGGGTTGAGGAGAACACGCGATACCGGGGCCGCTCTCACCGGCCCCGGCCCTCAGGCTCAGGCGTCCGGGGCTACCTCGTAGGCGATATTCCCCTGCAGCGTCGCCGGCACGTTAGCCATACTGCCGGCATAAGATGTGCCCCACACCACCACGGTGTTATCGTCCTTCAGGGCGCAGAAAGAGCAACTTGCGGCATAAACCGCCCGCACCCCGGTCAGTTGGGTCGCGATGTCTGCCGGAATACTGCCGCCAGAAGAGGCGTCCCCCCAGGCCACCACCTCCCCGGCGGCCCGCAGCGCCGCAAAGGCATATTCATTCCCGGTGACGCTGACGATATCGTTCAGGTCAGTAATGTCCGGTGGCACTGTGCCGCCAGAAGAGCCCCCCCAGGCCACCACCTCCCCGGTGGCCCGCAGCGCCGCAAAGGCCCGGCCATTCCCGGTGACGCTGACGATATCGTTCAGGTCAGTAATGTCCGGGGGCACGCTGCCGCCATAACGTGAATCCCCCCAGGCCACCACCTCCCCGGTGGCCCGCAGCGCCGCAAAGGCCCGGCCATTCCCGGTGACGCTGACGATATCGTTCAGGTCAGTAATGTCCGGGGGCACGCTGCCGCCATAACGTGAATCCCCCCAGGCCACCACCTCCCCGGTGGCCCGCAGGGCCGCAAAGGCCCCGCCATTACCGGTGACGCTGACAATATCCGTCAGGTCAGTAATACTGGATGGCACGCTGCCGCCAGAAGCGGTATCCCCCCAGGCCACCACCTCCCCGGTGGCCCGCAG
>RCUT01000863.1_pt1 | contig 15096 bp, 10 predicted proteins | sample 2166171 | NCBI WGS metagenome assembly RCUT01 (sample SAMN09932757, study PRJNA488358) | compost metagenome | isolation source: compost soil in 4-hydroxybenzoic | place: Germany: Experimental Botanical Garden
CGGCTGCGGCGGCCATGGCCAGTGCCTGCTGGCTGGTGTTGGCCTCGCGGATGCTCTGCTGCAACGCCGCATCGGCGCCGACCTGCGCCGCCCATAACGCCAGTTGCGGCAGGTCAATGCTCGAATGACGACTGTGCAAATCCATGTGCCCGGCCGCCAGTTTGCTGATCTTGCCGAAACCACCGCACAGGCTGAGTTTATCCACAGGCACTTTGCGCAGGTGCTTGAGCACGGCGCCGACGAAGTCGCCCATTTCGATCAGGGCGATTTCCGGCAGGTTGTAGACCCGGCGCATGGTGTCTTCGCTGGCGTTGCCAGTGCAGGCGGCGATGTGCAGGTAACCGTTGGTTTTCGCCACGTCGATGCCCTGGTGGATCGAGGCGATGTAGGCCGCACAGGAAAACGGCCGGACGATACCACTGGTGCCGAGGATCGACAGACCGCCAAGAATGCCCAGGCGCGGATTCATGGTTTTCAGTGCCAGTGCCTCGCCGTTCTCGACATTGACCGTGACCTCGAAACCGCCGCTGTAGCCAAGCTCGTCAGCCAGTCGGGCCAGGTGTTCGCTGATCATTTTGCGCGGCACCGGGTTGATCGCGGGCTCGCCGACTCCCAGCACCAGCCCGGGCCGGGTCACGGTGCCGACGCCGCGACCGGCCTTGAAGCGCGTCCCCGGTTCGCTGCTCAGGCGCACCTGGGAGTAGAGCAGGGCACCGTGGGTCACGTCCGGATCGTCACCGGCATCCTTGAGGGTTCCCGATTCGGCGCCGTCCTCGGTGAGGCGGCAGAACTCCAGGCGCATCTGCACCTGTTTGCCCTTGGGCAACACGATTTCCACCGCATCGGCCGATGTACCAGCCAGCAGCAGACGCGCGGCGGCGAGGCTGGTGGCCGTGGCGCAACTGCCGGTGGTCAGGCCGCTGCGCAGAGGGGCGGGGTGTTCGGCGGTTTCGTCACGCATCGAAGGGCTTCGTCACGTCCAGCAGGGTAATCGGCAAGGCCTGGCGCCAGGTGTCGAAGTCGCCCAGCGGTTGGGCCTGGGCGATATGAATTCGCGTCAGCTCCCCGCCGTGTTGCTCGCGCCAGGCCATCAGGGTCATTTCACTTTGCAGTGTGACTGCGTTGGCAATCAGCCGGCCACCGGGTTTGAGTTCGGCCCAGCAGGTATCGAGCACGCCCTCGCGGGTGACGCCGCCGCCGATGAAAATCGCATCCGGCCGCTCCAGCCCGGTCAGTGCCTGCGGCGCGCTGCCGCGAACCAGTTGCAGGCCGGGAACGCCGAGGGCATCGCGGTTGTGTTCGATCAACGCCTGGCGGCCGTCATCCGCCTCGATGGCCAATGCGCGACAACCGGGGTGGGTGCGCATCCATTCGATGCCGATCGAGCCACTGCCGGCACCGACATCCCACAACAGTTCGCCGGGGATCGGGGCCAGGCGCGCGAGGGTGATGGCGCGCACATCGCGCTTGGTCAGTTGGCCGTCGTGCCTGAAGGCGGAGTCCGGCAGGCCGGCCAGTCGCGACAGGCGTAGCGTGTTCGGCTCGGCGATGCACTCGATAGCGATCAGGTTCAGGTCGGCGATCACAGGATCGGTCCAGTCATTGGCGATGCCGTCGACACGTCGCTCGGCTTCACCGCCCAAATGTTCGAGCACCGTTATCCGGCTCGGGCCGAAACCACGTTCACGCAGCAGTGCGGCGATGGCGGCGGGGCTGCTACCGTCGTTACTCAACACCAGCAAGCGCACGCCACTGGACAATTGCGCGTTGAGTGCGGCGACGGGGCGGGCAACCACCGACAACGTGACCACTTCCTGCAAAGGCCAGCCCATTCGCGCCGCGGCGAGCGAGCAGGAAGAGGGAGCGGGCAGAACAAGCATTTCATCGCTGGATAAATGTCGGGAGAGACTGGCACCCACCCCAAAAAACATCGGATCGCCGCTGGCCAGGACGCAAACGGGCTCTCCCTGTTTCGTCAAAACCGGTTCAAGGGCGAAAGGACTGGGCCACAATTGCCGTACGCCGCAGATGCAGGCTGGCAACAAGTCCAGTTGCCGTTGACCGCCAATGATCCGCGTAGCGTTCAGCAGAGCGTGTCGGGCATTTTTGCCAAGCCCCTTGAAGCCTTCTTCTCCAATGCCTACCACTGTCAGCCAGGGGGTCATGCTGTTCCTCTTCTATCAATCGAAGCCAAATCATCACGCTGCCGGTCTGTGTCGACCTGTGCGGTGGTGCATCATAGCGCGGTGTGGATTGAGTTCGCCTGTCGCTGGTGTCTGTAAACGTGATCAGGGCTTATCCAGTTAATGGTTCTTTTTCAGGTCGAATCTCTTCATTCTGATTTCGAGCCGCTTGCGTTCGATGAGCGATCTTTTGCTTTCGAGTATGTTTTTGTCCAGTTTAAGATAAGCACGTTGCTGGATGATTTTTGCAGCGTGATCTTCCATGTTCCAGAATAGAAAACTACTTTTTTTGATCGTGGTAACTAACTCAAGATTAAAGACTGCAATTTCAAGAAACCCCTTTGAGTCGTAGCGTGTGGGTATTACTTGAAAGCGCTCTCCCAGGGAACTTTGTTGGTCCAGTGAATAAAGCGCCGGCTGGTTGGGTTTCAATGCGTCGAGTGTGTCAATCATAGCGTTCCCTTGCCTGCTGTCCGGCATGGTTTGAGCGCTTTGGACCAGAAACTCGGCAATGCTTTTCGAAACGGAGTGTTGAGTGCGGGTGAAGATGGCATCCTGAAAGACAGACCAGCCGAAAAAATTCAACGTCGCAACGTATTCATTCAGCCACGTTGTCGAGTCGGCGAAGCGACTGCCAACCCTGTCTGCGGACTGGGTGGCTATTTGTGTGCAATGGGTGAAGTCGTCGTAATCCTGCAATGAAATTTCTTCGATGCATGAAATAAGGTTGTGGGCAGTCAATATTCCAGTTGTTTTTTCATATATCATTTTTTGTTCCCTTGAAATAGCTGGTTTTTTGCCGTTGTTTTAATTCGGGTTGTGGTGAAAAGTACAAGGGTTGGTGTGTGGTTTAAATATGTCTGGTTGGTTGAATTGATTCTTGCTGTTAGCGTTTTTCACTGAGTGTTCAATCAGAACTTGCGATGGCGATTCAGTCTTGAGGCGAAAAGCCTGGGCTGGGGATCACGCGCTTTTCGTCGTCAACCTGCCAGGGCTTTTCATCAGGCCGGACAAAGCAGGCATAATGCTGTCCTTCGTCTTGTACCGGTCGTCCTGTGAAGTCACGTCAGATACCCAACCGCTTGCGCCCTTCCGCCTGTCCCGGGTTGTTGCGTGTCGTCCAGGCATTGGACGGTGGTATTTGCCGGATCAAACTCGACGGTGGCGCCATCCGTGCGCACCAGGCAATCGCTGTGGCCGATGCCTCCGAGCGATATGCCAGCGGAGCGATCGAGGCGACCAACCGGGCCAACCTGCAGATCCGCGGCATTGGCAACGAGCAAGCGGCATTGATCGACAGCCTGCTGGCCGCCGATCTGGGGCCGCGTACGGCGGCTGGCGACGATGTGCGCAACCTGATGCTCAGCCCCGGTGCCGGGATCGATCGGCGCATGCTGTTCGACACCCGCCCGCTGGCCGGGCAGATCCTCGCCACACTGCAAAACCACGAAGCGTTCCACGACCTCAGTGCCAAGTTCGCCGTGCAGCTTGATGGCGGTGAAGACCTGACGATGCTCGAGCATCCCCATGACCTGTGGCTCTCGGCGTTTGAACAAGACGGCGAGCGACGGCTGGCGTTCGGTCTGGCGGGATGTCCGACGGACAGCCCCGCCGGTTCGGTTGCACTGGCTGACGGGCACGCGCTGGTAGTCGCGGTCCTTGAGTTGTTCCTTGAACTGGCGCGCCCCGAGCAGACGCGAATGCGCCATTTGCTGGCCGAGTACCCGATCGGGGGCATTGTGCTTCGACTGGCTGAGCGAGTGCCGCTGCAGGCCGTTATCGGTTGGCAACGGGTTTCGGGCTCCAGTGATTTGCACATGGGTGCCCATCCCCAGGCCGAGTCCGGTGTTGTCTATGTGGGAGCCGTCCCGCCGCTGGGGCGACTCGATCCGGCGATGCTGCGGGGTGTGGCACAACTGGCGCGGGAGTTCGGTGATTCCAGTCTGCGCTTCACGCCTTGGCAAAGCCTGCTGTTGCCCAATGTCCGCACGGAAAACGCCGCTGAGGTCATTCGGCAATTGCAATGTCTGGGCTTGCAGTGCGAAGCCGATCTGCCATTGTCCCGGTTGATCGCCTGCACCGGCTCAAACGGCTGCGGTAAAAGCCTGGCCGAGACCAAGGGTGATGCCTTGCAACTGGCGACATTGCTGCAACGTCACGGACAAACGCCGAGTGTCCATTTGAGCGGGTGCGCGCGCTCCTGCGCCGCCGCGCATACGGCGCCCGTCACATTACTGGCCGTCGCCCACGGTCACTACGACCTCTATTTTCGCGATGCAGCGCAGCCGGGTTTCGGCGCGCTGCACGCACGCAACCTTACTATTGAAGCGGTCGCGACCCTGCTCGACGCCCGCTCACGGAGCCCCCTTGATGCTTGATTACATCCGCGACGGTCAGGAGATCTATCGCAACTCCTTCGCGATCATTCGCGCCGAGGCCAACCTCGACCGAATCCCGGACGATCTGGAGAAACTCGCGGTCCGTGTCATTCACGCCTGCGGCATGGTCGAGGCCATCGACGGCCTGCAGTTTTCCGAAGGTGCGGGCAAGGCCGGGCGTGATGCGCTGGCGGCCGGCGCGCCGATTTTGTGCGATGCGCGGATGGTCTCCGAAGGCGTGACCCGTGCGCGGTTGCCGGCGAACAATCCGGTGATCTGCACCTTGCGCGACGAGAGTGTTCCGGAACTGGCTCGTGATTTGGGTAACACCCGCTCAGCCGCTGCGCTGGAACTGTGGCGCCCGCATCTGGAAGGCAGCGTGGTGGTCATCGGCAACGCTCCGACGGCACTGTTTTACTTGCTGGAAATGCTTGACGCCGGTGCGCCAAAACCGGCGCTGATCCTCGGTTTTCCGGTGGGCTTCGTCGGTGCCGCCGAATCCAAGGCCGCGCTGGCGGCTGACAGCCGTGGCGTGCCTTTTGTCATCATGCAGGGTCGCCTGGGCGGTAGCGCCATGGCCGCCGCCGCCGTCAATGCCCTCGCCACGGAGATCGAATGATGCAGCAACCTGGACGTTTGATCGGCCTCGGCGTCGGTCCCGGTGATCCGGAACTGATTACCGTCAAGGCCCTGCGCTTGCTGCGCGAATCCCCAGTGGTGGCGTACTTCGTGGCCAAGGGCAAGAAAGGCAACGCCTTCGGCATCATCGAGGCGCATCTGCAGGAAGCGCAGAATTTGTTGCCGCTGGTGTACCCGGTGACCACCGAAGCCTTGCCGGCACCGTTGTCCTACGAGCAAGTGATCAGCGACTTCTACGATGACGCAGCCGACGCACTGGCGACGCATCTCGATGCCGGTCGCGACGTGGCGGTGATCTGCGAGGGCGATCCGTTCTTCTACGGCTCCTACATGTACCTGCACGACCGGCTCGCCGAGCGTTATCAGGCCGAAGTCGTGCCCGGTGTGTGCTCGATGCTCGGCGGGGCCTCGGTGCTCGGTGCGCCGCTGGTGTATCGCAATCAGAGTCTGTCGGTGTTGTCCGGTGTGTTGCCGCACGACGAACTCAAGCGTCGCCTGGCCGATGCCGATGCGGCGGTGATCATGAAGCTTGGGCGCAACTTTCCCAAGGTTCGCCAAGTGCTGGAAGAACTCGGCCTGGCCGAGCGCGCGTTGTACGTCGAGCGCGCGACCATGGCCAATCAGAAGATCGTGCCGCTGGATCAGGTCGAGCCGATGTCTTCGCCGTACTTCTCGTTGATCATCGTTCCCGGTGAAAGGTGGCAAGGCTGATGACCCGTCCAGTTCCGGCGATTGTCATTCTTGGCAATGGCAGCCTCGCCACCGCGCGTAGTATTCAGCAGGTGTATCCCGACGCCCTGATCCATGGCTTGGCCGAACGGGTCGAAGGCGCGGATCGGGTCTATCAGGAGTTCGGTGCGACCCTGCGCGAACTCTATCAACAGGGCACGCCGATCATTGCCCTGTGCGCGGCCGGGATCGTGATCCGCACGCTGGCGCCCTTGTTGCTGGAAAAAGGCGCCGAACCACCGGTGTTGGCGGTAGCCGAAGACGGTAGCGCAGTGGTTCCACTGCTGGGTGGTCTTGGTGGGGTAAATGTGATGGCGCGGGAGATTGCCGCCGCGCTGGAAGTCGCGGCGGCGATCACCACCAGCGGCGAGTTGCGTTTCGGCACGTGCCTGCTCAACCCGCCCAGTGGCTATGCCCTTGGTGATCTGGAGTTGGGCAAGCGTTTCGTTTCCGATTTGCTCGCCGGCGAAACGGTGCGCATTGAGGGTGAGGCTCCGTGGCTGGCGCAGGCGCAGTTGCCCGAAGATGCGCAGGCCCGACTGGCGGTGCATGTCAGTCATGCCGAACGGACACCCGCGGCCAACGAGTTGTTGATCTACCCGCGCAATGTGGTGGTCGCCGTGGACGCTGGCCTGGTGAACGTCGCGGGAGCGGTGCGCGAGGCATTGCATCAGGCAAGAATCGCCGTGCAGTCGCTGGCTTGCCTGTTGGCCGCCGATACCGAAATGGCCAGCGCGGCGTTGCGTGAGGCAGCGCTTGAATTGGGCGTGCCGTTGCGCTTTGCCCATGCAGGGAAGGTGCTTGGCGAGCGTCTGCGTACTGCCATGGGTCAGCCCGTTTCCATGCTTGGTAACGACACTGTTGCCATTGCGATAGCAGAGCAGCCGCTGGACCCGTTGCAGATCGGCCGTCCGCGTGGACGGCTGGCGGTGATCGGCCTTGGGCCGGGGGCTGCAGAACTGATGGTGCCGGCTGTGAAGGCTGAACTGGCCCGCGCCAACGATGTATTGGGCTACGAAACCTACGTGCGTATGGCCGGTCCGTTTCGCGACGATCAGGTGCTGCATTGCACCGACAACCGCGAAGAGATGCAGCGTGCCCGCCACGCTTTTGAACTGGCGGCCCAGGGGCGTTCGGTGGTGGTGGTTTCTTCAGGCGATCCCGGGGTTTTCGCCATGGCCGCGGCTGTGCTTGAGGCGCTGCACGAGTCCACCGACGTCCAGTGGCACAACGTCGATCTGGAAATTCTGCCGGGTGTTTCCGCCTCCCTGGCGACGGCTGCTCAGGCCGGTGCGCCGCTGGGTCATGATTTCTGTGTTCTGTCGCTATCGGACAACCTCAAACCCTGGTCGATCATTGAAAAACGTCTGGATCTGGCAGCGCAAGCTGATCTGGCAATGGCGTTCTACAATCCGATCTCACGTTCCCGACCTTGGCAATTGGGGCGTGCGCTGGAGATCGTCGCCCAACATCGCGCACCTGGAACGCCAGTCGTGCTAGGGCGTGATGTCGGACGCCCGGGGCAGACATTGCGCGTGACGACCCTCTCTCAATTGACTCCAGACCAGGTCGACATGCGGACCATGGTGTTGATTGGTTCATCCACGACTCGTGTGTTTCATCGTTCGCAAGGAATGCCGTGGGTTTATACGCCGCGTAGTTATGGTGATAAATTAAGCGATATCAACTAGGTTAATATCAAGGTTCAGTGCAGTGTTGTTCGAGCCGAATGGCTCGACAATTGCTGCACGTTTGTGAAGGTTGATGGATGCTTACATATGTCGACATTTAATCGGGTTTGATGACGGAGTTGGAGTGGTTTAGATTCGTTTTGTCTCTGTTGGAGACTTAAACGAACTTAAAAGGAATTGTCCGATATGGAAGTCGTGGAAGGTTTTATTACTCACAAGCAATGCACCGAAATTGGGAAGGCGCGTCTTGCCAGGTCAAAGGCGTTGTTGAACAGTGTTCCTCGTGCAAAAGCATTAATGTCGACCACCTCGTCGAGTTCACTTAAGGCGTTGGGCGATTCAAGTCCTACCAGGGAACTGGATGCTTTGGTTTTGGGTAATACGCTCATTGGTTATGGCGACAATATTTCGCTTGAAAATATGACGATTATCGAAAATCTCATAAAGTTTTCGAAGTTGGAGGCCGATCGCGAGACTAAAGAGAGTCATAGCCCCGCCGCTTGGCACCGAGCCTTTCTCCAGTGTATGGAGGATATGGGGTGTTCTGTTCCCATCAACGCGAGCATCGAATACAAAAAGAGGTCTGGCAGCGGGACAATGAGGAATGTTGTCAGCACTATTATCCAGGCGGGCGTTGAAGCGGTAAAAGCTGCTATTCCTGGTGCAACCGTGTTAAGTGCCGTCGCAGACAGCACATTGTCAGCATTGGAAAAAGAGCCTGAGACAATCAAGGTTTTCAACTATGAAGTTACTAAGGCCAAGGGTGTGAAGCTGGCCTTGCTGCCTTGTGAACAAACGAAGAACGGATTGGTTATGGTTTCGTTTTCATCCGTTAATCATGTCGGAGATCAAGTGGGTGGTGGGGTTTTGTTTCTGGATTTGAAAATTGCAAGTCTCGATATTTACCAGGGCTCCAACTTTCTCGCCTTCAATCCTTCTGCTTACGCCGAAGTGAAAGATGATGTCGAATTTATCCTGGCGCAGAATCGGAAAGAAGTGTTGGCTAAAAGATTTGTGCGTCGCAGGCAGTGAATTCAATCAAGCCGGGTCAGAGGCTGATTGTCTCTGGTCTGTTTGAAACATGTAGGGATGTTGAGGGGGAAGGGTTACCCGGTTTGCGTCCATGGGGATTGCGAGGAGTACGAAGCAGACGCCGTACAGCGGTGAGGCACACGGCGACATCTGGATGCTTCGAGTCCTCTGGCCCCACGATTGGCCAGAATCGGAGTGCTTGATGTTCAAGGTACCAGGTAGCCCCTGACCCCAGTGAAGATGATCTGTGCCGCCAGTGCACACACGAACAACCCCATCAATCGGCTGACGATCTGTAACCCCTGGTCGCCGAGAATCCGTTCGATGCGGCTGGACAAGAACAGCACCACGCCCACGGTAAAACTGGCCAGGGCAATGCCGACAATGGCCGTGAGCTTGTCGTCCCAGTGCGGCTGGCTCACGCCCATCACCAGCAAGGCACCGATGGTGCCGGGGCCGACTGTCAGCGGGATGGTCAGTGGAACGATGGTGACATCCTGCTGCACATTGTCGGTCTGTACCGCCGATTTGCCTTGCGCCATGCCCAGCGCCGAGATGAACAGCACACTGCCGGCACCGATACGAAAGGCGTCCACGGTAATGCCGAACACACTGAAAATCACTCGGCCGAACAAGTACAGCAGAACGCTGGAGACCAGGGTGGCGACCGCTACTTTCCAGGCCAGCCGACGCTGTTCCTTGCGCGAATAACCACGGGTCAGGCTGATGAAGCAGGACAACACGAAGAATGGGCTGTAGAGCACCAGCATCTTCAGATAAACGCTGAACAACACATGGAGCATGGTGCCGGGCTCACTGGCGAGGGAAGTCGAGGGGGAGTCTATCAGGGGTTGCGACGTCTGTCGGCTCAGGACGTTGGGGTCGTCGTGCGTTTCTGCTGATCACGCTGGGCGACCCAGTGTTCGATCAGTTCGCGCAACTGCGACAGTTCCACCGGCTTGGCCATGTGTCCGTCCATGCCAGCCTGGCGCGCACGCTCTTTATGTTCGGCAAGGATATGGGCGGTCAACGCCACCACAGGGGTGCGAACCCGCTGGTTGCCGACTTCCCAGGCACGCAATTGCTGGGTGGCCGAGAAGCCGTCGAGGATCGGCATTTCGCAGTCCATCAGCACCAGGTCGTAACGCTGGGCTTTCATCGCCTGCAGGGCTTCTTCGCCGTTGCAGGCGGTATCCGGTTGCAGGTTGAGCTTGCTCAGCATGCCGCGGATCACCTTGGTCGAGATGCTGTTGTCTTCAGCCACCAGAATGCGGAAGTCGCAGGGGACCTTGACCGGCAGCATCGGGCCGATTGGCACGGGCTGGGTCGCGACGAGCCCTTTGTTGCGCTGAGTCAGTTCGTCGGCCAGAGTGGTCTTGAGGGTGTAGCCGGCAACCGGCTTGGCCAGGATGCGCTTGATCCCGGAGTTGCGCGCGATGATCTTGCTCGGTGCGTTGCTGATGCCGGTGAGCATGATCAGCAGGATGTCATGGTTCAGGCTCGGGTCTTCCTTGATCTTGGCCGCCAGTTGCATGCCGGTCATGCCGGGCATGTTCTGGTCCAGCAAGACTATATCGAAGTAATCGCGCAAATGAGCCTTGGTGCGCAGCAGAGCCAGCGCCTCCTTGCCGGAAGATGCGGCGCTGACGTTCAGGCCCCAGGCGCTGCATTGCTGCACCAGCACCTTGCGACAGGTGTCATTGTCATCCACCACCAATACCCGCGCACCTTGCAGCGGGCCGTCGAGGTCGGAGGTCGGGTGTTCGAGGCGATCCGGGTCCAGCGGCAGGGTCAGCCACAGGGTGCTGCCCTGGTTGTTGCCGCTCTTGATCCCGAATTCCCCCTGCATCAAGCGGATCAGCTGGCGGGCTATCACCAGCCCCAGGTTGCCGCCCAACTGGGTGGCCGAAAGAAAATGCCGGCTGTGCAGTTCGGCATGCATCAGGGCGTCGCGCTCTTCGGCGTCCATGGGCTCGCCGCTGTCCTGTACGGCGATACGCAGGCGTGGTTTGGTGTTGCGCTCGTCGAGCGCCACGACGATCAGGATTTCGCCTTCATCGGTTTTTTTCAGGGCGTTTTCAAGCAGGCTCAACAGCGTCTGGCGCAAGCGTGTCGGGTCACCGCTGATCACCCGCGGCACTTGCGGCTGGATGAAGCTGATCAACTCGACGTTTTGCTGCTCGGCCTTGGCGCGGAAGATGCTCAGGCAGTCTTCGATCAGCGCGTTGAGGTCGAACTGCACGTCGTCCAGTTCAATCTGTCCGGACTCGAGTTTGGAAATGTCGAGAATTTCGTTGATCAGTGTCAGCAGTTCGTTGCCGGCGCTGTGGATCGTCTGTACGTAGTCGCGTTGCTTGACCGATAGCGGTGTGCCCAGCAGCAGTTCGGTCATGCCGAGGACGCCGTTCATCGGGGTTCGGATTTCATGGCTGATTTTCGCCAGGAACTCGGCTTTGGCGTTGATCTCGGCGTTGCTGGCCGCCAGGTCACGACTGATGCTGAAGCGGTCTTCGGTGATGCGTCGCTGGCGCTCGCTCAGTGCGATGCTCATCAACAGGCCGCTGATGCAGATGAACGCCAGCAATGTGGTGATCAGGCCATGGGGTTCGATCAGGGTCAGCCCCAACAGAGCAGGCAGGATGACCAGTGTCCCGAGGTTGAACACCACCATGGCCGCCACGAAGAGGCGAGCCGGGCGATAACCTTTTTGCCAGTGATAGGCGCTGATGAACAGCATGGTCAGGCCAGCCAGGGCTACCAGGCCGTAGGTGATGAAGTTCAGCGGCAAGGTATTGACGAACAGCAGCATCAGGCTGCAGGCGGTGATCAGCACGACCTCGCCAAGCAGCAACCGGTTCAGCGGATGCGGCCCGAGCGGGGCGAAGAAACGATAGGCAAGCATCAGGCCGCAGGGTGCGGTCATTAATAATGCCAGGTAAGCCCCTGGCGTTTGCAGTGCATGCCAGTCCGGCAGCCAGGGGCCGGCGAGATTCAGCAACAACAGCAGACTGAGCATCAACAGCCCTTCGCATGTCGCCAACCAGAGGGCGCTGTGCGAGCGGGTGTAGGCGTAGCGGATGAGGTTGTGCAGGATCAGCATGGCGATGCAACCGAACAGCAGGCCATAAATCAGCGTCTGGTTCTGGTTGGCGGCCGAGATGATCGCTGACTGCAGGGTGATGTAGGGGCGTAACTGATGGTCGGAGGCCAGTCGCAGGTATACGTCGAGGGGGGTGTCGCTTTGCGGCAGGGCCAGCATGAAGTCGCTGCTGGGCAATGGTCGCTCGGATTGGGGGTGTTCGTTGCCCGTGCTGGATTGATCGATCAGCTTGTCGCCGTCCAGTACGTACATGTTGAACTGGCGCAGGTCAGGCGCGAACACGCGCAGCAACTGTTCATGTTTGCCCGGTGCAAGCCTGAATCGCAACCATAACGCGCCATCGGGTTCGGCGGCGGTAATGCGGTCGAGTTCGATAGGGCTGAATTGATTGGTGTAACGTGCGGAACGGATGTCGCTCAGTTGCAGGTCGCCCTGTTCGTCGAGCAATACCGCCCAGCCACTGCCTTGCGCGGCCTGGGCCGGTAGCATGCAGAGCAAGGTCAGCAAAGTGACGGTCAAGCTTATGGCAATCCTGAGCCAGCGCACGGCGAAATCCCTTCGTTAGGTTGATGCCAGAATATAACGATGCGCGGCGCCGGAATAGCCAGGCAATAAACGGTGTTCATTGCCTGGCGCGGTGTTTACCTTATTCCGGATTTTCGCCACGCTCGCGGGCAATGGCGCGGTAGCCAATGTCCTTGCGATAGAAGCAGCCTTCCCAGTCAATCGAAGCCGCGAGCTTGTAGGCCTGCTGCTGTGCAGCGTCAACGCTGGCACCCATGGCCGTTGCGCAAAGCACCCGACCGCCGGCCGTTACGACTTGACCGTCCTTGAGCGCAGTACCGGCGTGGAAGACTTTGCCTTCCAGTGCGGCGGCTGCATCCAGCCCCTTGATGGCCACGCCTTTGGCGTAGTCACCAGGATAGCCGCCAGCGGCAAGCACGATGCCGACGCTCGGGCGTGGATCCCATTGCGCTTCTACTTTGTCCAGCGCCTGGGCCAGAGCAGCCTCGACCAGCAGCACCAGGCTCGACTGCAGGCGCAGCATCACCGGTTGGGTCTCAGGGTCGCCGAAGCGGCAGTTGAATTCGATGACTTTTGGGTTACCAGCCTTGTCGATCATCAGGCCTGCATACAGGAAACCAGTGTAGACGTTGCCTTCTTCGGCCATGCCGCGCACGGTCGGCCAGATCACCAGGTCCATGACGCGCTTGTGCACTTCGGCGGTGACCACTGGCGCCGGGGAGTAAGCACCCATGCCGCCGGTGTTTGGACCGGTGTCGCCGTCGCCGACGCGTTTGTGGTCCTGGCTGGTGGCCATCGGCAGGACGTTCTTGCCGTCGACCATGACGATGAAACTGGCTTCTTCGCCGTCCAGGAACTCTTCGATGACCACGCGCGAACCCGCATCGCCAAAGGCATTGCCCGCCAGCATGTCGCGCACGGCGTCTTCGGCTTCGGCCAGGGTCATGGCGACGATCACGCCTTTACCGGCGGCCAGGCCATCGGCCTTGATCACGATCGGAGCGCCTTTTTCACGCAGGTAAGCCAGGGCCGGCTCGATCTCGGTGAAGTTCTGGTAATCGGCGGTCGGGATCTTGTGGCGAGCCAGGAAGTCCTTGGTGAAGGCTTTCGAGCCTTCCAGCTGCGCAGCGCCGGCGGTCGGACCGAAGCAGTCCAGGCCACGGCTGCGGAACAGATCCACAACACCGGCAACCAGCGGCACTTCAGGGCCAACGATGGTCAGGGAAACGTTTTTCTCGGCAAAGTCTGCCAGTTGCTCAAGCGCCAGTACGTCGATGGCGACGTTCTCGCACTTGGCTTCGATGGCGGTACCGGCGTTGCCCGGCGCCACGAACACCTTCTGCACGCGCGGATCCTGAGCCACTTTCCAGGCCAGGGCGTGTTCACGGCCACCGCTGCCAATGATCAAAACATTCATTTCAAAAACCTCGGATGACGCAAATCTGGGAACTGTAGGAGCGAGCTTGCTCGCGATGGTGGTTAACGATAACGCGGGGTGTCTGAAACACTGTGGCGTCTAGTCGTTCTTCGCGAGCAAGCTCGCTCCTACAGGGGAGTGCTGTGCTGTCAGTGACGGAAGTGGCGCATGCCGGTGAACACCATGGCGATGCCGGCTTCATCAGCTGCAGCAATCACTTCGTTGTCACGCATCGAGCCGCCTGGCTGGATCACTGCAGTGATACCGACCTTGGCCGCGTTGTCGATGCCGTCGCGGAACGGGAAGAATGCGTCGGATGCCATGACTGCACCTTGAACCTGCAAACCGGCATGTTCGGCCTTGATTGCAGCAATACGCGCGGAGTTCACGCGGCTCATCTGGCCGGCGCCGACACCGATGGTCTGGCGATTCTTGGCGTAGACGATGGCGTTGGACTTCACGTACTTGGCAACTTTCCAGGCGAAGATCAGGTCATGGATTTCCTGCTCGCTCGGTGCGCGCTTGGTCACCACTTTCAGGTCGTCGGCGCCAATCATGCCGATGTCGCGGCTCTGTACCAGCAGGCCACCGTTGACGCGCTTGTAGTCCCAGGCCGCCGCGCGGTCAGCCGACCACTCGCCGCAGGCCAGCAGGCGTACGTTGGCTTTGGCAGCGACAATGGCGCGGGCCTCTTCGCTGACCGACGGAGCGATGATCACTTCGACGAACTGACGTTCGACGATGGCCTTGGCGGTCTCGGCGTCCAGTTCGCGGTTGAAGGCGATGATGCCGCCGAAGGCGGATTCGGTGTCGGTGGCGTAGGCCAGGTCGTAGGCCTTGCGGATGCCGCCTTCGGCATCAGGGCTGACAGCCACGCCGCACGGGTTGGCGTGCTTGACGATCACGCAAGCCGGCTTGACGAAGCTCTTCACGCATTCCAGCGCGGCGTCGGTGTCGGCCACGTTGTTGTACGACAGTTCCTTGCCTTGCAGCTGGGTCGCAGTGGCGATGCCAACTTCGGCAGGCTTGGCTTCAACATAGAACGCCGCGCTCTGGTGCGGGTTCTCGCCGTAGCGCATTTCCTGGGCCTTGATGAACTGGCTGTTGAAGGTGCGCGGGAACTCGCTGCGACCTTCGGTGCTCAGGGTGTCGGCCGACTGGTTCACGGTGCCCATGTAGTTGGCGATCATGCCGTCGTAGGCGGCGGTGTGCTCGAAGGCCTTGAGCATCAGGTCGAAACGCTGGGCGTAGGTCAGGCCACCGGCCTTGAGGTTTTCCAGGACGCTGGCGTAATCGCTGGCGTTGACCACGATGGCCACGTCCTTGTGGTTCTTGGCGGCGGAACGGACCATGGTCGGGCCGCCGATGTCGATGTTCTCGATGGCGGTCGGCAGGTCGCAGC
>RCUT01000871.1_pt1 | contig 15019 bp, 8 predicted proteins | sample 2166171 | NCBI WGS metagenome assembly RCUT01 (sample SAMN09932757, study PRJNA488358) | compost metagenome | isolation source: compost soil in 4-hydroxybenzoic | place: Germany: Experimental Botanical Garden
CACCGCAGATCCTCGTGGTGACCTTCACCGACGCCGCCACCAAAGAGCTGCGCGAACGTATCCGCGCCCGCCTGGCCGAAGCTGCGCGGTTCTTCCGTGGCGAGCTGGAGGCGGCCGACCCGCTGCTGCATCAGCTGCGTGACGATTACCCGGAAGATGCCTGGCCACGCTGTGCCGGGCGCCTGGAAATCGCCGTGCAGTGGATGGACGAGGCAGCGGTATCGACCATCCACGGCTGGTGCCAGCGCATGCTGCGCGAACATGCCTTCGACAGCGGCAGCCTGTTCACCCAGACCCTGGAAACCGACCACAGCGAACTGCTGGGTCAGGTCATGCGCGACTACTGGCGGCGCTTCTGCTACGGCATGCAAGGCGACGCGCTGGCCTGGGTGCGTGGCCACTGGGGCAGCCCCGACGCCTTGCTGCCACGGATCCGCCCACTGTTCGGTCGCGTGCGCGCCCAGCACGACGGGCCCGAGCCGGCGGCACTGATCCAGGCATCGCTGCAGCAGCGTGGCGAGCAGTTGGCCCGGCTCAAGGCGCCTTGGGCGCAATGGGCCGAGGAGTTGCGCCAGATCTGCCGTGATGCACTGGCCGCCAAACAGGTCGATGGCCGCAAGATGCAGGCCCGTTACTTCGAACCCTGGTTCGACAAGCTCTGCGCCTGGGCCGCAGACGAACAACTGGTGGAGCTCGACCTAGGCACCGGCTTTACCCGCCTGACCCCGGCGGGCATGGCCGAAGCCTGGAAGGGCGAGCCACCCGAGCACCCGGCCCTCAATGCCATGCAGAGCTTGCAGCAACAGCTCCAAGCCCTGGACAGCCCGGATGCCCCATTGCTCGAGCATGCCGCCAACTGGGTATCGGCACGCTTCGAAGTGGAGAAGCGTCGGCGTGCGGAAATGGGCTTCGACGACATGCTCCTGCGCCTGCAGCACGCCCTGGCCAGCGAGGCCGGCGAGCGCCTGGCCAGCCTGATCCGCGAACAGTTCCCGGTGGCGTTGATCGACGAGTTCCAGGACACCGACCCGGTGCAGTACGGCATCTTCGAGCGCATCTACCAGATCAGCGAAAACCGCGCCGAAACCGGCCTGTTCATGATCGGCGACCCCAAGCAGGCGATCTATGCCTTCCGTGGCGCCGACATCTACACCTACCTCGCCGCCCGCCGTGCCACGAGTGGTCGCCTGCACAGCCTGGACACCAACTACCGCTCCAGCAAGGCCATGGTCGCGGCGGTCAACCAGGTGTTCCTGCAGGCCGAGGCGCGTGAGGCAGGGCGTGGCGCATTTCTGTTCCGCGAGGCCGATGACAACCCGCTGCCGTTCATCGAGGTCCGCGCCAAAGGCCGTGGCGAGCAGCTGTTGATCGACGGTGAAGCCTGCGCAGCCCTGCAATGCTGGCATCTGGAAAGCGAAGAGCCGGTCTCCGGCAGCGTTTACCGGCAGCAGCTGGCAGCAAGTTGCGCCAGCCATATCGTCGCCTTGCTCAATGGCGGCCAGCAAGGCACGGCTGGTTTCCAGAATGCCGAGGGCGAACTGCGCCCGTGCCTGCCATCGGACATCGCCATCCTGGTGCGTGATGGCCATGAAGCGCAGATGGTCCGCGCCGAGCTTGCCGCGCGCGAGGTGCGAAGTGTGTACCTGTCCGACAAGGACTCGGTATTCGCCGCCCAGGAAGCCCACGACCTGTTGGCCTGGCTAAAGGCCTGCGCCGAACCCGACTCGGAGCGCCTGCTCAAGGCTGCCCTGGCCAGCCTTACCCTCGATCTGTCGCTGGCTGCGCTGGACCGCCTGAACCAGGACGAGCGGGTCTGGGAAGACTGGGTCATGCGTTTTCGCCGTTACCGCGACACCTGGCAGCGCCAGGGCGTGTTGCCGATGCTGCGGCACCTGCTGCATGACTTCCAGCTGCCGCGCACGCTGATCCGCCGCAGTGATGGCGAGCGGGTGCTGACCAACCTGCTGCACCTGGCCGAGTTGCTGCAGCAGGCGGCTGGCGAGCTGGACGGCGAACAGGCGCTGATCCGCCACCTGGCCGAGCACCTGGCCAGTTCCGGCCAGGCTGGTGAAGAGCAGATCCTGCGCCTGGAGAGTGATGAACAGCTGGTGAAAGTGGTGACCATCCACAAATCCAAGGGCCTGGAATACCCCTTGGTCTACCTGCCGTTCATCTGCACCAGCAAACCGGTGGACGGCAGCCGCCTGCCGCTGGCCTGGCATGATAGCCAGGGCAACGCCCATCTCACCCTCACACCAGACCAGGAACAGATCGACCGCGCCGACGACGAGCGCCTGGCCGAAGACCTGCGCCTGCTCTACGTGGCCCTGACCCGCGCCCAGCATGCCTGCTGGCTGGGTGTCGCCGACCTCAAGCGGGGCAACCAGAAGAGCTCGCAACTGCACCGCTCGGCGTTCGGCTACCTGCTGGGAGGCGGCCTCGCCCTGCCGGGCTCGCAACAACTGACGGACTGGTTGCAGGCCTTGGCTGCAACGTGCCCGCACATCTCTTGCCCGAGCCTGCCGCCGGCAGACGAGCAGGTATATCGCATGCCGCACGCCGAGCATGAGCTGCTGCCTGCCCGCAAGCCGCGCCGCGCAGCGGGCGCCGAGCATTGGTGGATTGCCTCGTACAGTGCCCTGCGCGTCGGCGACCAGACCCTCGGTGCCGACAGCTCCCAGGCCCAGCAGTTACTGGATGATGAAGTGGTCGATACCCAGGTGCTGCGCGAGGTCCCGGCCGACAGTGGCGATATTCACCGCTTCCCGCGCGGGCCCAACCCCGGCACCTTCCTGCATGGCTTGCTGGAATGGGTTGGCCGCGAGGGTTTCAGCCAGGTCAGCGGCAATGCACGGCTGATCGAGCGAACCGTTGGCCAGCGCTGCAACCGTCGCGACTGGACCGGCTGGATTCCCACCCTGACGCACTGGCTGCAGCGCCTGCTGGGCGAAGCGCTGCCGTTGCCGGGCAACGACCTCGGTGTGACGCTCGGGCAGCTGCGCCACTACCAGATCGAAATGGAGTTCTGGTTCGCCAGCCACCAGGTCGATGCCGAACAACTCGACCGCCTGGTGGCACGCCACACCCACCCCGGCCTGGCACGCCCGGCGGCGCAGCCGACCGTGCTCAATGGCATGTTCAAAGGTTTCATCGACCTGGCCTTCGAGCTGGACGGGCGTTACTACGTGACCGACTACAAGTCCAACTGGCTGGGCCCGGATATCCAGGCCTACGATGCCCTGGCCATGGAAAAGGCCATCCTCGAACATCGCTACGACCTGCAGTACGTGCTGTACCTGCTGGCCCTGCATCGCCAGTTGCGCGCCCGCCTGCCTGACTACGACTACGACCGCCATGTCGGCGGCGCCCTGTTCATCTTCCTGCGAGGCGCCAGCAGCAGCGGCCACGGCGTTTACCACGCCAAGCCACCGCGTGAGCTGATCGAAAGCCTCGATGCGCTGTTCCGTGGCGAGCACCCGCCCGCACAGCAGGACCTGTTTGCCGGAGCCGTGATATGAGCCGAAGCCTTGTCGACCTGTTGCCCACCCCGTTGCACGCCGAGCACCTGCTCGCACTGGCGCCACAGCATGACAGCGGTGACCTGCTGCAACTGCTCGACCGCTGGGTAGAGCGGGGCTGGCTGCGTGCCCTGGACCGTGCGTTCGTATCGTTCCTGGAGGAGCGAGCCCCCGGTAGCGACCCCCTGCTGTTGCTGGCCGCCGCCCTGGCCAGCCACCAACTGGGCCACGGCCATGTCTGCCTCGACCTGCAGCAAACCCTGGCCGAGCCCGATTTCGCCCTGTCGTTGCCGCCTGAAGGCGACGCCTTGACCGGCCCCTTGCTGCTGCCCTCGCAGTTGCTGGCCAACCTCGACCTGCACGCCTGGCGCCAGCGCATTACCGCCAGCCCGCTGGTGGCCGCCGGGGATACCCCGGGCCAGCAAGCGCGGCCTCTGGTGCTCAGCGGCGAGCGCCTGTACCTGCGCCGTTACTGGAGCTACGAGCGGCGCATCGACCATACCCTTCGCCAGCGCCTGACCCAGGCCGAAGCGCCTCCGGCCGACCTGCCTGGCCGTCTGGCGCAACTGTTCGACGGTGGTGCGCCGGCAGGCCAGGTGGACTGGCAGAAGCTCGCCTGCGCCCTGGCCACCCGCGCAGGCTTCAGCATCATCACCGGCGGCCCCGGCACGGGTAAGACGACTACCGTGGTGCGCCTGCTGGCCTTGCTGCAGGCGCCGGCGGTAGAGCAGGGCAGGCCACTGCGCATTCGCCTGGCCGCGCCGACCGGCAAGGCGGCCGCGCGCCTGACCGAATCCATTGGTCAACAGGTCGAGCGCCTGCAGGTCAGCGCCGAGGTGCGCGGGCAGATCCCCACCGAGGTCAGCACCGTGCACCGCCTGCTCGGCAGCCGCCCCGGTTCGCGGCACTTCCGCCACCATGCCGGTAACCCGCTGCCGTTGGACGTGCTGGTGGTTGACGAGGCGTCGATGATCGACCTGGAAATGATGGCCAACCTGCTCGATGCCCTGCCGCCACGGGCACGTCTGGTACTGCTGGGCGACAAGGACCAGCTGGCCTCGGTCGAAGCCGGTGCGGTACTGGGTGACCTGTGCCGGGATGCCGAGGAGGGCTGTTACTCGCCGGCGACCGAGGCATGGCTGGAGCAGACCGGTGGCGAGTCGCTGGCGGGCAGCGGCCTCAAGGCCGGCGATGAGCAACGCAACCCGCTGGCCCAGCAGGTGGTGATGCTGCGCTTCTCGCGGCGTTTCGGCGAAGGCAGCGGCATTGGCCAGCTGGCCCGGCTGGTCAACCGCCAGGACTCCCATGCGGCGCGCAGCCTGCTGGCTGCGCCGCCGCCCGATGTGCACAGCCTGGCCCTGAAGCACGAACAGGACCGCGCCTTCGACCGCCTGCTGCTCGACGGCCTGAACCGCGGCAGCGACGGCCCGCAGGGTTACCGCAGCTACCTGCGCACCCTTGGCCGCTTCCGCCCGGCACTCGATACCGCCGTTGACGACCCCGCGTGGGAGCAATGGGCGGGCAAGGTGCTGCACAGCTTCGAGGACTTCCAGTTGCTGTGCGCGGTGCGCCGGGGCGCCTGGGGTGTCGAAGGCCTCAACGAGCGGGTGGCGCGGGTGCTGCACAATGCCGGGCTGATCGACAGCCAGCAGCCCTGGTACGAAGGGCGCCCGGTGCTGGTGACCCGCAACGACTACGGCCTGGGCCTGATGAACGGTGACATCGGCATCGCCCTGCGCCTGCCGGACGAGCGCGGCGAACCCCTGTTGCGCGTGGCCTTCCCGCGTAACGACGGCAGCGGCGGCGTGCGCTTCGTCCTGCCCAGCCGGCTGAACGAAGTGGAAACGGTATTCGCCATGACCGTGCACAAGTCCCAGGGCTCGGAGTTCAGCCACACCGCGCTGGTGCTGCCGGATGCGCTCAACCCGGTGCTGACCAAGGAGCTGGTATACACCGGCATCACCCGCGCCAAGCACTGCTTCAGCCTGGTCGAGCCCCGCCAGGGCATTTTCGAAGAGGCGGTGGCGCGCAAGGTACGGCGTATTTCCGGGTTGATGCTGGAGCAGGTCTGACACCGGACGCAGTCCTCTGTAGGAGCGGCCTTGTGTCGCGAAAGGGCCGCAAAGCGGCCCCCAGATATCAGCAGCGCAGCGGAGATCGAGGGGCTGCTTTGCAGCCCTTTCGCGACACAAGGCCGCTCCTACAGGGAACGCAAATGCCTCCGGGCTCCGCGCCTTTCATACAAGCATGCGGCCATGTGCTATCGTTGCGCCGATATCGGAAAGGACCTTAAGAGATTTCCCACATGAAAGTGGCCGCAAGGCGAGTGACGAGCTGTGTGCTTTCGCTATTGCTGGCCGCCCTGTTCCTTTCCGCAGGCCCGGCCCAGGCAGACCCCGCCATAACTGCCGCCCAGGCGCAGCAACGTGCCAAGGCCGTCACCCAGGTGGTGCTGGGCATCTTCAGCTACGCCCGCTGGCCCGTCGAACCCTCACCCTTGCGCCTGTGCCTGGTCGGCCCGACCGAATACGCCGATGACCTGATCAAAGGCCATGTGCAGGAGTCCGGCCGCCCGCTGCAGGTGCGGCGCCTGCTGGCAGAAGACACTCAGGTCGCTCAAGCCTGCGATGCCATCTACATCGGCAAACTCGACCAGGGCCAGCGCGACCGGCTGTTCGAGCGCGTCAGTGGCCACCCGGTGCTGAGCATCAGCGAAGCGGACGACCCGTGCACGGTCGGCAGCCTGTTCTGCTTGCGGGTCAGCGACCAGCAGGTCGCCTTTGAAGTCAACCTGGACTCGGTGGCACGCTCCGGCGTGCGCATTCACCCCAGCGTGCTGCAATTGTCGCGGCGCCGGGCGGTGCAACCATGAAGCCAACCCGCAAGCGCGGCGTGCGCCCGACCCTGCGCTCGGTGCTGGGCCGTGGCCACCTCAGCGTCGCCTTGCTCGCCGTGGGCCTGGCCGGCATATCCCTGACCCTGCTGGGCGTGCTCGCCCTGCGTGTCTACGCCAACGACAACCTGCACCTGATCGCCCGCTCGATCAGCTACACCGTGGAAGCGGCGGTGGTGTTTGACGACAGCGCTGCGGCCAATGAGTCGCTGGCGCTGATCGCCAGTACCGAGGAAGTGGCCGAAGCCAGGGTCTTCAACAACGAAGGCGAGCAGCTGGCGCATTGGCAGCGCAGCGATACCGGTGTGCTCGCGCGGCTGGAGGCGCAGGTGGCCACCGCCTTGCTGGATGAGCCGATCAACCTGCCGATCACGCACCAGCAACAGCAGGTCGGGCGCATCGAGCTGGTTGGCCAGGGGCGTAGCCTGTTGCTGTTCCTGTTCAGCGGGCTGGCCGGCATCCTGTTCTGCACGGTGCTCAGCGCCCTGGCTGCCCAATACCTGTCGCGGCGTCTGCTCAGCGATATCGTCCGCCCGCTGCGTGGCCTGGCCAGTGTCGCCCACGCCGCCCGCCGCGAGCGCAGTTTCGACCGGCGCGTGCCGGAAGCGCCGATTGCCGAGCTCAACGAACTGGGCAATGACTTCAACGCCCTGCTGGACGAACTGGAGGTGTGGCACAGCCACCTGCAGAGCGAAAACCAGACCCTGGCCCACCAGGCCAGCCACGACAGCCTGACCGGCCTGCCCAACCGCGCCTTCTTCGAGGGGCGCCTGAGCCGCAGCGTGCGCAATGCCGAACGCCAGCAGGGTCACCTGGCGCTGCTGTTCCTCGACAGCGACCACTTCAAGCAGATCAACGACACCCTCGGCCATGCGGTGGGCGATGAAGTGCTGATCAGCGTGGCCGACCGCGTGCGTGCCCAACTGCGCGAGCACGACCTGGTGGCGCGCCTGGGTGGCGACGAGTTCGCCGTGCTGCTGACGCCTTTGCATTCGCGCCAGGACGCCGAGCACATTGCCGAGAAGATCGTTGCCAGCATGAAGTTGCCGGTGCAGCTGGACAGCGGTCGCAGTATCGCCACCTCGTTGAGTGTCGGTATTGCCTATTACCCGGATGACGGCGCTGACCCCGCCAGTCTTCTGAATGCCGCCGATGCGGCGATGTACCAGGCCAAGCGCAAACGCCGTGGCCATTGGCAAGTGGCGCAGACGGAGCGGTCCGCCAGCGAAATCAAGAACAGGAGTTGAACCCGTGATACAGGCTTTGCGTTTCCCCCTTTGGGCCTTGTTGCTCGCCGTGCTGGCGCTGACCGGCTGCCAGAGCGCTCCGCCCAAAGGCCTGACCGCCGAGCAGATTGCCGTGCTCAAGCGTGAAGGCTTTACCCCGACCGACGAAGGCTGGGCCTACGATTTGTCCGGCAAGGTGCTGTTCGGCAGCGACCTGGACAGCCTCAACAGCCAGAGCCAGGCGATTGTCGAGCGCATTGGCAAGGCGTTGCTCGGCGTTGGCATCCAGGGCGTGCGGGTGGATGGGCATGCCGACTCGTCCGGCAAGGCGGCGTATAACCAGCAGCTGTCCGAGCGCCGCGCGCAGAGCGTTGCCAAGGCGCTGGTCGGGGTAGGCATGCCGGCGCAGAACATCCAGAGCCGTGGGTTGGGCAGTAGTCAGCCGGTGGCGGACAACCGCACCAGCGCCGGGCGTACCGAGAACCGGCGGGTGTCCATTGTGGTGGCTTCCTACTGACCACAGTCTACGGGCTATCAGATATCCCTGTGGGAGCGGGTTCACCCGCGAACACCGGCGAAGCCGGTGCCATGCACCGAGTTGTCTGCTTCGCGGGTAAACCCGCTCCCACATTATCTGTGTTACCCCCGGGGTTTCAGCGCAGATGCACAAATTGCCGGGGCTGCTCTGCAGCCCTTTCGCGACACAAGGCCGCTCCTACAGGTCCTGCGCATGCCTTGAATCCGGCGCAGACCTTGTGTGGCTTGCCGGCGATGGGCTGCGAAGCCGCCCCATCATTCCTGAGCAAACCGCATCTCCCGGGTCTCACCCATCAACAACGGCGCATTCGCCTCCGTCACCCCGCGAATGTAATCCCAGAGCAGCGTAATCCGCTTCAACTTGCGCAAATCCTCCCGGCAATACATCCAGAACGACAACGAGGTAAAGGGTTAACCCAATGATTACAAGGGCTTAACCGCCATGAACATCCTTCAGCAGGCGCACCCTGTCACAAGTGCTGTCACAAACCGAACGTTACCTTTGAGGCCAAATTGTCGGTTGGCGAGCCCCTACCATTACCGACGACACGGCATCTACTACGTACGTTTTCGTGTGACTGGCAGCGTGAACAAGACGGTTTCTGTCTCTCTGAAGACCACTGATCGCAGATGGGCAATGCAGACATCTGATCATCTCACGTCATCACTTCAGGTTTTCCACTTGGATCATCCTGAGGCCTCATGGAACGATCTGCGGGAGCATCTGCTGACGTTGGTGAGCAGTGCGCTGGTGTCTACTGATGACGGTCACCCATTACGCCATTGGGGAGATTTGTACCGGAACGTTGCTGTTAGCCCATCATTGGTGTTCGCTCCGTGTGGTGGGGTGAGGAGTACGGCAACAGAACCATCGGTAACCCCTATGACCTTCGATGTGCTGTCGAAGCTTTACATGGCTGATCGTGGAGGGGACCAGAAGCCCACGACCTTGAAGGAGACGACCCTGTGCCACAAGGTGATTTCTGAGAATCTGGATGGTTTGGATTTGCGGACTCATTCCAGAGCAGACCTTGTGCAGTTCCGAGAGCGCTTGTCAGAAGGTCGGATGCCTTCGACTGTGAACAAACTGATCGTGAAGCTTTCAGCTGTCTTTGCCTGGGCCGTCGAGAACGGGCACCTGAGTAAGAGTTACGACAAGAAGCTGAAGCTTACAAAGGGAGTTGATTCAACCCGTAAGGCATTCTCCCAACCGCAGGTGCGCAAGCTAATGGAATATGCGAATGGCCTTCCAGAAGCATCATGGAAACGATGGCTGCTCAGCTTGGGAATCGTCACAGGCGGACGGCTGAAGGAGATATGCCAATTGACTCCGGGTGACATTGTAACCATGAAGTCCGGCCTTGTTGCCATTCATATCAACGAGGCAGGTGAGGGGAAGTCGATCAAGAACAAGCAGAGTGAGCGGCTGGTGCCAATTACTGATGGTGCCTATGGATTCGATCTAGTTGCGTTCTTGAGGTACGTCGATGAGTCCCGCCGTAGCGGGAATAATTCGTTAGCCCAGATTGGCTATAGGCCATCTGGTGAGTGGGTCAACCAGCAAGCAATCCCTGAGGCTCTGGGAGAGTCGTACGAGCGCGGCTTGGTCTTTCACTCATTGCGGCATTCATTGGCTTCGTTGATGCAAGCCAAAGGTGTTCCAACTACCCATGCTCAGGCTGTCATGGGGCATGCCTCTGGCACGATCACGTTTGACACATATGGTTCTGGGGTGCCGGTTGGGACAATTGCAGAGCTACTCAAGGAGCTCTTCAATACTGGCATCAGATCACTTGTGGGCAGTTGAGGGGGTTACGAAGGTGGTGGAACTGCTATTGAGTTGGCCGGTAGGTATCGAAGATGGCTGGCGATTCTCTACGTTACTGGCGACAGGTGCGCAGCGCTGCCCTGCCAGCTAATCTTAGAAGTTTTATAGAGACTGTTGGAAGAGCTCAATAGTGAACATTTTTTAGCAATTTCAGGTATGTCAAATCTTTGATTATAAAGATTTCGACATTATATAGCTCCGTTTGGTAAGTTGGCCATTGTTGTGCTGCCAATGGCCGATGGTAACCTGTCTTTACAAGCGTCGTGTTGGGGGTTTATTACGCTGCAAGATTGTCTTACGAATATGCTGGGTTATGTGGTTGTCGCATCCGTGTTCTATTGCCAAATCTAAAATATCCAATGCTGCTCTGGCATTATTTTTTTGCTCAACTTGATACAATGCCTCATCAGCGTAAAACGCCGGATGTTTTGCTTCTGAATAGATTTTGGCCAGTCTGAGTTTGGATGCTTCGCGGCCCTGTCCTTTAGCTTCTAGAACCTTCGCGCGGATAGCGTCACCGTGCTCAGAGAAAGCATTTCGCTCGCGAGCTAAGTCAAGCAGACGCAGTGCCTCGTCCGGATCTTTTCTTTCGTTTAATTGATATAGTGCTTCGTCATTATAGAACGCTTGGTTTTGACTGCCATCTTGTATCGCAGATCTACGCTGAGAAGATGCTTCAGCAGCATCGCTAACCAGTTCTATGCAGCGGTTTTGAATAGAAAGTACATAATTGTTTACTGCTTCTGGATGGTTAGCCTTGTGAGTTTCTAATCGCCGCAGGAAGTCTTCAGCGCCTGACTTTCCTCTAGCTAACAGGGCTTGGCCAAGATTTGCTAGATATTGCGGGTAGGTTGGCAATAGACTTAATGCTTGCTCAAATGCTGCAAGTGCCTCGATGCAGTCTTCACCCCGGGCTTTCTGTAGGCACTCACCGAGAAATCGCCAAGCTTTAGAATCGTCTGGATAGAGGCGTGTTATTAACTGCAATACATTGATTTCGGATTCAATTTGCCCTCCGGTTGTGTGGAGGTTTTTGTCGAAGCGCCAAAGTCGTTCTTGGCTCCAGCTTCCTTGCCCTTTAAGTAAAAGTTCAAGCCACTCGCCAATTTCAAGCGACGCTCCGGCACAAAGTAAGTGATGGCATGCTTCGTTGGCTCGCTCTATGTTTACGCTGCTAATTCGGCGAGTTCTTCCGAGTTGACGCTGCCAGCACTGGCCGATCTCATAGTGCAAATTGGCTAAGTCGCTTCCAGCTTCTGGCAAGGTTTCTAGTTCACCTTCTTCGCTGGAAGTTGTTCCAAGCTTGTGGCATATCCAGTTGCTAATAAAGCCGTGTAAAAAGAAATGCTGGCCGTTTGCGTCTGAAGGCAGCAAACATCTTTTTTCCAGTTGTAGCCAAGCTCCTTCGATCATTAACGCTTCCTCTAGCCAGTCAGCGTGATCATGGGGGATGGCCTTCCGATAGAGGGCTAGTGCTCGTAAGAGTAGTTGTTCACCGCTGCTCAGAACTCGATCAAAGAGCTCGCCGAGAAGACCTTGTTCAACACGTTCGATTAAATGCTCGCGTAGATTTTGATAAACCATCCACGGTGTTTCATGTACTCCACGAGCTACCTCTACTAGCAAGCGAATTGCCAGTGGATGTGCTTGTTGGCCGTGTCCACCGCCAAGCCACTGATACAGTGATCGCAATTCTGAACCGCTGTAACTCCAATCTTGTCCAGTGGGTTGGTTGCCTCTAAGAAACTCTGCCAGCCCAGCTCTGTCTAGACCAGGGACCTCTTCGATAATACAGTCTCTTCCGAAAGTTCCAGGTTGAACTTTTTCGCGCAATTCGAAGATCCATCTCCATTGAGGGAAAGCAATACGCAGAGCCTGTAAGATTATGAAAAGCTCTGGTGATCGCCATTGGTTATTATTGATCAATAAATGAGCGCGATCAATCCATACGAAGGCTGGACGCGGACTAGAATAACGCTCCTGTAGTTCCTTGACTTGCGATTGTAGATTTCCCGAAGGCGGCTTCGGTACTTCAGCGTGGTCGTTTAGTACGTTGAGAAGTTGACGAAATAGTTCGGAGGGGGAGATATTGTCTACAGCAAAAATGTGAACTACTTCGTGGCTTGCAAATGGTTCTGTTTGCTTTAGGGTTCGAATGACTTCGCTTTTACCGTTACCTCGCATGCCGTAGAGTGCGAGGGCGGGACTTTTAGCTAATCCCTTCGTTAGATTTTGCAGCAGCTTTTCCCGGCCGAATAGTTTCATTGAAGAGTGATGCGCCTGGTTATATATTTGTTGCTCAGGAGAATCGGCGCTCCTATCTGGTTCTTTCGGTTCTACGGATGAACTCAGTTCTATTTTTACGGTAGAGTTAAAGGGCCACTCTCCGTCCGGGGCATGCGTGGGGACTATCTGTTTCATCCATCCATTGTCATATCTAAATAGATGGGCGCGACAACTTCCAGTCTTTGGGTTAAGTCTGACTAGATTGATTCCGAATTGTTCCGGCGAATCTGCACCTACGGCTCCCGCTGCTAGATGCACACAGTTTTCACTGGTATGGACCCAAGCGGTATGCGTGTGGCCATGCAATAGAAAGTTTAATTTTCTGCTAGATCGGATTATCGCGTCATGATGCTCGGCTTCGTTCAGCCAGTCGAAGGGATGATGTATAAGTCCGATTGTAAAGTCTGCATTTTCTAATTTAGCGGCCATATGATTGAACTGCCATTCACCAGCAAGCCACAGATGGCGATCATCTTCATCCCCCGCGCAGCTCCATGCGGAGTTAAATCCAGCAATGCCCACTTGGTAGCCCTTCACATTAAGTGTATGGGCGTAAAGATGATAATCTTTAAAATGCAGTTCTGGACGGTAACTATGTACAAATTGGCCGTAATCGTCCAGGCGACTCATTGCTAGGATGTGATCCGAACTACGCTCGGCGAATCGAGAATTGATACCCGCCAAATTTTTGCGTGGGTCGTTGGCCATATCGGTCAAACGAGCCTGCTGATCTTTTGAAATGCTTTTGCGTTTCACATCATGGTTTCCGGGAACCATGAATAGACGTTCTCGATCAAGTTTTGTACAAGTCAGCAGGCGGTCGAAGAACTGAGTGGCATCAGTGTATTGTTCCTTAAGTGGGGCGCCGTTCGTTTCACCGAAGGCGATGTCCCCTGTACAAAAAACTAAATCTGGCTTTGGCAGTCCTTCATTGAACTGATTAGATAGGAAGCTCAATAGCTCATTACGTATTTCATTGTCTCTCCATGAGGTTTTCGGATGAAAATGGATATCAGAGATATGTAACCAAGTGATTTCGTCATTCTGTGACATGGTATATTCCACTATGAAATAGCTGGTTTGAGTATTCTAATCATCTCGGGTTTGCTAGGCAAGTTTTCAATCGGTAAGTAGTAAGAAGTATGAGGTAACTTTACCCGTGATCAGCGTCTCCGCTTTCGGCTACGAGCTGAATTGTTTCAGCGCCAGTTGGGGCTTTTACAGCTATCGCCATTGTGTTTGAAGTGTCAGGGCGCTAAGTCTGTGCTTAGTTTGTATACTTCTTGGTCGTTCCTCAAAATAACTAGATCAGTGCTATCTGTTGGGGGCTAAGTCCACGGGATATGCCAGATAAAATTGCTAATAACCAATTCGATCTTGGGTTTGTATATGCTGATAGGTGGTATTTGATGCCCATAGAGGAGCGGTCTCAAGAGCTCCTCCGGTGCGAATTTTGCGTCGCCAGCTAGAATTCAGAAATATCAGAGCTGCATCAAAGTTCTTGGGCGGGACTTAATATTCTGCTAAGCACAATTTCTGTGCCACTATGATCGTAGAAGCTGTATGCCAGCGAGAACTGCTTCAGCGTTTCTATCGAGTGTTTCCAGGGCGCTCAGAACGCTCTCGTGAGTGTTCGTGGAGCCACGCTGGGATATCCAAAGCGACACTTCCTCAAGGGCTGCCCTCAGGGCTATCTGGTTCGACATTAGTAGTTCAAATGTGTCGGCGGTGGTTGCGGCCTTCTTATCCATGTCGGGCGTCCTGTGTGCTTGGTGGAGTCAGGCGGTAGAGGAGGAGGGCTGGGAGAGCTCTCGCTTGATACGGTATACCGTGGCTACCCCCACATCCGCAATCTTGGCAATCTCTTCCATCTTGAAGCCGTCCCGCTTCAGCAGATCGGCCACCTGATCCCATTTTTTCTGGTTACGGCCCTTGCCACCCACTCTCTCGCCACGGGCACGTTTGCTGTCCAGCCCCTGTTTGATACGCTCTACCCGCTTTTCTTGATCCAAGCGGGCCATGGTCGCCATCAGGTCCACCAGCATTTCATTAATAACCAGCATGATGCGGGTGCCGATATCACCGTCATTTTTCAGGGTCAGCATCTGATGGGTGGTTGGCATATCAGCAACAACCAAACGCAGGCCCTTGGACTTGATAGTGGACTTCAGAGAATCCCACTCTGACTTCATCAGACGGGACAGGCGGTCCACTGATTCTACCAATAGCACATCACCTACCGAGGCTATAGCCAGCAGACGACCCAGTTCAGGACGTTCCAGCTTGGTGCCACTAATGTTCTCTGCGTACACATCAACTACTTGCAGGCTCTTATCCAGAGCGAAATTCAGCAGGGACTGCCTCGCCCGCTCTGCGTCCTGATCGTGAGTCGAAGCACGAAGATAGAGATGAGCCTTGATCATGGATTATCCTTTGTCATGAATGTCGATAGATAAATGATAATGTATCATTTGGCTTCCTATCAATGGGTGAGTGATAGGTTGCGGCAACTATTTATCGCCGTCTCGGATAGCTATAGCCAAATGGTAGGTCCGCTCTGGCTGTGCTGGCTCGCTGCTGACTTTCCAGCACTACAAAAAGCCCGCACAGTAGGTGCTGAAGGAGATGGCCTCACTCTTGCCAGCATCGAGGATGGCTCACTTTTGATCCATCACCGCTACTCACCCTATTCCTGGGGCAGTAGGCTGGGCTGAAAGTTGAGCCTAGTGCG
>RCUT01000873.1_pt1 | contig 15019 bp, 12 predicted proteins | sample 2166171 | NCBI WGS metagenome assembly RCUT01 (sample SAMN09932757, study PRJNA488358) | compost metagenome | isolation source: compost soil in 4-hydroxybenzoic | place: Germany: Experimental Botanical Garden
GCACACTCCATCGTAAGTTTTTGGCGTGACTTCTACGCGGCCATCCGACCATGTAATTTCGTGCCACGTTGCAGTAACGAAAGTATCACCGTTTGGCAAGCCGCCAGCGGTTTCGCCCGGTCCGCAATTTACCTTTTCCGTTTTGACCACATCGCTAACGATATAGATCGGACGCGCACAACCAATTGTCATTTTAAACTGGCCTGTGCCACGCGAGACTACGCGCAGAGCAGATGCAGTATTCCAGATCGCCTCAAACGTTTCGGTTTGCGTAACTGTTTTCACCACGTTGTTTCCGAGGCGGAAATCTACAGTTGTGTTGCCTGTGATTTCTACAGTGACCGCGACGTGACCGGTAATTGCAGGCGTATTGAAAACCACGTCCACAACATCGCCCGCGTTGAATTGCTTGAGTGGATCGCCGCAATGGATCGATTGGACAGCTGGGCAACTTGCGTTAATTGTCAGGTATTCATCGAGCACATCGCACTTGACTAGAACGATACCCGAACCCGGATAGAAAAACGTGACATTTCGTCCGAATCCAACCAGCACACCGTCGCGATAAACCGTTACGTCTTGACTGGTTGTAATCGTGGTATTGCCCGGCGTCGAACCGTAGCGAACCGTGATATTCGACAGCGAATCAAAGTTGCGAATTACACCGCAATCAATCGTGGCCTCGACAGGCTTACGCACTGGGCAACTAATCCGCATTTGGAAATCGTTACCGCGAGCCTGCAAAATCAGCGGCACCGTTTTGTCGTAAACGATTGGGTATGTGCCGGATTTCGTGATTAATTGCGTGCCTGTATGCACCACGCCTACCGTCGTTTCAGTCAGCACCAGATCAAGCAACGCATCGCCGCTAATGCCTTTCAAATCCAATCGAATATTACTGAAACCGGGATAGGTGTTTAGCGTAGAACCACAATCCGCGTCCAGTTCTTCGGGAATTGGATCGGGTGCAGTGTAAGGACATTTCGCCTTTACTTTGATTTCACCGTAGCCCTGCGTGTTGATTGTGATTTTGCCTTTGTCGGGCATGTAATCAAACGTGAAATCCACGACGCCGGTATGCCCGGACACCACGTAAAACGGCACGTTGTTTTGTGAGAAAACCAATTGCGCAGTTTCAACCACGGATGCACTGAATTCAATGGTGCCTTCCAGTACCGGGAAATCTACCTGCGTTAATTGCGGCGCGTTGAAAACGTAGTAGTCAGCGGCACCACACGCGAAGCGGAAAACTTCCTCTTCCGGTTGCTCTTCCAGATACGGGCAAGTAAACACGTAGTCAGCAGAACCAATGCCCTGCGTGATTGCATAAACTGGGCCTTTTTCTGGATCATAATCGAACGAGAAAACCCCTTCGCGATCAGGGTCCATTGTCAGCAGCGGCTGGCTATCCTGATAGATAATCACCAATGCAGAACCGACCACGTTCCAGATGATATCCACGCGCCCCGGTTTGTCGCCTAAATCAATTGTGTTTTTGCGCACGTAACCGGCCTGATGCCAAGCGCGGCCACACGGCGTAACGGTATCAATCGGTTCCGGTTTTACTGGGTTTTCAGGCAAGCACGGATCGACAGGACAAAGCAGGTGAATATGCACACGCGAAGTTTTGGTCATGCCTTCGTGCGTTAAAACAATTTCATCACCGCCCGGACCGTCATGCACTGGGGCATAATCGAAGGTCATCGAACCTTCTTTGTCTTTTAGCGGCGCAGCAGCAATAACTTCCCCATCCTGATAAACGTAAATTTCGTCTTCGAGATTTTCACGGTTATACCAGATAGTCACCGGACCATTCAGCTGGCCAAGGTAGTAGGAGATTTTATGGCTACCTTTGCCGCACAAAGTAATCCAGTTATCGCACTGCGCTACAATCTTTTTCGGCTCTAGCGGCGTGTTAACAATAACCGGCAAAGTGCTGCAATTTGTCATGGTTCATTTCTCACTGGAACACAGCCGGGTTATTGTTGATCGGGGTCAGGTCATACTCGTTCGGATAAACCGGACACAAACAATCCTCTGCCGCCGCCCAAATCAAATCGTATTGCGTCGGATGGTGCGCAATAGAAACGTTTTTGTTCATGGTATTGCCTTGTGGCCCGCACGGTCCGCGTGAAGTTGTAGGGCAAGAAAAACCACACAATCCGCGTTTACCTTCAAAGCCCGGAGGACCAGCAAAACCAATATCACCACGCGGCCCGGTTGGACCTAAAGGACCATAGGGACCGGCTGCACCTACTTCGCCTTCGATACCGGGATCACCTACAGGACCATTTCGCCCTTCTGGCCCGCGTGGACCTGCGCAACCGGTTTGTCCGTCTTTTCCGTCTTTTCCATCGTCTGCATCGCGGCCCGGTCGGCCCGGATCACCACGCGGCCCGGTCGGTCCAATACCAAAATCAATCTGCCGCATTAGCGAAGTGATTTCGTAACTTTGTCCGTTCTGCCGGTAGAAAGTCAGGACGCCGGTATCATCGTTAAAAACAGCCTCTGCCGTGCGCAAAGCTTGGCGATCTACAGGCGTTCCAAAATAAAGATTACTGCTATTATCTCGGAATGCCTGCTCGCCTTCGTAGCCGGGCGCGTCAATGGCCGTGAATTGCAAAGCCACAACCTTTTCACCGGTCATGGCGTCTTGCACTTTCAGGCTGTTTTGATTCTTTTTGTTTGTCAGGACTGTCACGCCAATGGGTACAGTCACCGACTTGTTGTCTAAGACGGCAATTGTTAATTCATTTGACATAATTCGTCCACTTCCTCTGGTGTTCTAGCAGTCTGAATTCCAGAACGGCGCATTGTGTAAACGCGATTCCTTTCAGTCACCAGCGCAATCATTTTATCCTTGCTGATGCGGCACGGACCGCCAGATCGAACGATGTAGTTTTCGCTCAAATAACCTAACTCGTCGTCGAAGTATTTCGTTCCGTCCACGACCACAAAGTTTTTGTTTTCAAGCTTGGCTAGGGCGGCACGCCGATAAGCAGCCATGTCGATTTGGTGAATAACGCGACCATTCCGCACAAACAGCATTAACGTATCAAGATTCGCAGAGTAGAAATCATACTGTGACGCACTGATTTCAATCGCACCCTGCACCCAATCGCCTTTGCGTAGGCTACCATCGACGTACCAATATTTCATAAGCTTACACCGGGATTTCCAGAATGTTCAGGTTGACGTTTACCATCACACTAAACTGAGAAGTGTTGGCATTATTCACGCGAACTTTTGCCACGATATCAATCGTCTCGGTGTTGTGGTTAATCGGATCGATTTCGTAAGTCTGCGTCATAGAAGCGTTGGCGTATGCCATGCCGCCGCTAGCGTCATTGGAAATCAAACCAGCTTGACCAGTACCGCGAATCTGCCGACCGAAAGCAGGCTCGGTGGATTGTGCGGATCGTACACCTACAACATATTCGATATTTTCCGTACCTTCGGCGCTCATGTAACCGGGACCGAGGCGCACGCTGAAATCAGCGACCACCATATAAATCGACGGTTTATTCGGCGTCAAAGTAATCGTCTGAGTAATCAAACCATCAGGCGATTTAAACGATTGATTAGCTTCCCAGCGACGCACTGCCCGTTGTGCCGGGAAAGCATCGTCACGAATGGAAATGTGTGCAACGCCGCTCGACGTGTCCACGCTCAAACCATCACCTACGGAAATTGCAGGCGGTGGAATTGGCAAATCAATTGGTGGCGCACCGTGGCGCAGCAGGGTAAACGTTTGGTTGGAAACGTAACCGTCTACAACAATGCCATTCAGGCCGGTTTGTTCGGAACCTTGTGCCTGAATGTTCTCGAAAATCATCACCTCGACTTCTACGTCTGGCTCAAGGGAATCCGTGAATACCAAAGCGTCGTCAATCAGGGAAAAGTTTTTCTGGTGAATATGCGCACCGGATTGGCTGACAAATACTTGCTCAATGGACTGCGGAGTGGTCGGCAGTTTGAGGAAGAAAGTCTCGCCTTTTGTCACATAAGTGCGCGTGACAATTCGCGTGCTGTAGCCAGTTTCCGACACATACGACAGCAACTTCAATTCGATGTGTACGCCCGGTTCATACGGACTGTTAAATCGAATCTTTTTTGTCACGTTGTCGATTGTGTAGGTGGACGACGGTTGCAGCGTGGATTCCACAAAGGCAAATACATGCGCTTGGGTTTCCACAGTCTGACCAAGATCGAATTCGACTTTGGAGCCGTCGCTAATGAATTCCAGCGTGGTGAAAATTGCGCGTGTACCCGTGCTCGGCGATTTAGTGAAAACTCGCAGATCGATACTCACGTTTGACGGAATGTTTTCCGCGAATTCAATTTCCGATGCAGACAGCTGAAATGCTGAACGGTGCTGCGTTACCAGACCAACAGCCGGGTAAATGTAATTGGCGTTTTCTGGCACCAATTCGCCCGTGGTATAGCGCGATTCGTCACCCGTGCCCATAAGCGCCAGCGCGTTTACTTCCAACCGCGAAGGTTCAGTAAACAAAGTGGAGATAATGCGGCTTGCGGCTTTTGGCGGTTGCCACACCAGCGAACCGTCTGCGCCCGGAGTCAGTACCCAATCAGGCGGGATTTCGGTCGTAGGTGGAATTTCCAGATTTCCGCCACCGGAACCAGAACCGCTTGTAGCGCCAGCAAGCAATTTCCAAATCGCGATAGAGGAACCCGCGAGATTAGGAATCGCTTTAGAATCCGGGTCGCGGAATTCTTTTGCGCCAGCGTTGTAGCGATAGCGTCGGGTTTGCCCTTCGCCACTGCCGGAAACAACATGGACGATTACCTGTTCATCGGCAGCAAATGCAACAGAAGTGCTGATTTTAAACGTGGTCGAAGTGGCGCTAGTTGGTTGGCCGTTGAACACGCGGGAATGGTCGGTAAAACCCCATTGGAAACTGCCGGTTCCGTAACGCTGCGCCAGCACCGGGGAACTGGTGCCGTCCGGGTTACGCTTACCGTTCAAAACAGAAATAGCGTTGAATTCGGAATTGCCCGGAGTCGGCAATTGATACAGGAAAGGCGTAGCAGGGATCGAATCGTGCTCGCCTACGCTAACGTCAATCAGCGTCAAATCTGCGCGGGTTGTGGCCAGCACAACAGAAAGGCGTACAGGCTCATTCGGCAACAGAATAAACGGCTGCGCAAATACCGCACGACCAAACGCAATTCTGCCCTCAAAGAAAACCACAACTTCTTTGATTTCGGTCGGCTGGGTAAGCAGACGGGTATCAAACGACAAAACAAAACGCGCAACGCGAGAACTCAGCGTTTCAACGTGGTGAATATCGCCGCCACAAACGAAGTTGCCGACGATATCAGTGTGCTGGGTATTTGTTGCATATGCACCGGAGTCACCAACGCGGAAAGATTCCGGTTTAATGAGAATGCCGCCAATGCTCGCATTGAGCAAGGCCGCTTCCCCGGCATCGAGTAAAACCAGTTTATCGGCCATTTTGTTATTCCATTGGCTGCGTTACGCGATCAACGTCGCAGTAGAAAACTTGGGTACGATCAAACAAAAATGCCTTACCCATTGTCGCGCCGCACTTGGGGCAAATGGAGGGATTCATGTTGGTTAGTGCGGACGCGGTAGCCAAAGTTTCTGCCTGCTCAGCTTTTTCGGCAGCGGAGGCCGTGGCAATCTGTTCCAACAGCTGGAGAGGGTTGACGATATCACGCATTTTTGAGTCTCCCTAGAAATAGGAAAGCCCGCAATTAAGTGGGCTTTGTTAGGGTTAAATTAAGGCTTTTAAACTATTTCTATGGGTTTTCAGGTGGCACTGGCGGCACGTAAGGGTGAATATCCCAATCGAATGTGACAGGGAAATCCTTAACGCCGGAATACACCACGCTAAACGGATCGGAATCCAGCCAGTAATACTTATCGTCACCAACAGAAACGGTTTTGTTTTCAGGCATAACGACAACGTTATTTGCTTCGTCGGCGTCGGTCGTAAACGAACCGGTATAGGTTCCGTTAACGTCGATTACAAACGTTTTGTTCGCTTTTGTCACTGGGTCGTAAAGCACAGGCAGCGTAACGTCGGCTTCAATAACGGCTGGCGCGGGGCGAGTTTCGTTATAGGAGTTTGTCCACGTCGTACCGAGGTTAATACCGGTGTCGGAAATCCACGAAGGATTATATGCCCACGAAAGCACTTGATCAGGCGCGGCCACACCCGGATTAAGCGTTACCTTTTCGTTTGCAATGACCGGCTTCAACGCGCTTAGCGAAGTAATAGCGTTGCTGTAAATCCGCCCCGTAAATAGCGATTGGTTTCCGTTGATCGTCAGGTTTACCGTCGCCTGCGATCCTTTCATATCACACATTAACGAAATCAGCACCGCATTAGCGTGGCCGTATGCGTCTGCCGGTCCCACGTAGGTTACGGTTGTACCAATAGCACCAACGACGTTTAGATTGTAATCCTCGGGATCGAAATACTCCGACAATTCAAACCAATCGCCATTCTCGTCTTGGCCCTGAATAACGAAATGGAATTCGCGCATTGCTTCGTCAACAATGTTAGGCAATTGAATCGTAGCGCCCGTGCGAATTTCCCCGTAAATCTGCCAGAAACCATCCGGGGTAATGTCGAAGACTTCACCATCCGCTTTTACCGGCGATGCGTCCATGCTCAGCGCACACAAACGCACGGTCGGAATATAACTAGGGTCACGCACACGAATATCAATACAACGATAGTCGGAAAGCTGGCCCAAATCCGATTTAATTGCGTAGGTAATCGAATCGCGTCCGTAAATGCCGTAGTACGGGCAATAAAGCAATTGATCACCGTCTGCACTGGGGCGACAAAAACCTAATACGCCTTGGGTAATGCAAATGGGTTTTGCTTTGGTTGCAACCAATGGTCCTATGCGGCGGTCGGTGCCATATCCTGATTCTTTTGTGTCCTCAGAATGCAAAAGCGCGGGCGTAGGAACAACCAGCCATTTGTCATTCATGTTGGGGAAATCATCGTCTTCGGTAAAGGTCAGTTTACCGCTGACAGTTGGCACAAACGTTACGGTATTTCCTGCAATCGTATAGCCGCCGACCATGCGCACACCGTCGAGATAGATTTCCACGTTTGCCGGGCTATACGGAGTAAATGGTAAAACAACGCTAGATTGATTAGAGCGGTTTGACTCGAAAGAACGGGCGATCCTTTGTCGCCCGTACATCCGAATGCGCAGCTCCATATAACGCGAAAGCGGTTTGATTAACCGCAGGTTTGGAGTCAGTGCAATCATAGATTTCTCACACGTTAAACGCAATGCGGTAGGAACGCTGGCCAAGGTTGGCGCTAATGGTCCGATAAACGTACCACGTAGTTTCCACACCGTTTTGCATGTGTTTATGCACGGCTGGCGTATTGGAACCGTCAGGCCCCGCCCAGTCTGGCGAAATTTGATTATTTGTGGCGTCGTAGAACGTGACGTAACCGAACACGGCAGGCACCATCATGTACCCGTATTCCTGCACGTCATCACGGAAAGCATTTTCCGAAATCATCAGGCTTAACGGGAACAGCGAATCATAATCCGTTACGACAGCCGGTTGGCCTACGCAATACACAGGACCGGAGCCGAGAACACGAATGGTTTTTGTCGCTTCAACCAACGTGTTTTCGTAGGTGAAATTCGCAGACAAAGTAATAACCTGATTGACGACGCTGTTTTGCGCCAGCAACGTACCATCCGCGAACATAACCAGATTCAGCGAATCGGAAAGGATTTCCCAGTTCGGAGTAATCGGTAAACCTTGGCCCTCATTGTTGCCGGTGTCAGGCGTGTAGGCTTCTGCGCTGTACCGTTCTTTTACGCCGATTTGAATTGTGTCCGGGCCGCGAATCCCAAGGCCTGTATAAGCCGCGTCAATTGGCACGACAGTAACCGCCATCGAATCAATAACAATGCGCCCGCCGCAATTCCACGTAGCGGTAATGGTGAACGTCATATCAACGTTTAGTTTGCAGGTAACAAACCCGTTTTCGTCCACGTTAATATTTGGGTTATCGACCGCCCAATCCGAGGAAACCAGCAATTCGTTCGGGCAGTTTTCAAACAGGATAGCCTGCGAGAAAGAAGCAACCTGCGTCGAATAAATAACCGCATTGCCAATGATGCGCGAGCTTACAGGCACGTCCGGGCCGAGGGTTGGAATGTATTTAACGGACATTGGATATTCCGCCACTTCGCGGAAATAGGTAGCGCGCACAATAACGTCCATATCAAAATCAACGTTACGCCCAGTCACTACGCCATAACCCGCAACATCCGCTGCAATGAATTCCGCGTTTGCATCCAGCGTGTAAACTTCCCATTTCGGGTTAACCGTTGCAAAGCTGCCGTCTTCGTAAACAGCGGTCGCCGTGAGAATTACCCGATCCAGCGCGTTTACCGAATTAGGCCCGGTAATGATCAGGCCTGTGAGGGAGTTGGTAGCGCTCACACAAACAATCGTTTTGTTTTGCGTGTAGGTTTGCCCGTCTTCCTCGTAGGTAATCTGAATGCTAATCAGGCCGTCTTCGGGTTTGTCGATAATCAATTCACCATTGATAATCGTGGCCCAATCGGTGGCTGGCGTTACTGTCCATTCTGGTTCGATTTTCAGCACACGCCCGTCGGTGTATTGCGCGTATGCAATGTACCGGTTTACGTCGCCTTCTTTGATAGAATCGGAACCGAGAATAATCAGGGATTCCAGCATGGTTACAGGGCGTGCAATTGTGATCGGCAAAGCAGAATAAATTCCACCGTAGTTGGCGCGCACTTCTGCATCGATTTCCGGCTGGTTAATCAGGCCCGCGTGGAGGTTCCCGGTATCGGTGATATAAAACTGATTGGTAAACCATTCCGGCGTAACAAGCGTGCTGGAACCGTCAGTCATTACCGCCATGCAGGTGTAAGAAGCTTTGGTGTTTTCCGTTACACGCGAAGGGCCGAGAATGTTGAGCTGGGCAACGCTCACGAATTCAGGATAAACAATCGCCTCATGGTCAGCACGCATAACGAGATTGCGGAAACCGAATTCAGCAGTGATTTCTACATTCGTTTCACCGGCCACCAGCATTGTCGAAGCCAGACCGTTTTCCACAACTACAGCAGGCGAACTGGAAGCCCAGCGCGACAAAACATCCATAGTCGATCCGTCAGAGAAATGCGCGGTCGAATACAGCTGGTGTTGCGAACCTTCTTTCATCCGGTCGGAGCCGCTAACAGTCAGGCCAACCAAATGCACATTAGGATCAATGTATTTCAGTTTTACTTTCTTGGCAGCGGTGTACGGAATTGTATTGATTGTGGTTTTGCAGTGAATCGTAACGGTTTGATCTTCCCGCATATTGCGCGTGTGCAGAGTACCGCCTGCAAAATACGCATATGGACTCAAAACGCTCAGGTCTACAGTGAGTTGATCGGAGCCTTCGGAGTGGTAAGCAATAACGGTATAATCGCCGGTTTGTTCGCTAGAGATTTCATCCGGGCCGATGATTTCCAAACGGCGAATATCCTGCATACCGAGACGCACGGAAATGTCTTTGGTTACGGTTTGCCCGCGAATGGTGGCGCTGATTGTTACCAGCGTATCCTGTGTGAAACCGGAGAACGTAGCGTGCCCTTGATTAATGGACACGTTACCGTTATGCGTGGAGGTCCAGCTATTCGACTCAAACACTTGGCCTTTTGCGCGCAGCACATACGACGCAGAAAAACCGGTATAAACTTCATCCGGCCCATCCAGCGTAAATACCGCATTGTCTAGGCTGTAATCCGCATCGCAAATCAGGCGGCGTACTGGCTGGCGGTAAACCACACCGGTAAGCCCGAGGTCTTCGGTATTCTCAACTTCAATGCTGAAAAAGAATTGATCGATAACCAGATTGATAGGCGCCAACGAAAAAAACGCTGACAAGAATCGATCTTTCAGCGTTGTGCCTACTGGCAATCGGATATTCTGGTCGGCGGGAACTTTCTGCATTTCCAGATTGATATGCGTGGTTTTGTACCACGTACCACCGTCGATTCGCAGGGCGCCCAGTGGTTCCTCATAAAACGTTGCATAATCCTCGGTGTACAGCGGATAAGCAGTCACCCGCCGACCGAGAATATACGCGATCATTCTGTATGCAGATTCCCGGCCCAATTGCTGGTGCATAAGCGGCAGCATATAAACCGAATTATACAAGCGCTCTGGATCGACAATCATGTCGGGCGGAATGGTAATCCCGAGGTCATTAAGCGCCTGCTTTACGAATATCAGGGGCGTGGTCGCTTTCAGGTCGCGAATATCATGCAGTTGCGACAGCGGTTCACGCACTTGTTCCGTATAGAATTCCTGCAAAGCCTCAAGGAACGAACCCCAAATAGGCTCGTTCCTGATGAATTCAAAGTCAAGACTAGAAAAGTCGATCTTATTCATCTACACGTTCCGAAAGTGTGATATCAATGAGCGGCGTTTCTGCCAGCACACAATACGAAGTCGGGTCATTCAAAACAATTGAACGCTCAAGCGGGCTGAGAACTTCGATATAGTCTACGCCATTCACCCGGCAGGCTTTTTCAATGTCCGAACGGGACACGCGACGGTTAAGAATATCTGGCCGTTTGCGGAAAAGCTTTAGGATGTTTTCATTGATCGTCTGTTGGATTTTATCGCTATCGTTTGCGGCCCAGTCAAAGAGCGCGACAGCAACGTGAACCTTGATAAATACTTTGGTCGGATTCCACGTTTGCACTTCGATGGAGCCGTGCAAATGAGGCATAAGCCATTTCAGGAATTGTTGCCAGCTGGCCGACTTCGGGTTGATATCACCGCCGCCCCACGTATCGGTATTCACCGGCAGTACGCAAATGCGGATTGTGTTCATCCACGTTTTATCGTCCGGGGCAATATCACGCTGGCCCAATACCGCGCAGTCTGCCACGCCCGGATAAGAACGCACGCCCGCTTTGATTTCTTCCTGACTAATCCACTTCTCACGCGAGCGGAAAAGCACGGGAGAATATTGGCGATAAAAAGACGCCTCTTTTGGATCAGCACCGCCCGCTGTAGTTTCCAGCGTTTCGCCTTGAATAAGCGGGTTTTCCGAATAGACCGAACGCACACCCGGCAAGATGCCATTGTGGCGCGTGCCCTCGTTAACGACATAGCGAACTGTCAGCGTTGCACGGGCGGGCAAACGGGCGCCATATTCACCAGTTCCAAATACCAGCGAAGCGTCACCATTAGCCGTGGTCATGTGGTAATAAACACGGTCGTCAGCAGTGTGCTCATACATGCCGCGATCAGTGGATTCCCAAAGCTGGGTATTACCAGTGTTTTTGTCCGTGGTGTAAACGTACAAATCATTGCTAACGTTAAAGCCCGGTTCGTCCAGCATGAATTCGTACAGCTGCAAATTGGTGATTGTGTCGAGGTCGAACGTTTTGGTTTTCACCAGACCTTGGGTAAGGATAACGTCCTGAGTTTCCCCGGCGATCACGTAGTATTGCTGTGGATTGTAGAAAGGAGTTTTGTCCACGAAATGCTGGCGGTAAGGCGCAACAAAAACAGCGGAATTTGCACCGTTACGCATACGCACGGTTGCGGCTGCGCCATTGCGACGTTCAATGAAAACGCCTTGGCCGCGAGTCAGTGCATAAACCGACGAATCCCGGTTTGCCGTTTTGAAATAGGCGTTGCGCGCACCCGTCAAAATCGAATGCTGGTGGCTTACCGACATACCGCCAAAAATACGTGTGATAAATGCGCCGACGTTGGTAGGCAGCATGTCATCCCAAGTGCCGGTTTCTTTCAGCTTTTCGCGGAAGAAACCAACGGCCTCGTCTATGTCCGTGATGGAAGTAGGAAAATCGAAACGGTCCGTCATAGGTTCCTGCCCAAGTTAAAGTTGAAAACAATGTCCTTTGCATTCAGCTGAGGAACATCGTATTGAATGCTCACATAGTAGATTTGATCGTCGGGGATTGGCGCTACCACGCAGCCGGTTATGACTACCCGTGTTTCGCCATTGCGCGGCAGTACCGACATAATTTCATCGCGAATTTTATCCGCCTGAAAATCGTCCACCGGATCGAAAAGGAATGTGAGGATCAGCGAGCCGATCATGGGGTCAAACCACGCAGTACGCGGCGGCGACAGGAAAATCATCAAAAGGTTTTGATTGATCGCATCGGTGTCGTAGACCAGCGCGCTTTGGGTTTGGTTCGGCTCTAGGCTAATGTCTGAAAAAATATACGTCGAACGCTCTACCATTTGTTACCCCGAAAAGACGTTTGGGCTACCATTGGACGCCACGTCGCCGCAGTCAATTGCGCCGCCAGCAGTGTGAACAAGTCGGCCATTTGTGAATGTTTTTACGGCACCCGTTAATGCCGTGCCTTGGTGGCAACCTTTCGACGGACAACAGTGCGTCATGTACGCATCGCCTACCCGCACCTCTGGAATTCCGTTGCAGAAAACATTCATCGACGCAGCGACCGGCAACGACGGCGGAAAACAGCCGTGACCCGTGGATTTGTCGAGCTTTAGTCGAATGTTGGGCATACCCATACGGAGGCACTCCAATACTGTAAATATGAGATATACTGATAAATTACCTAACGCAGTGATTTATCTTGTTTAAACCACGCAAATGAGGCGATTACATGTTCTACGCAGGTTTGGTTCGTTCCGCAGACGACCGTGTTTTCTACGAAGACAACCCGTTTGATTTTGAATTCCGTGGCGTGCTCAAGCACATTCTGGATCATGGCGAAGTGCGCAATGACCGCACCAAAACCGGAACCATTAGCGTGTTCGGTTCGGTCAACTACTCGCTTGATCTGCGCGACGGCTTCCCGGCGATCACTGCCAAAATTCTGCGATTCGTTACCATGAAAAAGGAAACGATGAAGTGGATGCTGGAAGGCAAATCCGATCTGAAAACGCTCAAAGATATCAACGTAAACATTTGGGACCAGAACGTAAAACCGGGCACCGAAGTTTACGAAAAACTTTGGATTGAAGACCGCGTGAAATTGCTGTCTGCCGCACAGAAAGCAGAGTTCGATGCGTTCCGCGAAGAGCTGCGCGCCAGCCAGCCTTCTCTGGATTCGTTGGAGTACGAAGCGGCGTTCGACGCCAAGCTGAATAACTGGGGAATTCCCGACAAGAAATTGGTAGATGGTGATTTGGGGCTGATCTACGGCAAACAATGGCGTGCATGGGACGATATCCGCATTATCGACAGCGCTGATTGGCGTGCCGATCCAGCAGGTTTTGCTGCAAAAGGTTACGCCGTTATTGGCAAAATGTTTAACGGTTGGGAAATCGCCATTGGCCGCAAAGTTGACCAGATTGCAGCGGTCGAGGAAGCGATCAAAAACGAAATCCGTTTCCACAATGGCGAAATCGAAAAACACAGCGCCGGTCGTCGCATTATCCTGACCGGCTGGAACGTCGCGCAGTTGGATGAAATGAGTTTGCCGCCTTGCCACACAATGGCGCAGTGGTACGTTAGCAGCAACAAAAACGGGAACGGAAAATACTATTTGGATTGCAAGCTGTACATGCGTTCCAATGACATGTTCTTGGGCGCACCGTTCAACGTTGCCCAATACGCAATGCTTACCGAAATGCTGGCACACGCACACGGTTTGCAGGCGCGCAATATGCACATTACCATCGGTGACGCACACATTTATTCCAACCACGTCGAGCAGGTACGCGAACAGCTGAGCCGTCCGATTATCTACAAATCGCCGAAGCTGGAAATCAAAAGCGGTCCGGTTAAATCGATTCTGGATATCCAGCTGGAAGACGTTAATCTGGTCGGTTACGAATCTTACGAAACCATCAAAGCCCCTATCGCAGGTAACTAATCATGGAACCGAAAGTACCGAATTTCTCGACGTTTGAAGGCGACATTTTCGCGTGGCTGGAAGTGTTGGAAAACGAGCACAGCTGGCTTACCAATACAGGTTTCAATTTCTTGCCAGAATTCAACACGTATGTGAATTTCGACGGGAAGATACTCGGCCACAATAACCCGAAGGCTTACCACACCCGCGAAACCCTGCAAAAGATCAGCGACATGATCGGCGCCGGGACCACTGGTTGCTGGCTGTTCTGGTGGGAAGAGGTGCGAGACGAAGCGCATAAATTCGTGCGCGATACAGAGGAATACGCAGGCTCCGATTTGTTCGGCACTGTTGGCTACACTATGGAACTGTTCAGCCGCAAAATGGCAGATAACGAAGAGATTACACTCAACGCCGCCATCACGGGAAAATAAAATGTCAAAGCTGCCACTTGATACACGGATTGTTAGCGCGTTTCCGGGCACCGGCAAATCCATGCTGGCGCAACAGAACTACGCGTTTGTGGACGTGGATTTTCCAGAATACAAAAGCGACATGGAACCGTATCTGGAACAAATCCGCGAAGCATTGAAAATCCCCGGCGTTATTGCGTTGGTGCCGACGTGGCCGCAGCTGCGTAAAGCGCTGCAAGATGCTGGGATGAAATACGCGATTTTCTACCCGAAACGCGACCTGAAATTTGACTACAACAAACGCTATGTGGATCGAGGCAGTCCGAAAGCGTTTGTAGACAATATGTGGTGGAAGTGGGATGAATACCTTTCGTCCTGCGAGCAAGACCCCGCCGATATCAGCATGTGCATGGCGCAATCCCAAGCGCGTCTGTCCGATTATTTCTTGTGAGAACCGAAATGGATTATCTGCCGTTTATTCCCCACAAACAAACCATCAAACATAACCCGCCGCACCAGAACGGTGACTGTATGCGCACTTGCGTAGCCAGCCTGCTCTGCAAGCCAACGGTCGAAGAGGTTCCGCACTTTGCAGAAGGCCTGACTTTCAAGCCGGAAAATTCCGATGTTGAAGGTGCGGTTTCCGTCAACCGGATGCGTGCCTATCTGAAAGAGCAAGGCTACGTTTTGTTTAGCGTTACGCTGGTCGGTGACTGGGATGTTGTGAAGGAATATCT
>RCUT01000874.1_pt1 | contig 15009 bp, 11 predicted proteins | sample 2166171 | NCBI WGS metagenome assembly RCUT01 (sample SAMN09932757, study PRJNA488358) | compost metagenome | isolation source: compost soil in 4-hydroxybenzoic | place: Germany: Experimental Botanical Garden
ACTCTACAGCTTTAAAAGAAGAACCTTGTCCTGTTGCGCGTTGTGTCAATCTCATAGGAGATCGGTGGTCACTTCTGATTGTGCGTGATGCTTTTGATGGAATGCGCCGTTTTGGAGATTTTCAGCGGAGCTTGGGAGTTGCGCGAAATATTCTTTCTGATCGACTGAAAAAGTTAGTTGATGCAGGTGTTCTTGAAATGCAAGATGCTTCGGATGGTACGGCCTATCAAGAGTATGTGTTGACCGCTAAAGGGGAGAGTTTGTTTCCAGTGGTTGTGGCTTTGCGACAATGGGGAGAGCAGAACCTATTTGAAAGTGGTGAACACCATTCTCTGTTAATTGATAAAAATACAGGTCAGCAAATCCCATTTATGGCGCCAGTCGCGGCAGATGGAACAGTGCTGAGAGCTTCTAATACTCAAGTGCAAAAGGTGAAATAAAATAAGAGAAAACAAAAATAACCTTTTTTAACTTAAATTTGGGCAGATTAGTTGGTACCCTTGCGCGTCAAATTAAGGTGAGATTATGAGATTTATATTCCTCTTTATAAGCGCAATTTCAATTCAATGTTATGCAGCATCGGAAGCAATGCAGCTTCATTACTGCGAAACTGTAAAAAAAGCAGCGAGCGGAGTGATGGATGCAAGACAACATGAAGTGCCAGCTAAAGAGTTACACGACATAGCGAATCATCTTGAAGAGCAACAAGCCAAACAACTTTATCAAGAGCTTATCAAATCTGCATATTCTTCAAAATTATTTGAAGACCCTCTCATCAAGTCAAAAGCTGTTGAAAATTTCCAAACCACGTGGCATGAACAATGTTTAGCAAAAGATTTAGCTAAGAATATATGAGGTGTAGTGGGAAATGGCTAACTGGTAGATAATCTACTTTAGCCTTTAATCAAAATAAATTTTTTAGCATATATCATTATAAAAGAAAAGGTGTTTTTTACGCTATTTCATCTGTGATTCAGTCACATTTGTGATCGGAAAAAAATCATTACTAAAGTTTTGATTCCTTTTGTGCAATGCAACGGGTTGGAATTGAATAAGAGCTTTTTCAATTTTTTGAATCATGTATAAAATTATTAGTCAGCAATTTAAATTTTTCTCAGCAATTCAAATTTTTCTGCAATAAAGTTAATAAGTAGGCTAACTCGAGTTGGTATATTCTTTTCATTTGAGTATAATATATAAATGGAAGTTTCAGGAAGTATATAATTACTTAAAATATTTATAAGTTTTCCTGTTTTTAATTCATCGATTATATATATATCTGGAATTCTTGTAATCCCCAGTCCTTTTAGTGAGGCAGATTTTAACATTAAACTATTGTCAGATATCATGCTGTAATCTAAATTATTTAAATAACCATATTGGCCTTTTTCTATATCATAAAATTGTAATGACCGAACCTCAATTATACCAGAATACAATAATAATGAATGTGATTTTAATTCATTAGGATCCTTTGGAATACCATTCTTATCTAAATAATTTGGTGATGCAACAAGAATGTGTTTGAAACTCCCAATCTTTTTTGCAATTAAATTACTATCATCTAGTTTTTTCGAAGTTCTAATAACAAAATCAAAGTTTCCACCAATAACATCTAAGTTACTATCATCTAAAATACACTCAATCTTAATATCCTTATACTTTAGTAAAAAATCAGAAATAAGTGGGGAAATATGTAATAACCCTAAGGAAACAGGTATTGATATACGTATTTTCCCACTATAATCTAAACTACTTTGACGAACATTATCATTTAATCCATCTAATTTGTTTACTATGGATTTTACTTGAGAATAATAATAAGATCCGTATGTAGACAACTCAACTGTGCGGGTATTTCTTTTAAATAAACTAACATTTAATTTTTCTTCAAGTAATACAATATGTTTTGAGACAGATGAATTTGAAATAAATAAACGTTTTGCCGCTCTTGAAAAACTTTTACTTTCAACAACTTCACAAAAAACTCTGACTGACTTTAAATTGTTCATAATAACTACGTATCTAATTCTTTAATTAATAATTAACATTGATTACTCAATGTATATAAATTATTTAATGAAAATTAATTGTAAATCATTTTTGTTCTTAAGAACATATCTTTAAATTTAATATGCTATTTTTTAATCAGATATGGGTAAATAAAAATGGATGTATTTTTATTAATCATAAATGTATTTTAAAACTCATTAAGTCTATAAAGTTTAATTTTTTATTAAAATATAAGGTTGTTTTTTTGGAGTATTAATATAATAGAATTATTTTTTAGTGAATTTTATGATTTTTAGATTGAGAGAGTAAAAAATACAACTGTTCGCTTTTTAATCCCTATGAGAAATTTAATGTACAATAGAATTTTTATACATAAAAATAATAATTTGAAGAATAAAATTTATCATAGAAAATTTAAGAGTTTTAAATATGAAATGTATATAAAATATTCAAGGTTTAAAAAATTTTATGAAACTTAGTTTGAACTATACAAAGAGTCTTATGGATAATTTTTGATTTAGTTATTTAATGCAAAAAAGTATATTCTAAGAAAGGTCGATCTGCCAGACTATATTGCTATTGGAGTCAGATTTTACTTTGTCTCAGTTATGGGGGCAAATATCTGGCTTTATTCATGTTGTTACAAGTTATGTCATTTCAGAGCCAATAGCTTTAGACACTGTATGTCATATTGAAGATCATATGATTGTATCCAATTTTTTAATTTACGGAGCGATTTATTCCAAGCTGAAGGCATAGGTTGTATGTAAATTATGTAGTAAATTGGGATGGACCAGTATTATCTCTTTTGTTACTACCATATTTTAATGCGGGTATAAAATTGAAAATATACTGTTTAAATTCAGTTGTAAAAGTCCGGAAATTTTCATCTGTGTAAGTGTACGGTTTTTAAATCTATACATAGCTATGCATTTAAATTGTAGTGGGTACTGTTAGGGGGGTACTTGATTAGGAAAAGTGGGGTTTATACAATGTTTATAGATTAATGATTATTTATTTTGATTATAGAGTTTATTATCTTTAAATTTTAGATACCCAGAAAAAAGCCCTGATATACTGTTGAGGTTTTGTAATGCTTGCATCTTAAGGGTAACTTTTGTTCACACTATTTTGTTACAAAAACTTATTATTTTGTTGGATGCTTCCGAATATTCTAGGACTTCATTAATTATCTCAAAGATTTGCTGAACATATTTTTGAAAGAATTGAATTTGATGTGACAGCATTAATTGATATAAGCATGATTCTAGTCGATTCTCGGCCTAGTTAAGTGATAATTTTCTGATAAAGTCATGCTCAAGTTCTGATGTAATTCGAGTTTCTTTCACAATTTTAAGATACAATATGTATTTATAAGTTATTCAATTGAATGAAGTAAAATGTTCACTATACCAAATATTTTTCCATAACTTGTACAAGTATACCATATATTAGATTGATAGTGTGCTCATCATGGTCACTGCATCATTTACTATCTAACGATAGATCTGAATTTTGAAATATCCATTTTATTAGTAACTAATACAACTTTATCCTCTTATTTTTTACTTAACCTTATTTGAAGACGTATCTAAAGAATGGAGCAATACTGACAAAGAAGCATTGAGATTGTCTATTTCATTACTGGACAGTACTGAAAGTATCAGACGTTCATTCTCTATATGTGCTTCCACGGCATCATTGATTAGCTCTAATCCATGACTTGTAAGTTGTACGAGCATACTTCGTGCATCATCTTCGTTATCTATACGTTCAACCAGATTTTTCTGCTCTAATTTCTTTAAACGATGAGTCATTGTCCCAGAAGTAATCATTAATGCTGAAAACAGTTCAGTTGGACTTAGCTTATATGGAAAACCAGAACGTCGAAGCGTAGCCAACATATCAAATTCCCAAAGATTAAGATCAAATCTTGAAAAGTTGGATTCCAATAGCCGTTCTATTAGAGTGGAACATCGTTTGATGCGACCAATAGGCCCCATGGGACTGGCATTAAGATCCGGTCGCTCTCTTTTCCATTGTTCTAAAATTTTACCAACTTCATCATTTTCCAGACTATTGTTTTGATTTTTCATTTATCTTGACTTCAAGCTAATTGGTGTGACAACATAATGATATCTCGAATTGAAGATAAATTACAACAATATGTCAAATACTTTGCCAGCTTCACGTGGGTTAGATATTTTATTAACTGCATTAGCTCCTATCATTTGGGGTTCCACATATATTGTAACATCAGAACTTTTACCATCAGACCGTCCTTTTACCTCTGCACTTATACGAGTATTACCAGCAGGTTTACTTTTATTATTATTTACTCACCGCATGCCTGCCAAAAATGATTGGTGGCGTTTAATCATACTGGGGGCGCTCAACATAGGGCTTTTTCAAGCTTTTTTATTTGTAGCAGCCTATCGTTTACCAGGTGGATTAGCTGCTGTACTTGGTGCAATCCAGCCTTTACTTGTAATGGTATTAGCTTGGGTAATAGATGGTCGATCACCACTGAGAGTTACACTATGGTCAGCTGTGATAGGTATGTTTGGAATGGCAATTTTACTATTATCGCCTCACACAGTATTTGAACCAATTGGAATCTTAGCTGCATTATTAGGTGCTATTTGCATGGCATGTGGTGTGTGGCTAACATCTCGCTGGAAATTAGATATTCCATTACTCGCGCTTACTGGCTGGCAGCTTGTGATTGGGGGCTTCATTCTTATACCTATTGCTTGGATGGTGGATGCACCTCTCCCTTCTTTAAAACCTGTACAATATATTTCTTATGCCTATCTTAGCTTAGCGGGTGCTTTAGTTGCTTATGTACTTTGGTTCAGAGGAATAACCCGTTTGCCGAGTGTAGCAGTTGCATCGCTTGGACTACTTAGTCCTCTTACTGCGGTTGTACTTGGTTGGACTCTGTTATCACAATCAATCTCAGGAACTGCTCTTTTAGGATTAATCATAGTGCTCATTAGTGTGTTCGTAGTCCAGTGGACAACGGCACGCCGTAATTAATTATTAAATTTAAAATTATTTTTTATTTTTTAGAGGCCTACATGAATATCTCCATACAACATGCTATTAAAACTCGAACATCAATTAATAACTTTCAACCTAATCGCACATTAGATAAAGATACCATCAAGTTATTAGTCGAATTAGCAACAAAAGCTCCTACGGCATATAATTTACAAAATTGGCGTTTTATAGCGGTATGCTCTGAAGAATCAAAAGAATTATTGAAAACAGCAGCTTTTGGACAAGATAAAATTACTGATGCTTCCGTAAATTTTATAATCTGCGGTACATTTGATGCGCATAATCAACTGCATAACGTACTTCAACCATCCCTAAAAAATAATATTATGGGAAATAATGTTGTTGAAAGCTGGGTAAAACAGGCAACTAATGCTTATCAAGACAACGCCATATTACAACGTGATGAGGCTATTCGCTCGGCATCTTTAGCCGCGATGACCTTGATACTCGCTGCACAAGAAATGGGGTTAGGGACTTGTGCAATGGGAGGATTTGATGCAAAACAAGTATCTCAAGATTTTGAACTTACCGTGACAGAATTGCCTGTCATGATTGTTGCTGTAGGTTATGCCACAATTAATAATTGGGCTCAAAAAATACGTAAGCCTGTAACAGAAGTTCTTACTATTGTTTAATAAGTTCCTTTACGCTTTTGATTGTAATAAACCCCTAAGAAAATAATATAGCTAAATTTAGTTATATTTTTTTATTTATATAAAAGATAACTTTAAAATATTTTATTTATTTTTATATTGTGAATTCCTATAATTACTAGGTATTTCTTTTGTTGATATTTAATTGTAGATTTTGTATTGGTTTTGATTGGAAATTAAGTTTAAGATATATAAAGCGATAACTTGGGAAGTTTTATGTATTTAAACTGATTTAAATTGGATATTTGTTTTTTTTGTGTGATTGTGAAAATAATTAAGCTAGATACTTTAAGAAAATTATTTTCACGTAAATAGCATTTAAGTGTGACTGATCATTTTAAATATGAGAAAGGTTGGAAAAACCTGAATTTAATTTTTAACTTATTTTAATGGTTTTTATTTGAAGTTGTATTTTTTTTTGGGGATTTAAATTTGAGTTTTGTTGTGTTAATGAAAAGCAGGAAAGTGCATTGATCTAATTAGAATTTATCCAATAATTTATTACATTGGTTATGTTAAATTGATTAATAATATATATGTATTTTTAATTCTGTGGTTTGATAATTAAGAAAATAAATATTTATGTAATATTGTGGGATGTAGTGAATTATGTGGTATATGTAGATTTATAATATTGCAGTCATATTAGTAAGCGGTTTAATAACATGTAATAATAACTATGAAGAAAATCTAAAATTAAAGAATATAAAAATAATGTATGCTTTTATGATGGAAGTGTATTTTATGAGATAAAGTTTTTGTAATAGACTATAGTGTTTTTATTTTGGATTGCATTGATAGAATATTACAATTTTTTAAATTTTTCTAACACTACATTTGAATGTATTTTATGATCTTTGTTTGTTAAGAATGGGAATGTTTAATAGAAATATAAAATTTTAGATTAATTGTCAAAGTGAAATAAAATTATTTATAATATGGCCTTTTTTTATTTTTTTAATATAATTTTTCCTAATTAAAAAACTGTCTATCCATAAACTAATACTTGGGAATAAATAATACTATTATAATTTAGTAAATATGTGGCTGTAAATGAAATTTTAATAAATAATAAATTTCTATTAATAAGATAAGGTAATTGATGAGTTGGTGAACACTTTTTACTTTTTTTCAAAAAAGTTTTTAATATATAGAAATTGTTTTAAATAAAAAAAATAATAATATAAGTCGGGATTAGTTGGCAGAATAAATTAATCAAAAGCTGTAAAAACATGATAACTAGTATGAGGATTAATTTGTGAAAAACATTATTCAAATTGCAGGAATAATTGACTCAGAAGAAGCAAATATGCTTATTGAAGAAGGAGTTGATTGGTTAGGTTTTCCTTTAAGATTACCATCAGGTTTAGATGATATTAGTGAAGAAAATGCAAAAAAAATTATCAGTAAATTACCGGAAAAAAATAAAGGGATTTTAATATCATACTTGACAGATGCCGATGAAATTACTGATTTTTGTAAATATTTGGGAGTCCATGGGATACAAATTCATGGTGATATATCATTACCAGAAATGATTAAGCTTAGACAAAAATCTAAAGATTTATTCATTTTAAAAAGTCTAGTTGTAAAAGAAGATAATTTGGATGAGTTATTGGTATTAATAGATGAAATGAGTCCATATGTAGATATGTTTATTACAGATACTTTTGATCCTAAAACCGGTGCAAAAGGAGCAACTGGTAAAACACATGATTGGAATATTAGTAAAAAAATTAGTGAGTATTCAAAAAAACCATTAATGATGGCTGGTGGTTTATCAGATGAAAATATATCAGATGCTATAAAATACGTAAATCCACATTCAATTGATGCACATTCATTAGTAGAAAGCGATAATGGTAGAAAAGATAGAGAAAAAATTAAAAAATTTGTTTTAAATGCTAGAAAGTCTTTTTGATGTGAAAATTAAGGAGCGACAAATGCCAATATATGAAATAGAGCAAAATAAATCTATTAAATCAATACATACAAAGATTCGTCAAAAAGATTCCTCATTAAGTGATTTTAGATTTCATTCTAATAGATTAATTCGGATTATTTTAGAAAAATGTTTTGAATTTCTTCCGTATAAGAATAGTGATTGTATAACACCAATTGGAGAAAAATATTGTGGATTTGAATTAGAAAAAGATTTGTATGCAATTTCTGTTATTAGAGCTGGTGAAAGTATGGAATACGAGTTTAATAATATTATGAAAGGAATACCAATTGGTAAAATTTTAGTACAAAGAGATAAGCAAACCAAAGAGGCCACTTTTCTATATCAATCTTTACCAAAAGATATAAGTGAGAAATTAATTATAATATTTGAACCAATGATTGCGACTGGAAATTCAATTTTTTTAGTTTTAGAAAAATTGTTGAATAAAGGTGCTAAGTTGGAAAATATTATTATTGCAAATATTCTTTGTTCACCATCTGGAGTTGAGAAAGTTCTAAATAAGTACCCTAATTTAAAAATTGTAACTGGTTCTATTGAACAAGGAATGAATGGAGAATCATTCATGATACCAGGTATTGGAGATTTTGGTGATAGGTATTTTGGGGTGAGGGGTTAAATATTAAATAAATTAATTATTTAAGTTTGCTTAAGTATAAATAAATATTTTATATGTTTATTTATACTTCTTGTTGGTTTTATTTCAATTTTTTGTTTTTTAAATCCTAATTGTATTTTTAATATAATTGGTTTAAATATGTTTAATATAGAGATTTATTTTAATGCTTAGTAATGAAAAGTTATATAGTATGTTTGTTGATTGTGTTTTAAATAATAGTGATGCAATAGCAATTATTGATGGTGAAAATAAAATAAGTTATAAAGAAGCTGAAAAGGTAATTGATAGGATCGCACATAAAATTAGCAGTCTTAATGTCCAGAATACTTTGGGTATTTATATTGAAAGTTCAAAGGATTTGATTTATAGTGTCTGGGGAGCAATTGCAGCAGATATTTCTTATATTCCCTTGGCAGTTGAATATCCAGACCTTAGAATTAAATATATTATTGAAAATAGTGGTTTGAAATCTATAATAACAACAAACAAAATGAAAGCAAAAATTGAGGAAATTGCTTCTAAAGAGATTGAGATTTTGACAATTGAAGATATTTTAGATAAAGAAGATGATTTTAAAATTACTAGAAAGAATATTTTTTATAAAAATGATAAAACATATATAATTTTTACATCTGGAAGTACAGGTGCACCAAAGGGTGTAAGTATTTCACCTGGTAATATTATAAATCAGTTAAATTGGTTGAAAAGAAAAAAATACTTAAATGCTGAAACACGAATCATTCAGAAAACTCCAATTGGTTTTGATGCAGCACAATGGGAAGTACTTGCATTAGCTGCTGGAAGTTGTATCGTCGTTGGATGTGTAGATATTTATAGAAATGTTGATCTGTTAATTGAATATATAATTAAATATAATGTTAATACTATTCAGTGTGTTCCAACACTTTTGTCAAATCTAGTTTTAGAGGATAAGTTTAAATCATGTAGCAGTCTTAATAAAATATTTTCTGGAGGTGAGAAGTTAACGGTTGATTTGACGAAAAAAATCTTCAAAAGCTTACCGAAAATTAATTTAATTAATTTATATGGCCCAACAGAAACAACAATAAATGCTACTTATTTTGAAGTAAATCTAGATAGTTTGCCTGAGGATAATAATTATATTATTCCATTAGGTAAGCCTGTTGATAATGTAGAATGTATTATTTTAAATGAAAATCTTATAGAAGTTAAATTAGGTGAAATTGGTGAGTTATATATAGGTGGATCTCAGAACTCCAAAGGTTATCTTAATAGGGATGATTTAACTAATGAGCGATTTATTAAAAAAAATAGTGGAAATAGTTACTATAAAACAGGTGATTTGTGCTTATTGAATGATCAGGGAGACTTAATATTTAAAGGTAGAATAGATAATCAAGTGAAAATCCGTGGATATCGAGTGGAATTAGATGAAGTAAATGCATCTATAGAAAGCCATCCTTGGGTTAAAAGTTCAGCAACAACTGTGATAAATAACAATAATAATGATTTTTTAATATCATTTGTTGAATTAAACCACAGGGAAGCCGCTTTAATGGATAGTAGTAGTGCTGATGATCATCACAGATCTAAAAAAAATAAAACACAAGTTAAAGCACAGTTAAGTAATAATTCTGTAAGATTTTTTAATTCATTTGATTATAAAGTGACTAATACTAATGAAATATTAAGAAAAAAAATTTTTTCTAGAAAAAATTATCGTTATTATGATGGTAATGATATTTCTTATAATGATATAAAGGAGTTAATTGAAGATTGGACTGAAAAACTATATTATAAGCAATTACATGAAAATAAAAGTAAATTTAGTATAAGTTCTGATTTTATATATAAAGTGCTAGAATGGCTAAGTGCTTTTAATAGTAAAGAGAGACTTTTATATAAATATGCATATGCATCACCTGGTGCATTGTATGCAACACAAATATATTTGGAATTTCACAATATTGAAGGCTTTATTGATGGTGTTTATTATTATAACCAGATTGATAGAACACTTCATAAAGTAGGAAATCTCTCTGAAAGTAATAAAACTGATTTGGTATTTCATTTTGTTGGTAATGAAGATGCAATTCGAACTGTCTATAAAAATAATATTAAAGAGGTTTTGGAAATTGAAACAGGTCATATTTTAGGATCACTAAATTATTTAATTAATGATTATGGAATTGGATTAAAACCTGTAAATAAAATCGAAAATTTTATTGAATTAATAGGATTAAATGAAAATTACTATTATATTAATTCTTTTAAATTAGTGGATAGTCAAGAAAAATGGATGCCAGGTATTGAGCTTTTGGTTCAAGAAACAAGCCAAGAATCATCTCTTTTTTCTAATAAGCTTCTTCATTTCAAGAATGAAAAGTTTGAAGAACTAGATTGTAATAAAAAAATAGAAAAAAAAGATGTTATTGCAATTAACCAAAGTACTTATGAAAGATCAAAATTTGGAATTTCTATTCTTAGCCGTGAAGATGATAAGGTGTTATCCTATATTTCATTAGGACTTGCATTAGACTTACTACAAAGAAATAATCTAAATTTTGGTTTCATGTCCTCGGGTTATAGCTCTAAATCTAATAATAATTTAACAAGTACATTTAAACTTTTTGAAATGCTTGATGAGTTGGGAATAGATCATGCTCCTACATATTTCTGTTTAGGTGGGAAAATTTCATCCTCTCAATTGAGCCACGAAGGGATGAACGAAGATGCTGTGCATATGGAAGGTCCAGCTGAAATTATTAAAAAAGAGATATCAAATTTTTTGCCTAAGTATATGATACCTAATCAAATAATAGTTGTTAAAAAATTACCTACTAATCCAAGTGGAAAAGTTAGTCATAAAGACCTTTATCAAATTAGTGAATATAATGAAATAGCATTTAATAAACCTTATCAAGAACCACGAACAGAAACAGAATTGTGGTTAGCCGATTTATGGGGGAAATTATTAAATCTGGAAAAGATATCTGCTTTAGATGATTTTTTTCTATTAGGAGGAAATTCATTAAATGTAATTAAAATGATTGCAATGATTCAGAGGGAATTGAATGTTGAATTAAAAGCACAGAACGTTTTTCAATATTCGTCACTAAATTTACTAGCAAATTTTATTGATGATATTAAAGTTAATAGTATTAATGAACAATATTCCAGAATTATTAATATGAATTCTTCGCCAAAAGATATTACAGAAACTATTGTTTGTTGGCCTGGTCTAGGAGGGTATCCATTGAAAATGAAAAATTTAGCTTCATATACTGATAAAAGTTTCATGGCTATTCAGAGTTATGGTCTTAATAGTAATGAAAAACCATATGAGACTATTAATGAAATGGCTTTAGCTGATATTAAAGAATTAGAAAAATTAGCTATCGATACACCTTTGTCATTATGGGGGTATTCATTTGGTGCAAAAATTGCTTTTGAGGTGGCAACAATTCTTGAGAAGAAAAATAAAAAAATTAATGAGTTGGTTTTAATATGTCCTGGAAATCCTTTAATTAATGATTTAGAGGAAGAGTCATTAGAGTTTAGTTTTAAAAATAAAAGATTTGTTGCAGTTTTATTATCTGTTTTTTTTGGGAAAATTGATATTGAAATGACTGTTGATTGTATGCTTAAGGTTGATTGTGTTAGTGATTTTAATGAATACGTTTATAATAAAATAAATGGTATTGACTTGAATATTATTGAAAGAATTACTTATTTAATATTTAAGACTTATCAATTTGATTATAAATTTGAAGATATTTCTAAAGGGGATATTGGTTTTCCAATTAAAATTATTAAAGCAAAAGGTGATGATTATTCATTTGTGGAAATTTTAAATAACATATATGGTAATAATATTAGTATGGTTGATTTTGAATGTGATCATTATAGTATACTAAATCAATCTAATGCTAAAAAATTAGTTAGCTTAATTTAATTGTAATGGAGTGGTTGTTTGTGCCTCATATTGATATTTACTCTTTTCCAAGAGAGATAGATAAGTTGAAATTAACTTTGGATATTTTAAATTGTATTAATAATAATTTTCAGGTGGGTGATAATGATGTATCTATTTCTTTAATTAAAATTTTAGAAAAAGATTGGTCACGAGTTATTATTGATGAAAAAATCATAAAAAATAGTAAATTTTTAATTAAGGAGCCAGGTTATGATTTTAAAAAAGGGTAATTCTATTGAATCAGATATTTTTGTTATCAGTGAAGAAGTGAGAAATGCATTATCAGAAAATAAAGCGATCGTATCATTAGAGTCAAATGTTTTAACCCATGGCTTAAGATATCCATTGAATATTGAAACTATTCTAAAAATGGAGAGTTCAATTAGAGCTAAAGGTGCTGTGCCAGCAACTATATATATTGATAATGGAAAAATTGTTGTAGGTTCGAATCTATCTATAATAGAAAAATTTTCTAATGATCAAAGTATTGTAAAAGTTTCAAGTAGAGATATTGGAAGTATTTTAGCTAAAAAGGAATCTGGTGCTACAACTGTATCAGCATCTTTAGTTTGTTCAGATATGTTAGGAATTGAATTTTTCTCTTCTGCTGGTCTTGGAGGTGTACACCGTGAAGCAAGTCAAACATTTGATATTTCATCAGATTTAGTACAAATATCTCGCTGTAATACAAATATAATTTGTGCAGGAGTAAAAAATATTCTTGATATTGGATTAACTCTTGAATTTCTGGAAACACATTGTGTACCAGTTTTAACTTATCAATCTGAAAAATTTCCTGCTTTTTTCTGTCAAGATAGTGGCTTCAAAAGTCCATGCAATATCGAAGATATTAATACGTTATGTAGGATTTTAATGATGAATAAAAATTTGAATCTTAAAGGGGGCAGTGTTATTGCCGTTCCACCTTTATTGTCAGACTCTTTAGATAGTGAGTTATTGAAAGATATTATTAGGTTGGCTATAGAAAAATCAAAAGAAGAAAATGTTTCAGGAAAAAATGTAACAAAATTCATTATGAGAGAGCTGGAGGAAAAAACTTCTGGAATGACCTCTAAAGCAAATGCAAATGTTTTAATTAGTAATGCTACTTTTGCAGCAGAGATAGCATACAAATATAAGGAACTAAACAAATGAAAAACTTTCTAAATGAAATTAATTATGGCTCTACTAAAGCAAGTAATTCCTTAGTTATGGCTCCTATGACAAGATGTAGAGCGACTAATGATGGTTGTGCAACAGATATTATGGTTGAGTATTATTCACAACGAGCATCAGCTGGGTTAATTATTTCAGAAGGCATTCAACCTTGTTTAATTGGTAAAGGTTTTATGAATACGCCAGGTATACATACACAAAAACAAATTGACTCTTGGAAAAAGGTTACCGATTCTGTTCATAATAAAAATGGAAAAATATTTGCTCAACTGATGCACACAGGAAGAATTGGCCATCAATCAAATTATAATGATAAGCATCAATCGGTTGCGCCCTCAAAAATATGTGCTCAAGGAAAAATTTATACCCCCACTGGTTTAAAAAATTTCGATGTTCCGAGAGAAATGGATCATGTGGATATAATTCAATCAATCACAGATCATGTTGAGGCGGCATGTAATGCAATCAAAGCTGGCTTTGATGGTATTGAGATTCATTGTGGAAATGGTTTTTTAATACATCAATTTATGGCTAAAAATACTAATATTAGGAAAGATGAATATGCTGAAGGTATTTTAGGTCATCTTAAATTTGCTTTAGAAATTATAAATGCATGCTCGGTTGCAATTGGGGCTGATAAAGTTGGGATTAGGATTTCGCCTGAAAATACATATAATGATATTAATGAAGGGGATTCTAATTTATTGTATCAAACTTTGATTCCACTTTTGCCAAAAAAATTAGCTTACATACATATTATGGAGTCAAATAATAGAGAGATGACCAAAATGATTAGAAATTTATGGGAAGGCAAAATTATACTTAATCCACATGAATCAGAAAATAATTGGCCATCAAATATTAAGGACTTAGAAGATACTTTTTCTTCTAATATTTCTGATGCTGTTAGTATGGGAGCCCTATTTATATCTAACCCAGATTTAGTTGAACGAATCAGTCATGGTTTTGAATTAAATCATCCGAAAGAGGAGTATTTTTATATGGGTGGAAAATTAGGATATATTGATTATCCAATGATCTAGTAAATATAAAATTAAATTTAAATTTTAATGCCTTATATACTTAAGGCATTAAAATTTAATTAATAAGTTTTTAATATTTTGACTTTTCGAAATAGATTGCTTTGTCTGATAGTTAACCTAATTTTAGTGATTTTAGGTGCTATGAATATTAGATAGGATCATTCTCTTTAAAATACTAATGCTCGGCTTGATTAGATTCTTACCTGATAGAAATAGAGTTCCATCTTTACCAATAAGATTTAATGGGCCATCAGCATGTAATTATAAAATTATTTATATTTTAAAAATAGCTTAACTGATTTTAAGGTGAAGTTGCTATTATTCACTAATTTTTTATTAATGTTTGAGTTTCTTTAATTATAGTGATTGGACTAGTTTAATCGCATGATTTTTTTATAAAAATCTATTTTAATTCAATAAAAAAACCACCTAATTCTTTCGAATTAAGTGGTTTTTAAATTTTGGAGCGGGAAACGAGACTCGAACTCGCGACCCCAACCTTGGCAAGGTTATAATAAATA
>RCUT01000882.1_pt1 | contig 14886 bp, 10 predicted proteins | sample 2166171 | NCBI WGS metagenome assembly RCUT01 (sample SAMN09932757, study PRJNA488358) | compost metagenome | isolation source: compost soil in 4-hydroxybenzoic | place: Germany: Experimental Botanical Garden
CGGAGGCGTCCAGCGGGTTGTCGCCGTTCATCACGCGCAGGAAGCCGGCGGCCTGTTCGAAGGTTTTCTCACCCAGGCGGCTGACCTTTTTCAGCGCAGCACGAGTGGCGAACGGGCCGTTGGCATCGCGATGGGCGACGATGTTCTGCGCCAGGGTGGCGTTGAGGCCGGAGATGCGCGTCAGCAGCGCCACCGAGGCGGTGTTGACGTCCACGCCCACGGCGTTCACGCAGTCCTCGACCACGGCGTCCAGGCCACGCGCCAGTTTCAGCTGGGACACGTCGTGCTGGTACTGGCCGACACCGATGGATTTCGGGTCGATCTTCACCAGTTCGGCCAGCGGGTCCTGCAGGCGGCGGGCAATCGACACGGCGCCACGGATCGACACGTCCAGGTCCGGGAATTCGCGGGCGGCCAGTTCCGATGCGGAGTACACCGAAGCGCCGGCCTCGGAGACCATGATCTTGGTGATCTTCAGCGCCGGGTACTTCTTGACCAGCTCTGCCACCAGCTTGTCGCTTTCGCGGCTGGCGGTGCCGTTGCCGATGGCGATCAGCTCCACCGAGTGCTTGGCGCACAGCGCAGCCATGATCGAAATGGTGCGGTCCCAGTCGTTCTTCGGCGCGTGCGGGTAGACCGTGGTGTGGTCCAGCAGCTTGCCGGTGGCATCGACCACGGCGATCTTGCAGCCGGTGCGCAGGCCCGGGTCGAAGCCCAGGGTGGCACGCGGGCCGGCCGGGGCGGCCAGCAGCAGGTCGTGCAGGTTGTGGGCGAACACATTGATCGCCTCGCCTTCGGCGTTGTCGCGCAGCTCGCCGAACAGGTCGGTTTCCAGGTGGGTGTACAGCTTGACCTTCCAGGTCCAGCGCACCACCTCGGCCAGCCACTTGTCGGCGGCGCGGCCCTGGTTGGAGACAGCGAAACGCTCGCCGATCATCAGCTCGCAAGGATGCATGGTGCCAGGCTGCTCCTCGCCCACCTTGAGGGCGATGCTCAGCACGCCTTCGTTGCGGCCGCGGAAGATCGCCAGGGCACGGTGCGATGGCATGCCCTTGAGGTTCTCGTCATGCTCGAAGTAGTCGCTGAACTTGGCGCCTTCCTGCTCCTTGCCGGCCACCAGGCGGGCGCTGAGGATCGCGTTGTCCTTGAGGAAGCCGCGCAGGTTGGCGAGCAGGGTGGCGTCTTCGGCGAAGCGCTCCATGAGGATGTACTTGGCGCCCTCCAGGACCGCCTTGACGTCGGCGAAGCCCTTCTCGGCGTCGATGAAACGCTCGGCTTCGCTTTCCGGGGCCAGGGTCGGGTCGTTGAACAGCGCATCGGCCAGTTCGCCGAGGCCGGCCTCCAGGGCGATCTGGCCCTTGGTGCGGCGCTTCTGCTTGTAGGGCAGGTAGAGGTCTTCGAGGCGCGTCTTGGTATCGGCCAGCTTGATCTCGCGGGCCAGCTCCGGGGTCAGCTTGCCCTGTTCCTCGATGCTGGCGAGGATGGCGGCGCGGCGGTCTTCCATTTCGCGCAGGTAGCGCAGGCGCTCTTCCAGGTTACGCAGCTGGGTATCGTCGAGGCTGCCGGTGACCTCTTTCCGGTAGCGGGCGATGAAAGGCACGGTGGAGCCTTCGTCCAGCAGGGCCACGGCGGCGGCGACCTGTTGCGGGCGCACGCCCAGCTCTTCAGCGATGCGGTTGTTGATGCTATCCATTGAAAAACACCTGCATGGGCGGCAGCCGGGGGCCGGGCCACGGGGCCTACCGCGGAAAAACAGAACGGCGAGCCCAGGGCTCGCCGGTGATGAAAGGCGCCGCATTATAAACACCGAGTTCCGCAGGGCAGGGAACCGTTCGGGGAAAAATCTGCTAACAATGGGCGAGCCGCCGCGCGCCGACAGCAGGTGATAATGCGCGGCTTGCATACAGGAGAAATCATGAGCAGCAACCCGACCGCCGAAGGCGAAAAGATCCTCATTGTCGACGACGATGCCCGTCTGCGGCGCCTTCTGGAGCGCTTCTTCGACGAGCAGGGCTTCCGCGTGCGCGCGGTGGAGAACGTCGAGCAGATGGACCGCCTGCTGGCTCGCGAGCTCTTCAACCTGGTGGTGCTGGACCTGATGCTGCCGGGCGAAGACGGCCTGTCCGCCTGCCGCCGCCTGCGCGCGTCCAACAACCAGGTGCCGATCATCATGCTCACCGCCAAGGGCGATGAGTCGAGCCGCATCCAGGGGCTGGAGCTGGGCGCCGACGACTACCTGGCCAAGCCCTTCAATCCGCGCGAGCTGCTGGCGCGGATCAAGGCCGTGCTGCGCCGCCAGGCGCCCCAGGTGCCCGGCGCGCCGGCCAGCGAGGACGAGAGTGTCAGCTTCGGCGAGTACGAGCTGTCCCTGGCCACCCGCGAGCTGAAGAAGGGCGACGAGGTGCAGATGCTCACCACCGGTGAGTTCGCCGTACTCAAGGCGCTGGTCCAGCACGCCCGCGAGCCGCTGACCCGCGACAAGCTGATGAACCTCGCCCGGGGCCGCGAATGGGACGCCCTGGAGCGCTCCATCGACGTGCAGATCTCCCGCCTGCGCCGGCTGATCGAGCCGGACCCTTCCAAGCCGCGCTATATCCAGACCGTCTGGGGCGTCGGCTACGTGTTCGTACCCGATGGCAACAAGTGAACGTGCGGCGGGCGCGCCCGCCGCCGGGCAACCCAGGGTGGTCATGAGAACGCCCTACTGGTTCCCGCAGAGCTTCTTCTCGCGCACCCTCTGGCTGGTGCTCATCGTCGTGCTGTTCTCCAAGGCGCTGACCCTGGTCTACCTGATGATGAACGAGGACGTGCTGGTGGATCGCCAGTACAGCCACGGTGCCGCGCTGACCCTGCGCGCCTACTGGGCCGCCAGCGAAGAAGAACGCCACGATCTGGCCAAGGCCGCCGGCCTCAAGCGGGTGACCCGCGACGCCGTGCCGGCCAGCGAGCAGCATTGGCCCTACAGCGAGATATTCCAGCGCCAGATGCAGGCCGAACTCGGCCCCGGCACCGAGGTACGCCTGCGCGCCCAGAGCCCGCCGGCGCTCTGGGTGCATGCCCCGGAGCTGGGCCCGGACTGGGTGCGCATCCCGCTTTATCCACACCCCCTGCGCGGCCAGCGCATCTGGAGCGTGCTCGGCTGGTTCCTCGGCATCGGCCTGCTCTCCACCGCCGCCGCCTGGATCTTCGTGCGCCAGCTCAACGCACCGCTCAAGCGTCTGGTCTTCGCCGCCCGCCAGGTCGGCCAGGGACGCAGCGTACGCCTGCCGGTGAGCGACACGCCGAGCGAAATGGCCGAGGTGTACCGCGCCTTCAACCAGATGGCCGAGGACGTCGAACGCGGCGCCCGCGAGCGCGAGCTGATGCTGGCCGGCGTTTCCCACGACCTGCGCACGCCGCTGACGCGCCTGCGCCTGTCCCTGGAGCTGATGAGCAACGACTCCGAGCTGACCGAGGACATGGTCCGCGATATCGAGGACATGGACGCCATCCTCGACCAGTTCCTCGCCTTCATCCGCGACGGCCGTGACGAACGGGTGGAAGAGCTGGACCTGGGCGAGCTGGTGGAAGAGGTGGTCGCGCCCTACAACCAGCAGGAAGAGCAGGTGCGCCTCTGCCTCGAACCCCTGCCGCGTTTCCCGCTGCGGCGCGTGTCGATCAAGCGGCTGCTGGCGAACCTGATCGAGAACGCGCTGCGATATGGCGGCAACGGCGTCGAAGTGGCAGCCTTCCTGGCCGGCGACAACGCCGCGCCCTATGTGGTGCTCAGCGTCCTCGACCGCGGCGCCGGCATCGACCCCGCGGAACTGCAGGACATCTTCAACCCCTTCATCCGCGGCGACCGCGCCCGTGGCGGCAAGGGCACGGGGCTGGGCCTGGCGATCGTCAAGCGCATCGCCGCCCAGCACGGCGGCAGCGTCGAGTTGCGCAACCGCTCCGGCGGCGGCCTGGAGGCACGGGTCTGCCTGCCGCTGGGCCTGCTCCTGCCGCGCGACGCTGTGTAGACATTGGCGGGGCGCTACGCCCCGCCAATGATCGCCCTTCTGCGCAGAGCTTCCAGAATCGAGTAGCCCGGATGAAATCCGGGAAACGCCTGGCAGGCCGCCCCCGGATTTCATCCGGGCTACAGTAGTCAGTCGAGCCGCCCGAATCACTTCGGACACCATTTCGGACCTGCCATCGGCGGTGATGCCACGGCGCCATATTTCGGCGTACCTTAGTTCGGCGCTGGGCTATCCTCAGCTTGCGCACCGACATGAGGTCAGTATGCCAGCTGCTTCTTTCCGACTACCCCAATGGACCTGGTGGTTGCCCCTGCCGCTGCTGCATCTGGCCACCTGGATCTCCCTTGCGACCCAGGCCTCCAGCGGCCTGGCCGTCTGGTACCTGCCTTTCGCCCTCGGCCTGGTGTTCTGCCTCTGGTGGGGCGCCCGGGTATTGCCCGCCATCTATTTCAACGCCCTGCTCAGTGTGTCCCTCTGGGACATGGACTGGCACTGGGCGGCGCTTTATGCACTGCCGGAAACCCTCAGCGTCGCGGTGGGCTGGTGGTCGCTCAGGCGCGCCGGCTGCCATGCCGATCTGCGGGACTTCCCCGAGCTGCTGCGTTTCATGCTCTACGGCGTGCTGCTGCCGGTCAGCCTGCTGGTCTACGGCGAACAGGCGGCCCTGTTGCTGAGCGGCAACCCGGCCAAGGACAGCTGGGGCAACGCCGCCCTGCTGGTCTGGCCCGGCGCCTGCCTGACCACCCTGGCCGTCAGCCTGCCGCTGCTGACCTACCTGACGCCGCTGTTCAGCCGCCGTGGCTGGGTGCCCGAGCCGGTGGAGGCGCTGCCAGAGACCCTGCACCGCCTGCCGCCCTGGCCGCTGCTGCTGGCCCTCGCCCTGCTGATTCCCTGGCTGCTGACCGTGGTGCCGCTGATCGTCACCCTGCCGCCCATCGGCCTGATGATGCTCGGCCTGGCGTTGGTCTGGGGTTTCCCGGGCGCCCTTTGCGGCGCCGGCCTCACCGCGGTGACCGTCCTCGCCATGCCGGCGCTGCGTCAGCTGGGCGGCAGCGCCCTGGCCGACCCGCAGTCGGGTGTCGAGCTGTACTTCAGCGTGTTGCTGCTGATGATGTCCGCGCTGCTGGTGGGCCGCAGCCTCAGCGACCTGCGCCTGGCCCTCGGCCGCCGCGACGAGATGCAGAAGGAGCTGGCCCTGACCAACCTGGCCCTGCAGGCCAGCCCCCTGGGCGTGACCATCGCCGACGCGCGCCAGCCCGACCAGCCGCTGATCTACTGCAACCCGGCCTTCGAGCAGATGAGCGGCTATGCGCGCGAGGAGGTCCTCGGCAACAACTGGCGCTTCCTGCTGCACCACGACCGCAACCAGTCGGAGCTGCCGCGCCTGCAGGACGCCCTGCAGCGCGGCGAGCAATGCCACCTGGTGCTGCGCAACTACCGCAAGGACGGCAGCCTGTTCTGGAACGAGATCACCGTGGCGCCCATGCGCGACGGCCAGGGCATCAGCCACTTCGTCGCCCTGCAGCACGATGTCAGCAGCCGCGAGATGCTGGCCGAGGAGCTGGATACGCGCCGCGACGAACTGCTGCGCCAGACCCACCTGTTGAACCAGACCGAGGCCATCGCCGACATCGGCAGCTGGGTGCTGGAAATCAGCTCCCTGAAAATGGCCTGGAGCGAGGGCAGCTTCCGTATCTACGAGCTGGACCCCGGCGTCGGCGCCCCCAGCCTGGACCAGATGCTGAGCTTCTTCGACCCCGCCAGCCGCGCCATGCTGGAGGACACCCTGGAACACTGCCTGCGCAGCGCCGAGCCCTTCGACGTCGAGTTGCGCATGCAGGGCGTCCGGGGCACCTCGCGCTGGCTGCGGATCAAGGGCCTGGCCGAGCACGACGGCGACCAGGTGATCCGCATCTATGGCGCGATGCTCGACCTGACCGCCCAGAAGCGCGCCGAACGCCTGCAGCACGAGCGCGACAAGCACCTGCACCTGTTCTTCGAGGCGCCGCTGATGGGCATGGCCCTGTGCACCCCGGACCAGCGTTGGGAAGAGGTCAACTACAAGCTCTGCAGCATCCTCGGCCGCTCCCGCGACCAATTGCGCGGCGTCGACTGGATGAGCATGACCCTGGCCGAGGACCGCGCCGCAGAGGAAGCCCTGCTCGAAGAGGTGCGCCGCGGCAAGCGCGACGGTTACGAGCTGGACAAGCGCTTCATCAAGGGCTCCGGCGGCACCGTGCATGCGCGGGTCAACGTGCGCGGCGTGCGCGACCTGGATGGCCAGCTCTACGCCCTGCTGGCGCTGGTGGAGGACATCAGCGCCCGGCACGAGGCCGAGGCACGCTACCGCACACTGGTGGAGCACGCGCCCGAGGCGATCCTGCTGTTCGATCCGCAACACGGCATAGTCGAGGCCAACGAGAACGCCGCGCGCCTGTTCGGCCTGCCCCGCGAGCAGCTCAACGGCCACATGCCCACCACCTTCAGCCCGCCGCAGCAGGCCGACGGCCGGTCGTCGCGGGAGGTGGGCAATGCCCACACCCGCGCAGCGCTCAAGGGCGACACGCCCACCTTCGACTGGCTGATGCGCGATGTGAACGGCCGTGTCCGCCCCTGCGAGGTGCGCCTGGTGCGCCTGCCCGGCGAAGGCCGGCCGCTGATCCGCCTGAGCATCACCGACATCTCCGAACGGCAGCGCTACCAGCGCGAAATCGAGCGCCTGGCCTTCAGCGACGAACTCACCGGCTTGCCCAACCGGCGCCTGCTCCTCGACCGCCTGCAGCACGCCATGGCCCGCGAGCTGCGCGAAGCGCGCTGCGGCGCCTTGCTGTTCATCGACCTGGACCACTTCAAGACGGTCAACGACAGCCTCGGCCACCCGGTGGGCGACGCCCTGCTGCGGGAAGTCACCGCGCGCCTGGCCGGCTGCCTGCGCAACGAGGACACCCTGGCGCGCCTCGGCGGCGACGAGTTCGTGGTGCTGCTGGAGGCCCTGGCCGACACTCCGGAACAGGCCGGCAAGCTGGCCGCCGAGGTGGGCGACAAGCTGCTGCAGAGCCTGCACGGCAGCTACATCATCGGCGAGCACGAGCTGGTGGTCAGCGCCAGTATCGGCATCGCCCTGCACCCCTTCACCGAGCAGGGCGCGGCGGATGTGCTCAAGCAGGCCGATACGGCGATGTACCGGGCCAAGCAGTCCGGGCGCAATGCGCTGCACTTCTTCGCCCCGGAAATGCAGGCGGCCATCGACCAGCGCCTGCAATTGCAGAGCGAGCTGCGCCAGGCCATCGACCGCGACCAGCTGAGCCTGGAGTTCCAGCCGCAACTGGCCCTGTCCGACGGCCGCGTGATAGGGGCCGAAGCGCTGATGCGCTGGCACCACCCCAGCCGGGGCGAGATCCCGCCGGCGCAGTTCATCCCGTTGGCGGAGGAGACCGGACTGATCCTCGAACTCTCGGACTGGATGCTGGAACGCGCCTGCAGCTGCCTGGCCCGTTGGCAGGAGGATTCGCCCTGGCTGGTGCTGGCGATCAACGTCAGCCCCCGCGAACTGCGCAAGCCCGGTTTCGTCGAGCGCATCAGCAGCGCCCTGCAGCGCCATGGCGTCCCGGCCGGACGCCTGGAGCTGGAGATCACCGAAGGCAGCCTGCTGGAGGAAGTGGAGCAGTGCATCGCCGCCATGCAGGCGCTCAAGACGCTGGGCGTGCGCTTCGCCATCGACGATTTCGGCACCGGCTATTCATCCCTGGCCTACCTCAAGCGCCTGCCCCTCGACCGCCTGAAGATCGACCGCAGCTTCGTCGATGGCCTGGGCAGGGATGCCAGCGACCTGGCGCTGGTGGAAACCATCCTGGCCATCGGCCGCAACCTCGGCCTGGAGTGCATAGCCGAGGGCATCGAAGGCGAAGAGCAACTGGCCATGTTGCGCCAGCGCGGCTGTGAACTGGGCCAGGGCTACCACTTCAGCCGGCCGCTGGACGAGGAGGGCTTCCAGCGCTGGATTCGTGCGCGCGAGGGTTCGCAGGTGATGGAAAGGAGTCTTTGAGCTCCCGGCGGCACTGCGGGGAAGGTACGGCACCTGTGGGAGCGAATTCATTCGCGAAGCGGGCCCCGGGCCCGCCCTGCAGGCTACCGGGTCAGCTGCGCTGACCGATCGCGATTGAAATCGCTCCCACAGGCGGCGTCCGGCTCAACCTTTGCCCTTGGTCCGTGTCGAGTTGGGACAGGCGTTCTTCTCCAGGTACTGGATGATGATGCTGGCCACGTCCTGCGAGGTGGTGGTTTCGATGCCTTCCAGGCCGGGGGAGGAATTCACCTCCATCACCAGCGGGCCGTGGTGGGAGCGCAGGATGTCCACGCCCGCCACCGACAGGCCCATGACCTTGGCGGCGCGGATGGCGGTCATGCGCTCTTCCGGGGTGATCTTGATCAGGCTGGCCGAGCCGCCACGGTGCAGGTTGGAGCGGAACTCGCCGGGCTTGGCCTGGCGTTTCATCGCCGCGATCACCTTGTCGCCCACCACGAAGCAGCGGATATCGGCGCCACCGGCTTCGCGGATGTATTCCTGCACCATGATGTTCTGCTTCAGGCCCATGAAGGCCTCGATCACCGATTCCGCCGCCTTCTCCGTCTCGCAGAGCACGACGCCGATACCCTGGGTGCCTTCCAGCACCTTGATCACCAGCGGCGCGCCATTGACCATGCGGATAAGGTCGGGAATGTCGTCCGGGGAGTGGGCGAAGCCGGTCACCGGCAGGCCGATCCCCTTGCGCGACAGCAGTTGCAGCGAGCGCAGCTTGTCCCGCGAGCGGCTGATGGCCACCGATTCGTTGAGCGGGAACACGCCCATCATCTCGAACTGGCGCAACACGGCGCAGCCATAGAAGGTGACCGAAGCGCCGATGCGCGGGATCACCGCGTCGAAACCTTCCAGCGGCTGGCCGCGATAGTGGATCTGCGGCTTGTGGCTGGCGATGTTCATATAGGCGCGCAGGGTGTCTATCACCACCATCTCATGGCCACGCTGATGGCCGGCCTCCACCAGGCGGCGAGTCGAATACAGGCGCGGATTGCGCGATAAAACGGCGATTTTCATTGGGCACCCGGAAGGGAAAGAGTCGGTTTTTCTTGTACGTAGGTGAGGGCCGGATTGACCACCAGCTGCGCCTGTACCAGGGCCTTGGAGCCCAGTAGTACGCGGTAGCGCATGGTCTTGCGGCAGGCCAGGGTGAACTCGATGGGCCAGACCCGATCGCCAAGCGCCACCTTGGTGCGGATGACATAACGGGTCTGGGCCTGGCCGTTGGAGCTCTTGATGGTCTTCACCGAGACCACCTGCGCCTCGCAACGGTGCCGCCGCTGCACCAGGGTGCCGAGGTGCGCGGTGAACCGGACCCAGCGCTCGCCGTGCTTCTGGAAGGGCACAATGTCGCTGGCGTGCAGGGTGGAGGTGCTGGCCCCGGTATCGATTTTCGCGCGCAGGCCGACCATGCCGAGGTCCGGCAGGGCGATCCACTCACGGAGTCCGATCACGGAGAGATGGTCGAAAGTCTTCACTACAGGCTTTCCGGTAAAGTTGGCGCATTCTAGTTGGCCCATGTGACAACTGCATCAGGCCCCGGCTGAGCTTAGTCCGGGCTGGCGAATGAGGCAGGTCGGGATGGAAACGAGTGATGAGTGAAAAAGACAGCAAAGACGATGACAAGGTGCGCCTCGACAAATGGCTCTGGGCCGCGCGCTTCTACAAGACCCGCGCCCTGGCCAAGGCAGCCATAGAAGGCGGCAAGGTCCACCACCGCGGCGACCGTTGCAAGCCCTCCAAGGAGCCGAGGATCGGCGACGAATACGTGATCCGCACCGGTTTCGACGAGCGCACCGTGGTGGTTCGCGCGCTGTCCGTAGTGCGCCGCGGTGCCCCCGAAGCCCAGGCGCTCTATGAGGAAACCGCCGAAAGCCTGGCCAGGCGCGAGGAGGCCGCCGCGATGCGCAAGGCCGGCGCCCTGGGTGTACAGACCGATGGACGACCGACCAAGAAACAGCGGCGGCAGATCTTTCGCCTGCCGGATCAGTAGGCCACGCCGTCGTTGCAGGGGGCGGGGCGCTGCGCCAGGGCCGTGTAGGTCACCCGCGGGACTCCGGCCAGGCGCTCGGCGAGCAATTCGTCGAGGGACTGGCCGTCGGCCAGGTAGTCATCGCCGAAGCCTTCCGCCAGCAGGTAGGGATGGGCGATGACCTCCAGCGTGCCCGTCCGCGGCAGGGTCTGATCGAGCAGGTCCGCGGGGGTGCAGACGTAGTCGGCGCTGGCGCCGGCCAGGGCGCGAAGGCGCCGGTTGAGCAGGGTCTTGTACAGGCGTTTGACCCAGCCGATGTTGCCGCCCAGGTTACGGGCCAGGCGCATCGGCACGCCCTTGCGGGCGGCGAAGCGCGCCACCTGCACGCCGATGGGCCAGATGTTGTGCATGTGCTGGTGGGAGTCCAGGTGGCTGGGGTGCACCCCGTGATCCAGGCACTTCTGCCACTGCGCCTCCAACTCCTCGTCCAGCGCCCGCCGGGTGGCTTGCGGCAAGCGCAGGTGATAGTGGCTGAGGTGGGGGTCGAACTCGCCCTGCGCATTGCAGAACAGGCGCTCCCCGGCCAGGGCCTGGGTGAGCGGCCGGCCGTGGCTGAGGTTGAGGTGCAGCCCCACGCGCCCCTGCAGGCCCTCGCTCCTGACCAGGTCGCAGGCCTCGGCGAGCCCGGGCATGTTGGCCATGAGGGTCGTCGAACTCACCACTCCCTGGCGCAGGGCGGCCAGGATCACGCGGTTTTCCTTGGCGTTTATGCCGAAGTCGTCGGCATTGATGATCACTTGGCTGGGCATGGCAGTCCTCCTTTACCGGAACGCTTCGCCGCAACGGCGCGGCGCCAGGCCTTGAACCTGCGCCAGGTGCGATAGGCCAGGCCCAGGGCGAGCCCGTCGGGGCGCCGGGAGTAGAAGCTCCAGCGCTGCTGTTCGACGAAATCGGTCATGCGCTCGTGCAACTGGTGGCCGGAGCCGCTGAAGCTGACCCGCGAGGCGTCGATCCATTGCCAGCCTTCTTCCAGGCCCCAGCGAATCCATTCATCCAGCAGCAGGCGGCCGATGCCGAGTTCGGCATGTTCGGGCAGGAAGGCGAGGTTGTAGTCGTACAGGCGGTCCTGGTGCAGCAGGCCGAGGCGATAGCTGAGGCAGCGTCCCTCCAGTTCGAGCATCACCACGCGCACCAGCCCGGCGGCGGCCAGGGCGCTGAAGCCCTGGCGAATCCAGAGCTGGCGCGCATCGCCGGAGAAAATGCCGACGCCTTCGTCGCCCTTCCAGCTGCGGTGCTCCACTTCTGCCAGGGTGTCGAGCAGCGCAGCGATGCTGGCGGCGTCCGGCACGATCCGGCGCACCTGCGCGCCGATGCTGGCGCAGCGCTTGCGTGCCCGGCGCAGCTTGTAGCGGACATCGCCCGAGGGTTCCCGCAAGTCCGCGTCGCTGATCCGGTGCACCGGCACATTGCAGCAGGGCCGCTGTTCATGGGTGGAGCTGACGCCGGCCCACTGCTGGAAAAGCCGTCGTTGTTCGCCACTGTCTTGCACTTCGTTCAGTTGCAGCAGGGCGTGGGGCAGGTGCGCGTGGATGTGCCGGCGCGCGGCGCGCAGGCCGTCATCGTCGAGCTCGCAGAGCAGGGCGATGCGGTCCGCCAGCGGGTAGCCGAGGTGGTGCAGCACGGTCCAGCGCAGGCCCAGCTTGCGCTCCCGGCACACCAGCAGCGGCAGGCACAGCGCCAGCCTGGTGCCGTTCCAGGCCAGCAGAACCTGCAAGCCCTGGTCGGGAGCCAGGGTCCGCTCGGCGGCGCGCAGCCAGCCGAGGTGATTGAACGGCGACGCCTGGGGCGTGCGGTCGCAGAGCTCGACGTAATCGCGCTCGGGGAAGCGCCCGGAGTCGAGTGAGTCGAGCCACTGGAATCGGTAGTCCATAACCCTGTTCGCCTCTGGCGGGGGAGGGGGCGAGCTAGAAGATAAGAGACGATCTCATCGACCGAAAGGCGGGCGGGCGGGGCAGCGACGGTCGGCCGGATCGCCTGACGGCCGGCCGGCCGCACGCCGTCCCGGGGAGAGTGGCGTTGCTATAGTCCTTGCGGGTCGTCCGGCAGTCCGGGCGACGGAGTGGGCGATGCGCCTAGGCACTCTCCCGCGGAAACTCAGGTGATGGCGCAAGCCCGGCGCCCAACGGGGATACGCGATGCTAGTGGAAAGAACCTTCGACACTGCGGCTGCGCAGCCGGTGGCACACACACTGCGGGTCAAGGTCGTTCGCTCGCTGGCGGCGGCGGTGCCCTTTCTGGCGGCCTGGGAGGCCCTGGCCGCCGCGGCGCTCGAACCCAATGTCTTCTACAGTCCCTGGCTGCTGATGCCGGCACTGCAGTACCTGCTCCAGGGGCAGGGCTTCGCCCTCGTCTTCGTGTTCGGAGGTCCGGTGGAAGGCGCAGCCGGGCCGGCGCTCGTGGGCTTCTTTCCCTTGCTGGAACCGGTATTGCCGTTCGCGCCGATGCGCCTGCTGCATCACGACTACTGTTTTTCCACCGCGCCATTGTTGCGGGCAGGACGCGAACGCGAGGCGCTGGACACCTTCTTCGACTGGATGCAGGAGCGGCGCATGCGCCATCCGCTGCTGCGCATGGAGGGCGCGCCGGGCGATGGCCCGGTCGCGGCGGCGATGCGCGACTGCATGAAAGAGCGCGGGTTGCGCGTTTTCGAGTCGGCACACTTCCAGCGCCCGTTGTTCCGCACCGGCGAGGACCCGGAGTCCTACCTGCAGCGCATTCTCCCGGGCAAGCGGCGCAGCGAGTATCGACGCCAGGGCAAGCGCCTTGCCGAGCTGGGCGAGTTCAGGACCCGGGTGCTGCAGGCGGGAGACGACGACCTGGAAGCCTGGTTGGCGGCCTTTGTCGAGCTGGAGCAGCGAGGCTGGAAGGGCGCGTCGAACTCGGCGCTGGGTAGCCAGGAGCGGACGCGCCGCTTCTTCGCGGAGAGCGCCCGCGCCGCCCATGCCCGTGGCCAGCTGTCGATGTTCGAACTGTCCCTCGACGGCCGGCCGCTGGCGATGCTCTGCGACTTCCTCGCCGCGCCTGGCGCCTATGCCTTCAAGATGGGTTTCGACGAAGCCTACGCCAAGTATTCACCGGGGGTGCTCATGGAGCTGGAGTTCATCCCCCTGCGCCACCAGCTGAAGGCCCGGGGCGTCCACTGGATCGACTCCTGCGCCGCGCCGGACAACCAGGTCACTTCGCGTCTGTGGGAGGACCGCCGGACCCTCTGCTCCTACATGGTCAGCAGTGGTGGCCCCCTCGGCGACCTGCTGGTCCGCCTCTATCCCTTCGCCAAGCGGATGAAGCGCAGGGTCCTGCAGATGAAGGCCCGGCTGGCGGGAGACCGCTAGCCGGGCCTGGCCCGCCCGGTTCAGCCAAATTGCTTGCGGCAATCGCCCCGTTGCTGGATGCGCGCCTGCACGGCTTGCGGGTGGAAGGTGAAGCGCAGGCTGCCGAACAGGGTGTAGAAGCGGGTTTCCCACGCGAGGCGGCGGAATCCGACGTGGCTGAGCATCTTCAGGGTCAGTGCGTTGCGGGCGTTGACCACGGCCTGGACCCGCTGCACGCCGGTGGCGCGCATCCTCTGCCAGAACATGTCCTGGGCGCCGTAGACCAGCCTGCTGCCGCGGTGCGCCATGGCCACCTCGATGGCGAACAGGTAGACGCAACCGGGCTCCACGGGGAACCAGCAGCGATAGTAGTGGCGGTCGTAGTAGTCGCGGTCGCTGTACCAGAGGAAGGCGCAGGCATTGCCTTCGGGGTCGAGGGCGGCGATGCCCTGCACGCCCGGCTCGTCGACCAGGTCGCTGAACACCTTGCGGTGCCGCGCGAAGTGCAGGTCGAAGGCCGGCAGCAGCTCGGCGGTGATCTGCCGGTAGGTCCAGTTGTGGGTCACCGGCGGGGTTTCGTACGCCTGGCCCACCTCGCGCTCCAGCCAGAGCAGCCGCCCGCGGCCGAACAGGAACAGTTCCGATGCCTTGCGCAACGCTTTGCGCAGGCCCCTTCGACGGATCTTGGCAGTCAGCTCGCTCAACATCATGGCGTCTCCCAGGTCAGGGCGAACAGCGTTTCGGCCGGGAGGCTGAAACGCCATCGCGCGTCTTCACAGTTCAGTTCGCTGTCACGCCGCTCGTCCTCGTCGTACAGCACCAGGGCGGGTCGGCTCGGGCCGTCGCACGGCAGCGCGAGACCCTCGATCTCCACCGCCTGCCGCCGCTCCGCCTTGTTCACCCCCAGCAGCACCTGGCGCTTGCCGGAACGCATGGCCAGCGCGTCGACCTCGAAGGCGTCGTTGTCCAGGCGCAGGACTTCGTCCAGCCAGTGCCGCTGCATGAAGACCATGGCCTGGCCCACGGGCTTGAGCCGGTAGCCGCCGTCGGCGGTCCGGCCCACCAGGCCCTTGGCGTGGTCGGGATTGTCGAAGGCCGGGAACCAGTTGAGCAGGGTCAGCAGGCCGTCCTGCGCCGAATTGATCGCCACTGAGGTCCACCAGAGGGCGGCGAAGCGGGTTTCCTGTTCATAGGGGCTGACAGCGTTGCCACTTGAGAGGTTGGTCTGCCCGATCAGCAGTGCCTTGCGCGGTTGCCCCCGGGCATCCAGGCCCACCAGCTGCGCGGCCTGGCGCACGTTCTCGCGGTAGACGCGGGTCGCGCGCAGGTCGCGCACCATCCACTCGTGCCAGGACAGGGCATCGACCCACTGGCCGTGGGCCTCCAGCAGCCGACGTGCCCAGTCCATCCCGCGGCGCTCCCGCGCGCCGTTGAGCAGGCGCGAGGACGAGGGCAGGGCGA
>RCUT01000883.1_pt1 | contig 14880 bp, 10 predicted proteins | sample 2166171 | NCBI WGS metagenome assembly RCUT01 (sample SAMN09932757, study PRJNA488358) | compost metagenome | isolation source: compost soil in 4-hydroxybenzoic | place: Germany: Experimental Botanical Garden
GCATGCTGCTGACCCAGAAGGCCTATGCCGAAGGCGGCCGCATGCTCACCTACGCCTGCGCCCGGGACGTCGACCGGCTGCATCACGGCGCCACGCCAGCCGAACGCGCCGCGGCGGCCCGGCGCCTGGCGCTGCTCACGCCGATCGCCAAGGGCTTCCTCAGCGAAGCCGGCAACGAGGCGGCGCAACTGGGCATCCAGGTATTCGGCGGCCACGGCTTCATCCGCGAATGGGGCATGGAGCAGATCGCCCGCGACGTGCGCATCACCTCGATCTACGAGGGCACCAACACCATCCAGGGCCTCGACCTGCTGACCCGCAAGGTGTTCGTCGACGGCGGCGAAGCCCTTGGCGAGCTGCTCGCCGAAATCGAGGACTTCGCCCGCACCGCCACCGCACCGGCCGAGCTGGCCCGCCCGCTGCTGGAGCAGGTCGGCGCCTGGCGCGAAGTCAGCGCCTGGCTGCAGGCGCGCAGCGGCGCGGATGCCAACCTGGTCGGGGCCAGCGCCTTCGACTACCTGATGCTCGCCGGCTACACCCTGCTCGGCTACTTCTGGCTGCGCGCCGCCTGCCAGGCCGGGCAGGCCCTGGCCAACGGCAGCGACGAGACGGATTTCTACCAGGGCAAACGGGAAACCGCGCGCTTCTACCTGCAACGCCTGCTGCCCAGGGCGACCCTGCACCGGACGCTGATCGAGAGCGGCAGCGCCAACCTGATGGACATCGCCGACAGCGCCTTCGCGCGCTGATCCCGGTTCCTGCGCCAAGACGCCCGCTGGTGGGCTTCAACCCACCAACGGAAATCAACACGGGCTGAGCCGGCCCACCCTACCCGCCACCTTTTTATCGGCCGTACGGCCGCCCACCCATTCGAAGAGGGGTTTTCATGCTGCAGTTGATCGACTACCGCCGCGACCACGAACTGGCCCTGATCGGCCTGTGCCATTCGCCGGTCAATGCCCTCGGCCACGAACTGCGCCAGGCCCTGGCCAGCGCCTGCCAGCAGGCCGCCGGCGATCCGGCGGTTCGCGCCATCATCCTCCACGGCCAGCAACTGTCGTTCAGCGCCGGCGCCGATATCGGTGAATTCGGCACGCCGCTCACCTGGCAGGCACCGGCCCTGCCGCAACTGCTGGACGATCTGGCGCGAATCGACAAGCCGCTGCTTGCCGCCATCGACGGCGTGGCCCTCGGCGGTGGCCTGGAGCTGGCCCTGGCCTGCAGCCATCGCATCGCCCGCGCCGACGCCCGCCTGGGCCTGCCGGAGGTGCGTCTCGGGCTGCTTCCCGGCGCCGGCGGCACCCAGCGCCTGCCGCGCCTGGTCGGCGTGGAGGCCGCCCTGGAGATGATGCTCGACGGACAACCGCTCGACGCCCGCAAGGGCCACGCGCTGGGCCTGGTCGACCGCCTGGTCGAGCCCGACGCTGACCTGCTCGCCCAGGCGTGCGGCTTCGCCCGCGAACTGCTGGACACTCCGCTGCCGGCCCGCCCGGCCCAGTCCCCCCTGGGCGAACCGGGCAACGACTTCTTCCGCCTCCAGGAGGCCCAACTGGCAGCCCGCAAGCCCGGCCAGGAGGCGCCGCAACGGGTGCTGGCGGCCGTTCGCGCCGCTTGCGAACTCGCCCTGCCGGAGGGGCTGGCCCGCGAGCAGGAGCTGTTCCGCCAGGCGCTGGCGAGCCCGCAGGCGACCGCCCTGCGCCACCAGTTCTTCGCCGAGCGCGAGGCGCTGAAGATCCCCGGCATCGACGCGGCCACCCCGCTGCGCGAGATCGCCAGGGTAGCGGTGATCGGCGCCGGCACCATGGGCGGCGGCATCGCCATGAACTTCGTCAACGCCGGCATCCCGGTGACCCTGCTGGAGGTCAAGCCCGAAGCCCTGGACCGGGGCCTGGCGCAGATCCGCAAGAACTACGAGATCAGCCTCAAGCGCGGCAAGCTCAGCCCCGCGCAGCTGGAGCAGCGCATGACCCTGCTGCGGGGGACCCTGGACTATGCCGACCTGGCCGACGCGGACCTGGTGATCGAGGCGGTGTTCGAGAACCTGACCATCAAGCAAACGGTGTTCCGCACCCTGGACGAGGTGTGCAAGCCCGGCGCCATCCTCGCCAGCAACACCTCGACCCTGGACGTCGACCAGATCGCCGCCGTGACCCGCCGCCCGCGTGACGTGGTCGGCCTGCACTTCTTCAGCCCAGCCAACGTCATGCGCCTGCTCGAAGTGGTGCGCGGCCGGGAAACCGCGCCGGACGTGCTGGCCACCACCCTCCGGATCGCCAAGCGCATCGGCAAGCTGCCGGTGGTGTCCGGGGTGTGCTTCGGCTTCATCGGCAACCGCATGCTCGAACCCTACGCCCGCGAGGCTCATCGCCTGGTGCTGGAAGGCGCCAGCCCGGCGCAGGTCGACCGCGTGCTCACCGGCCTGGGCCTGGCCATGGGCGTGTTCGCCATGTACGACCTGGCCGGCATCGACATCGGCTACCTGGTGCGCGAGGCCAGGCGCGGCGAGATCGCCCACGATCCGGGCTACTTCCGTCTGGCGGACGAGTTGTATGCCCAGGGCCGGTATGGCCAGAAGACCGCCCGCGGCTTCTACCGCTACGAAGGCCGCGAGCGCCTGGAAGACCCCGAGGTGGTGCAGATCGCCGAGCGCCTGGCCGGCGAGCTGGGCATCCGGCGTCGCGCCATCGGCGACCAGGAAATCCACGACCGCTGCCTGTTCATGCTGATCAACGAAGGCATCCAGCTCCTCGACGAAGGCATCGCCCTGCGCAGCGGCGATGTCGACCTGGTATGGATCAACGGCTACGGCTTCCCGGCCTGGCGCGGCGGCCCGCTGCACTACGCCGAGCACCTGGGCCTTGCCGAGGTGCTCGGCGGTATCCGCGCCTACCGCGAACAGCTCGGCGCCTACGGCGAGATGTGGCTGCAGCCGGCGCCGCTGCTGGAGCGCCTGGTCGCCGCCGGCAAGACCCGCATCGAGGCCTGCTGAGCCTCCCTCGCCACCTGACTGGAGACCCGAACCATGAAAGAAGCCGTCATTCTCTCCACCGCCCGCACGCCCATCGGCAAGGCCTTTCGCGGTGCCTTCAACCACACCCGCTCGCCCAGCCTGGCCGCCCACGCCATCCAGGCGGCGGTGGCCCGCGCCGGCATCGACTCGGGCGAAATCGAGGACCTGGTGATGGGCACCGCGCTGCCCTCCGGCACCGCCGGCTGGAACCTCGGCCGCATGAGCGCCCTGGCCGCCGGCCTGCCGGTGTCGGTCAGCGGCCAGACCCTGGACCGCCAGTGCGCTTCGGGCCTGATGGCCATCGCCACGGCGGCCAAGCAGATCATGGTCGATGGCATGCAGGTCACCCTCGGTGCCGGCCAGGAGAACATCAGCGCCGTGCAGGCTCGCAACCTGGAGTGGGCGCTGGGCGAGCAGGACGACAACGTCATCCGCCACGCCGCGCACGCCTACATGCCGATGCTGCAGACTGCCGAGCGGGTGGCCGAGCGCTATGGCATCAGCCGCGAGGCCCAGGATGCCTACTCCCTGCAATCCCAGCAACGCACGGCCGCCGCCCAGCAGGCGGGGCTGTTCGAGGCGGAGATCGTTCCAGTGACCACCCTGCAGGCGATCAGCGACAAGCAAAGCGGCGAGGTTGGCTACCAGCAGGTGACCCTCGCCCGGGACGAGGGCAACCGCCCGCAGACCACCCTTCAGGACCTGGGCAACCTCAGGCCGGTGCTCGAAGGCGGCTGCATCACCGCGGGCAACGCCAGCCAGTTGTCCGACGGCGCCAGCGCCTGCGTGCTGATGGACGCGCGCCTGGCCGAACGGCGCAACCTGGAGCCCCTGGGCCTGTACCGTGGCATCGCCGTCGCCGGCCTGGCGCCGGAGGAAATGGGCATCGGCCCGGTGCTGGCGGTGCCCAAACTGCTCGGGCAGCACGGCCTGAAGGTCGACGACATCGGCCTGTGGGAGCTCAATGAGGCCTTCGCCTGCCAGGTGCTGTACTGCCGCGACAGGCTGGGCATCGACAATGACAAGCTGAACGTCAACGGCGGCGCCATCGCCATCGGCCACCCCTACGGTATGAGTGGCGCGCGCATGGTCGGCCACGCCCTGCTGGAGGGCAAACGCCGGGGGGTGAAATACGTGGTGGTGACCATGTGCGTGGGTGGCGGCATGGGTGCCGCCGGCCTGTTCGAAGTGCTGTGAGACCAAGGAGCCCGACCATGCTCGAAACCAACTTCTCCCTCGCCGGCAAGACCGTACTGGTCACCGGCGCCTCCAGCGGCCTGGGCGCGCACTTCGCCCGCCTGGTCCGCCTCGCCGGGGCCCGCGTGGTGCTGGCTGCTCGCCGCGTCGAGCGCCTCGAACGGCTGGCCGCCGAGCTCCAGGAAGACGGCGGCGAGGCGCTGGCCGTCGCCCTGGACGTGACCCGCCGCGACAGCGTCGAGGCGGCGTTCGACACCGCCGAGGCCCGCTTCGGCACCGTCGACGTGGTGATCAACAATGCCGGTATCGGTGACCCGGGACGCTTCCTGGAGCTGGGCGAGGACGCCTGGCAGCGCATGCTGTCGACCAACCTCGACGGCGTGTTCCGTGTCGCCCAGTGCGCCAGCCAGCGCCTGGTCCGGGCCGGGCGCGGCGGCAGCATCGTCAACATCGCCTCTATCCTCGGCGTGCGCGTCGGCTCCGGCCTGAGCCACTACTGCACGGCCAAGGCCGGCGTGGTGCAACTGACCAAGGCAATGGCACTGGAACTGGCGCGCCACGGGATCAGGGTCAACGCGATCGCACCCGGCTACTTCAAGACCGAGATGAACGATACCTACTTCGACAGCGAGGCGGGACAGGCCTACATCCGCAACCAGGTCCCAATGCGCCGCCTGGGCCGGCTGGAAGAGCTCAACGGCCCGTTGCTGCTGCTGGTCAGCGAGGCCGGCGCGTTCATGACGGGCAGCGTGCTGGCGGTGGACGGCGGGCATCTGGTCAATCCGCTCTAGGGTCTGTCGCCTCGCGGATCATCGGGCGATGACCCGCGAGTGCCTCCCCCAGGAGTTCAACGCCGCCGTTTGCGGCCCATGGAGCCAACCATGCCTGTCGAACATTACCTGCCGAGGGTGGTCGCGCTGATCACCCACCTTCGCCAACCGCAAGGGCCCAGCCGGCTGGCGCGCATCGTCCAGCAAGCGATTCCCGACTACCACGGCCGCGCGCAGATCGACATCGTCGAAACCACGCTCGCCAGCCTGCTGGAGCGGGTGCGGGAGCTGGAAAGCGCCCAGCGCGTAGACATCATCATTTGCTCCGGCGCCGCCGCCGATTACCTGCGCCAGCATATTTCGACCTCGGTGCTGTCCATCCACACCGGCGAGTTCGACCTGATCCGCGCCCTTGACCTGGCCCGCTCACGCGCCACGCGTGTCGGCATCGTCACCTTCCGCCAGCCGCACCGTCAGCTGGAGGCGCTGCAGTCGCTGTTCACGGTCAATATCCGCCAGGCGACCTATGCCAGTTTCGAGGAGGCGCGCCAGCAAGTGGAGCGCCTGGTCGAGGATGGCTACCGCGTCATCGTCGGCTCGTCGACCGTCGCGCAACTCGCCGACGAGGCCGGCGCCGAAGGTGTGCTGGCGCTCAATGCCGACAGCATCGTCCGTACCCTGGACAACGCCCTGTCCATCTGCCGCAGCCGGAGCCAGAGCCTGGTCCAGCAGCAGCGCATCAATGCGGTGCTGCGCAACCTGACCGACGGGGTGATCGCCCTCGACGCCGAAGGGCTGGTGCAGTCGCTCAACCCGCGGATGGCCACCCTGCTCGAAATCTCCGCGGACTGGGCCCACGGACGGCCGCTGTGCGAGGTCATGCCGGACCTCGACCTCGCCGGCATGCCGTCCGGCATCGGCGAAGATGACGGGCAGGAATGCCGCCTGATCAGGGTCGGTTCGAAAATCCTCGCCACCACCCTGACACCCATCATCGAGGAGGGTAAGGCCGATGGCCTGATCATCACCTGCCAGGAGAGCAATGCCATCCAGCGCGCCGAGCGGCGCATCCGCAGCCAGGCGCGCCCGAGCCAGTTCACTGCGCGCTATCGCTTCGAGCAAATCCTCGGCAATGCGCCGGCCTTCCGGCAAACGGTGCGCCAGGCCCGGTGCTACGCGCAGACCGACTCCACGGTACTGATCACCGGGGAAAGCGGCACCGGCAAGGAGTTGCTGGCGCAGAGCCTGCACAACGCCAGCCCCCGCCAGGGGGGCCCCTTCGTGGCCATCAACTGCGCCGCCTTTCCCGAATCGTTGCTGGAAAGCGAGCTGTTCGGCTACGAGGAGGGCGCCTTCACCGGCTCGCGCAAGGGCGGCAAGGTCGGCCTGATCGAGTCGGCCCACACCGGTACCCTGTTCCTCGACGAGATCGGCGACATGCCGGTGTCGCTGCAGACCCGCCTGCTGCGGGTGCTGCAGGAGCGCGAGGTGCTGCGCCTGGGTGCCTCCGAGCCGACTCCGGTGGATATCCGCGTGATCGCCGCGACCCACTGCGACCTGCGCGCGCGCATCGCCGACGGCCGCTTCCGCGAGGACCTGTTCTATCGGCTGAATATTCTGCGCCTGGCCGTGCCACCGCTGCGCGAGCGGACCGAGGACATCCCGCTGCTGGTCAACGCCATCCTCGAGCGCCTGTCGCACCCAGCAGCCGCCCACGCCCTCGACGGCCAGGCCCTGCACCCGCTCATGCCCCATCTGCTGCGCCACCGCTGGCCAGGCAACATCCGTGAACTGGAGAACATCGTCGAGCGCGCGGCGCTCTCCGCCCACCTCCAGGACGGCAGCGAGACAGCCCCTTCCCTCGCCCTGCTGTTGCCTGAACTCTTCGAGGACGCGCCCCCTGAATGGCCAGTGACGCAGCCCGTGGCGGCCCATGGCGCCCTGCGCCGCCTTGGCAAGGCCGCCGAGGCGGCGCACGCCCGGCAGGTGCTCGAAGGCTGCCGGGGCGACATGGACGAGGCGGCCCGCCGCCTTGGAGTCAGCCGTACCACCCTGTGGCGGCGTCTGCGGGTCGGCCAGGGCGACTGAGGCCTCTCGCCCGTTCAGTTCTGAACTGCCCGCTCGGGAGCAGCCTTGCAGATTTTCAGGTTTGCAAAGAACGGGCTGCTCCAGGCGTCGCCGGAGCGCACGCACCAGCCGTCAAAAAGAATTCCATCCATTTGATTCAAAAGGATTTATTCATCAAGCACGACCAGGCAAGGGGCATTGGCACCTCCTTTGCTTTGACCCTTTCACCGGTCCGCAAGAACCCCGGTGCCTATGCCTCGACTCATGTTCCCGGACGCGCCGGCACACCGACAAGAACAAGACAGGAGATCCGCCGTGCAAGGCATGATGATGAACTTCAACCTGGGTATCACGGCGGTCATGCGCCACGCCGAGCAGGTCGCGGGTGATGCCGAGATCGTCTCGCCGTTCGCCGACGGCCGCAGTAGTGGGAGTGCCGCATCAGCGCTGGAGCGAGCGCCCGTTACTGCTGATCGTCCCACGCCAACCCGGGCAAGCCCCCAGCCACCAGCGGTTGCTCACCTTCCTCGCCGACAGGTTGCCCAGGTGGTGGTTGCCCGACGCCAGCGAGCAGCTTGCTGAACTGCCTCTCACCGCCACCGGCAAGGTGAGCAAGAAAACACTACGCGAGCAGTTCGCCGACTACAGCTGGCCCTGACAGCCGGCCATCCCAAGGGCGCCGCGAAGTGAACGGACAATCGCGTGACGCGCCTGTCCATGTCACCGGCCGGGTACCAGAACCACCGGGAGAACCTGAACATGCCAAAGCGGGTGCGCGCTGCTGCCCTGACGAACTACCTCGAGGTCGCCCGGCGCCATGGACTGGATGCCGACAGTCTGCTGGCCCGGGTTGGCCTGGGCCGCCCTGAACTGGAAGACGCCGAGCATCTCATCCCGGCCCTTGCCGTCGTTCAACTTCTCGAGGAGTCGGCAGCCGCCTGCAACAATCCGAGTTTCGGCCTGTGTCTTGCCGAGTCACGGCAACTTGCGCACTTCGGCGCGATAGGCCTGCTAATCAGCCACCAGCCCTCCCTACGCGATGCCCTGCAGGTCATGCTGCAGTATCGGCACCTGTTCAACGATACCGTGGCCATCCTGCTCGAAGAGTCGGGGAAAATGGTGATCATCCGCCTGGAAGTTGTTTGCGAGTCCCCCATGCCCTGTCGCCAGTCCAACGAGTTGGCCATCGGCGTGCTCTTTCGCCTGTGCGCCACCCTGCTGGGCGAGCGCTGGCGCCCCCACAGCATCGGCTTCACGCACAATGCGCCTGGCGATCAGCAACTGCACCGTCGGCTATTCGGCTGCAAGCTGGAGTTCGCCAGCGAATTCAACGGCATCGTTTGCTCTGGCAGCGAACTGGATGCTGCCAACCCATACGCCGATCCGGCGAAGGCCGGCCTTGCCAGGCGCTACCTGGACTCCTTGGCGGGTAGCCACAGGCCATCGATGATGTATGAGGCGCGCAAGGCCATCTACCTGCTTCTCCCCATGGGCAGGGCCAGCATTGAAGAGGTGGCGCAAACGCTGAACATGCGGGTCCGCACCCTGCAGCGCCACCTGAAGGCCGGTGGCGCCACTTTCCACGATGTACTCAACGCTGTGCGTCGTGATCTGGTGATTCGCTACCTCGAGACTCCCGGCTATCCGCTCGGGCAGATCGCGGAAATGCTCGGGTATGCCACTCCCGGTTCCTTCACCCGCTGGTTCAGCATGGAGTTCGGCATGCCGCCGACCATCTGGCGCGATAGGAAAAAAGCTGAGGGATGGGTCGATGGAGCAACGGCATGGCCTCCGATGGTGGGCTGAAGCCCACCCTACGGGCCTTTGCGCGACATCCCGACACTTAACGCCGACATGGCCGTTCCAAATGCCATGCCGCTTTCAGTTACGGAGGGGAGAACAGGTGCCCAACTCACCGCACGGAGATGCCTTGTCGACCATCCTGCCCTGCAGAAGAGCCATGTCGCGGTGGTAGTGACGCCTGGTGTAGAAAAACACGCCTGCCGAAGCAATGCCCACCAGGGGCACCAGTTGGAAAGCTGTCTGCAGGCCAAGCAGATCGGACACCTTGCCCGTGATCAGCGGGCCGGTGGCCAAACCGAGCAGATTGTTGGCCAGGGTCAAAGTGGCAAAGGCGGTACCGTGTACCGAGTAATGGGTCAGGTTGGCGACCATCGCGCTTGACGGACCATTGGTGCCGACGGCGATCGTCATGCCCAGGCAGATCAGCGCGAGTTGAACGGTACCGGGCGGCAGGGCGAAAGCCCATGACAGCAGCAGGCAGCTACCCAGGCAGTAGCCGATGGCCAGGCTGATCTTTCGGTCTGGACGGACACGTCCCAGGCGGTCACAGAGCATGCCACAGAGAACGCCCCCTACTCCGCTGCACAGCACGATGATGGCGGCAAGCACACCGGCCTGGTCCGTGCCCATCGTGTAGTAACGGTTCAGGTAGCTGGGCATCCAGACGATCACGGTACCGCCGACGAACAGCTGCAGGCCGCTGCCGACATAGGCGCCGATCACGGAGCGGCTGGAATAGAGGGTGCGCAACGGGCGCTGGGCCTTCAGCGCCGCCTGGCTGGTCTTGTCGGCCAGACGCCTGGGTGCAATGCGCGCCTCCTTCACGACGACCGGGTAGAGCACGGCCAGCGCGAGGCCGAAAAATGCCATGCCGGCGAATGCCCAGCGCCAGCCGAAGTTCTGGGCCAGCACACCTCCCAGGGCCATGCCCAGCACCGAACCGAACATGCCTCCCGCCATGAAGGCACCGGCAAGGGTGGCACGCATCTCCCGCGGGAATACCGCCACTACCACAGCGATTCCGACGCTGCCATAAGCCGCCTCGCCGACACCGACCAGGAAACGCGCGATGAACATCTCCTGGTAGTTTTCCGCCAACGCGCAGCCGAGGGTGGCCAAGCTCCACAGCATGGCCATCAGAGCGAGGCTCTTGACTCGTCCGAAGCGATCGGCAAGCAGCGACAAAGGGAAGGTCAGTAGACCGACCATCAGCGCGACGATGCCGCTGAGCATGCCGAGCTGGCTATCGGTGAGCGCCCACTCGCCCTTCAGCAGCGGAAAAACCGCGTTGAGAACCTGGCGCGACATGTAGTCGGAAATCAGCAGGCCGAAGGTCAGAGCGAATACGATCCAGGCGTAACGGCGGGGCACGCCCGGCGAAGTCTCGTCATGCTCGTTCATGTGAGGTACAGCCATGTTTTTCTCCTTATTGCAGCTGTTGTCATCCAGGCAAGGCTCCCCTGTCGCCCGATGGAAACGCAGTGGCGGAGACCGGTACCTGCCCCACAATTGATACCGTTCAGGGCTTTGCCAGACCCAGGCCCGCTGCCTCCGTACACATGGCGCCAGAGAGTGCGCGGGTCGACTCTAGGCTCAATACCTGCCGCCGCGCTTCGCAAAAGACGACAATCGCCGATATTTCATGGCAGCCGAGCTACCGATGCGTCCCCAACCTCGATGCGCCCCACTTCACCTGGGCAACTTGCTGGAGCATCCGTTCTATCGGGATGTCGAGTCGTGCGTCGCAATCCGATTGAATCTGGACACGATCGACGAACCGGATCGCCCGCATGCGCTACGGTTTCCTCTGGGCTCATTACGACAGGGAAACCGGAACCCATCCGCTCCCCACGTTGACGAATCGAATATGAACGGGTGATGGACGGCCTGAGCGAAAGCCAGGCCCGGCGTGGAACTCTCGAGCAGCGACGTCGACTCGCTCGCCGAGGAACTCCATTCTGTTTGAGATGCCTATGAATTCCTTGGGGTCGGATTTCCGACCTTTTCAGAGATGGGAAATGAATTATCGACGTTTGCTGCTTGCTGCATTCCTTGCTGCAACACCGACCTTGACGATGGCCTCGAGCGATATTGAAGGCCTTGAGGGTTCGAAGATCCTCGCCTCTGGCGAAATCGAGCCGATAACCTGCCCCATTGGGAATCACGACTGCCTCAACTGGCCGGACGACCAATTCAAGATGTCGGCAAAGGACATCTGCTTCTCTGCCGATGCGAGTTGTGACTACAGTTGCGAGGGTTTCATCGCGGAAAAGGACGGTATCAGGTCGCTGTACCTGCTCGACTTCACTTTTGGGCCAGGAATCGTCAAATCCAGGATTGAAATGCTCCAGTGCCCTAGCGAGCCCTGATCTGCGCGAGAGCGAAAGCCGGTTGACGTAGCGCCCTGGCGACCTGCGGTTCAAGCGTCAGAGCGCGGCACGGCTCGCCGGCTCCAACGCGGCAAGCGGGCCTGCTCGATCACGCTATTCAGGCCAGATCGACGTCTTCGGCCCTCAGCTCCTTGCCATGGGCATGGTTGACCCACCAGCCGAAAGCGGCCGCCGTGAAGAACATGAAGAAGCTGTAGATCGCCGCCGGGATGCCCATGGTCGGGTTGTTCAGCAGCGATGGGCTGAGGGCCAGGGCAATGGCCAGGGTACCGTTGTGGATACCGATCTCCATGCCGATGGCCACGGCCTGGCGCTGCGGCAACTGGAGCAGGCGCGGCACGAAATAGCCGATCCCGAGGCTGACCAGGTTGAACAACAGCGCTGCCACACCCACCAGCGGGGCGTAGTCCACCACCGTTTGCCAGTCCTTGACGAAGGCCAGCACCACCACCAGCAGCAGGAAGAGCGCGGAGACGATCTTCACCGGCTTTTCCATGGCCCGGGCGAAGCCGGGAAACAGCCTGCGCAGGAGCATGCCGATCGCCACCGGACCGAGGACGATGGCGAACACCTGCACCACCTTGGCGAACTGCAGCGGAATGGCCTGGTCGCCCGCCATGAAGTGCGCCAGCGACAGGTTGACGATAAACGGCATGGTGAGGATGGCGATCACCGAGTTGACCGCAGTGAGGGTCACGTTCAACGCGACATCGCCGTGAGCCAGATGACTGTAGAGGTTGGCCGAGGTGCCCCCCGGGGACGCGGCCAGCAGCATCAGGCCCACCGCCAGCGCCGGCGCCAGGCCGAAGCCCTTGGCGATGAGGAAGCACAACAGCGGCAGCAGCAGGATCTGGCAACCCAGGCCGATCAGCACCGGCTTGGGAAACCTCACCACCCGGGTGAAGTCGGCCAGGGTCAAGGACAGGCCCAGGCCGAGCATGATGATGCCCAGGGCAATGGGGAGGAACGCGGTCAGCAAGGGGGAAGCGGTCATTGTCCGTTACTCGCATGTTGGTCGTGCCTTGCTGCATCCATCGCAGACAAGCCCCAACGGGGGTTTACAACCCGCCCGCAAGATTCGGAGTGAATCAGGAACTGCAGCGCCCCGCCAGAGGTATCCACCGCGCGTGGGATTCGCCGGGCCGAAGCAGTGGATCGATCTGGAAGCCCGCCACCCTCGCGGCGCACGGTCAGATCGGCGGCGCGGGGCGCAGCATCACCGACTTCAGGGCGAACGCCGACTTGATTCCCGCGACACCGGGGATGCAGGTCAGGGTGTTGGTCAGGAAGGCCTGGTACGCGGCGAGATCCTTGACCACCACGCGCAGCATGTAGTCGGCGTCGCCGGTCATCTGGAAGCAGCTCATCACCTGCGGCGCCTGGACGATGTGCTCCTCGAACCGGGCGAGGTAGTCGACGGTCTGCTTTTCTAAGGATACCGAGACGAACACGCTCATCGCTCCGGACAGGCGCTGTTCGTCGAGGCGCGCGAAATAGCCCTGGATGTAGTGCTCCTCTTCCAGGCGGCGTACCCGGCGCAGGGTCGGGGTCAACGACAGGCCGACTTTCTGGGCCAGGTCGCGCCAGCTCAGGCGGCCATCTTCGGCCAGTGCGCGGAGGATTTTCAGGTCGATCCGGTCGAGTTCGGACATGGCGGCATGACTCTACGATTCTTGATTTTATTAGTTCAAACATACCAATACTGCGTCGCAGCACTAGTTACTTTGGAGCAAAAAACTAGAGAACGAAGCATATACTGATTTCACAAGAACAAGCGACGAGGGCCTCACCATGAGTGATGTCACGCACGAAAACCTCCCCAGCCGCACCCGCGCGCACCGCCGTTGTACCACTCCCCTGCCGGGGTTGCTCCATCCCCCCAGTCCGCCTCCCGCCCCGCGTGTTCTTTCCTGATCCGTACCCGCTCGCTCCCTGAGCCATTGCCGCCGGAGGCACCATGACCGATTACGCGCCCTTGCGCCTTCACGTACCGGAGCCCACCGGGCGACCGGGCTGCCAGACCGATTTCTCCTACCTGCACCTGTCGGATGCCGGCACGGTGCGCAAGCCGCCCGTAGACGTCGAGCCTGCCGAAACCAGCGACCTGGCCTACAGCCTGGTCCGGGTACTCGACGATGACGGCCAGGCCGTCGGCCCCTGGAATCCGCAGCTGAATGATGAGCTGCTGCTGCGCGGCATGCGCGCCATGCTCAAGACGCGCATCTTCGACGCACGCATGATCACCGCGCAGCGGCAGAAGAAGCTGTCCTTCTACATGCAGTGCCTGGGCGAGGAAGCCATCGCCACCGCCCACACCCTGGCCCTGCGCGACGGCGACATGTGTTTCCCCACCTACCGCCAGCAGGGCATCCTGGTCGCCCGCGAGTACCCGCTGGTGGACATGATCTGCCAGTTGCTCTCCAACGAGGCCGACCCGCTCAAGGGCCGCCAGCTGCCGATCATGTATTCGAGCAAGGCCGCCGGCTTCTTCTCCATTTCCGGCAACCTCGCCACCCAGTTCATCCAGGCGGTGGGCTGGGGCATGGCCTCGGCGATCAAGGGCGACACCAAGATTTCCTCGGCCTGGATCGGCGACGGCGCCACCGCCGAAGCGGACTTCCACACCGCCCTCACCTTCGCCCACGTCTACCGCGCGCCGGTGATCCTCAACGTGGTCAACAACCAGTGGGCGATCTCCACCTTCCAGGCCATCGCCGGCGGTGAGGGCACCACCTTCGCCAACCGCGGCGTGGGCTGCGGCATCGCCTCCCTGCGGGTCGACGGCAACGACTTCCTCGCCGTCTACGCCGCCTCGCAATGGGCTGCCGAACGCGCCCGGCGCAATCTCGGGCCGAGCCTGATCGAGTGGGTCACCTACCGCGCCGGCCCGCACTCCACCTCGGACGACCCGTCGAAATACCGTCCCGCCGACGACTACAGCCACTTCCCCCTTGGCGACCCCATCGCCCGCCTGAAGCAGCACATGATCGGCCTGGGGATCTGGTCGGACGCGCAACACGAGGCGCTGCACAAGGAGCTGGAAGGCGAAGTCATCGCCGCGCAGAAAGAGGCCGAAAGCCACGGCAGCCTGCTCGACGGCCATGTGCCCAGCGCCGCCAGCATGTTCGAGGACGTCTACAAGGACCTGCCGGAGCACCTGCGCCGACAGCGCCAGGAGCTCGGGGTATGAACAGCATGAACCAGCAATCAGAAACGGCCCAGGCCGTGACCAGCATGACCATGATCCAGGCGCTGCGCTCGGCCATGGACATCATGCTCGAGCGCGACGACAACGTGATCGTGTTCGGCCAGGACGTCGGCTACTTCGGCGGCGTGTTCCGCTGCACCGAGGGCCTGCAGAAGAAGTACGGCACCTCGCGGGTATTCGACGCGCCGATCTCCGAGAGCGGCATCATCGGTGCCGCCGTCGGCATGGGCGCCTACGGCCTGCGTCCGGTGGTGGAAATCCAGTTCGCCGACTACGTCTACCCGGCCTCCGACCAGTTGATCTCGGAAGCCGCACGCCTGCGCTATCGCTCGGCCGGCGACTTCATCGCCCCGATGACCGTGCGCATGCCCTGCGGCGGTGGCATCTACGGCGGCCAGACCCACAGCCAGAGCCCGGAGGCGATGTTCACCCAGG
>RCUT01000886.1_pt1 | contig 14865 bp, 7 predicted proteins | sample 2166171 | NCBI WGS metagenome assembly RCUT01 (sample SAMN09932757, study PRJNA488358) | compost metagenome | isolation source: compost soil in 4-hydroxybenzoic | place: Germany: Experimental Botanical Garden
TTTTCAGCGGGAAGTCGTGCAGCGCATCGAACACGCCCTGAAGCAGCACGTAGGATGTGGTCACCAGGGCATCGGGCAAATGGCCCAGGCGCTGCAGCAATTCTTCCATCAATTGTTTGCCGCACTCGCGGCTGAAGGATTCGCCTTCTTCAATCAGCACCTCACCGTTGAACCCGACGAGCGCCTCTTTGAAGCCGGCGCAACGTTCCTGGCTGATGCTCAGCTCCGGGCGGGCGCCGATCAGCGCGATCTGTTTGGGCAAGGGATCGAGCAGGCTGCGGGTCAGTTGCAGGCTGGCCTCGCGGTCGTCACTGATCACCGAGCAGAAATGCTCGGGTTCCATGACCCGGTCGATGGCGATGATCGGAATGCCCTTGGCCTGCAATTGGCGATAGCTGTCGTCGCCGGGCGGCAGGCAGCTGGCAACGATCAGTGCGTCGCAGCGCCGGGCGCGGAACAACTGCAGCAATTGCCGTTCGCTGTCCGGCGCATCGTCGGAACTGGCGATCAGCAACTGATAACCCCGGGCCCGCGCACCTTGTTCCAGCAATTTGGCGATTCGCGCGTAACTGGGGTTTTCCAGATCCGGCAGAATGAACCCCAATGTGCGGGTGTGTCGGCTGCGCAATCCGGCGGCCTGTGGGTTAGGCGTGAAGCCATGTTGTTCGACGACCGCGCGCACGCGTTCGACGGTAGCGCTGCTGATGCGCTGTTGTTCGGCCTTGCCATTGATGACATAGCTGGCGGTGGTGACGGACACACCGGCCAACTGGGCAATATCACTGAGTTTCAACCCGCTGTTTCCTTGTTTTTTCGAGATTGCCTCGACATTTTCGTCAATCCTAACCGATTAAGGCAGGCGACCATTGTCGCAACGCATCCGACAAGTTGGACTTCAAGGATGGGCCAATTTCGAGTAACGTGCCAATCGATATAGATTAAACGTTTCAGCAAGCGTATTTTCTACGTTTTAGGCGCCTTTGGCCGGTTCTGCCGTGAAACCGCCAAAAGCGATGACCAAGCGCCTAAGCTGACTCATTCAAAACAATACCTGGTGCCCCAAGGCGCCAAAAAGGAGAAAGCATGCTCGAGCTCACTGTAGAGCAGATTTCGATGGGCCAATCGGCTGTGGATAAGTCCGCAGCGCTGCAATTGCTGGCCGGGCATCTGGTCGCCGACGGCCTGGTTGCCGAGGGTTATCTCGCCGGCTTGCAGACGCGGGAGGCTCAGGGCTCGACCTTTCTCGGTCAAGGTATTGCCATCCCCCACGGTACGCCCGAAACCCGCGACCTGGTGTTCACCACCGGTGTGCGCCTGATGCAGTTCCCCGATGGCGTGGACTGGGGCGATGGTCATATCGTTTACCTGGCGATCGGCATCGCCGCCAAATCCGATGAACATCTGCGCCTGTTGCAATTGCTCACCCGCGCCCTCGGCGAGACTGACCTGGGCCAGGCCCTGCGTCGCGCCGGCTCCGCCGAAGCCTTGCTGAAGTTGCTGCAAGGCGCGCCGCAGGAGTTGGCGCTGGATGCACAGATGATCGGTCTCGGTGTGGCGGCCGAAGATTTCGAAGAGCTGGTCTGGCGTGGTGCACGTTTGCTGCGGCAGGCCGACTGCGTGAGCAACGGTTTCTCCGCCGTGCTGCAGCAGGTTGAAGCGCTGCCCTTGGGCGATGGCCTGTGGTGGCTGCACAGCGAACAGACGGTGAAGCGTCCGGGCCTGGCCTTCGTCACCCCGGACAGACCGCTGCGTTATCTCGGCCAGCCACTCACTGGACTGTTCTGCCTGGCCAGCCTCGGTGAGGCCCATCAAGCCCTGCTCGAACGCCTGTGCGCGTTGTTGATCGAAGGGCGTGGCCATGAGTTGGGGCGCGCCACCAGCAGCCGCAAGGTCCTCGAAGTGCTCGGTGGTGAAGTGCCCGCCGACTGGCCCAGCGCGCGAATTGCATTGGCCAACGCCCACGGTTTGCATGCGCGCCCGGCGAAAATCCTCGCGCAACTGGCAAAGAGTTTTGAAGGTGACATCCGCGTACGCATCGTCGATGGCCATGACAGTGCGGTGTCGGTAAAGAGCTTGAGCAAGTTGCTCAGCCTCGGCGCCCGTCGGGGACAGGTCCTGGAAATCATCGCCGAACCGGGCATTGCGGCGGATGCGTTGCCGGCCTTGTTGGCCGCCATCGAAGAAGGCCTCGGTGAGGAAGTCGAACCGCTGCCGCCGGTAAGTCAGGCGCGTGAAGTCGTTGCCGATATGGCCGAAGTGGTCCTCGCTCCGTTATCTGGCAGCGTGGTTCAGGCGATTGCCGCCGCTCCGGGGATCGCCATCGGCCCGGCGCATATTCAGGTGCTGCAAACCATCGATTACCCGTTGCGCGGCGAGTCCGCCGGCATCGAGCGCGAGCGCCTCCAGCACGCCCTGGCGCAGGTACGCCGTGACATCCAGGGCCTGATCGAGCGCAGCAAGAGCAAAGCCATTCGCGAAATCTTCATTACCCACCAAGAGATGCTCGACGACCCGGAACTGACCGATGAGGTCGATACGCGCCTCAAGCAGGGCGAAAGCGCCGAGGCGGCGTGGATGGCCGTGATTGAAGCGGCGGCTCGGCAGCAGGAAGCGTTGCAGGATGCCTTGCTCGCCGAGCGTGCGGCCGACTTGCGCGACATCGGGCGTCGGGTGTTGATGCAGCTCAGCGGCATCGAAACCCCGAGCGAACCGGATCAACCGTACATTCTGGTGATGGACGAGGTCGGCCCGTCCGACGTCGCGCGTCTCGACCCGGCTCGCGTGGCGGGGATTCTCACCGCTCGGGGTGGTGCTACGGCGCACAGTGCGATTGTTGCCCGGGCGCTGGGTATTCCGGCCTTGGTCGGCGCCGGTCCCGGCGTGTTGCTGCTGGCACCGGGTACGGCTTTGCTGCTCGATGGCCAGCGTGGTCGTCTGCATGTGGACGCTGACGCGGCGACCTTGCAGCGCGCCACGGCCGAACGCGATACCCGCGAGCAACGCTTGAAGGCGGCTGCTGAACTGCGTCATCAACCGGCATTGACCATCGATGGCCACGCCGTCGAAGTGTTCGCCAACATTGGTGAAAGCGCCGGCGTCACCAGTGCGGTGGAGCAGGGCGCCGAAGGCATTGGCCTGTTGCGCACCGAACTGATTTTCATGGCCCACCCGCAAGCGCCCGACGAGGCGACCCAGGAAGTCGAGTACCGCCGCGTCCTCGACGGTCTGGCCGGGCGGCCGCTGGTGGTGCGCACCCTCGATGTCGGTGGCGACAAACCGCTGCCGTACTGGCCGATTGCGAAGGAAGAGAACCCGTTCCTCGGCGTGCGCGGCATTCGCCTGACCTTGCAGCGTCCGCAGATCATGGAAGCGCAACTGCGCGCCTTGCTGCGGGCTGCCGACAACCGGCCGCTGCGGATCATGTTCCCGATGGTGGGCAGCGTCGACGAGTGGCGCCAGGCCCGTGACATGACCGAACGCCTGCGCCAGGAAATCCCGGTCGCCGACCTGCAACTGGGGATCATGATCGAAGTGCCGTCGGCGGCATTGCTGGCACCGGTCCTGGCCAAGGAAGTCGATTTCTTCAGCGTCGGCACCAACGACCTGACCCAGTACACCCTGGCCATCGACCGTGGCCATCCGACGCTGTCGGCCCAGGCCGATGGCTTGCATCCGGCGGTGCTGCAACTGATCGACATCACCGTGCGCGCGGCCCATGCTCACGGTAAATGGGTCGGTGTGTGCGGCGAGCTGGCGGCCGACCCGCTGGCGGTGCCGGTGCTGGTCGGCCTCGGAGTGGATGAGCTCAGCGTCGGGGCGCGCAGCATTGCCGAGGTCAAGGCGCGGATTCGCGAACTGGGCTTCACTCAGACTCAAACCCTTGCCCGACAGGCCCTGGCCGTGGGCAGCGCCAATGAAGTGCGCGCATTAGTGGAGGCCCTGTAATGGCCCGGATACTTACCCTAACCCTTAACCCGGCGCTGGACCTGACCGTCCAGTTGCCGCGCCTTGAAGCCGGCCAGGTCAACCGCAGCGATGTGATGCACACCCACGCCGCCGGCAAAGGCGTGAACGTGGCGCAAGTGCTGGCGGACCTCGGGCATCAGCTGACCGTCAGTGGCTTTCTTGGCGAAGACAACCTGCAAGCGTTCGAAACATTGTTCGCCAAACGCGGTTTTGTCGATGCCTTCATCCGTGTTCCGGGCGAAACCCGCAGCAATATCAAACTGGCGGAAAGCGACGGCCGCATCACCGACATCAACGGGCCGGGGCCGCAGGTCAGCGAGGCGGCGCAGCAGGCCTTGATGGATCGGCTGGAGCAGATTGCTCCGGGGCACGATGCGGTGGTTGTCGCCGGAAGCTTGCCGTTGGGCGTCAGTGCGCAATGGTTGCAGGCGTTGATCTTGCGCTTGAAGAACCTGGGGCTGAATGTCGCCCTCGACACCAGCGGCGAGGCATTGCGCGCAGCGCTGAAAGCGGGGCCGTGGCTGATCAAACCCAACACTGAAGAGCTGGCCGAGGTGCTGGGCTGCGAGGTCGTGTCGGTCAGTGCCCAGGCCTTGGCGGCGGAGCGTTTGCATGCCCAGGGCATCGAGCATGTGGTGATTTCCCATGGCGTCGATGGCGTGAACTGGTTCAGCGTCGGCTCGGCGCTGCATGCCACGCCACCCAGGGTCAACGTCGCCAGCACGGTGGGCGCGGGTGATTCGTTGCTGGCGGGGATGCTCCACGGTTTGCTCAGTGCCGATACGCCGGAGCAGACCTTGCGCACCGCCACGGCGATTGCCGCGATGGCAGTGACCCAGATCGGATTCGGCATTGGCGATGCAGCGCAACTGGCGCAGCTCGAACAGGGTGTGCGCGTGCGTCCCCTGACAGAACAATAAGAGGGTTTGTCATGAAGTTAGCCATCATTACGGCCTGCCCGAACGGCATGGTCACCAGTGTGCTGTGTGCCCGGCTGCTCGATGCCGCGGCCCAGCGCCAGGGCTGGAGCACCAGTGTCGAAGTCACCGATGCCGCGCATCCCGAAAAGCAACTGTCGGCGGCCACCCTCGACGCGGCGGAGTGGGTGTTGCTGGTGACCAGCGCGCCGGTGGAAATGTCGCGTTTTGTCGGCAAGCGAGTGTTCCTGAGCACCCCGGCCCAGGCCCTGCAAGACGTGGAAGCCGTGCTGCGCCGTGGAGCGCAGGACGCTCAGGTTTACGCCGCCGAAGAGGCCGTCGTCGAACCTGTGGCGGTTGTCCAGAACGCGCCGCGACTGGTGGCCGTTACCGCGTGCCCGACGGGTGTCGCTCACACGTTCATGGCCGCCGAAGCCTTGCAGCAAGCGGCCAAGCGCCTGGGCTATGAGCTGCAGGTGGAAACCCAGGGCTCGGTCGGCGCGCGCAATCCATTGAGCGCGCAAGCGATTGCCGAGGCCGATGTGGTGCTGCTGGCGGCCGATATCGAAGTCGCCACCGAGCGTTTCGCCGGCAAGAAAATCTATCGCTGCGGCACCGGCATTGCCCTTAAGCAAGCCGAAGCGACGTTGAAAAAGGCCTTGGCCGAAGGCCAACAGGAAAGCGCATCGAGCGCTGCCAAAACAACGGCCAAACAGGAGAAGACGGGCGTCTATAAACACCTGCTGACCGGCGTGTCCTTCATGTTGCCGATGGTGGTGGCCGGCGGCTTGATGATCGCCTTGTCGTTCGTGTTCGGCATCACCGCGTTCAAGGAGGAGGGCACGCTGGCGGCGGCGTTGATGCAGATCGGTGGCGACAGCGCGTTCAAGCTGATGGTGCCGCTGCTGGCAGGCTATATCGCCTATTCCATCGCCGACCGTCCGGGCCTCGCGCCGGGGATGATCGGCGGACTGCTGGCGAGCACCTTGGGCGCCGGTTTCATCGGCGGGATCATTGCCGGCTTTCTTGCCGGTTATGCGGCCAGGGCGATCAACCGTTATGCGCGATTGCCGCAAAGTCTTGAGGCGCTCAAGCCGATCCTGATCATCCCGCTGCTGGCGAGTCTGTTCACCGGTCTGGTGATGATCTACGTGGTCGGCAAACCGGTCGCCGGGATGCTTGCCGGGCTCACGAACTTTCTCGACAGCATGGGCACCACCAACGCGATTCTGCTCGGTGTGTTGCTGGGCGGCATGATGTGCGTCGACCTCGGCGGGCCGATCAACAAGGCGGCCTATGCGTTTTCGGTGGGGTTGCTGGCGTCGCAGAGCTACGCGCCGATGGCGGCGACCATGGCGGCCGGCATGGTGCCGCCGATCGGCCTGGGCATCGCCACGTTCATTGCCCGACGCAAGTTCGCCCAGACCGAGCGCGAGGCCGGCAAAGCAGCGCTGGTGCTGGGGCTGTGCTTTATCTCTGAAGGGGCGATTCCTTTTGCGGCGAAAGATCCGCTACGGGTGATTCCGGCGAGCATCGCCGGCGGTGCGCTGACGGGTGCGTTGTCGATGTATTTCGGCTGCAAATTGATGGCGCCCCATGGTGGGTTGTTCGTCCTGGCGATCCCGAATGCGATCAACCATGCGCTGCTCTACCTGTTGGCGATTGTGGCGGGGAGTCTGTTGACGGCGGTGGCGTATGCGCTGGTGAAACGGCCGGAGGTGGTGGAGTTGGCGGTAGAACCCGTCACCGCCTGACACCTGACCCTGTGGGAGCGGGCTTGCTCGCGAAAGCGGAGTGTCAGCAATGAGTATTTCGGCTGACACGACGCCTTCGCGAGCAAGCCCGCTCCCACAAGGGATCTGTGGTGTCGGGAAGATTTGTGTCATGCCAGGGTCATAGGGTCATGCTTTAGTTTTCCTTTTCCAGGGAGAACACCATGAGCGATTTCAACCTCGGGCGCCGTCGTGTCATGCAAGCGGTCGGCGCCGGGTTGTTGTTGCCGGGGCTGGCGCCGGCGGTGATCGCTTCGGTCAAGGATCGGCCGCAACTCACCGACGGCGTGCAGTCCGGCGACCTGCTGGGCGACCGGGCGATCATCTGGAGCCGCTGCGACCGCCCCGCGCGGATGGTGGTGGAGTGGGACACCCGCAGCCTGTTTCCCAACCCCCGGCGATTCGTCTCGTCCCTGGCCGATGCGCGCACCGATTTCACTGCCCGGGTCGAACTCACCGGGCTGCCCGCCGACCAGGCGATTTTCTATCGAGTGCAATTTGAAGACGCCCAGAGCGGTGTTGCCAGTGAACCCTGGTTCGGTCACTTGCGCAGCGTGCCGCAGACCCGGCGCGACATCCGGTTTCTCTGGAGTGGCGACACGGCCGGCCAAGGCTTTGGTATCAACCCGGACATTGGCGGCATGCGCATCTACGAGTCGATGCGCCGGCGCCTGCCGGACTTCTTTATCCACAGCGGCGATACCATTTACGCCGACAACCCGATCCCGGCGCAGCTCAGCGCGGAAGGCGGCCGGGTGTGGCGCAACATCACCACCGAGGCCAAGAGCAAAGTCGCCGAGACCCTCGATGAGTATCGCGGCAATTACCGCTACAACCTGATGGACGAAAACATTCGCCGCTTCAATGCCGAGGTCCCGCAGATCTGGCAGTGGGACGACCACGAAGTGATGAACAACTGGTCGCCGGGCAAAAAGCCGGATGCACGGTACCAGAGCAAAGATATCCACAGCCTGGTGGACCGCGCACGTCAGGCCTGGCTCGAATACGCGCCGATGCGCTTGCAGAGTGCCGAGGGTGGCGGGCGGATCTATCGCAAGCTCGGTTACGGGCCGCTGCTGGATGTGTTCGTGCTGGACATGCGCAGTTATCGCGGGGCCAACGACGACAACCTTGGCGAAGCCAGGCCGTATCTCGGGCGTGAGCAACTGGACTGGCTCAAGCGCGAAATGCAGGCCTCGAACGCGCAATGGAAAGTGATCGCTACTGACATGTCCATCGGCCTTGGCGCGCCTGACGGTGAAGTCAGCCCCGGTGTCACGCGGTGGGAAGCGGTGGCCAACGGCGACCCTGGACCTGCCCGGGGTCGCGAACTGGAAATCGCCGAACTGCTCGGTTTCCTGCGGGCGCAGCAGGTGCGCAATTTCCTGTTTCTGACGGCGGATGTGCATTACTGCGCGGCCCATCATTACCACCCGGATCGGGCGGCGTTCCAGGACTTCGAACCGTTCTGGGAGTTTATTGCCGGGCCGTTGAATGCGGGCAGTTTCGGGCCTGACTCGCTGGATATGACCTTTGGCCCTGAAGTGGTATTCGAGAAGGCCTCCCCTGTGCATAACGCCTCGCCGTTTGCCGGATTTCAGTTTTTCGGCGAGGTGAATATCGATGGACAGACGGGGGAATTGAACGTGGTGTTGCGCGATCTGGATGGTGTGTCGGTATTCGAGCAAAAACTGTCACCGTGTGACTCGGCAGTTGCTCGTTATATGGGAAATAATTTTTGCACAAAAAGCTGATACTGGAAGTTGCGGGGTTTTATTTGTCATTACTGTCAAAAGCAGGCTCTGGGTGTTGGTGTGTAGATGTTGATTGAAGTTTCAGTGGCTCTCGTTAGTCGCTGAGTTTGATGTTTTTTTTTGCTGGGGTTTTATCCCGGTTTTCTAGCTATCATATTTTCATATATTTAATCGCTTGATCGGCATTGGCGGGTTGCTTACTTTCTTTTCTCAATTTATGGCGATAAGCAGGCTATGAAAGTTAAATAGTCTGGTTAAGCGTCAAATTTTAGAAAGGAGTCGCTATGTCCGCTATGTTGTGGGAAAAGAGCCTGGAAGGCAAAAATCACGAAGAAATTGCAGATCTTGCAGCCGTTGTCCCCCAATCACTAATGTCTTTGTCGACCGGGGGCACGAATGACATTACTCGCCCAAACGGTTTGATACTGACCAAAGCCCAAATCATTTCCCTGCGAAAGTACGAAGCCGTAGGGCTGGCACTTCCGACCAACGAGCGATCCCTTGCGACCTATCTGAACTTTGGCGACGAAGACGGTGGCAAGGGGTTCACAACGGAAGACTTTCTCGCCTCTTTTACGAAGATAAACTCGCATGCCAGTTTGTGGTCTCCCCTGCGCTCTCGCATCATGCTGACGGGAGCCCACTTGAAAATGTTTGCTTTGAGCATGGAGGTATACCTTACTTCGGTTGAGGAAATTTTCGCTGAAATCAAGCTGGCAAAGTCGCTGGGCACGCACAAAATCACCAACTACAAGGAATTGCGTGACTGGGAAGTGAAAGAAGGCAAACCGTTCCCTGATCTTGCGTTGGAAGAGGACACCATCCCGAATCTGGGGGATGTTCTGGATCTGATCTTCGAACAGGTCAAGGAGCATCTGCAGACGGCCGTTGAAATCAAAACCGATCTAAATACGTTTAGTCGACAACTGACTAACGATATCATTCCCACGATCAAGTTGCTGGCGCTGGCTCTTGAGAGCAATACGTACGCGGCGGATATCGAGAGTTTGAATAACGAGATCAAGGAACGCGCTAATCAGATTGATGAGTTGAATAAAGAGTACAAGGCGCTGGTCATGAAATCGCTTGAGTCGGCGAGCAAACTTTCGCCCATAGGATTGGGGGTTGCCATCTATATCGGAGTCGAAGCCGAAGGTGTTCGATCCCGGCGCAATGATCTGAGGCGCCTCCAGGAAGCAGCCATCAAGAACCTTGAGAGCAAGTCCAAGACCCTGGGCTCGATCGCGCGGATCAGAGGTGACATGCAGGATATGCAGACGGTCGCTCTGGATGCTGAAGTGGCGACAAATAACGTGGTTCATACCTGGAATGTGCTCCATACCTATATCGAAAGCTCCGGAAAAGCGATCTCGAAGATCGAAGGCGGCGTTCGGTTGTTCGGCTTCATTACCCAATTTCGTTTGGTCGCTGCGCCATGGCGCGCAATCTACGACAGTGCGGATGAACTTGTTGAATTATTCCGCGAGGCGGAAATGGAATACATGAGGGAGTACGGTTTTCAAGGAAAAAGATCAAGGAGGTCTTTAATGCAAAGTGATATGTACCCTGGCGTGCAAACCGATGTCTTGCAGGACAGCAGTTCGAAGCTGCGTAACAGTGCGGTGGAAGCAAAGTTGTTGTTTATGAAAACTGATTATCTTCCGGACTTGAGCGAAAAGTTTAAAACACTTTCGGTCGATATTTCGAGCTGCTCCAATGTGGTCAGGGAAAAGGCTCTGAAAACCGAATTTTTACTTAAATCCACACTTGGACAGTTGATGTCGCTCGATGAAGAGCTGCAAGAAGGTTCCGAAGAGGTCGATGAAATTCATGGCGAGCAGGCTGTGTTGTTGAATGAGGCACAGGCATCCGTCGGTGAAGTCTCCAACTCGTTGAGTGAGAACCTCAAGAATATCAACGCAGACTACGACGAGACGACCGTGCAGGGATTCAAAGCCTCGTTGATTAATGACGTTTCAGAGCGTGAAGTCGTACTGGAACGTTTGGATTCCAGCCTGACTGATCTTGAAAAAAAACGTGCAGTCATCAACGAAGCTGTGGATGAGCTCAATAAACTCGGAATTTCCGGTATTACAAAAAATATCGAATTGAGTGTTGAAACGGTCAAGAAGCTTGGTGCAAAGCCATCTCAGGTTGATCTTGTGCTGGCAGCGATCGAAAAAGTGAAACAGGACCTGGAGGGCGCAGTTAAGAGTGTTTCCTTTGTCTTGATGGTAAAACAGAATCAGGTACTTCGTGATAAGACTTTGGAGGTGCAGGCGCAAATCGCTGCCGAAAAGCGCAGCGCACGAATCACTGCCGACAAGATCAAGCTGATCGAAGTGTTTGGCGAGATGAATGAGCAGCGCAAGCTCTACGTGGCGGAGTTCGAAAAAATCGACAAAACAGTGTCGGGTTTCTTGAGCTCGATGAAGGCTCATCAGGCTATGCCCTTGAATAAGCAGATTTCAGAATTTTTCTCTACCGCCAATGGTTTTGTCGGTTACCTGAATCAGCTTTCTTATCTGTAAGTATTACATTTCACACCACCCTTGAATGGCCGTGCGTCGAGCCACTCGATGCACGGTTATTTAATGACTCTATGACTCTAGATTGAATGTTCACAGGAGGCGCCTATGAGCGAGGAGAGCAGGGATGCCCTGTTTTTTCAGGAAGATGATTTTATTTCGTTGCGCGCATACAAATTGTTCTTGAACGAGGTGCTCCACAGGGATTTCATCACTCACTCCACCCCTGAGACATCAAAGGTGCTAGGTGCCTATGCGCAGAAGTTGACTGAAGAGGCTGACGCCGATCTCTCCAGATTTCAGTCCTTGGTGGATGATGTGGAGTCGGTACGGGCGGGAGTGCTTGCCTGCGTCGATCAAGCCCGAGACCTTCGGCAGGTTTTCATTGAGGCCAAGCCAGGCGTGACGCGTTATCGACGGGTGGCTGTTGATACTTTGGGGTGCGCTCCTTTCGACTTCCACCAACCTCACTTTGCCATTTGCAGCTTTTACAACGTTTCCGGAGTCGTCAGCTATTTCATTGACCAGTGCCGCACCAACCTGAAAACAGTTGAACGGTACAGATTGAACGTCTCCTCGATGGAGCGAGGGATTCATCCAATGTTCTACCGCATCGTTGCAGCAAGAAAACAAAAAATAGAGGCGTATGGCTACTCACCGCAAAAGCCTCCTTCGGGTTCCGGGACCTCCCCCTTCGATTTCAGGAGACCGTATAGAGGAGATCCTGAACCGCAAACGCTGGAGCTGTATCGTTTGACAGGCATATACGCGTCCTCCGCTTCCGCACTCTTCAACTTCGGCAATTTTCTGAACAGGATTCAGCTGTTATTGACGGTGATGATTGACAGGCTTTCCTCAATAACAGCTTCCTCGACGTATTCGACATTGCTCTTGGTGCTGAACCTGGTTGCCAGCTTGCTGACCCCACTGCAACTGCGGATAGACAGGTTGCAGGAGTGGTCAGACTTCATGCGCCATAAAGGTAAATATGCTGTTGAAGAGCAATGAGCAACGTGGAGTTGTAGCCGGATGAGATCCGGCTGCACTCAGTAGACGTCGCGGCGATAACGGTTTTGTTCGATAAGCGTTTCTACCTGCGATGCTCCGAGGACTTCCTGCAACACTTGATCAACCCCGGTGGCCATCCCCTGCATACTGCCGCAGATATAAATCACCGCCCCCTCTGCCAGCCATTTTTTCAGTTCCTCGGCCGACTCCTTCAAACGATCCTGCACGTAGATCTTCTCGGCGTGATCCCGCGAGAAGGCCAGGTCGAGACGCGCCAGATCACCGTTGATCAACCATTCTTCCAGTTCCGCGCGGCAGAGGAAATCGTGCTCACGATTTCGCTCGCCAAACAGCAGCCACTGACGCTGTTGACCGTCAGCAATCCGCGCCTTGAGCAAACTGCGTAACCCGGCCAGACCCGTGCCGTTACCCAGCAGAATCATCGGCACCGGCTCGTTTGGCAAATGGAATCCGCTGTTGCGCCGTACCCTCAGGCTGATGCTGCCACCCACCGGCGTATGTTCGGTTAACCAGCCGGAACCAATGCCGAGACTGCCGTCGGCATGCCGCTCCTGGCGCACGATCAGCTCCAGCACGCCGTCTGCTGCAATTGAGGCGATCGAGTATTCACGCACAGCCAAAGGCACCATCGCATCGACCAATGATTGAGCATGCAGACCTACCAGATGCGCGCGGTGTTCCGGCAGTTGACGCGAGGCCAGCGCTACTTCAAGCGGCTCTTCGAGGCCGTTGATTTTCACTATGGTCTCGCCACGAATACCGAGGCCGTCGAGGAAGTGTTCGATGGCCCACGGGCAGTTGCGCGGCAGCACTTCGACGAGATCGCCGGCCAGCCAACTGCTGGTGTTCGGAGCAATCAGGCCCAACAGATAAACCGGCGAACCGCTGCTGTCAGGGTTCATCAGTTCGCGACGCACCAGTGTCCAGTTGTCGTAGCTCGGTGCCTGCCAGGTATCGACCGGTGCCTGCCCGGTGAGCAGACCGAGCTGGGTTTGCCAGTGACGCAGGGCGTAGGGATCACCACTGTCGACTTCCACTGGCGCGAACAGCGTCTTGCCGCCGTGTTCGCCCAGCCACTGATGCAGGCGTTTGGCGAACCCGCAAAAGTGTTGATATTGACGATCACCGAGACCGAGCACGGCGTAGTTCAGGCTGTCGAGCGTCGAAGTCTTACCCAGTACCTTGCGCTCGAAACCGCGAGCATTGTCCGGTGCATCGCCGTCGCCGAAGGTGCTGACCACGAACAGCGCATTACTGGAGTCACGCAAATCCTGTTCGCTGACATTTGCCAGTGGCTGCACCTTCACCGCTAATCCGGCGGCCTGTAATTGGCCGGCAGTCTGCCACGCCAGCTGCTCGGCAAAACCACTTTGGCTGGCGAAGCCGATCAGCCACGCTGGCACATCGCTGGCGGTTTGCACGAGGTCTTTGCGCGCATCCTTGATCTGGCGTTTTTTGCGACGACGATCCAGGTACAGCATCCAGCCGGTGACGAAGAACAGCGGCATGCTCAGCGCCGTGAGGGTCAGGATGATGCGCCCGACGATGCCGAAGTAACTGCCGACATGCAGTGCATAGATGCTGGTCAGCAGTTGCGCCTTGAGGCTCTTGTCGCTATAGCGGTCAACCCGTTTGACCACGCCCGTGGCCGGGTCGAGGGTGATCTGGTTCAGCGCCCGGTCGTGGGGCGAGGTTTTCAGCAGGAAGTAAACGGTCGCTGGCTGGCCGGCCACTGGCGGCATGCGCACGTTATAGGAACTGAGTTGCGGGCCGGCAGCGCTGTAGATGCTGCTCCACATTGCCGCGTAATCGGCTGTTGGTGCCGGACCTTGCGGCGCAGGGCCACGTCCGCCGCGAACGCGTTCGTTCTGCGGTGAGTCGGAGAGCAACCGGGTCAGGCCCTTGTTGTACCACTCGTAGGACCAGGACAACCCGGTCAGCGCCGCCAGGAGGTAAAACACCAGGCACCAGGTGCCGGCCACCGAGTGCAGGTCCCAGTTGAAGCTGCGGCCCTTTTTCTTCCAGTCCAGGGTCAGCCAGGTCCGCCAGCTTTTCCACTGGCGAGGCCAGCGCAGGTACAGGCCGGACAGGCAGAAGAACACCAGGATCAGCGTGCACGCGCCGGTGATCTGCCGACCCGTGTCGCCCATGGCGAGGAAACGGTGCAGTTGCAGCATCAGGCCGAAAAAGCCCTGGCCGGTGGCGTCGCCGAGGAACTCGGCGGTGTACGGGTCGAAGTAGCGCATCTCGCCACGGCGTTCACCCGGCGGCGGGGTGAACCACACTTTGGCGGCGCTGCCGCTGTCGGTTTCCACCGTGAGCATCGAGACTTTTTTGCCCGATGCGGCTTCGATTCGCTCCACCAGTTCGACGGGCGGCAGCACACCGGCGACCTGTTTCTCGACCTGCAACACAGAAGGATTGAGTGTGCTCAGGATTTCATCCTGAAACGACACCGCCGCCCCGGTGATGCCCATCAGGGCCAGGACCAGCCCGGCGCTGATGCCGAAAAACCAGTGCAACTGGAACAGGGTTTTCTTCAACACGTCACTCGCCTTGTTCGTTCAAGTTGATTCATCACGGCGCGCATTATGCCGTGGGGTTGTCGAGAAGCATTCTTTTTTACGCACAAAGGCCCCGTTCATGTGGATGAACGGGGCCGGGTCTGATTTCACCCTCTCCTGTGGGAGCGAGCTTGTTCGCGATAGCGGTGTGTCGGCCAACATAAATGTTGAATGTGGCGACGTCATCGCGAGCAAGCTCGCTCCCACAGGGATTGCAGTGTGAGTGGCAATCAGAAGTGGAAGTTGGTGCTCAGCAAGGCGGTACGACCGGCCGCCTGGTTGGCGAAGTGAGTCGAGAACGCCTTGTCGTAGTAGGTTTCGTCGGTCAGGTTCTG